>Ga0307296_10000126_pt1 | contig 31366 bp, 35 predicted proteins | sample ER_DNA_153_FD_194467 | JGI IMG/M metagenome (GOLD analysis project Ga0307296, IMG submission 194467) | Bulk soil microbial communities from the East River watershed near Crested Butte, Colorado, United States - ER_DNA_153 | ecosystem: Environmental > Terrestrial > Soil > Floodplain | place... | reverse complement strand
TGCAGCCAGTCATCACGGATCAGGCCGGCAATACCTTCACCGGTGCGATGCGCACGATCACGGTGGACGTGAGTGCGCCGACTGTCGTCCTCACGAATCCTGGCGCGACGATTTCCGGTTCGGTCACACTCAATGCCACGGTCAGCGGCTCGGGCGCAACGCAGGTCGTTTTCGCCGCCACGCCGGCCGGCGGCGCGTCCTGGTCGTCGCTCGGGACCGACACGAGCGCGCCGTGGAACACGACGATCGACACGCTGCAGCTCCAGGACGGTGTCTACGACCTACGGGCAACCGTCTCCGACAACCTCGGCAATACGTCCTTCGACGTCGTCACCGCGATCAGGGTCGACAACACCGCCCCGCGCCTCGTCTCGTCGACGCCGGGCGAAGGCACGACGGTGCCCTCGGCCAGCGCCATCGGCCTCGTCACGAGCGAGGATGCGACGCCTCTCGGCGTGACGCTGGACGGCAACGCGACCGTTGCGCCGGTCGTGAGCGGAACGCACATCGACTATGGCACCGGCACACTCGGCCCTGGGGCGCACACGCTCGTAGGCGAGCTCCAGGATTCCTCCGGCAAGAAGGCGCCGTTCCGCATTCACTTCACCGTGTGGACCGCGTCGAGCTCGGTCGCGCCGCCGGTCGACAAGAACACGACTGCCGGTTCGGCGACGACCGTGGAATCGGCGGACGGTTGGGCCTCGGCGACGATGCCGGCGGGCAACTGGTCGTCGACGACCGGAGACTGGCTCGTCATCCGGATCACGCCGACGGCTGCGCCCACCGGCCTGACGAACGGCCTCGGCCCCGGGCCGGTGGCAGTCGACGTCACCGCGCGCTGGGCGCTCGCAGGCACCGAGGTCCATCAGTTCAACAAGGCGATCGGGATCCTGATGCGCTCGACCGAGAAAGGCCTTGTCCCCGCAACGTTCGAGAACGGTCACTGGCGCGTGCTCTCGCGTGTCCCGTCAGCGGGCACGCTGCCCACCGGCTGGGAAGACGGCTTCTCTACGGACGGTGCCGGCTTCCACCTGCTGACGAAGCACCTCTCGCTCTTCGCGCTCCTGCGCGACCTCGAGGCACCGAACCCTCCGCAGAACGTACGCGGCTACCTCGGCCCCACGGGTCTGACCCTGCGGTGGACGCCGGGCACCGACAACAGCGGCACCTACGACTTCGTCACGGTGTTCTCCGACTCGACCGATGCCGGACACTTCGGTGTCGATTACACGGCAGCCAGCGTCGGCGCCTGGTCGCCCGGCGACTCGCGCATCTTCCGATTGAAGGAGACCGACCTGGCCGGGAACGAGAGCTCCCTGACGCAGGCGCTGCTCCCGGTGCCGTCGCTGATCGGCAAGACGCCCGACCAGGCCGCAGCATTGCTGGCCCAGCTCGGCCTGAAGGTCGGCACGATCACAACCGGCGGCATGGGCCCGGCGGGCACGATCACCGGCCCGGCCGGCCTCGCGCTCGCAGAGGAGGGCTCCACGATCGATCTGACCGTCTCCCCCGGCGGCGGATTCACGCGACTCGTGCTGAAGGTGACCACAGCGCCGAGGGTGAAGCCGGCCGTGCGGAAGAAGATCGCCGCGCGGGTCTCGCTGACTCGGGCGTCCCGCGTGACGGCGGAGCTCTTCAGCCCCCGCCATGTCAAGCTGTACACCTGGCGCTTCTCGCTCAAAGCGGGCCGCTCGATCGTGAAGCTGCGCCTTCCGCGCCAGGTGCGCCGCGCCGGTGTCTACACGATGCGTTGGACCGCGCGCTCGGGTCGCGAGTCGATCTCGCGCAAGATCACGATCCGGCTCGTGGGTGCGCGTAACGTCATCGCGGTCCCGGCTCGGGTCCTGCTCGCCGGGCCGGCCGCACGCAGTATCAGTGGGACATTTGCGACGCAGAAGCCAAGACTCATCACTGCTTCCGGCATCGAGCCGACCTTCGACGCTGCAGCCAGCCGGCGCACGGACGTCCGGATCATCGTCGTCGACGTCGATGCGTTCGGCATCTCCCTCGTCCGTGACCTGCACGCGGTGTTCCCCTCGACGAAGATCGTTGCGCTCACTTCGGGCCCGAGGCAGATGGCGGCTTCGCTCAAAGCGGGCGCCGCGATCGCGCTGCCCCGCTCGACACCCGCGTCGACGCTCGGCCGGCTCATCCAGAAGCTCCTGGCGAAGCGCCTCAGCCCGGCCAAGTCGACAGGGCCGTCGCACCGGCCCGCCGGCCACCTCCGCTAGGCGAACGTAAGGCGTGCGGCCGCTCGCGCTCGCACGCCTTCAACCCCCCGGTTTCCAGAGCGGCTCGTCACGACCCGCGTCGGCATTCGCCGCCCGCGCTGCGATGAAGAGCAAGTCCGACAGCCTGTTGAGGTAGGCGAGCACGAGCGGGTTGATCCCGTTCTCCTCGTTCGCCGTCAGCGCGTCGCGCTCCGCGCGGCGGCAGGTCGTCCGTGCGACGTGCAGACGGGCGGCCGCCTCGGTCCCGCCGGGAAGGACGAAGCTCTTGAGCGTCGGTAGTTCGGCATTCAGCTCATCGCAAAGCTGTTCGAGCCGATCCACTGCAGCCTGGTCGACGCGGAGCCGGTCGGTGACGCCGAACGGAACGGAGAGGTCCGCGCCGACGTCGAAGAGATCGTTCTGGATCCGACCGAGCGGTGCGCGCAGCCGCTCCGACAGGCCTGGATCCGCGAGGACGACCCCGAGGGCGGCGTTCAACTCGTCGACGGTCCCGAACGCGCCGATGCGGCAGTCGAGCTTCGGCACCCGCGAGCCGTCACCAAGCGAGGTCTCCCCCGCATCACCCGCCCGCGTGTAGATCCGGGTGAGCCGCACGGGCTCGTCACGGCGACGGGAGCTCAAGCGAGCCTCGGCAAAATCGACACGAACTCGGCGCCCATGCGTGCGCCGCCAGGCCGTATCGTCGCTCGCAGAGGGTGGTGGGTGACAACCCCCACCCGGGTGGGGATGTGTACGCGCGTGTACAACAAGAAGGAACGCACGGTCAGCTCACCACGAGCGATCGTTCCGTCATGCCGAGGATGCTGCGAGCGATCACGAGACGCTGGATCTCGCTAGTGCCTTCATAGATCTCGGTGATCTTCGCGTCGCGGTAATAGCGCTCGACGGGAAACTCCTTCGTGTAGCCGTACCCGCCGAGAATCTGGATCGCCTCCGCAGTCTGCCGCCTGGCCATCTCCGACGCGAACAGTTTTGCCTTTGCACCTTCCTCCGTGTGCGGCCGGCCCTGCTCCTTCAGCCAGGCCGCGCGGTACACCAGCAGGCGCGCGGCGTCGATCTCCATCGACATATCTGCGAGCTTGTGCTGAATTGCCTGGAAGTCGGCGATCCGATGCCCGAACGCGCGCCGCTCCGCCGCGTACTCGCGGGCGACGTCGAAGCCTGCCTGCGCGATCCCGAGCGCCTGAGCGGCGATGCCGATACGCCCCCCGTCGAGCGTCCCCATGGCGACGCGGAAACCGCGGTTCTCCTCGTGGAGCAACCGGTCTCGGCCGACCTGAGCGCCTTCGACGACGATGTCGTTCGTCACGGAGGAGTTGAGGCCGAGCTTCTCCTCGTCACGGGTCACGCGCACGTGTTCCGCGTCGAGGATGAACGCGCTCACGCCCCTGGCACCCAGGGTCTCGGGATCGGTGCGTGCAAACAGGATGAAAGTCCCCGCGTGTCGGCCGTTCGTGATCCATTGCTTCGCCCCGGTGATCTTCCAGCCCTCCCCGGCGGCTTCGGCTTTCGTCCGGAGCGCCCCGGCGTCCGAACCGGCCTCCGCCTCGGTGAGCGCGAACGCGCCGAGTTGCTCGCCGCGTGCGAGGGGCGGCACGAAACGGGACTTCTGCTCGGCTGTCCCGTACGCCAGGATCGGCAGCGTCGCAGCGCTCGTGTGTACCGCGACGGTTACACCGACGCCGGCGTCAGCACGCGACAGCTCTTCGAGCACCAGGACGTAGGAGAGGAAGTCCGCGCCCGATCCACCGTACTCCTCCGGCACGCACACGCCCATCAGGCCCAACTCCGCCAGCCGGCCGAACAGGTCGCGCGGAAAATGATGCTCGCGATCCCACCGCGCCGCATGCGGATCGATCTCGGCCCGCGCAAACTCGCGCGTCACCGCCTGAATCTCCCGCTGGTCCTGCGTCAGGTCGAAATCCACGTCGCGGGCGATGATACGTGGCGGCTTTCAGGGCACCCGTGGCGGGCGGCCTCCGACGGAGCTAGACAGGGGCCTGATGAAACCCCTAGGCGGCGACGAGCTCGCGGCGGATCTCGAGGAGCGTGGGCTCGCTCGTGAGGAAGGCGTCGACCACGTCGGGATCGAACTGTCGCTTGCGCTGCTCGAGGATCTCGGCATGCGCAGCGCTCCAGCTCATGGCACGGCGATAGGGCCGATGGCTCGTCATGGCGTCGAGCGCGTCGGCGACGGCGAAGATCCGCGCCCCGAGCGGAATCTCGTCGCGGACGAGGCCGTCCGGATATCCGCGCCCATCCCAGCGTTCGTGGTGCGAGCGCACGATCTTGAGGCCGTCGCCCTTGAGGAAGACGACACCCGACAGCATTGCCTCGCCGAGCACTGTGTGCGTCTCCATCTTGCGCCGCTCCGGTGAGCTGAGAGGGCCGGGCTTCTGGAGGATCCCGTCCGGGATCCCGATCTTGCCGACGTCATGGAGGAGGAACCCGTACGCCGTGCTCTCGTTGCGCACCACCGCTACGCCCGCGGCCTCGGCAAGAGCGGTTGCGTAGCTCTGCACGCGGTGCGAATGGGCGCGGGTGCCCGTGTCCTTCGACTCCAGCGCGCTCGCGAGCGCCGAGACCGTCTGGAGGTACGCGCTCTGCAACAGCTCGCGTTGGCCGCGCTCGACCTCGAGCATATGTCTCAGGTCGCGCGCGTAGAGCAGCAACTCCTCGTCGGGGCCTCGAGCGTTCTTCTTCGTCGTCCGGAAGGGAATGCCGGCCACGCCGCCCGCCAGCCTCTCGGCAACGGCGAGCAGCTCGAGTGGGCTGAACGGCTTGCGCACGAACGCATTGGCTCCAGCCTTTTTCGCCGCCGCTTCGGTCCCGCCCTCCGAACCGGTCAAGAGCACGATCGGTATGTCGCGGGTGGCCGGTGCCGCCTTCAGCTCGGCGCAGAGCTCGAGGCCGGTCGTTCCCGGCATGTTGACGTCGAGCACGATGACGTCCGGCCTCGCGCTCCGGATCTTCCGGCGCGCAGCAGCGGCGTCTTCGGCTTCGACCACGGCGACGTCGGCGACCTCGAACGTCGTCTTCAACAACGTGCGAAGCGCAGGATCGTCGTCGACCAGCAGGATCCTCAATGCGGCGGTGCCTCCCTTTCCCAGAACCTGAGTCCTTTTGTCGGCAGGTGGCTCGACGGACTTGAGCCTCATAGAGAGAAGACCAGTCTGTTGGGAAAACCCTGCGCAGATGGCCTTTTATGCGTTTCTACGAATACTCGTAGAACCCAGAACCGCTCTTTCGGCCGAGTTTCCCGGCACTGACTAGCTCGCGCAGACGCGGGCAGGGTGCATAGCGGTCGTCCCCGAGGCCCTCCTGCAGTACCTCCATGATCGCGACGCAGGTGTCGAGACCGATCAGGTCGGCGAGCGCCAGCGGCCCGAGCGGATGCGCGAAACCGAGCTTGGCGATCGTGTCGATTGCTTCCGCCTCGGCGACACCGTCGTGCAGCGCCCACACGGCCTCGTTGATGAAGGGCATCAAAATCCGGTTCGAGACGAAGCCGGGGAAGTCATTCGCGACCGCAGGAGTCTTTCCCAGTTCGCGCGCCAGCGCAGTGATCGCTTCGGCCGTCGCGTCCGAGGTATCGCGGGCGCGGATGATCTCGACGAGCTCGAGGACGGCCACCGGGTTGAAGAAGTGCATCCCGATTACCTTGTCGGGACGTCCGGTCGCAGCTGCCAGTGATCCGATCGGGATCGAGGACGTGTTCGAAGCGAGCACCGCCTCGGCCGGCAACTCAGAGTCGGCTCGCCGGAAGATCTCCTGCTTCACCTCCGCGTCCTCGACCACGGCCTCGATCATCAGGTCCGCCCGCACAAGATCCTCGACGGACTCGACACGCGCCAACACGTCCTGCGGAGTGGGACCGCCTTTCTCCTCGAGCTTGGTGAGGCTCTTGCGCATCCCTTCGAGCGCCCGGCCCGTTGCACCGGGCTGCGCGTCGTATAGCGATACGCGCCGCCCCGATGCCGCGACGACCTGAGCGATGCCGGCGCCCATCTGGCCCGCTCCCACCACGAGCACATGCTCGAACTTCATGCCGCGTGAGCCTACGCGGCTAGGAACGGCGGCGGCGTCCGATGAAGAGCCCGAACGGCAGGAGCAGGATCAAGGGCAGGAAGAAGACGTGTCCGCCCGAGAGGACGTAAACGAGCACCGCGATCGCGAGCCCGGCGAGCAGTACCACGAGCGCGAGAGGCATGGCTGTCGTGTCGCCCCCGGCGAGGTCCCCTACACCTCGATCAGCAGCGCATCCCCCTGGCCACCGCCAGAGCAGATGGCCGCCAGGCCCAAGCCGCCGCCGTTGCGTCGCAGCTCGTAGATCATCGTGCCGAGTATGCGTGCGCCGGAGGCGCCGATCGGGTGGCCGAGTGCAACCGCGCCCCCGTTCACGTTCACCTTCTCAGGGTCCACGTCGAGCATCTTGGCCGAGTTGAGCACTACCGACGAAAAGGCTTCGTTCAGCTCTACCCGCTCGACATCCCCGATCTTCTTGCCGGCCTTTGCCAGGGCAGCCGTGCCCGCCTTCGCGGGCGTACGCGCGAGGTATGCGAAGTCGTCGGCCACGTACGCTTGCGAGACGATCGTCGCGAGCACTTCGAGCCCTCGGTTCCGTGCGAACTCTTCGCTGGTCACGACGAGCGCGCCCGCCCCGTCGTTCACACCCGGTGCATTGCCGGCGGTCGTCGTCCCTTCCGGATCGAACGCCGGCTTCAACCTCGCGAGCTTCTCGTAGGAGGTATCGCGACGGGGGCCCTCGTCGACGGCGAACTCACCCACGGGAACGATCTCATCGGTGAACCTGCCGTGGTCGATCGCGTCCACCGCCCGCTCGTGCGAGCGGAGTGCCCACCGGTCCTGATCCTCGCGGGGAATGCCGAGCTCCCGCGAGACGAATGACGCCTGTTCGACCATGTGCCTGTTGTCGAACGTGGAAGTGAGCCCGTCGTGCGTCATCAGGTCGATCAACGTCCCGTCTCCCAGCCGATAGCCGAAGCGCGCCTTCTTCAGCACGTAGGGCGCGTTGGACATCGACTCCATCCCGCCGGCGACGACAACGTCGTGATCACCGGCCCGGATCATCTGATCCGCGATCTCGACGGCCCGGATCGAGGACGCGCAGACCTTGTTGATCGTGTCCGAGCCGACCTCGATCGGCAGCCCGGCGCCGATTGACGCCTGGCGAGCCGGCGCCTGGCCGGCGCCGCCTTGAAGCACCTGGCCCATCACCACGTACTCGACCTCGTCGTTCGCAACCCCGGCGCGGTCGAGCGCGGCACGGATGGCGATCGCCCCGAGCTCCGTCGCCTGCTTGCCGGCAAGCGAGCCGCCCAGCTTGCCGAACGGGGTTCGAACTGCGGAGACGATCACCGAACGGGCCATGGTCCGAGCGTACCAATAGGGTTGAGGTGTGCCGACGCAGCACACGACGGTGAAGCGGCATCCGGAGCGTGGTGCCTACGACCGCGCGACGATCGATTCGATTCTCGACGAGGCGTTGATCTGCCATCTCGGTTTCGTTGCCGACGGCCGTCCGTTCGTGATTCCGACGATTCACGCTCGCGACGGCGACACGCTGTACGTTCACGGCTCGCCGGGAAGTCGCATGCTCAGGACTGCGAAGGAGGGAGTCGACATCTGCGTCACGGTGACGCTCCTCGACGGCCTCGTGCTCGCTCGCTCGGTCTACAACCACTCCATGAACTACCGCTCCGCCCTCGTCCTCGGTCGGGCGAACGAGGTGACCGGCCGTGACGAGAAGCTTCGGGCGATGCGGTGCGTCGTCGACCATGTCGTTCCCGGACGCTGGGACGAGGCGCGCCGGCCGAATGACGGCGAGATCAAGGGCACGACGATCCTCGCGCTGCCGCTCGACGAGGCATCGGCCAAGATCCGCAACGGCCCGCCGACCGACGACGACGACGACCTCGAGCTCCCCGTCTGGGCGGGGGTGATCCCCCTGAGGATCGAGCCGTCGGATCCCGTTCCGGCCCCAGGCGTCGACAGGTCTCCCCCGCGCTATGCAGCGCAGTACGGGCGCTTGACCTAGCCCGGGGCTGTGCCTACCCTGATGCCACGATGACTCCCGCGACTCGCATCTGGGCCTGGCGTTGCGAGCGGAGCGGGAGCCTGCGCCTGCATTGACCTAGGCCCAGAACAGCCCGTTCCGCTCAGCAGACCTTCCACGGGAAGGTCTTTTTGCGTACCCGTCCATTCAACCGGAGAATTTCGATAGCCATCGCACCCGACATCGCCACCGATCTCGTCACACCGCTCGGCGCCTACCTGCGGCTCCGCGGGGAAGGCCGCGCAGCCTTCCTACTCGAGTCGGTCGAACGCGGACGGCTCGGGCGACACTCGCTCGTCGGCTGCGGCGGACACATTTGCTCCCTCGCCGAGGCGGAGACGTGTGGGGAGCCGGTCATCGGCTATCTCGCCTATGACTACGCAGCACGGCTGGAGCCCACCGTGCCTCTTCCCGCCGGCGGCACGGGTCTGCCTGAAAGTTGCTTTGTCGCCGCGGACGTCCTGATCAGGTTCGACCACGTCCTCGGCAGCGCGGAGGTGATCCGAGGCGATCCCGATGCGGTGTCGTCAGTCCTTGCGCAGCCGGTCCCGACTCTTCCCCGTTCGACCGGCCGGCGCGGGTCTGCGCAGCGTACGCCGGACCGGAGGGACTACGAAGCATCGGTGCGCACGGCGAAAGAACACATCCGCGCCGGCGATGCGTTTCAGATCGTGCTCTCGCAACGCGCGGAGCGACCCACCTCGGCCTCTGCCCTGGAGCTCTATCGTGCGTTACGCCGAGTCAACCCGTCGCCGTACCTCTTCCTCCTCGAGCTCGACGACCTTGCGCTGATCGGGTCATCGCCCGAGACGCTCGTCAAATGCGAAGGCCGGCGCGCAGGTGTGAACCCGATCGCGGGGACGACCGAGCGAGGCGAGGGAGATGCGGAGCGTCTGCTCGCATCGGAGAAGGACCGCGCCGAGCACGTGATGCTCGTCGACCTGGGTCGCAACGATCTCTCGCGCGTCTGCGTGCCGGGAACAGTGGAGGTCGAGAAATTCCTCGAGGTGGAGCGGTACTCGCACGTCACCCATCTGGTCTCTCAGGTGGCCGGCGATCTTCGCGACGGCGTGTCGCCGTTCGACCTCCTGCGCGCCTGCTTCCCCGCGGGAACCGTGTCCGGTGCGCCGAAGGTTCGCGCGATGCAGCTGATCTCGGAGCTCGAAGGCAGGCGGCGCGGTCCGTACGCAGGCGCCGTCGGCTACGCGCTGCCGGAGGAAGAGACGCTCGACACGTGCATCGCGATCAGAACGATCCTCCTGCGGGACGGAGTGGCGTATCTCCAGGCCGGCGCGGGAATCGTCGCCGATTCGGAGCCGGCGGACGAGCACGAGGAGTGCCTGCGCAAGCTCGCGGCCGTCGAAGCGGCGATCGACCTCGCAGAGGCGGACCAGCATTGATCCTGCTCATCGACAACTACGACTCGTTCACGTACAACCTCGCGCATCTCTTCGGCGAGCTCGGCGCCGAGGTCACCGTGCGCCGCAACGACGCGATCGATGGCGGTACTGCGAAACGGCTCTCACCGTCCCAGCTCGTGATCTCTCCCGGACCGGGCCGCCCCGCCGACGCCGGCTCGACGCCCGAGATCGTGCGGCGCCTTGCGCCCACCACCCCCACGCTTGGGGTCTGCTTGGGGCATCAGGTGATCGTCGAGGCGTTCGGCGGCGAGGTCGCGGCCGCGCGCGAGCTCGTGCACGGCAAGTCTTGCACCGTGACCCACGACGGAAAAGGTGTCTTCGCCGGGCTTCCTGAGGAGCTCGAGGTCGGGCGGTACCACTCGCTGGCGGCGACAGCCGTCGGCGCCCAGCTAGAGGTCTGCGCTACCGCCGCGGACGGCGAGATCATGGGGGTTCGGCATCGAACGCTGAACGTTCACGGCGTCCAATTCCATCCGGAATCTGTCCTCACCCCACTAGGGCGCGAAATCGCGCGAAACTTCCTCAACGGATGATCCAGGCGGCCATCACGAAATTGCTCGACCGCAAACAGTTGACGCGTGCGGAAGCACGCGCAGTGATGGACGAGATCATGCGCGGCGAGGCGACGCCGGCGCAGATCGGAGGATTTCTGATCGCGCTGCGTTCGAAAGGCGAGACGGCCGACGAGATCACGGGCTGTGCGGAGGCGATGCGCGACCATGCTCTCGTGGTTCGACCCGGCCGCGACGATCTTGTCGACACGGCCGGCACGGGGGGCGACGGCGCCCACACGATCAACATTTCTACCGCGGCTGCGCTCGTCGCCGCTGCAGCCGGAGCCGCAGTGGCGAAGCACGGCAACCGTGCCGTGTCGTCCGCCTGCGGGTCTGCCGACGTCCTCGAGGCGTTCGGCTTCGCACTCGAGCAGGAGCCGCCGCGGATAGCGCAGTCGATCGACGAGCTCGGCTTCGGATTTCTGTTCGCTCCTTCCCACCATCCCGCAATGCGGCACGCTGCGGCCGTGCGCAAGGAGCTTGCCACCAGAACGGTCTTCAACGTGCTCGGGCCGCTGACGAATCCGGCGGGCGCCAGAGCCCAGGTCGTCGGCGTTTACTCCCCAGATCTCGTGCGCACGATCGCAGAGGTGCTGGCCCGGTTGGGCGCTCGCCGTGCGTACGTCGTGCACGGCGCCGGGGGCATCGACGAGTTCTCACCGGTCGGCCCGAACCTCCTCGCAGAAGTCGTGGACGGCGAGGTGCTCGAGCGACGGCTCGACCCTGAGGTCGAGCTCGGTATTCCACGCTGCAGTGTCGACGAGTTGCGCGGTGGGAGTCCCGCCGAAAACGCTGAAGCGATCCGGGCCGTGTTCGCCGGCGCAAACGGCGGCCGCCGCACTGCGATTCTGCTCAACGCCGCCGGCGCGATCGCGGCAGGCGGGCACGCTGCCGACCTGCGCGAAGGCCTCGAGCTGGCGCGGCGGACAATCGACTCCGGAGCAGCGACAGAAAGGCTCGAGTTGCTGATCGCGTTCTCGCAGAAGACCGTGGCCGCCTGATGGGCCGATTCCGCGACGCTCTCTCCTCGTCCGGCCTCGCCGCGATCGCCGAGGTCAAGCGTCGCTCGCCGTCCGCGGGAGACCTTCGCCCCGACGCCGACCCGGCGCGACTCAGCGCGCAGTTCGCGAACGCGGGCGCGGCCGCGATCTCGATCCTCGTCGACGAGCGTTTCGGCGGCTCGCTCGACGATCTCCGAGCCGCGCGCGCCGCGACAGTGGCGCCGGTCCTGGCCAAGGGGTTCTTCACCGAGGAGCTCGACCTGCTGAAGGCAAAAGTCGCGGGCGCGGACGCGGTTCTCATTCTGCTCCGCGACGTCGACGACCAACGCGCGGCCGCCTTGATGTCGTACGCGCGCGAGCTCGGGCTCGAGACGCTCGTCGAGGCGCACGATGCCGTCGAGCTACAGCGTGCCGTCGGCCTCGAAGCAGAAGTCATCGGCGTCAACGCGCGTGACCTGTCGACGTTCGAGATCGACCGCCCCACGCAGCTGGAGCTGATCACGCGTATGAAGGCGCACAACGCGGTGGTCGTGGCGGAGAGCGGCGTGCACTCACGCGCACAGGGCGCAGCCGCCGAGCTCGCGGGCGCGGATGCGATCCTGATCGGCTCGGCGCTCATGCGCGCGGAAGACCCGGCGGGTCGGCTCCGCGAAATCCTGTCGCGCCCCCTCGTGAAGGTCTGCGGTCTCACACGGCGCGAGGACGTCGACGCGGCCGTCGAGGCAGGAGCCGACATGCTCGGGTTCATCCTGGCGAAGGAGAGCCCGCGCGGAGCGCGCGAGGTGCTGCCCGTCCCCGACGACCGTCTCAGCGTCGCGGTGTTCGTCGGCGAGGCGGAAGAAGCGGGGTCCGACCTTGTCCAGCTCTACGACCGAGCGGAAGGCCGCGTGCGCGGGCGCGATGCCGTGCTGTTGCGCAACGGCGAGACCGTCGCGCACGTCGTCGACCTTCCCTGGGAGGAGCAGGATCCGCTTCACTTCCAGCGCGCAGCCGTCGTCGAAGGGCGAGTGATGCTCGCCGGGCGGCTCGGGCCCGACAACGTCCGCGAAGCGGTGCGGGCCGTCCGGCCCTGGGCCGTCGACGCGGCGTCGAAGCTCGAAGCGAAACCCGGGATCAAGGATCACGACAAGGTGCGCGCATTCGTGGAGGCGGCCCGTTGACGTCGACTCCCGGCCTCTACGGAACCTACGGCGGGCGTTACGTCCCCGAGACGCTCATCCCCGCTCTCGACGAGCTGGAGGCAGGCTGGCGCGCCGCGCTGGCAGACGAGTCATTCCACGCGGAGCTCGACGAGCTCGGACGCAACTTTGCGGGCCGGCCGACGCCGCTCACGCGTGCGGAGCGGTTTGCGCCCGGAAAACGCCTTTACCTCAAACGGGAGGATCTCCTGCATACGGGAGCACACAAGCTGAACAACGCCCTCGGTCAAGCGGTCCTAGCAGGACGCCTCGGCAAGCGCCGCATCGTCGCAGAGACCGGCGCCGGCCAACACGGTGTCGCGACGGCGACGGTATGCGCGCGCTTCGGTCTCGAGTGCGTCGTCTACATGGGCGAGGAGGACATGCGACGCCAGCGTCCCAACGTCGAGCGCATGAACCTGCTCGGTGCCGAGGTTCGCCCCGTCGACTTCGGCACCAGGACGCTCAAGGAAGCAACGAGCGAGGCGATTCGCGACTGGATCACGAACGTCGAGACGACGCACTACCTGATTGGCTCGTGTGTCGGGCCCGCGCCGTACCCGGAGATCGTGCGCGAGCTACAGGCCGTGATCGGCCGCGAGGCGCGCGCGCAATTCCTCGAGGGCGAGAAACGCTTACCGGAAGTCGTCGTCGCCTGCGTCGGCGGCGGCTCGAACGCGATCGGCATCTTTACCGGCTTCGTCGACGACGCCGATGTCCGCCTCGTCGGCGTGGAGGCAGCCGAGGCCGCGTCGCTCGGGGCCGGAAATCCCGCCGTGCTGCACGGCGCCCGCTCATCCGTTCTCGCGGATGAGGACGGGCAGATCGCAGACGCGCATTCGATCTCGGCAGGGCTCGACTATCCGGGCGTCGGCCCAGAGCACGCCTGGCTCCGCGATTCCGGCCGGGCGGAGTACGTACGCGCGACCGACGACGAGGCACTCGGGGCCTTTCGAGAGCTCACGCGCCTGGAGGGGATCATTCCCGCGCTCGAGCCCGCACACGCTCTCGCCCGCGCCCGTGACCTCGACGAGGAGCTCGTGCTCGTCTGCCTGTCGGGCCGTGGCGACAAGGATCTCGCGGAAGTGCTCGCCCGGTGAGCCGTTCCAACGCCGCGACCGGACAGATCTCGACCTATCGGTTCCCTGACGAGCTGCGTGTCGACGAGTTGCTCGTGCGCGGTCCGGTCGAGTCGGACATCGACACGATCGCGCCGGCCTTTCGCGACCCCGCCGTAGGCGGGGAAGCCAGCCTGCCACCGGTCAATGCAGAGACGCTGCGGGTCATGCTGCGCGAGCAGCTTCCCGGCATGCGCGCGCAAGGGCTGCTGGCCGCGTACGTCATCGAGGACGTTCGTACCGGCGAACTGCTCGGCGGCGCATCGCTGCATCATTTCGATCCGCTGCGCGACGTCGTCGAGGTGGGCTACTGGCTCTTCGTCACCGCTCGTGGTCGAGGTGTCGCAACCCGGTCGGTACAGCAGATGTCGGAGCACGCGCTCGCGAACGGCATCTGGCGCGTCGAGGCGCACGTGCGGCTCGGCAATACCGCCTCGGAGCGGGTGCTCGAGCGCCTCGGCTTCGGGCGCGAGGGCGTCAAGCGGAAGTACCTGCGTCACGGCGACGACCGCGTCGACGCGACCATGTTCGCGCTCCTCGCAGACGACGCATGAAGACGCTGGTCGTCTATCTGATGTCGGGCCCGGAGACGCCCGAGCTCGCCGCAGCAGCGGTCGCCGGCGGCGCAGATCTCGTCGAGCTCGGCTTCCCGTTCTCCGATCCGCTCGCCGACGGACCGGTGATCCGCCGCGCAGCTGAGCGCGCGCTCGGCCAGGGGATGCGGACGCAGGCCTGCCTCGACTGCCTCGCGCGCACACATGAGCTCGTGCCGGAGACGCCGCTCGTGCCGATGACCTACGCGGCGCTCCTCGAGGCCTACGGCTGGGGCCGCTTCGCACATGACGCGCAATCGGCGGGCGCGACGTCACTGATCGTCGCCGACCTTCCGGTGGACGTGCGGCCCGAGCTGCGGCGTGTCCAGCTCGTCGCGCCGACGTCGACCGACGAGAGGGTGCGGATCGCAGCGGCACACACCGACGGGTGGCTGTATCTCGTCACCCTCACGGGAACGACAGGTGCACGCGCCGACGTCTCCCCCGCACTCGCCGGCCTCGTCGAGCGGGCTCGCGCCGTCACGGACGTCCCGCTCTACGCGGGCTTCGGTATCTCGACACCCGAACAGGCGCACGCCGCAGCTGAGCTGACCGACGGCATCGTCGTCGGCTCGCGCCCCGTCGAGGTGGCAGAGGAAGGGCCGGGCGCCTTGCAGCAGTACGTGCGCACGCTGCGTGACGCTGTCGACTCGGTGGTGGCCGTCTGAGCTGGCTCGTGCTCTTCGACGTCGACGGGACGTTGCTGCTGACGCACGACGAGATCTACGTGGAGGCGAGCCGACTCGCACTCGAAGCCGTGTACGGCATCGACGCCGAAGGCCCCGACGTGCCGGGCGACACGGCGTCGGCGCACATCCGTCGTGCGCTACGCACCGTCGACGTTCCCGAGGAAGAGATAGACGCCGGCCTTCCTCGCTGGTGCGTGGCGTTCTCCGGTCACTACGTCCGCCTGCTCGAGACCGCCGACACGAGCCACTGGCAACCGGGACCGCACGCCGCCGAAGCTGCGGCCGCGGTCGAGCACCGCGCACTGCTCACCGGCAACCCGCCCGCGGTGGCGCATGCTCGGATGGAACGGCTCGGGTTGGCCGAATTCTTCCCGCGCGGCCAGGGGGCCTTCGGCTGCGAGCGCGAGAACCGCATCGAGCTCTTCGACCTCGCCCGCGAGCGTGCCGGCAGCTGGCCGCGCGAGCGGACGATCGCGGTCGGCGACACGCCGCTCGACGTCTCGAGCGCGCACGCGGCGGGGTGTCACTGCATCGGCGTGACGACGGGAAGCTACGGACGTGAAGCGCTCGCCGACGCAGACGGGGTCATTGCCGACCTCGGCGAGCTCGAAGCCGCACTAGCTGCCTTGAACTGACGGCCGAACCGAGAGATGGCCGTCAGAGACGCGTCGCGAACATCCAGCGATGGCCCTCGAGATCCTCGGCTCGGTATTGCCGCTGCCCGACTCCTGCGTTCTCCTCCAGCTCCGACAGGATCGTGGCGCCTGCTGCACGCGCACGCGCGTAGTGCGCGTCGACGTCGTCGACCGAGACGTAGACGCCGTCGACCACGTACGGTGTCTGGCGCCACGTGCGCGCCTGCTTGCACGTGTCGGCATGATGCTTCGGGCTCTGGTAGTCCTGGCTCGGATAGCCGAGCATGATCATGCCGCCCTCGAGCTCCATGTTCACATGGGTGACACGGCCACTGTCGTCGCTCCACCGGCCGGTCTCTTCGAATCCGAAGGCCTCCGCAATCCAGTCGGCGGCACGACCGACGTCTTCGTACGAGAACATCGGGACGACGCGCTGCTCCGCCATCGAAGCGCACATTAACGGCATCGAGGCCCCGGCGGCATGCCGAGGCCTCGATTGGGGAGGGGCCGTGGAATACAGGCGGCGCTAGTTCTGGCCTTCCTGCTGGGTGTCGGCGTTCGGGTTGCCGGGCTCGTCGGCGTGACCACCCGGACCGTCATTGCCGGGAATCTCCGAGCCGGATTCCGACGACTCGGCGCCGTTCTCCGCTGTGCTGTCCTTCCCGCTCTGATCCTGGATCGAGTCGGTGTCCGTCGCCGAATCGTTGCTCACTGCAACAGGTGCCTTCGCAGGTGCGCTGCCGACGCCGCTCGCGGAAGCGAGCGTTTCACGTCAGGGTTCAGCGCGCAGCAAGCTCCCGGGCTGCCTCGTCGAAGACAGACGAGTGGAGATCCACATCTGCTTCCGTCGTAGCGGGCGACATGAGCGCCATGTTGTGGAAGGGCGTCAAGAGGATGCCGCGGTTCAGCGCGTACAGATGGATCAGACGGTCGAGCCCGGCGTTGCCGCCCGCAGCGGCCTCGCTGCCGGTCCGCGGCCGTTCGGGACGGAAGAGATACTCGACACGGCAGCCGAGACGCGTGACGTGCCACGGTAGGCCGTGCCGTTCGATTGCACTCGCGACACCCGCTTCGAAGCGCTCGCCGAGAGCGATCATCCGCATGAACGCGTCGTCGGTGAGAACGTCGCCGAGCGTCGCACGCATCGCTGCGAGCGACAGGACATTCGCGGCAACCGTGCCGCCGATGCCGCCGACATCGGCGCGCTCGTCTCGTGGTAGCAGCGCTTCGAGCCGGTCTGCGACCTCGCGCGAGAATCCGTACGCGGCGGCGGGAATGCCGGCGGCGATCGCCTTCCCGACGGTCAGCAGGTCCGGATCGAGCCCGTATGCCGCCGTGTAGCCGCCCGGCCCGGCGCAGAGCGTGTGCGTCTCGTCGATGATCAACAACGTCTCCGCCCTGCGGGTCGCCTCGCGGAGAGCATCGTGAAAGCCAGGCTCGGGATGGACGATCCCGATGTTCGTCAATGCAGGCTCCGCCAGCACGCAGGCGACGTCGCCGAAGCCAAGCTCGCGTTCGAGCGCCTCGACGTCATTCCACTCGACCACCCGCGTCGTCTCCTCGAGCGCGATCGGCGGCCCGACGTTGCCTTCACGCGAAACCACCGACACGCCGTCGAGTGCGGCGAACGTCTCGTCGACGGTCCCGTGGTAGCACCAGTTGAAGACGAGGATCTTCGGCCTGCCCGTGAGCTCGCGAGCGAGCCTGATCGCGAACCGATTCGCGTCGGTCGCGGTGAGCGCGAACTGCCAGCTCGGCAACCCGAAACGGCGGGTGAGCTCTTCGCCGACCCAGAGCGCGTCCTCACTCGGGAGCATGAGCGTGATGCCGCGCGCCGCTTGCTCCGCCACCGCGCGCACGGTCAGCGCAGGCGAGTGCCCGGTCATCGCCGCCGTGTCACCCAGGCAGAAGTCCACGTACTCGTGACCGTCTACGTCGCGAAAGCGAGCGCCGTGCGCCTCCGCCGCGAACACCGGGAAGCCGCCCGCCCAGCGAATCATCCACGGCATCGGCACTCCGGCAAGCAGTGAGCGCTCGGCCCGCGCGGCGAGCTCGCGCGACCGCGGATGCTGATGCTCGAACCGGTCGAGCTCACGGGAAAGGAGATCGTCGAGCGACGTTCCCAAGGGTGGTTGGTGAGTCCCGCTCGTCACCGTGTTAGTCAATCAACCTCGAAACGTGCGTGTGGTCCGTTCGATTCGGGCATGATGACCCCGCTTTGGTGATGGACAAAGATCTCGTGGCCGACACCCTCGCGGCCGAGCGGCTCGGAACGACTCTGCGCCGCGCCGGTTACTCAGAAGACGCAATCCATCGTCTGCTCGGCGAGGACGCGTACTCGAGCGAGCGCAGCGATACGCCCGCTGAGGAGCGCCGCCTGCCCGACACTTCGCTCGCCACGCTGGTGCGCCTGCTCTTCCTCCAGCTGCCGGTTTCAGCCGAGGGGGCCGAGGGCGCGCTTGGCCGAGAAGGCGTCGAGGCATTGGAGGTGACGGGGCTGGCCCAGGTCGGCGACCGGGTCGTTCCTCGTGCCCGGATCCTGCCCATCGGCAAGGTCCTGCTCGCCTCGGACGGCTTTTCCCTCGATGGCGACGACCCTGCCGACTATGTCGCGACGTACACCCCCACGGCTCGCGTTCTCGATTCGCTGACCCCGCGTCCTCGTGTCGACCGAGCGCTCGACGTCGGTACGGGAAGCGGCATCCACGCCCTGCTCGCCGCGCAACATGCTCGGCACGTGATCGCGACCGACGTCAATCCGCGCGCGATCGCCTACACGGAGCTCAATGCAGCGCTGAACGGGCTTCACAACGTCGAGTGCCGGCAAGGCAGCCTGTTCGATCCGGTCGACGGCGAGACGTTCGACCTGATCACATGCAACGCGCCCTACGTCGTCTCCCCGGAGCGTCGCTGGGTCTACCGAGACAGTGAGTTCTCCGAGGATGAAGTATCGGAGCGCGTGATTCTCGCTTCGGCCGAACATCTGACCGCAGGCGGCTACGCCGCGATGCTCGTGAGCTGGCTCGCGTTCGACGAGGACAATCCAGACGAGCGTGTCCTCGCGTGGGCCGAAGCGAGCGGTTGCGAGAGCTGGATCCTCTCCACGCTGAACTCGGATCCGCTCACGCATGCCGCGGAGTGGAACTCACACCTCGCCGGCGAAGCGCTCGGCGAGGCGCTCGACGAGTGGTCGCAGTACTTCGAGTCGCTCGGCGTGGAGCTCATCAGCGAGGGCGCGGTCGTCCTGCACAAGCGCCCCGACGGCAAGCACACCGCGAGAGTGGACGAGCTCGACGAGGAAGACCTTGACGACGCGGGCGACCAGATCCTGCGCGCCTTCGAATCGCGAGCGAAGCTCCCCGAGCTCGGCGGCAACAAGGGGTTGCTCGAAGCCCGCGTCGGCGTGGCCTCGAGCTTGCGACTTGACCGCGAGCTCGAGCCCTCCGGTGGGCGCGCCGTCGATGTCGACGGCAGCGTCGAGCTCATCGAAGGCACGAAGCACGCCGTCGACGCCTCGGCAGATGTGCAGGAGGTGGTCGCCTCCCTTGACAGCCGCATGCGCCTCGGCGAGGTCATCGACACGACCGCCGACCGGCTCGGCCTGTTGGACGACGAGGTGGCAACGCTCCATGAGGACGCGCTCCACGTCGTGCGCGAGCTCCTCGAGCTCGGCGCGCTGCGCTTCCGCGGCGCCTGACGACGAGGCAAGTTGCCGGCGCCAGTGAGGATCACGACGATCGGGGTCTACGGCTGGACGCCGGACCGATTTCTGGCTGCTCTGGACGATGCAGACGTGCGAGTCGTGCTCGACGTGCGCCAGCGCCGTGGCGTTCGCGGAGCCGAGTACGCCTGGGCCAACTCGCTTCGGCTCCAGGCGGGGCTCGACGGAGTCGGCATCGAGTATGGGCACCACAAGGAGCTCGCACCGACCACCGACCTCCGGCACGTGCAATACGACGCGGACGCGCGGCAGGGCGTCGGCAAGCGCTCCCGCATGGAGCTGGCTCCCGAATACCGCGAGCGCTACCTCCGCGAGATCCTCGAGCGGGTCGATCTCGGCGAGCTCGTCCGCGAGCTGCCTGCCGACGGTCTCGGCGCACTGCTCTGCGTGGAGCGCGACCCCGAGGCCTGTCATCGGCTGCTGATCGCCGAGCGTCTCGAAGCCGAATACGGCATCGCTGTCGTGCACCTACGCCCCTGAGGCGCTGGATCAGCCTCGGCACGATGCCGCACGACAAGGTCATGCGGGCTATCGAGCTCCTCGGATCCGAGGTCGCTCCCGCCGTCCGCAGGGAGGTCGCGCGCCGCGCCGAGGCAAGCGCAACGCCGGTTGTTTCCTAGCTCCGCGGCAACTGAAGCTCTGACGAACTACAGCGGAGAGAACGCGTAAGCTTAGGCGCAGGAAATCGCAGATCGACCTGGAGGTCACGATGAAAGGCGCCTCGAAGCCGAAGAAGCTGGGCAAGAAAGTAGCCCAGAAGTCCCTGAAGGAGAAGCGGCAGGACAAGCGGGCCGCGGCGAAGAAGGGCTTCGGCTCGAGTTAGCTCGGCTCGGTCGTGAGCCCCGTGCTCGTCGTCGACGTCGGCGGCTCTCATGTCAAAGTGCTCGCGAGTGGTGAGCGGGAATCCCGGCGGGCCGATTCGGGGCCGGATCTCACTGCAGCGCAGATGGTCGAGGCCGCGCTGAACCTTGCATCCGACTGGACGTGGGACGGCGTTTCGGTCGGCGTGCCCAGCCCGGTCCACGGCGGACGCGTGATCGCGGAGCCCGTCAACCTGGGCGACGGCTGGGTTGGCTTCGACTACGTGGGCGCTTTCGGCAACCCCACCAAGGTCGTGAACGATGCCGCCATGCAGGCGCTCGGCAGCTACGAGGGCGGCCGAATGCTTTTTCTCGGGCTGGGAACCGGACTGGGCTCCGCGCTCGTCGCGAACGGGTTCGTCCAGCCGATGGAGCTCGGGCACCTCCCATACAAGAAGGCCACGTTCGAGGACTACATCGGCGGCGCCGGTCTGAAGAAGCGAGGCAAGAAGCGTTGGCGGCTCGACGTCGCAGACGCCGTCGCCAAACTGAGCGCGGCACTGGAGCCGGAGTATGTCGTGCTCGGCGGCGGTAACGCCAGGAAGCTGGATGCACTGCCGCCGAATGCGCGACTGGGCGCCAACGAGAACGCGTTCATCGGCGGTTTCCGCCTTTGGGACCCGACAGCCCCTGCGCAGATCCCGACGTAGTCATGGCACGAGCGGCACAAGCCGCGTGCGGCGAGCCTACTTCTCAGACGGCCCTCGAAGCCGGCACCCCCGCGACCCGCGCTCGCTCCCACAGCCGTTCGCCGCAAAGCATGCAGCGCGGCAGCATCTGGCGGACGATCACGGTATTGCCGCAGGCTGCGCAGAGGAACCACCCGCTGGTGGCTACCCCGGCAGGCCAGAACTCCACGTAATCCCGCTCGTCATCGGCCCGCACAGCGGGCTTGGTTCCTTCCCCCGGCTCGTACACCTCGACCCCCTCGATCGATTGCGAGCTCCACGCTCCTTGTAGGTCGCAGGAGCGAGCGTGTCAACCGGCTAGCGCCCGAGCCTCGTGCGGCGGCGAATCCCGAGTCGCTTTTGCAACGCCTTGTCCTCCTGCCCGTCCTTGACCGCGGCCCACACAAACAGGCCAAGGACTACAAGGATGGTCGCCACGGCGACGACCGCGAGGACGATCTCCTCACCCGTGTGCATGTCTTCAGCTTAGGCCGTTCGCTCCGGCAAACGACGACTCTTTTCATCTCACTGTCCTTTTTAAGAAGTGGCGCCCGCGTCGGCAGGCACTGCGCTCGCAACCTGCTGTCGGGTCCGAAGCAGCACGGCGCCGACCACGGCCGCCGCCGCGGCGAACAGAGCTCCGACGAGGAACGCGGCGTGGTAGCCACCGTTCAGCGCCGCGAGCGGCCCGTCACCCGCCGCGCGGAGGCTGTCCGTGCGGGAGGCTGCGAGACTGGCGAGGATCGCGAGGCCGAGCGCGCCGCCCATCATGAACGACGTATTGACGACCCCCGAGGCCAGACCGGACTCGCTCGGATCGACGTCGCTCATCGCTGCAAGCAACACCGGGTTGAACGCCATACCCGCTCCGACACCGAGCAAGATCATGCTCGGGAGAACGTCGACGACGAAACTCCCGTCGACTGGGGCCCGAGCGAAGAACACGAGCCCGGCCGCGGCCAGCGACAGGCCGGCGGCCAGAGGGATCCTGAAGCCGAACCGCATGACGAGCTTCGCGGAGAGACCGATCGAGAAGGCACCCATGATCAGGTTCGCGGGAAGGAAGGCCAGGCCGACCTTGAGGGGGCTGTAGCCGAGCACCAATTGCAGGTACAGCGCCGACACGAAGAACCACGCGAACATCGCAGCTGCCCACAAGATCCCGACGACGTTCGCGGTGGCGACGTTGCGGAGCTTGAAGAGGGCGAGCGGCATCAGCGGTGACGGGACGCGCGCTTCGATGGCGACGAAGAGCGCCAACAGCACGACCGCGGCAGCGAGGAGCCCCAGCGTCTGGCCGGACGCCCAGCCGGTGCTGTTGCCGTTCACGATCGCGTAGACGGCCAGCATCAGAGACGCCGTCACCGTGACGGCGCCGGCAACGTCGAGCCTGCCGCCTGCGGCCGAGCCGGGTGCAGCCGGCAGCAGCTTCAGAGTGAGGATGACGACCGCGACGCCGATCGGAACGTTGACGAGGAAGATCCAGTGCCAATTGAGCGTGTCCGTGAGGATCCCGCCCAGGAGCACACCGAGGCTGCCCCCGCCCGCCATCACGAAGCCGAAGATGCCCATCGCCTTCGCCCGCTCGACCTGCTCGGTGAAGAGGTTCATCATCAGCGACAGCGCGACCGCGGAGACGACCGCACCGCCGAGGCCCTGAACCGCGCGCGCCGCGACGAGAGGCCCTTGCGTCGTGGAGATGCCGCAGGCGACCGACGCGATAGTGAAGAGCGAGATGCCGATCAGGAACAGTCGGCGGTGGCCGAAGAGGTCACCTAGCCGGCCACCGAGCAGGAGGAAGCCGCCGAAGGTCAGCAGGTACGCATTGACAACCCACGCGAGCGAGGTCTGTGAGAAGCCCAGGTCCTGCCTGATCGACGGGAGCGCAACGTTCACGATCGTCGTGTCGAGGACGATCATCAGATCCCCGAGGCAGAGGACGTAGAGCGCGAGCCAGCGCGTGCGGCTATCCAAGGTCATTTCGGCTTTCCTTTCGGCGTGTCGTGTTCATCTTGCTGGTTAGACGAGCTCAAGACGCACAACTCATCGGTTGCCCGACCGATGAGTTTCCCCCGCTTTGCAGGTCTAACCCAGGATGGCAGCCTCCGCGCCGCAAACCGTCGTCTTCGCAATCGACGGCCCGATTGCCCGCACCGACCTGCCACGGCTCTGCGAGGAGATCGGCGCCCTGCTGGAGAGGACCGGCGCCGAGGTCGCCCTCTGTGACGTCAGCTCGGTCGGGCCCGATGCCGTGTCGGTCGACGTCCTTGCACGGGTGCAGCTCGCCGCCCGGCGGCGCGGTTGCCAGGCGCGGTTGCGCGGCGCGTCGAACGAGCTGCTCGAGCTGCTCGCCTTCATCGGCCTGTGTGACGTTCTGCCGGAACGGCGCTAGCTCTCGAACTGCAGCGGCAGGCCGAACAGCGGGAACACTCGCTCGGTGTCGAGGAAGAACGTGAACTCGACGATGCGACCGTCGGAGATCTCGAGCACCTGTAGCGCCCACGGGTCGTAGCCCTCTCCGGAATCGCTCGGCTTGTACTGCCCGAACGCCGGCGAGCCGTTCGCAGCCACCGTCGGGATCACGCGCGAGCCCCGACAGCCGGCGCCGGGGCCGACCCACCAGCGCAGAATGTCCTCGCGGCCGTTCAGCCAGAGGTCGAACGGCGGCATCGACTGCGTCGCGTCTTCCTGGATCAGTGCGGTGAGCGCGTCCATGTCGTACTGCTCGAACGCGCGGACGTACCGAGCTAGCAGCTCGGCGTCGGCCTCGTCCACCGAGGGCGAAGTGTCCGCCGCGCTAAGGTTGCTCTCCTCGAGCGTGGCGCGGGCGCGTTGGAGCGCGCTGTTGACCGAGGCGACGCTCGTGTCGAGGAGCTCCGCGACCTCGCTCGCCTTCCAGCGCAAAACCTCGCAGAGGATCAACACCGCGCGCTGCCGCGGCGGCAAGTGCTGCAGGGCGGCCACGAAAGCGAGGCGGATCGTCTCGCGCGACACGGCGACCTCCGCCGGGTCCCCGTCCGGCGAGACGAGCCCGTCCTCCGGCATGGGCTCGATCCACGTCACCTCCGGCAGCGTGTGGAGATTGGACTCGATCGGTTCCCGCGCCGGGCCGAGATCCATCGGCCGCGCACGCCGTTCGCGCCCGTTGAGCATATCGAGGGAGACGTTCGTTGCGATGCGGTAGAGCCACGACCGGAGCGCCGCTCGGCCTTCGAAGTTTTCGAGCCCGCGCCAGGCTCGGATGAACGTCTCCTGCACCGCGTCCTCGGCCTCGAACGGGGAGCCGAGCATCCGGTAGCAGTAGGCGCGCAACTCCCTTCGGTGCTGCTCGAATTGGTCCTCGAACTTGCGCGTGTCTGCCGTGACCGTGAACGACGAGTCTTGCATTGCAGGCCATCGTACGTGGTCCGCCCAACCCGTCGAAGCACCGGCCGTCCTGCACTCTTCCAACCTCGAATGAACTGCTGTTAGGTCCCTCTCGCCGCGCGCACCTCGGCCATGAATCTCGCCGCCCGGTCGGAGTCGACCGGATTCCAGGTATCGCCGTCTACCTTGAGATCAGAGCCCACGATCGCCCCGTCCGCGACTGCCAGGAAATCCCTGACGTTGGTCGACTTGACACCGGTGTTCGCGAAGACCGGCGTCTCGTAACCACAGCCCCGCTTAGCCTCGCGCACCGCCTCCACGGACGGTTCTGCGCCGGCCATGGGACCGGAAACGAGGATGGCGTCGGCGAGGCTGGATACGCGCACCGAGCGTGAGGTGGTTTCGATATCGCGCGACCCGAGACTCGATGCGAACTCGGGTGTGATGTTCATGAACACGGCGACGTCCTGGGCGTTCAGCTCTCGGCGGTAACGCAGGAGCCTGCCCGCGTTTGGCGACCAGAGCCCCATGTCGGATTCGTAGACGCCCGTCGTCACCTCGCGAATGAACGAGGCGCCCGACACGGCCGCAACCGCCAACGCTGCCTCGGCATCCCAGAGGTAGTCGATTCCGAACGGCCTGTCTCGAGGCGCAAGTTCCGCCACCACCCGCGCCATCATCGCGACACCTTCGAAGGTCGCTTTCAGCTGGTACGGACGGTCGCCCTCGTTGCAGAAGAGAATCGCATCGAACCCGGAGCGCGTGAGGATCTCGACGTCGCGAGCGACTGACTCGACGATCGCATTCGCTCCTCCGACCTCGTCGTACAACGGTGTGCCCGGCAATGGGGGCAGATGCGCCATTGCGACGACCGGCTTCTCGACCCCGAAGCGCTCTTTGAGGGCAAGCCCCACGCCCACTACCCTCCAGGACGCGGCGGATGGACTGCGTCGGTCACGCGAGCTCGTCGCCGCGTAACACCCGTGATCGCCGAACGAGGAAGGCGATGACCGCCAGCGTGAGCACGGCGGCCGCCACGCCTGCGGCCTCATATCCGAGTCCGACGCCTCGGCCCGACGCCACCAGGAGGAGCAGTCCGCCGACGATCGCCGTGGCGAGGCCGGCCGAGCAAAGAAGGGCAAGCCGACGGAGTACGACTTGACCCTCGCTGCGCCAGCTGCGGCGCTCGATCGACCAGAACGACAGTTCCGCCGCAATGAAGAACGCCGCCGCCAGCAGCGGGGCACGTGCGTCGACCGTGCCCTCCCCCAGGCTCAGAACGACGGCGTAACCGGCGCCAACTCCCACGAAGCCCCAGGGAAGAAGACTCGGCCAACGCCCCACGAGGGCAAGAGCAGTAAGCGAGAGCCCGCCGCAACCGATCGCGGTCACGACCGCGACGAGGCGGTCGCCGACGAGCGCCGAGTAGGTGACCACGACTCCGAGCAGCGCGAGACCGGCCAGTCCGGTTGCTACACGCGTGAGGTTCTCGCGCGCCGGCGAAATGCTCCCACCTCCTCCATTGCAGCTGCGAGAGACGATTCGTCGTTCCAGACGGCGACCGGAACGCCCGCCCGCTCGAAGCGTCCGCGGACGGCGTCGCGGCGCAGCCGCCAGAGTCGGTACGCGATCTCGCGTTCCTCTCCTCGCATCCGTGCGACGAGCTCGAGTGGCGAAATCTCGATCACGACGAGATCGAAGCCTCGCGCACGGAGGTCGAGGAGCGCGGTGGCCGCCCGGTCGTCCAGCAGTGGAGTGAGCGCGAGCACGAGCGCTTGCGGCGGAAGAGTGCGGCGCGGAATGACGACGAGATCCCGCCAGGCGTAGCTGAGGGTGATTTGCGTGTCGAGCATCGCGTCGACGATGCGGTAGAGCTGGCGCGCCCCCGTCGACGGCAGCAGCCAGTTGAGGGTCCCGCCGAAGCTCACGAACCCCACCCGGTCGCGCTGGCGGAGATAACGCGCCGCCAAACTTGCGGCCGCGCGCAAGGCGGGATCGAGCGTGCTTCGCCCACCACGGCGCGCTTCTGCGAACACGTCCAGGAAGATCACGACGTCCGCGTTGCGTTCCGCGTGATGCTCGTTGACCCAGAGCTCACCGCGGCGAGCGGTTGCCCTCCAGTTCACGTGCCTGATCCGGTCTCCCGCGACGAATTGACGGATGTCGGCGAATTCGATCCCCTCCGCCTTCTGCCGCGCCACGTGGTTTCCCGAGAAGACCTGCGTCTCGGAAGGCCGCAGCAAGTCGCGCACGGCCTCCTGCGTCGGATAGACCTTGAGAGGCTGACGCCGGTCGATCACAGCCTCATGGCGAAACATGCCGAACGGATCGTGGGCGCGAAGGTGAATCCGACCTACTCGGAACGCGCCCCACCGAAGGGAGCGAAGACGCAACGGCAGGACCCGCTCCTCGCCCTCGCTGAGACGCAGAGTGCTCGGATTCATCCCCTCCTCGACCTCGAGGCCCGGTGGGAGCTCCAGCAGTACGTCCATGCGTTCGGTCCCGTCGCTCGGCTCGAACCGGAGCGAAACGTCGAGCAGGTCGCCTTCGAGGGTCCGCTCGCGATCGAGCTCGACCTCGACGTCGATCCGCGGCGTGCGCACTTGCAGAGCGGCAACTGCTGCGACGAGTGCAAACGGCGCCGCAAAGAGAACGAGCTCCGGCAGCCGGAGCACGAGCGCGGCCAGCAGTCCGAGTGCAGCAAGTCCGGCGTATGCGCCTAACTTGGGCGAGGCGGAGCGCGTCATTCCACTCGCGTGGGCAAGTCCTCCGCGGCCGGCGACGGCACGGTCTCGAGCGACTCGCGCACCACGTCCTCTGGACGCACTCGCTGCACCCATAGCTCCGGTTTCAACATGAGACGATGCGAAAGTGCAGGAACGGCGACGGCCTTGACGTCCTCCGGCGTCACGAAGTCCCGACCGGCCAGTGCTGCCTTGACCCGAGCGAGCTTGAGAATCGCGAGGGAGCCGCGGGGGCTCGCACCCACTTGTACGCGCTGACTGGTTCGCGTGGAGGAGACGATGTCCACGATGTACGTGCCGACCGGCTCGGACACGTGCACCTGCTCGATCGACTCTTGCATCTCGAGCAGCCCGCGGCGGTCGGTGACGGCATCGAGCCGGACCTCGTCGACCCCGCGCTCGAGCCTTCGCTCGAGGAGCGCCCACTCGTCGTCCCGACTCGGGTACCCGATTCCGATCCGGAGGATGAATCGGTCGAGTTGCGCCTCGGGCAACGGGTAGGTGCCTTCGTACTCGATCGGGTTCTGGGTCGCGATTACGAGGAACGGCCGCTCGAGCGAGTTCGTCCGGCCCTCGATCGTGACCTGCCGCTCCTGCATCGCTTCCAAGAGAGCAGCCTGGGTCTTCGGCGGCGCGCGGTTGATCTCGTCGCCGAGCAGCAGGTTGGTGAAGATCGGGCCGGGCCGGAACTCGAAATCGCCCGTTCGCTGGTTGAAGACCGACGAGCCGGTCACGTCCGAGGGCATCAAGTCGGGAGTGAACTGAACGCGCCCGAAATCCATCGCAAACACCTGGGCGAATGATCTGGCGATCAACGTCTTTCCAAGCCCCGGAAAATCCTCGACCAGGACGTGACCGTCGGCGAGAAAGCCGAGCAGAACGAGCTCGAGCGCTTCACGCTTCCCCACGACGGCGCGTTCGACCTCCTCGATGATCCGATCGCCGCGGGTTGCAATGTCTCCGACGGTCAGCACTCCGTCAGACCCTCTCGAGCTCGTCGACGACGACGCGCAGATCTGCCGATGCAGGGCCCGGTGCGAGGCGGTCGCTCGGCGGAAGCCGTCCCGGGCGGACCAGCTCCCAGGCATTGGCCCCGATCAGCTCACGCGCACGCTCCTGCTCCCTGTCCAGGTCGACACCGAAGCGCATCCACAGCCGGTGGGCCGCGATCTCGCGCAGGATCGGACGCAGGCGAACGTGCAGATGAAATGCGCTGATCGTCGATTGCTTGACGTCTCGAACGAGCGTCAACTCGCCTGAATCGGAAGCGTGACGTCGGCTCTCCGCAAGGGCTCGATCGAAGTCTGACGGATCGGCGGACGGTCCTCCTTCGCGCGTCGACCGAACGAGCGCCAGCAGCAAGACCGCGCCGAGACCCAGGAGATAGACGTCGAGCAGGACGGCCCGAGCTCCTGAGACCGCGAGGGCCGTGAACCCGACCGCGAGAGTGAAGGCGAGGCCGACCTTGACCGCACGGCGGACGATCCAGGTCATCGGTCGCTCTTCGGCCGATCAGCGGTGGAAGGGGCGTAAGGGGAAACCGGGAGGTTTCCCCGCTCTTTGTCCTCGGCCCACGCGGCGATCTCAGCGGCGCGGGGGCTGAGGCGATCCCTAAAGAAGGGAGCTCGTGAGGGAAGACGCGCAGCGTCTCGTCCGCGAAGCGGACCGGTGGAGGGGGTCTGGGGGAACCGGGAGGTTCCCCCAGCTCGAACCTGTGAGTTCTTCACGGGAGCCAGCCGAAGGCGAGCGATGGTCATGCCGCCAGTTCCGTCGTCGCCTGGAGGTCTTCCCTGACCGCGACAAGCGACTCGATCGCGTTTTCCTTCATGGTGGCATCAATCTCGTGTGGGCTGAACTTCGCGTACTCGAAGAGCTCCGTCAGCGCTCGCACGGCGCTCTCACGGACCTGCAGCGAGGTCAAGACGCGCGCAAGATACTCGTGCGGCACCTCCGCGCGACCGCGCGCGAGCCCATGGGAGGCGAGCACTCGTTCCAGGTTCGCGTACGCCGCGATGACGGCTCGACGCGGATCTCGCTCCCTGCTGAGATCGTCGATCGAGCTTCCGATTGCTCGCGCCAGTTCTTCTTCCACACCTTCTGCCTCGAGCGTCCCTCTTGCCGGCCGGCCGCTGCGTCTGATCACGATCCAGACACCGCCGAGCACGAAGAACCCGCCCACCGCGAGGGCAAGCGGCCACTGGAAGTGCGCCGGCCGCGCGGGTACCGGCCGGGCGGCAGTGGATCCGCCTCCTTGTCCCTGGCCTTGCTGCCCCCGCTGAGCGAACAGGTTGTGAGCCCGCTCGCGAAGGTGCCCGTGTGTGATCGCCCAGGAGCCGATCCCGGTGAGCACGGTCATGAACACGAGGACAGCGCAGTAGTTCCGCAGCCAGTGTGAGTCCGGATCCTGCCAACGATGTCGCCGCCGGAACATCACGACGAGCACCCAAACGATCGCGATCGCGTAGGCGATTGTCAGCAGAGTGATCCAACTGTCCTGAACGGTCGCAGGCACCGGACGGGCAGCCACATAGCCGTGTCGGCTCGGGCGGCCGCCACTTGCGGCGAGCGTGACGAGGACCAGGAAGCCGACGATCAGAAGCGCGAGCGCGCCGGCCCGGACCGGCCCAGCGGCCGACTTCTCGCCCCGCGGTTCCACAGTTGGAGGAAGCCTACGGAAGCGCTCAGGTGCCCGCCGAAATCCGGAGGTTCAGCGAGCCGGAGGTACGAGCTCAGGTGTCGCGGCGGACGAGCAGAACAGCACCGACGGCGAGTGCAGCCGCCGCGTAGCCGCAAAAGAGCGCGAGGCCTGCCCAGGGCGCGAGATGATTGCCTGGAGTAACCGACATGATCGCTTCACCCGCGGCCAGAGGGAGATACGGAGAGGCCGCGTCGTTCCAGCTGGTCGGCAAGACGTTCATCAACGGAGGAAGCACGAACATGATCGCGACGAAGGTTGCGATCCCGCCGGCCGTGTTGCGAACGATCGCCCCGAGTCCGAGTCCGAACAGTCCCACGACTGTCAGGTAGAGCGCCGCGCCGAAGAGCGCACGTGCGACGCCGGGGTCCGTGAAGACCGTGTTGATGTGATGCCTGGACAGGATCGACTGGCCGATGAAGAACGCGACCAGGACCGCCGGAATCATCAGCGCGGCCGTGACGAGCCCGTAGACCAGAGCCTTTGCCCACAGGACCGGCAGCCGCTTCGGCACCGCGGTCATCGAAGCGCGGATCATTCCCGTCGAGTACTCGGCAGTGATCACGAGGATGCCGAGAATTCCGATTGCGAGCTGCGCCAGCTGGACGCCCACCAGGTTGACTTCAAGCGGATGGAAATCCGCCTTGTCCTGTGGGCTCATGCTCGGGTAGTGGTGCGAGACAACGGCGCAGGCAAGCGTCGCGAGACCGATCGTGAACAACACTGCCGCAAAGAGCGAATAGCGAGTCGAGCGAACAGATCGCAGCTTCGTCCACTCAGACAGAGCCACGCGCGCCTGCGTCACCCGTCCTCGATGCTCCAGGCGCGGGACCGACGGAACCTGCACGACGCTGCTCACGCGACCACCTCTTGCGGCTCGGAAGCCGCCTGGCCTGTCCGATATTCGACGTCGTCGCGCGTGAGGTCCATGAACGCCTCTTCGAGCGAGGCGTGCTGGGGCGTCAGCTCGTGAATCGCGAACCCGTGCTCCGCGGCGGCGTCACCGATCTGCTCGGCTGTCAACCCGACTATCTCCAGAAGACCGGGTTCGACCGTTTCGACAACGACGTCTGGGCCGAGAACGAGGTCGCGCAGCTCGGATGCCTGCGGCGAGCGCACCCTGACGATGTTCTTCGACGCCTTGCGCACGAACTCGTCGACACTCAGATCCGCGATGAGCCGACCACGGCCGATGACGATCAAGTGATCTGCGGTCAATGCCATCTCGCTCATCAGATGCGACGAAACGAACACCGTCCGCCCCTCGGCCGCGAGACCTTTCAAGAGGTTGCGAATCCAATGAATTCCTTCGGGATCGAGGCCGTTCACCGGCTCGTCCAGCGTCAACGTGTGCGGATCCCCGAGCAGCGCCGTTGCGATCCCGAGCCGCTGGCTCATTCCCAACGAGAAAGTCCCGGCCCGCTTCTTCGCGACGTCCTGCAGGCCGACCAGATCGATCAGCTCGCCGATTCGGCGTTTCGGAATCCCGTGCGTCTGTGCAAGGGCGAGCAGATGGTTGTACGCCGAACGTCCCGTGTGCACCGACCGCGCCTCGAGCAAGGCGCCTACCTCGTGGAGCGGCGCCGCATGGTCGCGATAACGCTTTGCGTTTACCGTCACGGTGCCGGCCGTAGGGCGATCCAGCCCGAGAATGAGCCGCATCGTCGTCGACTTTCCCGAGCCGTTCGGGCCGAGAAACCCGGTCACCACCCCCGGCTCAACCCGGAACGTCAAGCCGTCTACGGCTCGCTTGTCACCGTAGTCCTTGGTGAGATTCTGCGCCTCGATCAAGGATCGTCACGCTACCAACGACGCT
>Ga0307296_10000124_pt1 | contig 31574 bp, 30 predicted proteins | sample ER_DNA_153_FD_194467 | JGI IMG/M metagenome (GOLD analysis project Ga0307296, IMG submission 194467) | Bulk soil microbial communities from the East River watershed near Crested Butte, Colorado, United States - ER_DNA_153 | ecosystem: Environmental > Terrestrial > Soil > Floodplain | place... | reverse complement strand
CCCAGATTCTCGATACCTCAGGTGCGACTGCGCAGGATATCCTGGACCTCGCAGCAACCAACAACGTCCGGTTCCTCAGACTGCAATTCACGGACATTCTCGGAATCAACAAGAACGTCGAGATCCCCGCGTCGCAATTCGAGAAGGCGGTGGCAGGCGACATCATGTTCGACGGGTCCTCGATCGAGGGGTTCGTCCGGATCGAGGAATCCGACATGCTGCTCGCACCCGATTTCAGCACGTTCCAGATCTATCCGTGGGGTGACGAGAAGAGCCGTGTCGCGAGGCTGATCTGCGACATCAACACACCAGACGGGCAGCCCTTTCCCGGAGACCCTCGCGGGGTGCTCAAGAAAATGATCGCCCGCGCGGCAAAGCTGGGCTACACGATGAATGCGGGCATGGAGGCGGAGTTCTTCATGTTCAAGCCGGGCCCGGATGAAGAACCGTCGACCGTCACCCACGACGTTGGCTCCTACTTCGACCTCGCGCCCGCGGACCTCGGGGAAGATGCGCGTCGCGCCATCGTCGACGTTCTCGAGCGGATGGGGTTCGAGGTCGAGGCAGCGCATCACGAAGTGGCGCACGGACAACACGAGATCGACTTCAGGTACGCCGAGGCGCTGAAGACCGCTGACAACATCACGACGTTCAGGTTCGTCGTGAAGTATGTCGCGCGGACGTTCGGACTCACTGCCTCGTTCATGCCGAAGCCGATTTTCGGACAGAACGGGAGTGGGATGCATACGCACCAGTCGCTCTTCCGTGGCAAGGAAAACGCGTTCTGGGACGAAAAATCGGAATGGGAGCTCTCGAGCACGGCACTTCACTACATCGGTGGACTTCTGCGCCATGCGCGCGGGTTCACCGCGATCACGAATCCGCTCGTCAACTCCTACAAGCGGCTCGTGCCCGGCTACGAGGCGCCGGTCAACGTTGCGTGGTCGATGCGAAATCGGTCGCCGATGATTCGAATCCCCGATCGTCGCGGAGCCGGAACCCGGATCGAGCTACGCATACCGGATCCGTCGGCGAATCCGTACCTCGCTCTCGCAGTCCAGCTCGCGGCGGGTCTGGATGGCATCAGCACCAAGGCTGATGCGCGCGAGCCGGTCAACACCAACATCTGGGACATGTCGCACCGTGAAAAGCGACGGCTGCGCATCGACGATTTGCCCCACAACCTGGGGGAAGCCTGCGCCGAGCTCGAGAAGGACGATGTCATTACCGAAGCCCTGGGTGAGCACATCACGACGCAATTTCTGGCGGCGAAGCGCCTCGAATGGCAGGAGTACATCACGCAGGTGTCGCAGTGGGAGCTCGACAACTACCTCGCTAAGTACTAACGGCTCCTACTCTTGCGGCCGCCACGCTTGCGGGGAACCTTGGCGCCTTTCTTTCGCGCTTCCGAGAGGCCAATGGCTATCGCCTGCTTGCGGCTCTTGACCGTTCTCCCACTTCTTCCCGATTTGAGCGTACCCTTCTTGCGCCGGCGCATGGCGCTCTCGACTCGCTTGGATGCGGCCTTGCCGTATTTACGCTTGCCTGAAGATTTTCGCGCTGCCATTCTGCGCCCCTCCGATCTCGTAAGTTGGATGTTATGTGATTGCCCCGCCCGGCTGGCTCACGTTGTGCCGGAGGATCAAGCTGTCAATCGTGCCGTGTGTCCTCTTCTTACAATCGGGCTGACATGAGCAGTCGGACAGGTCTGGAAGCCGAAGCCATCAATCGTCTGACGGATGGCGTTGAACCGCCCGAGATTCGGGCAATTCTTATGCAATGCCTGGCCGGGGAAGTCGCTCCGTCGACTGCCGTTGCGCGAATGCTGTCGGAAAAAGGGCCGGTGACGGTGCGGGCGGCGATCGACGACGTGACACATCGGGCGGCGACGATCTCCCGTGCGAGCGACATGCTGGTCCAGGATCGGGTCGATGAGCTGACGCAGGTTTTCGTTGAACATGTCGCCGACCTTGCAGACGTCAGCGATGCGTCGAAGACGCGTCCGGGATCGGAGGCAAAGCGGCGGGATCGCGGGGATCCGGAGGAGCGGGTTTCTCCTGGGTCAGAATTCGGGGATCGTGGCGAGCCCCGAACTTCTGAATAGCTTCCAGCGTCGCCATACAGAACGCGGCCCACGCCAGCCCGATAACGACACCCGCGATCACATCGGACGGATAGTGTACGCCGAGGTACATCCGGCTGAAAGAAATGAGGGCAATGACAATTAGGGCGGCCGTCATCACCAACCACCGTGCCCATCGCCGCTTGTTCAGCCGCGCGGCAAGATACGCGACCGTCGAGTAGACGATCGCCGCGCTCATCGCATGACCCGAAGGAAATGACGAGCTGACGGTATGAACCACCGGCACGAATATCGATGGGCGTGGCCGGTCGAAGCCGAGCTTCAACACTCCATTCAACGCTATTCCGCCAAACGTGGAAGCGAGCAGCAGCAGAGCGGAGTACTTGTGTTGGGTCAGGACGAGGAAAAGCGCGGCGACTGTGACAACCATCAGAACCACAGTTCCGGTTCCCAACGCGGTGACTTCGATCATTAGCGCATCGAGAGCAGGTGAATGATGAGCGCCCAGCCAGCGTATCACTGATTCGTCGAACGCCTGGGTGGTGCCTGCTTTCACATGGTCCGCCAACTCGACGAAGATCGCCACACCAATCGCAGCGACGATCAGCCCACCGATCAGAAATATTCCGAGAGTGCCGACAAGCGTATCCGCCTTCGAAGCGGAAGCCCTGAGTCCCCGGTAAACCAGATCAGAGTAGGCGGACAATCGACCCCGCTCGGCCGCCCTGCGCTCCTCAATCATGAGTTCCGATCTCGCAGGGAACGGACCGCAGCGCCGGAATGCACATCTGCATACCTTATCAAGGCGGGTCGGATAGTCCTTCGTCTGGCGTCAGGGCTGATATGCGGCTCCTCTTCGGATTGCGGGTTCTTGTCGTTGTCGCAGGCGTCGCTCAGATGACTGCGTGCGGAGATGCATCCGGACCCAAGATCGGACCTCCGGCACATGTCGCGCTTGTTACCGGCGATGCTCAGCCTTCCTCGGAGGTCGGGACCAAACTTCCGCTGCCCCTCACGATCAAGGTGACCGACGCACAAGGGCAGAATGTGTCTGCCGCCACCGTCGTCTGGAACACTGCGTCCGGATCATTCAGTGCTTCGACATCGCTCACCAACGTCGAGGGGACAGCCTCGGTCGAATGGACGCTCGGGCCATTAGCCGGAACGCAAACCGCGACGGCTACGGTAGCGGGGATTCCGCCGGTCACGTTTACCCACCGCGCCGTCGCGGGTCCAATCGCGCAGATCATTCTGACGCGCGACACCGTGGAACTTCTCGGAATCGGCGATTCGTTCCGGATGACGGCACGTCCCGCGGACAGATTCGGAAACAATGTCCCCAACGGTTCGACGGTGGAATCGAGCGATCCGTCGATCGTGACGGCGGAGAACTTTGGCGTCGGCGCGATTCTCACAGCTCACGCGGCGAGCGCGACGGTTGCTATCACGGCGTCAAGTGGCTCGATCGTGAAAACGGGCACGGTCATCGTGCTGCCGCCTCCGTGTCAGTCGGGGTCGAGCGCTTTCAATCTGGCCGTTGGTGAGGTTGCGACGCTGTCGGGAGTAGCGGCGTCGGAGTTCTGCGTGCAAGGCACAGCGGGGGGAGCGGAATTCACCGCGATTCCTTTCTATTCGGATCAGACCGGATCGCTTCTCCGGCTGTCAATCTCTACCGGAGGCACGACGATCGGCGCATCCCCAAACTGGCTCTCCGTGCCCCGTTTTCAGCTGTTGCGTTCTGTTTTCACGCCCCGAATCCAGCAGGACGAGGCGTTCGAAACGGAGCTGCGGGAGCGATCGCGCCGCGAGCTGACGCCGATGATCCCGGCTGCCAGACTGATCCGGCAACGAGGCGGCGGCCGATTCGGCTTATCCGTTCAGGTCCCGCAGATCGGTGACTTGATGCAGCTCAACGCCAATGCTACATCAGCATGCACGAATGCGCGGATGAGGACAGGCCGCGTCGCCGCGATCACAGCACGCGCGATAGTTGTCACCGACACCGCGAACCCCGCGAATGGCTTCAGCGATGCGGACTTTCAATCTTTCGGCGTCACATTCGATACGCTTGTCTACCCCGTCGATACGGAGAACTTCGGAGAACCGACGGATATCGATGCGAATCAGAGGGCAATCCTCTTCTTCACCCGCACGGTCAACGAGCTCACCCCTCCGAATCAGAACTCCTACGTCGGTGGATTTTTTTTCAGCCGCGACCTCTTTCCGAAAACGGCGACCGCGGGCGTCGACGCATGCGCGACCAGCAACGTGGCGGAGATGTTTTACCTGCTCGTTCCGGATCCCGATGGTGTCATCAACCAGAATGTGAGGTCAACCGACTTCGTGCGGACGGTAACGGCGGGAATCCTGGCTCACGAGTTCCAGCACTTGATCAATGCTTCCCGGCACCTCTACGTCACCACGGGCAATTCAGCGTTCGAGGAGTCGTTCCTCGACGAAGGTCTCGCCCACATGGCCGAAGAGCTGGCGTTTTATCGAGCGAGTGGACTGGCGCCGAGGCAGAACATCTCGGCGGCCGCGGTTCAATCGTCGCAGAGAATTTCCGGTGCATTCAGCACCTTCGGAGTCGCCAACATCCTACGCTACCGCGAGTTCCTGATCAGCGCTCTGAGCAGCTCGCCGTATGCCAGCAACTCCAATATCACGACGCGAGGCGCGATCTGGGCCTTTCTTCGCTACGCGGCGGATAGGCGGGGAGGATTGGAGAGCTCCACCTGGTTCCAGCTCGCAAATCCGCCCGTGGGTTCGCGCGGCATTCAAAATCTCACGCACGTGTTCGGCGCGGATCTGGCTTCGTGGGTGCGCGACTGGGGCGTAGCTAACTATGCTGACGATTTCGTTCCGGCTCTGGCAGCCCTGGCGACGAATCCAAGCTGGGATTTTCGGTCGACCGTGGCGTTTCTAAATCAGGGAAGTTTTCCGCTCGCGACCCAACAGATCGACAGTGTGACTATCACACCCGTCACGATCGCCGATGGGGCATCCGGCTACTTGCGATTCGGGGTCAAGCCAGGGGGAGTCGGCGGAGGTCGCATCACTTCGCGCGGAGCTCCGGTGCCATCGGGATTCTCGCTGTCGATCCTCAGAACTAAGTAGGATCGTCCTGGCTTCGCCGGTCGGCGTGGCGTCGATCCTTTCCCCGTCGATCCGTCTGTGATCGTGCGCGGAGCCACCGCCAGGTGAGAAAGGCGGCGACGAAAAAAACAATCCAGTAAAAGGGCAGCAGGAGCTCGTGCAACGCGGGTGCGCTGAACTCGAGCCAGTAGATCAACCCGATCAACAGGAAGGAAAAACCCCACACGACGAGCAACTGTCTCGGCCTACGACCATAGATCATTGGATCAGCTCAGCCCTCGCGGTCGCAGTGGATGCCAGTACGCAACAATCGTCTGGACGACTCCTTGCACCGATGGCCGGAAATGGGTGGGAATCGTCGGACGGCAAAGCGCCCTTTCAACATCCACACCGTGTTGCGTCGCATCCGGCTGGAAGTTAAGCAGTTTGCGGATGCCGCGATGTTCGATCTCGCCGCTCAAGGGTACGCCTCCCCGTTTCATCAGCTGGTCGCCTGCATCATATCCGTACGGACGAGAGACGAAGTTTCTCTTCCCACCGCAATTCGCCTGTTCGAGGCGGCGCCGACCGCTGAAGCAATCAGCCGGATGAGCAACGCAAAGATCGCTGCCCTGATTCGGCCATCGAGTTTCTACGAGACCAAGGCAAGCAACATACGAGAGCTCGCCCGACGGGTAGTCGAAGAGTACGGCGGGAAGCTCCCGTGTGATTTCGAAGTCATGACGTCGTTTCGCGGAGTTGGGCCGAAGTGCGCCAATCTCACCCTGGGAATCGCCTGTGGCGCGAGCGAGATAAGCGTTGATATCCATGTTCACCGCGTGACGAATAGGTGGGGCTACGTGCGCACGTCGTCTCCCGACGCGACGCGGCGGGAGCTGGAGAAGCACCTGCCCAGGCAGTACCGGGTTGAGATAAACCGCCTTCTCGTTCCCTTCGGGAAGCACATTTGCACGGGACGCCTTCCCAAGTGCTCGGTTTGTCCCGTTCTCGAGTACTGCCGTCAGGTAGGAGTGACCGAACACCGTTAGACTAGTAGAAACGGATGACGGAACGAAAGCCTCTGCAATTCGTACCATAGGGGCCGTCCCGGTCCTTTATCACTGCGTTCACATGACTTCTCGTCTATTCGTCGCTGCCTCTGCGCTTTTGTTTCTTGCCGTGCTCGCGGTCCCGATCCGAGGGCAGTCGGTCGAGCAAGGCATTCAGCTGTTCAACGCCAGCAAGTTTGGGGAAGCGAGAGTGGCTCTTCTTCCACATGGAGAGCGTGATGCCGATGCAGCATTCTATCTCGGTAGAATCGAGCTGGAGGGTAATGACGCGGACAAGGCGGTGGATTGGTTCGAGCGTGCCATCAGAATGAATCCGAAGAGCTCCGTCTACTACGACTGGCTGGGTCGCGCCTATGGAACCCAGGCGCAACACGCCAACAGGTTCAGACAGCCTTTCCTCGCCAGAAAAACCAAGAATGCCTGGGAAACCGCGCTCGCTCTCGACCCCGACAACCTCGATGTCCGCGACGATCTGATCATCTTCTACACGCGGGTCCCGGGCTTTCTCGGCGGCAACAAAGAGAAAGCCCGCGAGATGGCGGTCGAGATCAAGAAGCGAAACTCATATCGCGGATCAATAGCGGCCACGGCCCTCTGCGCTGCGGATAACGATACTCTCTGCGTCGTGCGCGGACTGCAGGAAATGATGATCAGCTATCCTGACAGCGCCGGAGTATACGCCGGGCTCGCTGTGTTCTACGCGAATCAGAAACAGTTCGACAAGGCCTTCGCGGTGCTCGATGAGCGGCTGCGCACGAAACCCAATGAGCTCCGCACTCTCTATCAGTTGGGACGAACCGCTGCGCTGTCGGGACAGAACCTCGACCGGGGGGAGCAGGCTCTCAAGCTCGTTCTCGCTAACCCAACGCCAGAGAGCGGGCCCTCGCCGGCAGGTCTCCACTACCGGCTCGGAATGATCTATGAGAAGAAAGGAGCGAAAGATCTTGCTCGAGAGGAATACCGGGCCGTGCTGCAGCTGAACCCGAGGCACCAGGATGCCCAGAAGGCCCTGGCCGGACTCAAGTAGCGGCTTTCTTCTGCACGCCCGCTACTTGAGCTAGCGCATCTCCGGTGAGACGGAACGTCGTCCAGTCGTCCATGTGTCTGGCGCCGATCTGCTTGTAGAACGAAATCGCCAGCTCGTTCCAGGTGAGCACTGACCAGTCCAGGCGGCCGCAGTCGCGATCGAGTGCGATGCGAGCCAGCGCGCGGAGCAGCGCGAATCCTACGCCGTGCTTTCTTGCGGCAGGCCTGACAAAAAGATCCTCCAGATAGATCCCACGCTTGCCGAGCCACGTGGAGTAGTTGTGGAAAAACAGCGCGAAGCCAGCCGGCGTGTCGCCCAGATACGCGATCAGAACTTCGGCAGCCGGCTTCTTTCCAAACAGGGTTTCGGCCAGATCCTTCTCGGTGACGGGAGCCTCACCCGGTTTTGCTCGCTCGTATTCGGCGAGCTCGAGAATGAACTGTCGGATGAGCGGGATGTCTTTCTTCGTCGCCGTAACGACGCGCGTTTCGCCTGATCTGCGATTCATCGGCGCATTATCAGACTGGCAGAATCGGGTGTCAATGCCATCTTTCGCGCATGAATCAAACATTCATCCGACCATTCGCGGCAGCACTGATTGTCAGTGCCTGCACGTCACCTTCCACCCAGGTGGACGGGACTGTCATCACACAGGACCCGTCAGGCGACCGCCGACTTCCCACCGGAGTCAGGCTCGATCCCGCGGGCGTGTCGTACGACCTTGGCTCGATGCCACTGGCGATGGTGCTTTCGCCCGAGAAGGACCGCATCGTCGTGCTCCTCAACGGGTGGAGAGAGCAAGGAATCCAGGTTGTCGAGAGGAGCTCAGGACGGGTGCTTCAGACCATTCCACTCCCCGCGGTTTTTCTGGGACTGGTGTTCAGTCCGGATGGAAGATCTCTGTACGTATCGGGTGGCGATCAGGACGTCATTTACCGATTCGACTGGCGCAGCGGCGCAGCCACTCTCGCGGACAGTGTCGTGCTCGCGGTGAAGGAGAAGGGAAAGGATGGGACGCGGTACCCAGCCGGCATCGCGGTCTCGAAAGATGGACGAACCCTATACGTCGCAGAGAATCTTGCCGACTCGCTGGCGGTGGTGGATCTGGAATCACGTAGGGTGGTACAGAGGCTGGCGACAGAGCGATATCCATACGGAGTCGTGGTCGGGCCGGATGGGACCGTCTACGCCTCCGCCTGGGGCGGGTGGACAGTGTCGATCTTTCCCTCGCGCGCAAATGGAGCGCTTGATGTAGGCACGCGCGCTCGGGTTGGACGACATCCTTCGGCGCTCGCGCTCAACCCGAGCGGCTCCCGGCTTTTCGTCGCATCCGGAAGCACCGATAAAATCAGCGTTCTCGACACGCGAACGCGCGCTGTGATCGCCACGCTCAACGATGCCAATCCGGCTGAAACCGGTGAAGGGAGCACGCCAAACGCGCTGGCGCTCTCGACCGATGGCGGGCGGCTTTTCGTCGCCGAAGCCGATAACAACGCGGTTGGTGTGTTCGATCTTTCACCGGCCACCGCGGGAATCCCGGGCGCAACCGGAAATGATGCGTTGCGAGGAAGGATTCCCGTTGGCTGGTATCCATCGGCTGTGGCCGTCGACGGCGCAGATGTGCTGGTGATCAACGGTAAAGGGCGCGGCACCGGACCGAACCCGAGACGCGCGCAACCTGGACATCCGATGCCGGCGCAATCCCGAGACTACACTCTCGGTCAAATCAACGGCACGCTGGCGATCGTTCAGTCGGTGAGAGCATCGGCTTCCGAGCTCGAGGCATTGTCGCAGCGTGTGGCTTCGGCGAACGGTTGGACCGTCGCCCGTCGTGCCGAGAAGTATCCGCCATTCGAGCACGTCATCTACATCATCAAGGAGAACCGAACCTACGATCAGGTCCTGGGCGACCTGTCGCAGGCAGATGGCGATACATCGCTCGTCTTCTTTCCCCGACCAGTGTCACCCAATCACCATGCATTGGCCGAGCGTTTTGGGATCTTCGACAGGTTTTTCGTCAACGCCGAGGTGAGTGCTGACGGGCATAACTGGTCGACGGCGGCATTTGCTACGGACTACGTACAGAAGACCACGCCGCAGAACTACTCGGGGCGAGGACGCAGCTACGATTATCAGGGAACCAATCGTGGCAAGATTCCGGAAGATGATGCGGCGGAGCCATCGAGCGGATATCTGTGGGATCTCGCGGAGCGAGCCGGAATCACGTACAGGAACTACGGTGAATTCGTCGACGAACCGGACGAGGAGCCTGCGAAGGGGGCGAGGTACGTTGCCACGAAGAGGGCCTTGATCGCCCACACCAACAGTGAGTACTCGGGATTCAACTTACGGATCTCCGATCAGTCGCGAGCCGACATCTGGCTGAAGGAGTTTCAGGAATTCGTGAGGGCGGGGAACCTGCCGGCATTCGAGCTAGTCCTGCTTCCGAACGATCATACCGCTGGGGGATCGGCTGGGAATCCTACACCGAGGGCCTACATGGCCGACAACGATCTGGCGCTCGGGCGAATCATCGAAGCGCTGACGAAGAGTCCATTCTGGAAGAACACGGTGGTGTTCGTGATAGAGGACGATGCTCAGGACGGGCCAGACCACGTCGACTCGCATCGCTCCCCGCTGCTGGTGATCTCGCCGTACACTCGGGGGAAGGTTTTCCACCGGTTTGCCAATACGACCGATGTGCTCGCCACTATCGAGGAGATACTCGGGCTCGGCCGATTGTCGTCGTTCGATCACTACGGCCGACCGTTACGGGAAATCTGGGAAACGACGCCGGATTTGAGGCCCTACACTGCACTGCGGCCGAGCGTGCCGCTCGACGAGAAGAACCCGAAGCGCGGCGCGATGGCCGAAGCGTCGAAACAGCTTACGCTGGAAAACGAGGACACCTCGAACGACGATCTCTTCAATCGCATTCTCTGGAAGACGATCAAGGGTGATCAGCCTTATCCAGGTCCCAAGCGGATGTCTGCTCTCGAGGCGAAAATAGCGCGGTGAGTCGGACGAACCCAAGGTTTCGTGGCCGCTCTTCGCCAACTGCGCTCGATACAGATCCTGCCACCAGAGCGCGTAACGTTCGCGCGCTCGCGCGTTTTCTCGACAACTCCATATCGATTCCTGGTACCGACTGGAGGTTTGGGTTCGATGCAGTCGTGGGCCTGGTTCCTGTGGTTGGCGATCTGATCGGAGGCTCGCTCTCTGCGTACATCCTTCTGGAAGCCGCTCGGGCCGAAGTGCCGATACTGACTCTGGCGAGGATGCTGGCAAACGTTGGTATCGATACTCTCGTGGGCTCGGTTCCGGCGCTTGGAGACGTGTTCGATGCAGTGTGGAAGTCGAACATGAAGAACGTCGCTCTACTCGAGCGTCATTTAACGGTGAGCGCGCCACCAACGCACGAGAGGCGCGGTGTAATTGGGTCAGCTGTTCTCGCGATGATCGCGCTGGTGCTGATCGTCGCCGCCGGATTCGCAATGAGCATATTCCTGGCTCGATTGCTCTGGGGGCTCAAGACCCGATAACTTTGTCGTACGGCGCCGTGGCCAAGTGGTAAGGCGGCAGACTGCAAATCTGCTATCGTCAGTTCGATTCTGACCGGCGCCTCTTCCAAGGGCTTGACGAGTGTACCCATATATATTACCATATGGTTATAGAACGTGGAGGTTATAGATGCTGGCAACCCCGATGGCCGATAGGGTTCTCAATACGACGTTCGCAGCGCTCGCAGATCCGACACGGCGAGCCATTATTGCCCGGCTCGCATCGGGCGAGGCGTCGGTTGCGGAACTGGCCGAGCCGTTTGCGATCAGCCAGCCGGCGATCTCGAAGCACCTCAAGGTTCTCGAGCGAGCGGGCCTGATCTCGCGCGGCCGGGACGCCCAACGGCGACCACGCCGGCTCGAGGCCACACCACTGGCGGAAGCAACCGAATGGCTGGAGCGCTACCGCGAATTCTGGGAAGAGAATTACCAGCGCCTCGATGACCTGCTCGCAGTGATGAAAACCAAGCAGAAGAAACGCAGACCAACCAAACGATAGAGGAGATTGCGCCATGAAGAACGCAGCAAAGTTGCAGATCACCACTCCTTCGGATCGCGAGCTCGCCATGATTCGGTCGTTCGATGCTCCGCGCGGCCTCGTCTGGGATGCGTGGACCAAGCCGGAGCTGCTCAAGCAGTGGCTGGGAGTTCGCGGCGGCTGGACCTTCGCAGTGTGCGAGGTCGATCTGAAGGTGGGCGGGAAGTACCGCTACGTATGGCGAGGCCCGAGCGGAGCCGAGATGAGGATGGGTGGCGTCTTTCGAGAGGTCGCAAAACCCGAACGCCTCGTGGCGACTGAGAAGTTCGACGAATCCTGGTACGAAGGCGACGCGATGGACACGACGACCTTCGTCGAGCGGGGCGGAAAAACTACTGTCACGACCACGGTGAAGTACGCATCAAAGGCGGTCCGTGACGCTGTACTCAAGTCCCCCATGGAGTCGGGTGTCGCCGAGAGCTACAACAAGCTGGATGAGGTGTTGGCGACACGTCCGACCGCGGCAACTAAATGACAACCCCGATACCGGAGACCCCAGTCCGACGCAGGGGACGAAGCGCGGTCGCGTTGGTGACGGGCCTTCTAGTCGGTGTAATTCTGTCGCTTGGCACCGATCAGATACTTCACGTGCTCAAGATCTACCCCCCATGGGGCCAGACGATGTCCGACGAGTTGTTCATGCTCGCGACAGCGTATCGGGTCGTCTACACCGTCCTTGGTAGTTACATAGCGGCGCGGCTCGCGCCCTATCGGCCCATGTGGCATGCGATGGTGCTCGGTGTCGTAGGCCTCGTTGTGAGCATAGCGGGCGCAGCGGCGACGTGGAATACAAACCCTCCAGTCGGGCCGCATTGGTACGCTCTGCTCATCGCCGCCATTTCGATCCCGTGCGCGTGGCTAGGTGGCTGGATCCGCGAACGGCAACTCGACCAATAAGGAGACACCACGTGCAGAAAATCACTCCATTCCTGTGGTTCGACGGCAACGCCGAAGAAGCCATGAATCTCTACGTTTCCGTCTTCAAGAACTCCAAGGTTGTAAGCGTCACTCGATATGGAGAGGCGGGTCCAGGGCCGAAGGGTACGGTAATGTCCGCGACATTCGAGCTCGAAGGGCAACAGTTCTACGCCCTGAATGGCGGCCCGCAGTACAAGTTCACGCCTGCGATATCGTTGTTCGTCAGCTGCGAGACACAGAAGGAAGTTGACCAGCTGTGGGACAAACTTTCAGCAAACGGACACAAGGACAGATGCGGCTGGCTGCAGGATAAGTACGGCCTGTCCTGGCAAATCATTCCGTCCGTGCTGGGAAAGATGCTGGCAGACAAGAATCCCAGGAAATCACAGAGTGTGATGAAGGCGATGCTTCAGATGGACAAGATCGACTTTGCCAAACTGAAGCAGGCATACGAGAAGGAATAACCGGGCGCCCCGATTAGATCAGCCCGCTGTGAGTACTCCACTATAGACATCGGAGTCGACGTTGCCACCGGACACGATGACGGCCACCGTCCTCCCACGCATGGCGTCGCGCTCCTGGAGCAATGCGGCGAGGGCGGCTGCCCCTCCGCCCTCCGCAACGTTGTGAGTGTCGGCAAACAGCGCGCGCATCGCTGACTCCACTTCCTCGTCCGTCACCTCCACGACCCGCTCGGCGCCGCGACGCGCGATGTCCAGCGCTTCCCGCATCGGAGTGCGACACGCCATGCCGTCGGCGATTCTGGTTGTCACCTCGTGTGAGATGATCCGGTCCTCGCGATAGGATAGCGCGAACGCGGGAGCCCCAGCCGAAACCACGGCGACGACACGCGTATCGAGACCAAGGGCGTCGCGCGCGGCAATCACTCCGCAGAGGCCGCTGCCCATCCCTACGGGAACGTAGACCGTGTGAAGGTCCGGAACAGCGCGGAAAAGCTCGAGTGCATAGGTGCCGACGCCGCACACCAGCAGCGGATGGAACGACGGAACCCGGTGCCATCCCCGCTCGGCCGCGATTTCCTCTGCTGCTTCGGATGCTGCCTGAAAATCCCGTCCCCTCTCGATAAGCTCGACACCGAGCGCTTTCATGGCAGCGTTTTTCTCGACGCTGTTGCCGTGCGGAACGACGATCGCCGCTGGAATTCCGTAGCGCCGCGCAGCGAACCCGATCGACTGTCCGTGATTGCCACGCGTCGCGGTTACTACTCCGGCGGGCTTTCCCTCGCGGGCTAATTCGTCGAAGTAGACGAGGCCTCCGCGCAGCTTGAAGGCACCCGTGGGCGTGTGATTCTCGTGCTTCACCCACACGGCGGTCCCTACGCGTGAGTCCAGCAGCGGCCACCTGTACTGGGGAGTCGGCGGCATCGACTGGTAGACAAGAGCGGCTGCGCTCTCCAGTGATGCCAATGAGGGCTGAACTATCTCTGCAACGCTGGTCATGTTAGGCAAGTTACAGCCTTGGCCACGCTCATCAAAGCTATTGCCAGTCTAACTGCCATTCGACTGATTTACCCGGCGCCAGCACGCACTTCCCACGATCTCGGCATCATGCTCACTCTCGTCGGCATCGTCATCGTCGTCATCGGATTTGTCCTCCGGATAAATCCACTGCTCGTTGTCACAATCGCGGGACTCGCCACGGGGATCGCCGGCGGTCTCAGTCCGCTCGCCGTTGTGGCCGCTTTCGGAAAGGCGTTCATCACCAGCCGCTACGTCGCCATTGTGTGGCTCGTGCTGCCAGTGATTGGGCTGCTCGAGCACGCGGGACTAAAAGAGCGGGCGAGGGCGGTCGTTGCCGGACTCCGCGCCGCTACGACCTCGCGCGTCCTGCTCGTCTACTTTACGATCCGCCAGATCACGGCCGCGCTCGGTCTGACGTCACTGGGTGGGCACGCGCAGATGGTGCGTCCACTCATTGCGCCCATGGCGGAAGGCGCGGCTGAGAACCAGTACGGCGAGCTTCCGGAGCGGACCCGGCACCGGATTCGGGCACACGCCGCCGCCGTCGACAACATTGCGCTGTTCTTCGGCGAAGACATCTTCATCGCGATCGGCTCCATACTCCTCATCAGAGGGTTTCTCGAGCAGAATGGGATCCGCGTTGAGCCGACACAGCTGGCGATCTGGGCAATCCCCACCGCGATCTGCGCCTTCGTCATCCACTGCACGAGATTGCTGCTGCTCGACCGTTCGTTGCGCGCGGAGCTCTCGCGACGGACGGACGACGCGTGATCACTCTCGAACACATCTATTGGCTCTCGGGCCTGATGATGGCCGGTGTTGCGATCGTCAATGCGCGCGACGCGACGAACCCACGCCGATTGAACAACACGGCGTTCTGGGGGATCTATGCAATCACGTTTCTCGCGGGCTCGCACCTTCCCGACATCGCGAATGGATTCCTGGTAATCGCGATGGTGGTGGTGGCCAGCATCCGCGGTCTGGGCCAGGGGAGAAAAGAGAGCGCAACCCGGGAGGAGCGCGAAGCGAGCGCGAAGCGATGGGGGAACAGGCTCTTCATTCCGGCTCTGACGATTCCCCTCGTAACCGTCCTGGGCACTTTCATCTTCAGGAAGATCAGCTTCAACGGGTTCCCGCTGGTCGATCTCAAGCAGGTAACCGTCATCTCGCTGGCGATCGCGACACTGATCGCGCTTGGCGTCGGCATGGCGATGCTCAGACCTCCGCTTCTGGCGCCGATCAAGGAAGCGCGGCGACTGCTCGACGCCGTCGGGTGGGCGGCAGTACTTCCGCAGATGCTCGCCGCGCTCGGAGCGTTGTTCGCGATCGCCGGAGTAGGAAACGTCGTGACGGGGATCGCCGAGCGCTGGATTCCGCTCGACAATCCATTCGTGGTCGTGACGACCTATGCGATTGGAATGGCAATCTTCACCATGGTCATGGGAAATGCGTTCGCGGCTTTTCCAGTGATGACCGCGGGAATTGGCCTTCCGCTGATCGTGCAGCGATTCGGAGGTGATCCGACCATCATGGCGGCGATCGGGATGTTGTCGGGATTCTGTGGAACGCTGATGACTCCGATGGCGGCGAACTTCAATATCGTTCCCACTGCCCTGCTCGAGCTGCCGGATGAGAACGCCGTCATTAAGGTGCAGATTCCGACTGCGCTCATTCTCCTCGCGGCCAACGTACTGCTGATGAATTTTCTGGTCTTCCGGCATTGAGCGCGACGAGCCTCGATTCTCATACTGCCTCCAAATTCGCGAAGCTCGCGCTGGCGCATGTCGTTCGGGAGTATCCGAACAAGCTCGACCACGTTCTCAACGGTCCTCTCGATCTGAAGGAACCCCGCGACCTCCATCCGGTTTTCTTCGGAAGCTTCGATTGGCACTCGTGCGTGCACGGATACTGGCTGCTTGCGACGGTACTGCGGTTATTTCCTGACATCGCTGAAGCGCGCGAGATCGAGAAGCTATTCGACACCCAGCTCACTTCCTCGAAAGTGGAAGGGGAGATTGATTATCTCGACCAGCCAATGCGCGCAACGTTCGAGCGGCCGTATGGATGGGCGTGGCTCCTAATGCTCGCGGCGGAGTTGGAGCGACATCTGACCGAGCGCGCGAACAAGTGGGGCCAGGCACTGACACCGCTCACGACAGCGTTCGTCGATCGCTTTGTCAACTTTCTACCCAAAGCGACATATCCGACACGAGTCGGGACTCATTTCAACAGCTCATTCGCGATTGCTCTGGCGCTCGAGTACGCGGAGGTCGTCCACAGTGAGTCGCTTCGAAAAGTGCTCGTACGAAAAGCGCTTGACTGGTACGGCAGAGATGTGGATTGCCAAGTGTGGGAGCCCGGCGGAGACGACTTCCTTTCACCGGCGTTGATGGAGGCCGAGTGCATGCGAAGGGTGGTTGATGCAACGGAATTCTCGTACTGGCTCGATCGATTTCTGCCGCGACTGGCCGAAGGACAACCGGCGACGTTGTTCAAGCCGGCGGTCGTGAGTGATCGCAGCGACGGGAAGATCGCCCATCTCGACGGATTGAACCTGAGTCGCGCCTGGTGCTGGCGCTCGATTGCTACCACCTGGCCCGCCAGCGATCCTCGCCGCTTGATCGCGATTGATGCCGCCGAGACGCATCTCGCGGCGAGCATGCCGCACGTTGCCGGCGATTACATGGGTGAGCACTGGTTGGCGACCTTTGCGCTGCTAGCTCTCATTTGACGCGCGTGACTGATACTGCTGGCGAGAGTACGACAATCGCTGCGGATACCACCAGACGCGCAGCCCTTGTGGCGCTTGTCACCGGAATCCTGGCCATCGCTGCTGGATACGCCGCGGCGTTTCTTCCAGGAGGCACTCCTCCATGGGCACCGTGGCTCCTCGCCCTCGGAATCCCCATCGCGCTGGGTGCGATCATGATCCTTGGCGCCGCTCGCGGACGGAGGGGAATCGGCCCCCTGAAATATCCGTTCGCGTTCGTCGTCGCGGTGCTGGCGATCGGGTTTTGTGCCGCTTTGGCACTCCCTGCAACGGAGAGCGCCCTCAGCAGGCTTTGGGTTGGACTTCCCGCGCGGGCTGCGATCGTGATCTACGGCGTCGGACTCCTCCCGATCATCGTGCTCCCGGTGGCTTACGCGCTCACGTTTGAAGCACAAACCTTGAGCGCGGAGGATGTGGAGCGAGTCCGTGAGCTCGCGCGCGAGAATCGAGCACGCAGCGAAGGCCGGCCGTCGTGATCGGCGGTCCCACTCCAGCTGACTTGTTGCTGCAGGTCGCGCTGCCCAGCGCGGCCCGGCCAGCAGTCGTTGCGGTCGGAGTAGTCTATTTCGCCGTGGTCGCCGGAATAAGCGTTTGGGCTGCGCGCAGAACGCGCACCGCGAGCGATTTCTTTGTCGGTGGAAAAGGCATCGGCCTGATTGCACTCACGGTCGCGTCGGTTTCTGTGTCGGTCTCCGGGTTCGCTTTCATTGGTGGTCCCGGATTCATTTACGCGGTCGGGCTCGGTGCGATGTACATCGTCCTTCCGGCCGCTGTCACCAACGTCATGGGTGCCTGGGTTCTGGCAAAGCGAATGCGGCTGCTCGGCGAAGCCAGAAACCTGATTACGGTTCCAGACGCAATCGGTGCGCGCTACAGCTCGCGTGCGGCACAAGGACTCGCCGCCATCGCGATGCTCGTGGGAATCGTTGGCTACATGGCGACGAATGCGCTGGCGATGGGAGTCGTCATTGACTCGATCTTCGGGGTTGGCCTCGGCTGGGGTATCTGGATCGGAATGGGCGTGACGCTCGCGTACTCCGCGTCGGGCGGAATCCTCGCCGGCATCTACAACGATGTATTCCAGGGAACACTGATGGCGATCGCGTCGGTGTTGGTGTTCCTGTTCGTTCTTGGGTTTGGTGGCGGGCTGGGAGAGATCTCACGCACGATACTGACGCACGACGCTGCCTTCCTCGGCCCGTGGGGCAAGCTCACGCCGCTCGCTGCGCTGTCTTTCTTTTTCGTTTTTTCCATGGGATCGCTTGGACAGCCGCAAGCGGTGCACAAGTACTACATGCTGCGCGATCCGCTCCAGCTCAAATGGTATCCGCTGCTGAAGACGCTGGGTCTCGTGCTGGTCCTGCTGTTGTACTTCGGTGTCGGCGTGGGCGTGAAGGCATTCGTGCTGAGCGGACGACTTCCGCCGCTCGGGAGCCCCGATCAGGCGACGCCGAGCCTTCTGCTCAATGTGACACCGATAATTCTCGCCGCGCTGGTGTTTTCCGGGGTCGCGGCGGCAACGATGAGCGCCGCCAACTCTTTCATCAACATCGGCGCGGCGATCGTCACGCATGATTTGCCGGTGGCATTCGGCCGTCGCGTCAAGGACGAGCTCAAGTGGGGAAGAGCGACGACGATCCTGATCGCGGTGGCGGCCGCGGTTACGGCGCAGCGCTCGGGGACGATGGTGGCATTCCTGGGGATTTTCGGCTGGGGATTGTTTGCCTCAACTCTGGTTCCAGCTTTAGCGGTCGGACTCAATTGGCAGGGTGCGACGCGGGCGGGAGCTATCGCCTCGATACTGACAGGCTTGCTGATCACGCTCGCGTTGGAAACAGCGGCCTATCTGAAGGTGTTCAGATTCCCGGCCGGCGTGACCGCGTCAGCGGTCGCGATGGTGTCATCGTTCCTGGTGTTCTTTCTCGTGTCGTGGCTGACCAGACGTACGGCGCAAGCTGCGATCGATCCCGATGTGAGGCTGGTGATGGATCTCTGATTGCTCGACGATCACTCTGTGGCTGATTGAGTGGCGCTCTCGACTGCCATCACACGCACGCTCTTGATGTTGACGAATTCGCGGATGCCGAATTCTCCGAGCTCGCGACCGTAGCCGGAATTCTTGACACCACCGAACGGAAGCCGCGGATCGGAAACCACCATGCCGTTGATGAACAGGAGACCGGATTCGATCTCAGCGATGAAGCGATCCCGCTCCGCGTCGTTCCTTGTCCAGACTGATGCCCCGAGCCCGAAGCTGGTTCCATTGGCGATGCTGATGGCTTCATCCAGATTCTTCGCCTTGAATACCGAAGCGACCGGACCAAAAAGCTCGTCGCGCGCAGCGGGCGCATCGGTCGGGATGTCGACAAGCACTGTCGGCGCGTAAAACCATCCCTCGCGATCGAGCTTCTTTCCTCCGGTCAGCACTCTTGCTCCTTTCGCGACCGAGGCTTTCACCTGGGCGTCAAGCTCATCGCGAATGGCAGCGGTTGCTACCGGTCCCAGCTCCATCTTTTCGTCCATGGGATCTCCGATCTTAATGGCAGATACCCGGGCGACGAATTTTTCCAGAAACTTGTCGTAGATCTTCTCGTGGATGATGAATCTCTTGGCCGCGATGCAGGACTGGCCGTTGTTGATCATCCGGGCTGTCACCGCAGTCGAAACAGCAGAGTCGAGATCGGCGCTCGGCATCACCACGAAAGGATCGCTCCCTCCCAGCTCGACGACTGACTTCTTGAGGTTTTTGCCAGCTGCGCTTGCGACCGACCGGCCAGCGCCCTCGCTCCCTGTTAGCGTGACAGCTGCCACCCGTGAGTCGGCAATGATTCCTTCCACCACCTCGGGCCCCACCAGCAAAGTCTGAAAGGCCCCATCTACAAAGCCTGCGCGCCGGAAAATGTCTTCGATAGCCAGAGCGCACTGAGGGACATTCGATGCGTGCTTGAGGATTCCGACGTTGCCAGCCATCAGCGCGGGTGCGGCAAAGCGGAACACCTGCCAGAAAGGAAAATTCCACGGCATGATAGCGAGCACGACCCCAATCGGCTGAAAGGCCACCCACGCCTTGCTCCCTTCCATCTGGACGGGCTCGTCGGCGAGGAAGCGCTGGGCGTTGTCGGCGTAGTAGCGGCACGCGGTCGCACACTTCTCGGCTTCCGCTATCGCCGCCTTGAATGGCTTTCCCATCTCGAGAGTCATGAGCTGCCCGAGCTCGCGACACTCTGCATCGAGAATTCCGGCGACCTTGCGCATGTGCTCGGCGCGCTCGGCAAAGGAGGTCCGTCGATGCGTGCGATATGCGGCTACCGCACGATCGATACATTCGTTGACGCGAGCGTGGTTGTACGGCTCGAAGGAGCGAGCGTTTTTTCCGGTAGTGGGGTTGATGGAGGCAATAGCCATGATCAATGGATTCGCTTCACTTCGCGTGCCGGAGATCGCGCTTGCGTACGCGTCGGTGGCTTGCATCCGGCGGCAAGAATCAACGAAAAGCACCAGCAACCGTTTCGTGCGCATCTGATTTACATTGTTGTCCTATGCCAAAAACCCTGGTGCATCTGTCGCTTCTGTCATTTTTCGTGCTCGCCGGTTTCGACGCTGCATGCGGACAGACTCCTGTAAATTCCGTACAGAACCTCACTCCGCCTGCGCCCATCCGCCGGGAATTCAGGGGAGTGTGGGTGGCCTCAGTCGACAACATCGACTGGCCTTCAGTGCGGGGACTCTCGACGCGGGAGCAGCAGGACGAGCTGATTGCGATTCTCGACCGAGCCGTGACGCTCAGGCTCAACGCCGTGATTCTGCAGGTGCGGCCAGCGGCCGATGCGCTCTACGCATCGCCATACGAGCCGTGGTCGGAGTACCTCACGGGGAAGATGGGGAGAGCTCCAAACCCCTGGTATGATCCGCTCGAGTTCGCGGTGAACGAAGCGCACAAGCGTGGACTCGAGCTGCACGCGTGGTTCAATCCGTATCGGGCGAGGCATCCGTCTGCCAGGTCGGCTCCGTCTCCAAACCACATCAGCGTCACCAATCCGGAGCTGGTGAAGCGGTATGGAAAGCACTTGTGGATGGATCCTGGCGAGCCAGCCGTTCGACAGCGCACGATCGACGTTATACTCGACGTCGTCAAGCGCTATGACATCGATGGTGTTCATGTTGACGACTACTTCTATCCCTATAAGGAAAAGGACAGACGCGGAAACAACATCGAGTTCCCCGATGCGAGCAGCTACCGACGCTATCGCAATTCTGGTGGAACACTTGGGAGAGATGACTGGCGCCGCGAGAACGTCGACAGCTTGATCCACCAGGTGTACGTCCGCATCAAGGCGGCAAAGCCCTGGGTAAAGTTCGGAATCAGTCCGTTCGGGACCTGGCGTCCGGGATATCCACCACAGATGGGAGGGCGCTTCGATTCATACGCGGAGCTTTACGGTGACTCGCGAAAGTGGATCCTGAATGGCTGGGCGGATTATTTCACACCGCAACTCTACTGGCCGACTGATCATCCTGCCTTGAGCTATACGATACTGCTGCCTTGGTGGGTCGAGCAAAATGCCAAGGGCAGACACATGTGGCCAGGGAATTACGTTGACAAAGTCACGGGAACGCCGACTGGATGGCCCGCTCAGGAGCTGCTCGACCAGATCGCACTCACTCGCGCTCAGCCGGGAGCCACGGGCAATGTTTACTTCAGCATGCGATCACTGATGTACGGGCGAGACGGTCTTCCGGAAAAGATGGTCGCAGGCCCGTATGCGACCAAGGCGCTCGTGCCCGCATCACCATGGCTCGATAGTGTTCCGCCCGTTGCTCCGATCGTGCGCTCGGGACGCGATGCGGCGACGGGCGCGAATACACTTTCGCTCCAGCCGGAGGGAACCGAAGCCACCTGGCTATGGGTGATCCGCGTTCATGCAGGTGACAACTGGGCGACGGAAATTGTACCGGGACTCCAGCGATTCTACAGCTTTCCCCGCAATATCGGAGCAGTCGAAGCGGACGCGGTAAGCGTCTCCGCCGTTGATCGAAGCGGAAACGAGAGCGTCGCCGTCGTAGTGGGTCTCACTCCTCCGCGCTGAGCTACTTATCGTCCCGATTTAGCGAAGCGGAGTTGATGCAATAGCGCTGGTGAGTGGGGCCTGGTCCGTCATCGAAGACGTGGCCAAGGTGAGCATCGCACTTGGCGCACAGGACTTCGGTGCGCCTCATGAAAAGAGAGCTGTCCGATTCGGTGCGCACGTTTTCATCGGTAACCGGCTTCGTAAAGCTTGGCCACCCGGTGCCGGAGTCGAACTTTGCGTCGGAATCGAATAGGGGTGTGCCGCAACATACACAGTTGTAGGTGCCGGGCTGTTTACTGTCGTGGTACTCCCCGGTGAAGGCGCGCTCAGTTCCCTTCTCCCGCGCAACCCGGTATTGCTCCGGAGTGAGCTGCTTCCGCCATTCCTCGTCGGTTTTCTCGATCTTGTCGCTCATCTCGCCACTCGCTGACTGTCCCACAGCTGCGATTTTACGGCAAGCGCATCGGCCGTCGCGGCACCGAGCGCGGTATTGTCAAAGATACACCAGGTGGAAATCCCGTGCGCCGACTTGTCTCCGATGATTAATCGTGTGGAATATCGGTGTGCAGCATCCTAGCTTGTGCTCAATCACATGAATCGACCATCCACAGCTACGCACTCGGCGCGCCAGTACACCGGACGGAGAGGGCACGCGATGCTCCTCGGGATTGTGCTCATCGGGGCTTGCGTGCATTCACCCGGAGTGGTCCGGCCAACGCGCCGAATCAGCTACTGGGAGGCGTTGGCCGAGCTTTATCCGATGGAAGCCGTGGGCGCCGCGCACACGGATTCAGAGAGGAGGTTTGCGCAGGCGCTCGCGAACCTGATGGATGGCGATCTCGAGAAGGCCGAGCAAGGGTTCGCCGACCTGCGGACATCGGCGACCGATTCGATCATTCGCGCCGGGTCGAGGGTGATCTACACCGCGACGCTGCAGTATCAGGAGAAATGGGAAGCCCTGGCCGCTTTGAAGAACGAGCCATCGCAGCCGAAAGCCGACCGGACCGACAAGGCAAGCATCGAATGGTGGGCGGTGGCGTTCAAAAACGTTCCGCCCAAGACGATTAGCTTCCGCACGTCGTCGGTTATGATGCCAATGTCGGTTTCACCGGTCGGCACGCCTCTCGTTGCCGTCAGGATCGGAGGCAAGGAGTACAACTTCTGGCTGGACACCGGATCGAGCATGACGATGCTCGCGTCCGATGTCGCCCGTGACCTGAACGTCGTCCCGCTGGTGCCCGATACGCTGGAGATCGTGACCAGCACCGGAAGGGTAAAGGCGCATCCTGCACTTCTCCCGATGCTGCAAATCGGTACCCTTGTGATCCGGAACGCGCCGACGATGATCGTCGACGAATCGTTGATGCAGATGCGAGAGCCCAAGCTCGTCGATCTGAGTCTGAAGGTCAAAATCGATGGCATTATCGGTTTCGACATCATCCGACAGCTGGACATCGAGGTCGATTACGGCGAGACATCGCTTCGAGTCCGCAATCCCGCGACATCGAGGCGGGAATCCGAGCGCAACATGTTCTGGGTAGGCCTTCCAATAGTCCGCCTGACGAGTGACGACGGAGTTCCCCTCCATTTCGGCCTCGACACGGGAGCACAGCAGACATTCGTGACGGAGACGATGCTCGATAAGCTTCAGCTCCAGGCGGCACGGGTGGAGAGTCGCAGGGTGGGCGGACTCGGCGGCGAGATATCTCTTCGCGCTCCGGTTTTGCCGGACGTACGGCTGTTCGTGCGTGGTTTTCCGATCCTGTTCAGGAGCGCAGTAGTCCGAGCACCAGTCTACCAGGTTCTCGCTTCGCTCGACGGTGTGTTGGGCGGCGACGTCTGGAACAGCGGGATCGTCCGGATCGACATGACCAACGGGATTTTTGCCGTGAGGCGACCCCGGCCGGATTAGAAAATGTTAGGTTGTTAGCTAACATGGCTCGCTCCGTTACGCTTCCGATCGAGTTCGTGGTCACGCCGCGATTCGAGGTGTTCTACGCGCTGAACATTCTCAGCACCAGCGCCCCGAGCTCGCTCGATCGATGGAAAGAACGAGCGCTGCTGAGACTACCGCGCGATTTCGACCATGTCGCTACGCGAGTTGCGCCGGTGCCGCTGTTCTGGCCGCTGCTCGCCGACGCTCTGCAGAACACACCGGGGGAGATGACCTTTGCGGAGATTCTCTCGACGGTGCGCGAGATGCCTGCCGAAGATCTCAAGGCGAATATTCTCTCGGGCATCTTCCACGACGCAGCGACTGTACAATCGCTCGTCGCGGGAAAGAGGAGCCTCAGGCAAGTTCTAACCAGTGAAGCGTTGCCAGGCGGGGAGCTTCTCACGCATTTCGGCCTCAGGCCGTACTCCGCCAAGTCCGACGCAGTGAACGCGATCACCAGCCTTTTATCCGATCCGGCATCGTTCCGGGATGAGCTCGCGCTGGTGCTGCAGCGTTTCTGGCAGACGGGGTTCAATCGAGACTGGGCCGTTCTCGAGCCGCTGTTGCGGGCTGAAGCGTTCCACCTCAGGGATTTGCACGAAAACGCATCGCTTGCAGAGCTGACTCGTGAGCTGAACCTTCCGCTCGCTGTGATCGAAGACGCGCAAGAGCTCCGTCCGAAAACAGGATCCGCCATCACTTTTGACAGTGTGGACCGCTGCTACGTGGTTCCTTCCGCGTTCAACACGCGGAGATGGTGGGCGAAGTACGAAACAAGAGCGCAGCGTTTCAGCCTGTACTTTCCGATCGCGCGTGAGGCTGCTTCTCCAAACAGGATCGTCGAGGATGATCGGCCGGCCCGGGAGCCGGTGCGGCGCTCGCAGCATGCGGTGAATGCTGAATCCGTGTTCCGAGCGCTTGGAGACACGACCCGGTACGCGATCGCATCAATGCTCGCGCGTACACCTACAACATCCGCTGAGCTGGCACGAAGCCTCAAGGTCTCGAAGCCGACGATCACCCATCACGTGCAAGCGCTGCGTGCGGCGGGCCTCATCGAGGAAGAGCCAGAAGGCGGATCTACCAGGTTGTCCCTCAATCGGGAGACCGTGGCGGCGTTGTCCAGCGCGGCGGTGGAGCACTTTTTCGCGTCCACCGGTGACTTGGCCCTGGTTACGACCCGGAAGCGTCGAAACAGCTAGCCCTACGGGCCCTTTTCGGGAGAGTCCCAGCCGCCCCGAAACCCAAAAAGAATCTTTTAAACCATTTCGCCGTACGGTGAGTCTAAGTAATTGAGGACCGGCGTTATCGTCTTTTCCGGCCCACGATAATGAGTGCTGCTGGTCGAGCTTGTAGGACGGGTGGGCCACCAGTAGCCAGCCCCGTACTCGAAAGGGTACGGGGTTTTTGTTTGCACCGGTGAAGAGTTTCTTGCTAGCGAACTGAAGCTGCTGGCTCGGGATAGCCGGTGTCCATGATGACGAGCCATCGTCCGCCATCGCGACGCCACATTGTGACGTATCGGCCGCGACCTGTCTCCTTTCCGGGGTCGGCACCGGCGCGGCTCACGGCCCAGTATCTCCCTGTCGTCGATCCGATATTCCCCCCGCGAAAGACGTGAGTGTCCGTTGGCTCCCAGTTCAGCACATGGGTCGTGTCGGATATGTAGGCCATGTCGAACTTCCGGATCTCGTCGAAGCCTTTTACCATGTTGCCGCGGTATTGAATGCGGATCGCGTCAGGCGCGTAGAAGGACATCCAGCCGTCGATCCCGCGTGCGTGGGTTGCGACCGCAAAATCGCGATCGGCCTGCATGAGGGAAGCCTCCGTCGCGGCGCCAGGGGAGCCGCCCGAAGTGGCGGCGATGGCGCACCCTGTCGCCAGGGTGACGACTGCCAGAATTACGAGCGATCGATTCATCGATGTGCCTCCGTTTTCGTGTCTGCCTGCTTCGAGATAGTAGTGCAGGTGCAGGGCTGCCACCACTTTCACCGGTTTGGCAGCAGCGATAGGTTTGCGTTCGCGGCGGTCAGTCGCACCTCACTCTGCTGGAGCGTACATGGCGGAAGTATTCGGGCAGGCGCTGCTCGCGGGAAGGAACGCCATTGTCACAGGGGGCGGCAGTGGCATCAACCTCGCGATCGCTCACCGCTTTGCGACGCATGGCGCCAGAGTCGCTCTGATTGGGCGAACTAAGGAGAAGCTCGATTCCGCGGCGGAAGACATACGAAAAGCAGGTGGCACCGCGTCGGGGCATCCTGCTGATGTGCGCGACTACGACGCCCTCGCCGCCGCGCTCAAGTCAGCGCGTGACACTCACGGTGAAATAGATCTCGTCGTGTGTGGTGCGGCCGGCAATTTTCCGGCACCTGCGCTTGGGATGTCGGCGAATGGATTCAAGGCCGTTGTCGACATCGACCTGCTGGGCACCTTCAACACCTGTCGAGCGGTGTTCGAGCATCTGCGACGGCCTGGTGCATCGATCATCAACATCTCAGCCACGCAGGCGTTCATTCCAATGCCGATGCAGGCGCATGTCTGCGCTGCAAAGGCGGGAGTGGACATGCTCACCAAATGTCTGGCGATCGAATGGGGCCCGGAAGGAGTGCGTGTCAACTCGATCGCGCCTGGCGCCGTCGATGATACGGAAGGAATGAGCCGGCTGGCCCCGACGCCGGAGATAAAGAAGCAGTTCACCCGGAGCATCCCGCTCAAGCGTTTCGCGACGAAGGACGAGATCGCGGATCTCGCGCTGTTCCTATCGAGCGAAGCGGCGCAATTCATCACCGGTGCAGTGGTCGTCTGCGACGGCGGGCAATCCCTGGCTGGGTTTGGCGTCAGCATGATGGCCGCGATGAAGCCTCGCACGTGAGCGAGATTCGTCGTCTCGCTGTATTCTGTGGATCAAATCCGGGAGCACGACCTGAATACATGGATGCGGCGCGCGCATTCGCCAGGCTTTTGTGTGCGCGCGGGATAGGAGTTGTTTACGGTGGATCCAGCGTCGGACTGATGGCGGCCCTCGCCGACACCATGGTCGACGATCTCGGTGAGATCATCGGTGTGATTCCGCGTATGCTTGTCGATCGCGAGGTGGCCAACAAGGCGCTCGCCGATCTCCGCATCGTCGGCTCGATGCACGAGCGTAAGGCGATGATGGCGGAGCTTGCCGATGGGTTCGTGGCTCTGCCAGGCGGCGTCGGGACGTTGGAGGAATTCTTTGAGATCTGGACGTGGGGCCAGCTCGGCATGCACGAGAAGCCGTGCGGGCTCCTGAACGTCGCCGGGTATTTCGATCCGTTGCTCCAGTTTCTCGACAGGGCGGTCGAGGAGAAGTTTGTGCGCCAGGTGCACAGGAATATGGTCGTGGTGGAGAGCGACCCTTCCGCCCTGCTCGCCCGCTTTGAGGCTTATGAGCCGCCGCGTGTGGTGAAGTGGATCAACGCTGGGACCATCTAGGTCTTCTTGGCGCGTGCTTCGACTTGCATCACTGCTCTCGGTCGGCGAGGGTGTCCTCTTCGGCGGCGACGCTCGCTCGGGCGGAGCCCCTAACTGCGCTCCCTCGCTCCGCTCGGTCGCGGGTCTCCTGGTCGCTCGCTGAACACCGCCTACGAGGACACCCTCACCTCCCTGTACAGTTCTGTTAGTGCGCGGGAAGGGAGACAAGATCGCCTGCGTTGATCCATTCGCGGGCGCGGCTGCAATACGAAATTCCTCACGGGTAGTCGGAGGGGTCCTGCGCAGGCGGCGCCCGCAGCCCCACGCGCCGCCCCGGCGGCGGTACGACGCAGCCTTCAGGCTGCGTCGCGGGGCGAGGACAAGCCGCCGAAGCAGGACCCCTCCGACGGACCGGCGCGACGATCTCGATCTGAAAGCTGTCGCAAAGACGAATCAGCTCCAGGTGAGCTCGTCGATCGAGCGCGGCCAATCCTGTTTCAGCAGACGGGACAAGGCGCGGTCCGCGAGCAGCTTGCCATCGGTCTGGCAGCGCGGGCAGTAGTTCGTTTCGTTGTCGGCGTAGCGAATGCGCTGCACCGGAGTTCCGCACACAGGACATGGCTTGCCGAATTTGCCGTGCACGGCCATATCGTCGCGAAACGCGGTGACCTTGGCGGGGAAGTCGCCTTTCGATTCCTTGCGAAGACGCTCCGTCCACTCAATCAGCGTCGCGCGCGTGGCGTCGAACAATCGTGCAATCTCCTCCTCGGTCAGGCGTCGGGTGTGCTTGATGGGCGACAGCTTGGCGCGATGCAGGATTTCGTCGGAATATGCATTGCCGATTCCGCTGAACAGCCGCGGGTCGGTGAGAGATCTCTTGAGGGTGTGATTCTCCTGGACTAGTCGCTCAGTGAACTGCGCGACGGTCGCGTCCAGGACTTCGAGCCCGCCTCGCTCGAACTGTTCGAGCGCCTGCTCACCGCGCACGAGCCAGAGCGAGGCGCGGCGCTTGGAGCCGGCCTCGGTAAGAATCAGAGTGCCGTTCGGGAAATCGAACGCAGCGAGCCCGATCTTGCCCGGCACCTTTCCGCCAGCGGTAACCCAGCGCAGGCGGCCGGCGATCATCAGATGAATCACGAGAAAGAGATCGACTTCCAGCTCGAGGACGATTCGCTTTCCCATTCTCCTCAGCCCGGTCACACGCTTGCCCTCGGCCGCGCTCATTGGAGGATCTACCGAGCGAAGAAGAAACGGCTTCGCGATTCGCGTACGCTCGAGGGGCTGACCCACGACGCGTGAAGCAAGCGCCTCGATGTAAACCGTGATGTCCGGAAGCTCTGGCATTTGGGAAAGGTGCTTCGGCTACTTGCGGATTTCCGGCGCAGGCGCGGCCATTGCCGCCAGGAGGTAGCTCAGGTTCGCCGTCCCATCCATGATGGGCTCGTTGGTCGAGTAATCACCGACGTCGTCGTGATAAACGATGAAGCCGGTGTTGAATGGCGCGTATTCGTCCGGGTCGTGGAGGCTGATGCCGAGGAGATTCTTGTAGATCGAGGAATAGACCGGACCGTCGAGGAGAGCTCCGGTGAGCTCGACGTGCATATCCTTCGCGACGACGGAGTGGGGATCGTGCGCGAACAACCCATCGTGCGGCAAGCCGATGACCATTGAGACTCCCCACGGATTCGCACCGAAGAGCCAGTCGAGAGCTGCCTGCTCGTACTCGCGAAACTGGTTGTCGCCGGTCATGCGCCGATACAGATGTGCCTGGGTGGCGAATGATGCCATCAGGTTGTTCGAGCACCAGATGAACGGAACGCCAATTCTGAATCCATTGTCGGCGCGCTTCACCACCGCGGCAAGGCCCTTCCGGTAGTACTCGGCGACGATTTTTCTGTCGGCAGAATTCGCGTTGCGCCAGATCTCGTGGTGTCCGTTGTTGTGCCAGGGAAACCACTGATAGTGCTTCGCGGTGTCGGCTCCCATCCACGGTGTGACGGGCTCGCGGGATGCGTACTCGAGTGCGTCGCGGAGGTATTGTCGCTCGTGAGTCAGCGCATAGAGCTCGGCGGCGGCGAGCTCCATGTCGTCGACCCAGTTGTCTTCCTCATAGAAGTACGGCGCGCGACCAGGCGCTCCCTGACAAACGCCGGGCGATCGCTTGCCGATGGCGTAGGCCGAGAGCGCCTTCTCGCCGAGTCTTTTCGCAAAAGCAGGGTCGCGCTGTTTGTAGATCGAGGCCGCGAGCGCGAACGCCGAGGCGTATTTGCCGGCTGTGGAGGCGAGCCCGTCCGATCTGTTCTTGTACTTGAACAGTCCCTGCGGCTTTCCCGTGCATGGATACACGGGCCGCTCCTTGCCCTTGCCCCACCCGTAATCCGCGGAGTCGTTGGGCGGGATGTCCCAGTAGGTGTGGTCCCGATCGTCGCCGAGCTGGTTGTACATCTCGGAGTCGGACGGGAACATGCGCACGAGCCAAGTGAGACCGTGGCGCGCCTCGTCTAGTACGTCGGGAATGCCATTCTTCTCGGGGAGGCCGCGCGAATCGAAATGATCCGCGAAGGAGGAGGGGTGATCGCGGTACGCCATCAGCATTACAAACGTCGCGTTCGCCGATGTCATGACGTATTGCAGGTAGTCTGATGCGTCGGCCCAGCCACCAGTGACGGGGACGAACTTGCCGGCGCGCGCGGAATCGTCGACGACGATGCCATCGCGTACGTGAACGACCTTCTTGAACAGCGGATTGAATCCGGAGCGCTGCTCGCGCATGTAGTAGAGCAGGGTATCGGCGGCGCCCGCGTATGCGTTCGCGCGAATTCGAATTTTCGGCGACTCCACGCCTCCCGTGGAGATCTTGTACTCGCCCGTCTTCCTGATCGACGAGAAATCGAGGCGATAGCTGACAACGCACGGTCCGAACAGCTTAGCGGGCGTTGCGGGGCGCCGAAGGATTTCCCTGCCCATACCGTCGACCACGAGAAAGTCGCCCAGTCCAATGTTGGTGAGCGAACAGAAGACGGCCACTTTCGGTGCGTCGGGAAGGTAGCCGAGCTGGTTGATCCGAATCACACCCGTAAGGGCCGGGTCAGTGGCGGTTTGGAGTAGGAGCAGAAGGTGAATGAAAGACATCTCTTATCAAAGAAATAGCGTCTAGCGAACGCCGGACATTCGTGCTGCTTGGGCACGCCACCAGCCATCGAGTGCGCCCTGATCGGAGTTGTTCAGTCCAAGCTGTGCGGGCAAGGCCGCCAGCAGAGAATTCGGATCGCCACGCAAGAGCGCGAGGGCACGCAATCCGGGAATGCCTGCACGGCGATACACAGCGTCCACGACGAGCGCGGCTGTCGCGTAAAAGGCATCGGTTATATCCTCGGCCTCAGCGTCGGGGATGTCGTTGCTGAGCACCTGTACGAGCTTTAGTGTGGGCCGCGCGACCTGAATCTGGCGGAGATGGACAAATGTCTCCCGAGGATTGCGACCGCGAGAGCCGCCGACCCAGGTCGCGGCACCTTCGGTAAAGAAGTGGCTCCGGGTGGGGAACGTCGGGCCGAGGACCGCGTGGGCCAACTCGTGCACGTACCCTTCGCCAAGTGAGGGATTGCCTGCCAACACAATTCCACCGCCGATAGCTCGGCCGCCGAGTCCTCGGTCCGCGGATGCCGAGGGGAAAAAGTCGAGGCCGATAGCGCGCTCCGCATCTTCGATCGATCGAGTTATATACATGTCGAGGTGCTTCGGTGGCGGCACCTGGAAGAGCGTCGCGACCGAGTCAACGAAACTCGATGCATGAGAAATCTTCGCGGGATGCGGATGCTGTCCCGGAGCGTACCAGAACGTCACGCGTCCGCTGGTCCGCTGCTCCCAATAGCGCGTCAAGTGCGGCAGCGCACCGGACAATTTGAACTCGAAAGGGGCACCCGATTCACGAACGGCGTAGAGCCGCTGAAGCGCGAGGGGTGAAATGGTTCGTCCCGTGCTATCCGCGCTCGCGTACAGTATTCTGACTACATAGACGCTGTCACCGGGTCCATCGGATGCGAGGCTTATGATGGTGCCTGGGAATCCCTGATAGGCATCGGTTGTCAGGTCGCCAACGCGTCGATCGAAGTCTGTCGCTGTGCTCCAGAGTCCGCGGGTTCGCGCCGACGAATCAGGATTCGCGAGATATGCGCGCACTAGCCGAACTACGTCTCCAACGTTCGTGATCGAAGTGTCGATACCGAAGCTCACGTTCACCGCAGGGGGCGCTACCTGACCATACGCCTGGACAGCGGTAAAGCATGCGGCGAGGATTGCCAGCGATTTCATGGAAATGAATCAAGCACACGACGCTTGCCAAAGGGATCGATATCGAACGCTATCGCCCTGCCCTTCCCTGATACGGCTCCGCGAACCGTCGAGAGAGCTTCGTAGTAATCGAGATACCTGAACGACGAGATCCGCCCGGCGACGAACTCGTACTTGGTCACCGCCGCCCTCCATTGCGCCATTTCGTCACTGACTCCGACATAGACGTATGGCGAGAACGATTCTGCGTCCTCCCAGTTGTCGGCGTAATAAACCCCACGTACTCCACGATGTGCCGGATGCTGGGTCACAACTCCTT
>Ga0307296_10000119_pt1 | contig 32098 bp, 30 predicted proteins | sample ER_DNA_153_FD_194467 | JGI IMG/M metagenome (GOLD analysis project Ga0307296, IMG submission 194467) | Bulk soil microbial communities from the East River watershed near Crested Butte, Colorado, United States - ER_DNA_153 | ecosystem: Environmental > Terrestrial > Soil > Floodplain | place... | reverse complement strand
CGGCCACGCTAGCTACGCGAGCGGACGTTTCCTGGCCACGCCGAGCCGGCGCGGGAAGCCGGGCGGCGTCGGCCCGAGCTTGTGCAGGACGAGCAGCCCGGGCGGCGACGCCGCGAGCTCCGCGGCCAGCAGCTTCGCGACCTCGGCGACCCGGTCCGCCTGCGCGGTCGGGCCGACGTAGAGCACCGCTGCGCCGCCGGGAGCCACGAGCGGCAGGCACCACTCGGCGGCGACCGGCGGCGGGGCGAGCGCCTTCGCCACCGCAACGCCCCAGGAGTCCACTGGCTGCTCCTCGGCACGGCCGCACACGACGCTCAGGTTCGGGAGCTCCGCGGTCCAGCGCTCGAGGAAGTCGCACTTGCGCCGCGTCGCCTCCAGCAGCGTCACCTCGCGATCGGGAAGCGCCGCGGCCAGCGGGATCCCGGGTGCGCCTCCGCCCGACCCGACGTCGACGATCGGCCCCTCGAAGCTGGTCACGACGTCGAGCGCGGCCATGCTCTCGTCGACGTGCACGCGGCGCGCCTCCTCACCGGAGACCGCCGTCAGCCCCGGTGTGGCGACCAGCTCCTCGAGCCAACGCTCGATCACACGGGGTCGATCACGACGAAACGGTTGGGCTCAGTGCCCTCGCTCCGCGTGGCCACGCCCGGGAAGTCCTTCAGGCAGACGTGGACGACCTTCCGCTCGACGGCCGTCATCGGCTCCAGCTCCACCGGGCTGGCCGACGAGACGGCACGCTCGGCGCTGCGCTGCGCCAGCGCCCCCAGCGTCGCCTCGCGGCGCGCGCGGTAGCCGGCGGCGTCCACCACGACAGCCTTGCGCTCGTCGCCGCGCCCGCGCCAGACGATGGCGTTGGCGAGGTACTGGATCGCGTCGATCGTCTGACCGTGCTTGCCGATCACGAGCCCGAGCTCACGGCCGACCACGGTTGCCGTGACGGTCTCGTCGTCCTCCACGATCTCGATGCGCGCGCGGACGCCGACGGCGTCGAGAATTCGCTCGATCACCTCTCGAACCTCCGCTGCCAGCTCACTCTCGTCGACCGGCTCGGCGGTGTCGGGCTCCTCTTCCTCGAGCGCAGGCCCGGCCTCCACGCTCGCGATCACGCGAGCCGGCGCGAAGCCGACCCCCAGCAGCCCGCGCTCGCCCTCCGAGACGACCTGGAAGCGGACCGCGGCCTTGTCGATCCCGGGCCGCAGCTTCTCGAGCTCGCGTAGCGCGGCCCACTTCGCCTCGCCCACGGTCTCTCCCGTGGCCTCGACCTGTAAGGACTCGGTACCCGCTTCACTCACAGCGACCCTTCCGACTGGTCGCGCGCGGAGGACCCTCGCCAGGCGCTGGCGCAACCAAGCCACACGCGTAGCGTGGTCACCGGCGCGCTTTCTTCTTCTTGCGCTTGACGCGCCTCGGCTCCGACGGAGTCGCCGGCGCGGGCGCCGGCTCCAGAGCGACCGCGGGCGCCGGTGCTGCCTCCTTCGGCGGAGTGCGCGACGAGCGGCGCTCGGGCGATTGCGGCCTCGGCATCAGCCGGCGCGTGATCAGCCCCTGGCCGACTGTCCACAGGTTCGTCGTGACCCAGTAGATGACGAGCCCGACCGGGAAGTTGACGAGGAAGGTCACGAACGCGAGCGGCAGGACCATCATCAGGATCCGCTGCGAGCGCTCCATCGTGGTCGACATCAGCATCGTCGAGACGAGCTGGCTGACGACGTAGATCGCCAGCAGCAGGTAGCCCGACCAGTGCGCGCTGGCGTGGGCGGTGATGTCGGGAATGAAGTCCTTGCCGAGCCAGGAGAAGTCCCCGCGAGCGACCGCGAGCTCGCCTCCGGGCGGATGCTTCGAGAAGTTCCGCAGCACGAAGTAGAGCGCGATGAAGACCGGGAACTGCGCCAGGAGCGGCAGGCACGAGGCGGCCGGGTTGATGTTGTTCTCCCGGTAGAACTTCATCAGCTCTTCCTGCTGCCGCTTCTTGTCGGTCTTGTACTTCTTCTGGATCTCCTTCATCTCCGGCGCGTGGCGCTGGAGGTTCTGCATCGAGTGGATCTGGCGGACGGTCAGCGGCACGAGCAGCAGCCGCACCATCACCGTCAGCGCGACGATCGCCCAGGCCCATTTCAGCCCGACGCTGTCGTGCAGCCAGAAGAGGACGTGGCGGAGGACGTCCTCGATCGGGGTGAGCGGCGACCCGAGGACCAGGTGAAGGATCATCGGAACAGCCTCTGGTGCTCGGCGTAGTCGACCCCGCCGCGGCTCCACGGGTTGCAGCGGAGAAGGCGCCAGCCGGCGAGGACCGAGCCGCGCACGAGCCCGTAGCGTCGCAGTGCGTCAAGCGCGTACTGCGAGCAGGTCGGGTGGTACTTGCACGAGCCGCGGGCGAAGAGCCCGAGCGTCCAGCGGTAGGCGTAAACGAGTCCGATCCCCGCGTACGCGGGCGCGCGCATGACGGCCTTCACGCGGCCGCCTGCCCGAGGATCTCGTCCACGCGCTCGCCGAGCCAGTCGAACCCCCGCGACTCAACGGCCTCGGCGAGGCCGGGGCGCACGACGAGCACGTAGTCCTGGTCCTGCGGCAGCTCGGGAAGGCGCGTGCGGAAGGTCTCCCGCAGGCGGCGCTTCATCCGGTTGCGGACGACCGCCGGCCCGACGGCCTTCGGCACCGCGAGGCCGAGCCTCGGACCCTCACCGTCGTCCTCGCGTGCGAACCAGTAGAGGACGAGGAACCGCGTCGAGACGGAGCGGCCGTGGCGATAGACGGCATCGAAGTCCCGCGAGCGCGAGAGGCGGTGGCGGCGTTGCACGCGCGTGTCCAGCGAGCTCAGGCCGAGAGGCGCTTGCGGCCCCGCGCCCGCCGGCGCTTCAGGATCGCGCGACCCGCACGGGTGGACATGCGGGCACGAAATCCGTGCCTGCGCTTCCGCCTGCGCACGTTGGGCTGATAGGTCCGTTTCACAAGTCGAGAAGAGTCGAAGAAGGGAAGAAGAACCGCCCGCTCAGAGGGCGGAGTCGAGCCAGTATAGACGAGGCGTTGGGGGGTGGTTCTCCACAGACTTGGAGGCGCACAAGCGCACCTCGAACCGTGGGGCGGCAGGCGCTCGGCCCGACGCAAGCGTCGTCAACGCGGACAGCATCGTCCACACCTGTGGACGGGGGTGTGGAGGGACTAACTTTCCCTGCAAATTGCGTACTTTTCGGACCCCCTGGGCCCTTTCGGGACCGCCGTTGTGAGGCCGAGGTCACGCTGCTATGCTCGCCCCTCGCCAGTACCTCGACAAGGAGTACCCCCGGCGGCGTGGAGCCCTCAATCGAGCTGACTGCGGAAGGCCTGTGGAGCGAAGTTTCTGGTCGGCTCAGAGGCGCCCTCAACGAGACTACGTATCGCACGTGGTTTAACCACGTGGAGGGTCTTGAGCTGAACGACGACGAGTTCGTACTCGCCGTCCCGAACGACTTCACGCGCGACTGGATCGAGGGTCATTTCATCGGTCTGATCAGCGCTGCCGTGGGCGACACGACCGGCCGCGAGCGGCGGATCCAGCTGAACGTGACGGAGCTCGAGAGCGAGCAGGCCGAGGCGGTCGAGATGCCCCGGCGCGAGCCCAGCAGCGTCGGCCTGAACCCGAAGTACACCTTCGACTCGTTCGTAATCGGCTCGTCGAACCGGTTCGCGCACGCGGCCGCGCTCGCGGTCGCAGAGGCACCGGCGCAGGCGTACAACCCGCTCTTCATCTACGGCGGCACCGGGCTGGGCAAGACCCACCTGCTGCAGGCGATCGCGCAGTACGTGAGCGAGCACCAGGGCGAGCTGTCGGTGCGCTACGTGACGAGCGAGACCTTCATGAACGACTTCATCAACGCGCTGCGCGACAAGCGCATCGAGGGCTTCAAGCAGCGCTACCGCACCTACGACCTGCTCCTGATCGACGACATCCAGTTCTTCGAGCACAAGGAGCGGATCCAGGAGGAGTTCTTCCACACCTTCAACACGATCTACGAGGCCGGCGGGCAGATCGCGATCTCGTCCGACCGACCGCCGAAGGAGATCTCGACCCTCGAGGAGCGGCTGCGCTCCCGGTTCGAGTGGGGGCTGATCACCGACATCCAGCCGCCCGATCTGGAGACGCGGATCGCGATCCTGCGCAAGAAGGTGATGGCCGATCGCATTCATGTGCCCGACCCGAAGGTGCTCGAGTTCATCGCCGGCCGGATCTCGTCCAACATCCGCGAGCTCGAGGGCGCGCTCACGCGCGTCGTCGCCTTCTCGTCGCTGACCGGGCGGCCGATGACCGAGGACCTCGCGCAGGACGTGCTCCGAGACGTCTTCCCGCAGGGAGAGGTTCGCCAGGTGACGATCGAGCGGATCCAGGAGCTCGTCTCGGAGCGCTTCAGCCTCTCGCTCGAGGAGCTCTGCGGCGACAGGCGCTCGCAGAACATCGTCTACCCGCGCCAGGTCGCGATGTACCTCTCGCGCGAGCTGACCGACTCGTCGCTACCGAAGATCGGCAAGCAGTTCGGCGGGCGCGACCACACGACGGTGATCCACGCGACCTCCAAGATCGCGCGCATGATCCGCGAGGACCGCAGTGTGTACAACCTTGTGCAAGAACTGACCGCGCGCATCAAGCAGGCCCGCTGATGTGTGGACGGATCCGGGAGCGGCCGTGGCCCCTGTAGACAAGCCCGGTTCGTCCCCAATCTGCGCCCACAGCGCAACCCCGCTCCTGGAGCGGAATCGGGGCGTCTTCCCCGTGCTCCACACTTCTATGTACTACGACAAAGGAATTACATAAATGATGGAAACAGAAGCTGTGGTTGCACAGGGCACACTCAAGGCCGTCTGTCCGCGAGACGAGCTGACGCGTGCGCTCGGGGTCGTCTCCCGAGGGGTCTCGACGCGAACGACCGTGCAGATCCTCGCCGGCATCCTGCTTCAGGCAGCAGGCGGCAAGGTCGAGCTCGCCGCGACCGACATGGAGCTGTCGCTGCGCACGTCGATGGAGGCCCAGGTTGAGACCGACGGCTCGGTCGTCGTGCCCGGCCGGCTGCTGCTCGAGCTCGCGCGGCTGCTCCCTGATTCCGAGGTCACGATCGAGCACAAGCTCGAGGAGGCCGCGGTCGAGATTCGCTCGGGCTCGGCGACCTATCGCCTGCATACCTACAACGCCGAGGACTTTCCGCGGCTGCCCGACGCCGACGCGGCGGAACGCCACGAGGTCGACCGCGAGACGCTGCTCGAGACTGTGGCACGAGTTAGCCGCTCCGCCTCGCGAGACGAGTCGCGCCCAGTGTTGACCGGGGTGCTGATGCGTTTCGAGCCGGGGAAGCTCGTGATGGCGGCGACCGACTCCTACCGACTCTCGGTCAAGGAGACCCCGGTCGAGGGAACGGTGCCTGAGCTCGAGGCGATCATCCCTGCGCGAGCGCTCGGGGAGCTGGCGCGGATTGCCCAGGCCGGCGAGAGCATCGAGCTCGGCGTGCACGAGAACCAGGTCGTCTTCTCGACCGGCGACGCGCTGCTGACCACACGCCGCATCGACGGGCAGTTCCCGAACTACAAGCAGCTCGTGCCGGAAGCCTTCGACCACGAGCTCTTGCTGCCGCGCGAAGAGCTGCTAGACGTCGTGCGCCGCGTTTCGGTGATGGCGCAGCGCAACTCGCCGCTGCGGCTGCGCTTCGCGGACGGCGAGCTCACGGTCTCGGCGCAGACGCAGGACGTCGGCGAAGCGAGGGAGTCGCTGCCGGTCGAGTTCGGCGGCGAGCCGCTGGAGATCGGGTTCAACGCGGAGTTCCTGCGCGACGGCGTCGAGTCGGTGGTCGGCGACCAGCTGCGGATGAAGCTGATCAGCCCGCTGCGGCCGGCCGTGCTGCAGGGCGACTCCGATGACTTCCTCTACCTGATCATGCCAATCCGCCTGGCCGGCTGATAGTCGCCGCTGTCGCCCTCCGGGACTTCCGCTCGTACTCCAAGCTCGACGTTGATTTGGAGCCGGGGCTGGTGCTCGTGACCGGCCCGAACGGAGCCGGCAAGACGAACCTGCTCGAGTCGCTGCACGTCGGGACGCAGGGTTTCTCGCCCAGGACTCGGGCCGATGCGCAGCTGGTTCGCTTCGGTTGCGAAGCGGCACGGGTCGGGCTTCGTGGCGCCCGCGGCGGAGTTGGTCTCGAGCTCGAGGTGAGGCTGGAGCTCGGGAGCGGCAAGCGCGCCACGATGAACGGTGCTCGTTTGCAGGCGGCCGAGCAGCTGCGTAGCGAGGTGACGACGCTCGTGTTCACCCCGGATCGCCTGGTGGTGGTCAAGGGCGGCCCGGCGGCAAGGCGCGCCTATTTCGACCGCGTGCTCGGACGGCTCACGCCTGGTCGGACGGGCCTCTCTGCGGAGTACGGCGCCGCTGTGGGCCAGCGCAACGCGGCTCTGCGCCGCGTCAGCCAGGGGCTTTCGAGCCGCGACGCGCTGGCGCCCTGGAACGAGCAGGTAAGCGCTCTCGGCGCGACGCTCGTGGCCGGACGGCACGAGACCGTGGCCGCGCTGCAGCCTCACTTCGCCGAGCGCGCCGGCGAGCTGGGTCTCCGCGAGGCCGAGCTCCGCTACGAGGGCGAGGCGCCTACCGTCGCTGCGCTCGAGGAGCGGGTCGACCGCGACCTCGACCGCGGCACCACGGGAGTAGGCCCGCACCTCGACGACCTCGGTGTCCTCTCCGCGGGCCGCGACCTGCGCGCATTTGGCTCGCAAGGCGAGCAGCGCCTCGCCGTGCTGGCGCTCCTGCTGGGCGAGGCCGAGCTGCTCGAGGAGCGGCGTGGCACGCGGCCGCTACTGCTCCTGGACGACGTGCTCTCGGAGCTCGACCTCGACCGCCGGCGCATCCTCACCGACCACCTTCGTTCGTCGGGCCAGGCGCTCGTCACGAGCGCGAGCCGCGAGGCACTGCCGGGCGAGCCCTCACAGATGCTCGAGGTGGCGCAGCGCGCCGACGGCACGAGCGAGGTGCTGGCGGCGTGATGGAGCCGATCGGTGCGGAGGTCCGCCGTGAGCTCGGGCGCTTCGGCACGTCGGGCGAGATGGCCGATCTCGTGACCGCCTGGCCGGAGGCCGTCGGCGAGACCGTCGCTGCGAACGCCTGGCCGGCCCGGCTCGCCCGGGACGGGACGCTGCATGTCGCGGCCGGCTCCTCGACGTGGGCCTTCGAGCTCCAGCAGCTCGAGGGCGAGATCACGGGGCGCCTGCGCGAGGTCCTCGGAGAGACCGCGCCGGCCCGTCTGCGGTTCGCTCCGGGCCCCCTTCCGGAGCCCGCGCCGCCACCCGCGGACGAGCGCAAGAGGCCACCGCCGAAGCCTTCGGCGGAGCAAGAGCGCAGAGCTCACGAGCTGGCGGCGGAGATCGAGTCGGAAGAACTCCGCAAATCGGTAGAAAAAGCTGCGCAGATGAGCCTCGCACGGGCCTCTGACGACCGCGCGGCCTGCTAAGCTTACTCCAGCCCGGATTTGTGCAAGTTGCAGGGCTTTTTTCATGACTAAGGCTACATATACCGCTAAGGACATCACTGTTCTCGAGGGCCTCGACCCGGTCCGCCTGCGACCGGGCATGTACATCGGCTCGACGGGTGCCCGCGGCCTGCACCAGCTGGCCTTCGAAGTGGTCGACAACGCTGTCGACGAGGCGCTCGCGGGCCGTGCCGACACGATCGAGATGACCATCCACCCGGACAACTCGGTCACGGTCGTCGACAACGGCTCGGGCATCCCCGTCGACCTGATGGTCGACCAGGGCCTGCCGGCCGTGACGGTGGTGCTGACGAAGCTCCACGCGGGCGGCAAGTTCGGCGGCGAGGGCTACAAGGTCTCCGGCGGCCTGCACGGCGTCGGCGTCTCCGTGGTGAACGCGCTCTCGGAGTGGCTGACCGTCGACGTGCGCCGCGGCGGCAAGCTCTACCGCCAGGAGTTCGCGCGCGGTGAGCCGACGACCGAGCTGCAAACGGTCGGCGTCGCGAAGGACACGGGCACGACGATCAGCTTCCTGCCTGACGGCGACATCTTCAAAGAGGAGTACGAGTGGTCGTCGGAGACTCTCGTCCAGCGCCTGCGCGAGACCGCCTTCCTGACGAAGGGCCTCCGCATCGTCCTCTACGACGAGCGCGCCGGCGACGAGAAGCATGAGTTCCACTACGAGGGCGGGATCCGCGACTTCGTCTCGTACGTCAACAAGACGAAGGACCCGGCCCACAAGGAGATCGTCTACTTCGAGGGCGAGAACGACCAGGGCGCGGTCGAGGTCGCGATGCAGTGGAACGGCTCCTACCAGGAGTCGGTCTTCTCCTTCGCCAACAACATCAACACGACCGAGGGCGGCTCGCACCTGTCCGGCTTCAAGGGGGCTCTGACGCGCACGCTGAACGACTATGCGCGCGCGAAGAACCTGCTCAAGGAGAAGGAGGACAACCTCGACGGCGAGGATGTCCGCGAGGGTCTTGCGGCCGTGCTCTCGGTCAAGCTGCGCGACCCGCAGTTCGAGGGCCAGACGAAGACGAAGCTGGGCAATCCCTGGGTGCGCGGGCTCGTCGAGCAGACGGTCAACCAGCGCCTGGCCGAGTTTCTCGAAGAGAACCCCCAGGACGCGAAGCGGATCATCGACAAGGCGGTCTCGGCCGCGCGCGCCCGCCAGGCCGCGCGCAAGGCGCGGGAGCTGACTCGGCGCAAGAGCGCGCTCGAGAGCTCCTCGCTGCCCGGCAAGCTCGCCGACTGCCAGATCAGCGACCCCGCTTCGGCCGAGCTCTTCCTCGTCGAGGGCAACTCGGCGGGCGGCTCCGCCGTGGACGCGCGCGACCGCACCTTCCAGGCGATCCTGCCGCTGCGCGGCAAGGTGATCAACTCCGAGAAGAACCGGATCAACAAGGTGCTCTCGAACACGGAGATCCAGTCGATGATCACTGCGATCGGCACCGGGATCGGCGACGAGTTCGACCTCGAGAAGCTGCGCTACCACCGCGTGATCGTGATGACCGACGCCGACGTGGACGGCTCTCACATCCGCACGCTGATCCTGACCTTCCTCTACCGGCAGATGCCGGAACTCGTGGACGGCGGCTTCGTCTACATCGCCGTCCCGCCGCTCTACGCGGTCAAGATCGCCGGCCGGGAGCAGTACGTCGTGAAGGAGTCGCAGTTCGAGGAGCTGCTCGTGCGCGAGCGGGTGAAGGACATCGAGGTGACCGACCGCAGCGGCAGCACGCAGAAGTTGACCGAGGCGCGGTACCAGCGCTTCAGCCGCACGCTGCACGAGTACGAGGGCTGGATCTCCCGTCTGCGCGCCGACTTCGGCAACGCAGCCGCGACCTTCGTCACCTCGCACGGCCTGGTCGAGACCGAGGCCGCCGCGACCGCCGACGTGGAGGGCGCGATCGCGGGTCTCACGCCGAACGGGTACGAGTTCACGGTCGTCGAGACGACCCCGGAGGGGGTGCGCGTACGCGTCACCGAGCGCGAGACGAGCGCCGCGACGCACGTGGTCGTGCCCGCAGAGCTGCTTGCCTCGCCGGTCTACCAGAACCTGCGCAAGACCCACGCGCGGCTCGTGGAGATCGCCGGCCCGCCGCCCTTCAAGCTCGACCTCGGCAAGAAGCCGCGGCAGGCGGAGACCTTCGAGGAGCTGCGGGACGAGGCCCTCGATCTCGCCAAGGAGGGCATCCAGATGCGCCGCTTCAAGGGCCTCGGCGAGATGGATCCCGAGGAGCTTGCGCAGACGACCATGGACCCGGCGCGGCGGATGCTGGTGAAAGTCGAGGTCGACGACGCGGCCGCAGCCGACCAGGTGTTCTCGATGCTGATGGGCGACCAGGTCGAGCCACGCCGCCTGTTCATCGAGCAGAACGCGAAGGACGTCAGGTTCCTTGACGTCTAGGAGGGACGCATGGCGACCGTAGAGCCACTGGGCCCCGGTCGGATCGAGTCGCGCGAGCTCGAGCAGGAGATGCGCTCGAGCTTCCTCGACTACGCGATGAGCGTGATCGTTTCGCGCGCGCTCCCGGATGTGCGCGACGGGCTCAAGCCGGTGCACCGCCGCGTCCTGTACGCGATGCACGAGGCCGGCCTGCAGCCGAACCGTGCGCGGCTCAAGTGCGCGCGCGTGGTCGGTGACGTGATGGGCTCCTACCACCCGCACGGCGACCAGTCGATCTACGACACGCTGGTACGGCTCGCGCAGCCCTTCTCGATGCGCTACCCGCTCGTCGACGGCCAGGGCAACTTCGGGAACATCGACGGCTACCCGGCCGCGGCGATGCGCTACACGGAGTGCCGGCTCGCGCGCCTCGCCACCGAGATGCTCCGCGACATCGATGCGGACACGGTCGACTTCAAGCCGAACTACGACGAATCGCGGCGCGAGCCGACCGTCCTGCCCTCGCGCCTGCCGAACCTGCTGCTCAACGGCTCGGCCGGGATCGCGGTCGGCATGGCCACGAACATCCCGCCGCACAACCTGGGCGAGGTCGTGGACGCCCTCGTCGCGCTGATCGACGAGCCGACGATCGACGTCGACCGGCTGACGAAGCACATCAAGGGCCCGGACTTCCCTTCCGGCGGGATCATCCTGGGCCGCGAGGGCATTCGCGAGGCCTACCGCTCGGGCCGCGGCAGAATCGTCCAGCGCGCACGCACCCACATCGAGGAGCTGCGCGGGGGCCGCACCGCGATCATCGTCAGCGAGCTGCCGTACGGGGTCAGGAAGGGCGGCGACGAGGGCGTGATCAAGAAGATCGCCGACCTCGTCAACGACAAGGTGATCCCGGAAATCCACGACGTGAAGGACCTCTCGGACAAGTCCGGGATGCGGATCCAGATCGAGCTCAAGCGCGACGCGATCCCGCAGGTCGTCCAGAACAAGGTCTTCAAGCACACCTCGCTGCAGACGACCTTCGGCTACAACGCCGTGGCGCTCGTCGACGGCGTGCCTCGGACGCTGCCGCTGCGCGACATGCTGCAGCACTACCTCGACTTCCAGCGCGAGGTCATCACCCGCCGCTCGAAGTTCGAGTTGCGCAAGGCCGAGGCCCGTGCGCACGTCCTCCAGGGCTACCTGACCGCGCTCGACAACCTCGACGCGGTGATCGCGCTGATTCGCGCCTCGGCCGACCCCGACGCCGCTCGCGTCGGGCTGATGGAGACCTTCGAGCTCTCCGAGATCCAGGCGCAGGCGATCCTCGACCTTCGCCTCCAGCGCCTCACCGGCCTCGAGCGCAAGCGGATCGAGGACGAGTTCGCCGACCTGCAGGAGCGCATCGCCGAGCTGCGGGCGATCCTGGGCGACGAGGCGAGGATCGACGGCCTGATCCGCGAGGAGTTGCTGGAGCTGAAGCAGGTCTACGGCAAGGGCGACGACCGGCGCACCGAGATCTTCGCCGCTGAGGGCGAGCTCGACCTCGAGGACCTGATCGCGGAGGAGGACATGGTGATCGCGATCTCGCGCTCGGGCTACGTGAAGCGGCTACCGGTCACGACCTACCGCGAGCAGAGACGGGGTGGGATCGGCGTGATGGGCATGGACCTGAAGGACGAGGACTACATCGAGCACCTGTTCGTCGCCTCGACGCACGACTACCTGTTGTTCTTCACTTCCGTCGGCAAGGTCTACAGGCTGAAGGTGCACGAGCTACCGCTCGGGACGCGCCAGTCGAAGGGCCGGGCGATTGTCAACCTGCTGCCCTTCTCGCAGACCGAGAAGGTCCGGGCCGTGATCGCGACACGCGAGTTCAAGGAGGCCGAGTACCTCGTTCTCGCGACGCGCAACGGGATCGTCAAGAAGACGCGCTTCGAGGAATACAACACGCCGCTCAGGGCCGACGGGATCATCGCGATCAGGCTGCGCGACGAGGACGAGCTCGTCGACGTGCTCCACTCGAACGGTGGCGAGGACATCATCCTCGTCTCGCGCAAGGGCCAGGCGATCCGCTTCCACGAGGATCAGGTGCGCCCGATGGGCCGCGCGACCTCCGGCGTGAAGGGCATGGGCCTGCGCAAGGGCGACGAGGTGATCGCGGCGGGAATCGCCGACGACGAGCTGGACATGCTCGTCGTGACCGACCAGGGCTTCGGCAAGCGGACTCGCATGGCCGACTACCCGGTCAAGGGCCGCGGCGGGCTCGGCGTCAGAACCATCAAGCTGACCGAGGCGCGCGGCCAGCTCGCCGGCGCGCTCGCGGTGCGCGAGGGCTTCCAGCTGATGCTGATCTCGGACGGCGGCACGATCATCCGCATGCCGATCGAGGAGATCAAGCGCCTGGGCCGCGCGACCCAGGGCGTGATCGTCCAGCGCCTGCGCGAGGACGAGCAGGTCTCGAGCATCGCCCTGGTCGCCGAGTCGGAAGAGCCTGACGGCGAGCTCGTGACCGACGTCACGGCCGAAGCCGCCGTACCTGAAGATACCGGTAAGAACGAGTAAGTTCGCCCGGTAGCTCTTCCATAACTGGACACAGGTCGCTATAACTTTCAAAGGAGGGGTCCCTCCGCAGGAAGGCGCAAGGCATGGCGTACGACAAGGCAGCAGAGTTCCTCGAGCCGATCGACCTGGCCGAGCATCTCGACAAGATCGAGCTCTACCTCGGGCAGGTGTGCCAGATCGCCGGCATCTCGAAAATGCAGCTCGACTACTGGACGAACAAGGCGCAGATCCCGACCAAGGGCAAGAAGCAGCGCATCTACGACATCGACGCGCTGGAGACCGTGATGCTGATCAAGCAGGCCAAGGACAAGGGCCTGAATCTCGGCGCCGCGATCGAGGCCGCTCGCCGCTTTCGCGAGACCGGCCGCGCCGTCGGCTAGCCGCGCAGGTTCTCTGCGGCCTGCTCGGGCGCGAGGGTGTTGATGTAGTGACCCGCGCCGAGCTCGAGCGAGGCCATCGCAGTCAGGCGCGGTAGCAGCTCGAGGTGCCAGTGGCCCGCTTCGTGAAGCCAGAGGTTCATCGGCCGCGGCCCCTCGTCTCGGCCCAGCCGGCGTAGGGCCTCGGCAGCGAGGTCGAGCCCGCGGCCGAGCAGCGGGCTGCCGAAGCCGTCCTCCTCGTGCGTGAGCGGGGCGACCAGGCACTCATACGGCGAGCGGCTCGCGTACGGGCAGAGCAGGAGCAGCCCGTCCCGCTCCTCGACGACCCGCGTTCCCTCCGTGCGCTCGAGCTTCAGGTAGTCGCAGAGGCGGCAGCCCTCGCCGCGCTCGGCTTTCGCCAGCGGCGGCTCTTCGTTCAGCCAGACGAGCTGCGAGTGCGAGTGCGGCAGGCTCGCTCCCGCCGTCCTGCCCTCGTTGACCCCGGCGAAGACGACGCTTCCCTCCGCGCGGCCCGCCTCGGCGCGCAGGCGCCATGCCTCCGCGACGAGCTCGAGCTGCGGCCCATCGAGCTCCGCGATCGAGCGCGCGTGCTCCGGCGCATGGACGACGACCTCCTGGCGCTCGAAGGCCGGGTACTTGTTCGGCACGACGCGCACCGCCCAGCCCGGCGTGTTCGGCTCGCGCCCATCCGCCGGCAGCGCCAGCACCTCGGGCGGCGTGCGCTCCTCGCGTCCCTCGCAGAACGGGCAGGAGTCGAGCTCCTCGCCGGTCGGCGGCTCGAGCACGGCCCAGCCGGCTCCGGGTCGCCCGGAGCGCCCGGGGGCTACGGCGACGAGCCGCCCCGAAAGCGGATCGACCCGCAGGTCGGCGCTCAGGAGCTCTTGAGCCGCTCGAGGAACGGCGTCAGCAGGTCGATCGGCGCCGGGAAGACGATCGTGGTCGACGCGGAGGAGCCGAGCTCGATCAATGTCTGCAGGTAGCGCAGCTGTAGCGCGATCGGGTGGTCCTCGATCACGAGCGCCGCGTCCTTCAAGCGCTCCGAAGCCTGGAACTCGCCCTCGGCGGCGATCACCTTCGCGCGCCGCTCGCGCTCGGCCTCGGCCTGGCGGGCCATCGCGCGCTGCATCCCGGTGGGGATCTCGACGTCCTTGACCTCGACGATCGAGACCTTGATGCCCCAGGGCGAGGTCGACTCGTCGATGATCCCCTGCAGGATCGCGTTGATCTTGTCGCGCTCGGAGAGCAGCTCGTCGAGCAAGTGCTGGCCAAGCACCGACCGCAGTGTCGTCTGCGCGATCTGGGAGGTCGCGACCATGAAGTTCTCGACCTGCACGATCGCGTTCTTGGGCTCGACGATCCGGAAGTAGGCGACCGCGTTCACGCGCACCGGGACGTTGTCCTTGGTGATGACCTCCTGCGGCGGGATGTTGAGCGTGATCGTGCGCAGGTCGACCTTGACCATCCGGTCGACGACCGGGATCAGGATGAAGAGCCCGGGGCCCTTCGGCTCGGGAAGGAGCCGGCCGAGGCGGAAGACGATCCCGCGCTCGTACTCGCGCGCCACCTTGATCGCGGAGATCAGGAACAGCACGACGATGAAGAGGAGGACGACGACGATGATCGCGGCAGCAGTCATGACGTGATCCTACTCAGCGAGTGGCTCGACCTGGAGCACTAAGTCGGGGTCGACGCCCGCCACGCAGATGCGCTGGCCCGGCCGCAGGGGCTCGTCGGTCGTCGGTCGGGCCCGCCAGAGCTCTCCGTTCACGAAGACCATGTCGTCGCGCCGCGCCTCGCCGATCTCGCCGACCATCGTTTGCGGCCCGACGCTCACGGGCTGCCGGCGTACCTGCACCGCTTTCGTCAGCGCGAAGACCCAGACGCCGCCGAGCACGAGCGCGAAGACGATCAGCACCGGTGCGTTCACGTCGTTGTATGGCGCGGGCGCGTTGTGGAAGAGCATCAGCGAGCCGACGACGATGCTGATCAGGCCGGAGACCGTCAGCGTGCCGTGGCTGACGACGTGCGCGTCGATGACGAGTAACGCCGCGCCGAGGATCAGCAGGCCGAGGCCCGTCCAGCTGAGCGGCAGGACGGCGAAGCCGAACAATGCAGTCAGCAGCGCGACGGCCCCGAGCGCGCCCGGCAGCACCACCCCCGGATGGAAGATCTCGAAGCCGAGCCCGGCGATCCCCGCGAGGAAGAGCAGCGGGATGATGTTCGGGTCGATCAGCGCATTCAGCAGGCGCGTGAAGAAGCCGGGGTGGACCTCGACGATCTGCGCGTTTGCGGTGTGGAGCGTGAAGTTCTTGCCGGCCGTTTTGCGCCCGTCGATCTTGTTCAGCAGGGCAGGCAGCGTCGGGGCGAGAACGTCGACCACGTTCATCTGCTTCGCCTTGACCTCGTCGAGGTTCGAGGCCTTTCTCACCGCCTCGGCCGCCCAGGCGGCGTTGCGGTGGTGGAAGCGCATCAGGCTGGTGAGCGATGCGACCGCGTCGTTGATCACCTTCCTCCGCAGATCCGAGCCGAGGTTCTGGCCGCTCGAGTCGATCGGCGTCGAGGAGCCGATGTTCGTCGCGGGCGCCATCGCTGCGATGTCCGCCGCCTCCGTGATCCAGACGCCAGCCGAGGCTGCTCGGGCCCCGCTCGGCGACACGTACACGATCACCGGGATCTTCAGGCCGATCTCCGTCTTGACGATCTTGCGCATCGACTCCGAGAGGCCGCCCGGAGTGTCGAGCACGATCACCGCGGCGCTGTAGCCACCGTTCTGGGCGCGGTCGAGCTGGTGGTCGAGGTAGCTCGAGGTGACCGGGTTGACCTCGGTGTCGAACTGGATCGCGAGCACGCGCGGCGAGCTCGAGGCGGTGGCGAGGGCGAGCGCAGGAACGGCGAGGGCCACGGCCCACGAGCCGAAAAGTGCCCGCAGAAACGGCCCTTTCACGTCGTAAAGATTCTATCAGCGAGGCCCGGTTTTCCTTGCGGCCCAGGAAGACGTCTGCCACCCTCGAAGCGGGTCATTTCTCAATGAGGCCGCTCATCGCCGCAGCCGTCCTCGCTGCCGCGTTCCCGGGCTCCGCCTTCGGAGCCGGGCTCGTGCAACAGCGGGATCTCCCGCCACAGGCGCCGCGACGCGCGCTCTCGCCCGGCACCTTTGAGCTCGTCGGCCTGCACTGGCGCGGCGCGGGACGGGTCAAGTACCGGACACGGGACCTCGCCGGCCGCTGGAGCGCCTGGCGGTTCTTCTCGGACGAGGACGCGCAGCCCGACCGCGGTCGCGAGGGCTCAGCGAGGCCTGGCTGGCGCGAGGCGAGCCCGTATTGGACCGGGCCCTCGAACGGGATCCAGTACCGGGCGGTCGGGCGGGTCTCGAAGCTGCGGGTTTTCTTCGTCCGCAGCCCGCGGCAGCCGTTGCCTGCCAAGCGCGCGGAGATAGCGGGTGCGCCCTCGATCATCACGCGCGCGGGCTGGCACGCCGACGAGTCGATCCGCCGCGCGCCGCCGTACTACGCGGACGGGGTCCACCTCGCCTTCGTCCACCACACCGCCGGCTCGAACTCGTACACGCGCGCCCAGTCGGCCTCGATCGTGCGGGCGATCGAGCTCTATCACGTGAAGGGCAACGGCTGGAACGACATCGGCTACAACTTCCTCGTCGACAAGTACGGCCAGATCTTCGAAGGCCGTTACGGCGGCATGACGCGGCCGGTCGTCGGCGCCCACTCGATGGGCTTCAACTCCGGGTCGTTCGGAGTCGCGGTGATCGGCGACTACGGCTCGACCGCGATCACGCCCGCTGCTCGCGCCGCGCTCGTCTCACTGCTCGCCTGGCGGCTCGACCTCGCCCATGTCGACCCGCTCTCGAGCGTCGTGCGGGTCTCGGCTGGGAACCCGCGCTACCCGGCCGGCAGGACGGTGACGCTGAAGGCGATCTCCGGGCACCGCGACGTCTATCCGACGAGCTGCCCTGGCGCGAGCCTCTATTCGCAGCTTGCCTCGCTTCGCTCCGCGGTCTCGCGGACCGGCGTGCCGAAGCTCTACTCGCCGGCCGTGACCGGCTCGCTCGGCGGCTCGGTGCGCTTCACGGCGCGGCTGTCGTCGGTCGTAGGCTGGACGGTCAACGTGCGCGACCAGAACGGCGCGGTTGTCGCGAGCGGCACGGGCACGAGCGGCAAGGTCGATTGGACCTGGGACTCGAGTGCGGCCCCCACGGCCCGCTACACGTGGTCGATCGGCGCTCCCGAGATGCGGCCGGCGACCGGTGTGATCGGAAGCACGGCCGCTCCGCTCGCGCTGGAGCAGCTCCGCGTGGCGCCGTCGATCGTCTCGCCCAACGGGGATGGCCGGGGTGAGAAGGCGGGGATCAGCTACCGGCTCTCCGCAACGGCAGCCGTGACCGCGACCGTTCAGGACGTGCTCGACACGACCGTGGCGTCGGTCTTCACCGGTCGCCGGGCGGCCGGCAAGCAGACCTTCGCGTGGAGCCCGACCGTCCTGCGGGACGGCTGGTACCGCCTGACGCTCACCGCGGTCGCCGGCGGCAAGCAGGTGCAGACGACCACGCGCTTCTGGGTCGACCGCACGCTTGCAGGCCTGCGTTCGAGCGCGCCGGCGATCTCGCCGAACGGCGACGGCCGGCTCGACACCACCGACCTGTCCTTCCGCCTGCTCGGGCCGGCACACGTCGAGGTTCGAATCCTGCGCGGGCCGGAGGTCGTGGCGACCTTGCTCGAGGGCGACTTCCGGGCTGGCTCGCAGCGCGTGGCCTGGGACGGCGGCGGTCTCGCAGACGGCAGCTACACCGCCTCGGTGGCGGCGACCGACTCGCTGCTGGTCTCGACGCAGACGGTCCCGGTGCGCATCGACCGCAGGGCGCCGGTGTTGCGGCTCGTCTCATTGCGGACGCTGATCTTTCGCGTCAACGAGCCCGGGAGTCTCGTGCTCGCGGTGAACGGGCGCTGGCGGAAGGTGACGGTGCGCCGCGCGGGCCTCGTCCACATCCGTGTGACCGCGGCGGTGCGCGGCCTGAGCGCCTACGCGGTCGACCTGGCCGGTAACCGCAGCCGCACGATCAGCGCGCGGCGCTGACCCACGCGTCGTAGCGGCGCTCGAGCCTTTCGAGCACCTCGGCCAGCAACTCCGCGCGGTCGAGCTCGCTGCCGGTCTCGACGAGCAGGGACGTCGCCGGCCGGTCGACGTCCGCGGGCAGCGCGTCCGCCGGGACGTTGACGTTGATCCCCATCCCGAGCACCACGCGCTCCTCCCGCGCTTCCGCGAGCACACCGGCGACCTTGCGACTGCCGAGCAGGACGTCGTTCGGGAACTTGAGCTCCGGCTCGAGCCCGGTCAGCGCGGCGATCGCGTCGGCGCAGGCCCGCGCGGCCACACCGGTCAGCTCGGGGAGCCGCTCGGGAGAGACCGGTGGCCGGAGCTGGAGCGAGCAGAGCAGGGAGGTGCCTGTGGGAGCGAGCCAGCGCCGGCCGAGGCGGCCGCGGCCGGCGGTCTGCTCCTCAGCCGTCACGAGCGCTCCTTCGGGCGCATCGGGCCCGAGCAGCAGCTGCGTCGACGGCGTCGTGCCGAGGTGCTCGTACGGCCGGCCGAGGCGGCCGCGCAGGCGCGGGAGCAGGGTCTCGGGCTCCAGTGAGTCGCTCACCGCGGCATAGACTAGGGCGGCCGTGCAACCTCCTCTCGGCAAGCGCCGTCAGATTCGGCAAGACCCGCGGTCCGAGGGGCCGCTCGTCTACGAGAAGCTCAGTGACCCCATCCTCGTCAAGCGAGCCAAGGACGGCGACGCGCACGCGCTCGCCGCACTCTGCGAGCGCCATGCTCCCCGGGTCGAGCGCCTCGCCTCGCACCTGCTCGCAGATCCGGAAGACGCGCGTGACGCCGCCCAGGAGGCGCTCGCCAAGCTCTGTGTCCGGCTGCGCCAGTTTCGCGGCGAGTCGCAGTTCGCGACCTGGCTGCACCGCCTCGTCGTCAACACCTGCCGTGACGTCGGCGACCGCCAGCGCGTGCGCCGCTGCGAGCCGCTGTTGGAAGACGCGCGCGTCTCGCCGGACGCCGACCCGGCCCGCGAGGCGGCCCTCTCGGAGCTGCGTCACGAGCTTGCCGCCGAGCTCTCGACCCTGTCGGAGGAGCAGGCCCGCGTGGTCGTGCTGAAGGACGCCCTCGGCTTCTCCTTCGCGGAGATCTCCCGCGGCTCGGGCATGCCGGTCGGGACCGCGAAGTGCTACGCGCACCGTGCCCGAGCGGGCCTGCGCGCACGGCTGACCGACGAACACGCCGCCACGGACGAACACGCCGCGTGAGACGACGCTTGCGTCGTCTTAGTCAGACCGAGCGGGCTATGCCCGTTCGGCCGTCTGCAACGACCGGTCGACACGTAACTCATGAGAAGTTGCGGCCTCAATGAGCCTGGGGCGCGAGGAGATCGAGGCGATCCTGCCTCACCGGGAGCCGTTCCTCCTGATCGACGAGGTGCTCGAGCTCGAGCCCGGCAAGCGCGTGGTCGCTCGCAAGACCGTCCGCCCGGATGAGTGGTACCTGAAGGGCCATTTCCCCGGACGGCCGGTGATGCCCGGGGTGCTGATCGTCGAGGCGATGGCGCAGACGGGTGCGGTCGCCGTCCTCTCGCAGGAGGAGAACCGCGGCCGGCTCGCGCTCTTCGCGGGGATCGACGACGTGCGCTTCAAGCGGATCGTCGAGCCGGGTGACGAGCTCGTCTTCGAATGCAGGATCGAGACCGTGCGCGGGCCGATCGGGAAGGGCAAGGCGACCGCGCACGTGGGGGACGAGCTCGCGGCGCGCGGGATGCTCACCTTCGCCGTGGAGCAGGACCGATGATCGGCACCGCCAACGGCGTCGCGATCTCGATCACCGGGCTCGGCTGCCAGGTCCCTGAGCGCGTAGTCACGAACGACGAGCTCTCGACCATGATGGACACCTCCGACGAGTGGATCCGCGAGCGCACCGGGATCCGCGAGCGGCGCATCGCGGCCCCCGACGAGGCGTTGTCCGACCTCTGCCTTCCGGCCGCGCGGCAGGCGCTCGAGGGCGCGGGCCTCGAGGGCTCGGACATCGACCTGATCATCGTCGCCACGGTCACCCCCGACATGGCGTTCCCCTCGACGGCCGCGATCCTCGCCGACCAGCTTGGCGCGACCGACGCCGCGGCCTACGACCTCTCCGCCGGGTGCACCGGGTTCATGTACGCAGTCGCGCAGGGATACGGGATGGTGGCCGGAGGCCTGGCGCAGAAGGCGCTGATCGTCGGCGGCGACGTCCTCTCGAAGATCCTGGACTGGAGCGACCGCGGCACGGCCGTGCTGTTCGGCGACGGGGCGGGCGCGATCGTGCTCGAGCGGGTCGCGGAGGGCGGGTTCCTCGGCTTCGAGCTCGGCGCCGACGGCTCGGGTGGCCCGCAGCTCTACCTACCCGCCGGCGGCTCCCGAACGCCGGCGACGGCCGAGTCGGTGGCCGAGCACCAGCACTTCGTGAAGATGAACGGTCGCGAGGTCTTCAAGTTCGCGACGCGGGTGCTGGTGAGCTCGGCGGAGGCCGTGCTGGCCGAGTGCGGCCGCACGATTGACGATGTTGACGTCTACGTGCCCCACCAGGCGAACGTCCGGATCATCGAGCACGCTCGGCAGAAGCTCGGCATTCCGGAGGAGAAGACCGTGATCGACGTCGACCGCTACGGGAACACTTCGTCGGGCTCGATCCCGCTCGCGCTCGCTGACGCGAAGGCAGACGGCAGGCTTCACGCGGGGCAGCTCGTACTGATGACGGGAATGGGCGCCGGGCTCACCTGGGGTTCTGGTTTGATCGAATGGACAGACGGAGGAAAGGGATGAACGCGCAGAAAATCGCATTCTGCTTCCCGGGCCAGGGCTCGCTCGAGGTGGGCATGGGCCGGGAGATCGCCGAGGCAGTGCCTGCGGCGATGGACGTCTTTCGCCGTGGGAGCGAGGCGTCAGGCCTGGATCTCGTGCGGCTCTGCTTCGAGGCGCCCGAGGAGGAGCTCGTCCAGACGGAGGTGCAGCAGCCGGCGCTCGTGGCCACGAGCCTCGCGGTGCTCGCGGCTTTGCGCGCTGACGGCTTCGAGCCGGATTACGTCGTCGGCCACTCGGTCGGCGAGTTCGCCGCGCTCGCCGCCGCGCAGGCGATGACGACCGAGGATGCGATTGCGCTCGTCCGCCAGCGCGGGCTCCTGATGGCCGAGGCCGCACGAGAGAACCCGGGCTCGATGGCCGCGATCCTCGGGCTCGCCGACGAGGTGGTCGAGAGCCTTTGCGAGCGGATCTCGAACGTGTGGCCGGCGAACTACAACTGCCCCGGCCAGATCGTCATCTCCGGCCAGAACCCGTCCGTGGAGGAGTGTTGCACCGAGGCGGAGCTCCAGGGCGCCCGGCGCACCGTGAAGCTGCGCGTCTCGGGCGCGTTCCACAGCCCGCTTATAGGGCGTGCGGCGGAGCACCTGCGGCCTGCTATCGAGCGCATCAAGTTCTCCGATCCGATCGCGCCCTTCATGTCCACAGTCACGGCCAAGATCGAGCCCGCGCAGCGGATGGCCGCGCTGCTCGTCGATCAGCTGACGGCGCCGGTGCGCTTCACGCAGGCGGCCCGCGAGCTGATGCGCCAGGGCGTGAAGGTCTTCGTCGAGGTCGGCCCGGGCAACGTCCTCAGCGGTTTACTGAAGAGGATCGACCGCAGCGTGAAGGCGATCCCGGTGGGCGATCTCGCGTCACTCGAGAAGCTCAGGGAGACCCTCGGTTCCGCCTGAAGGGTTCGGCTCGCTCGAGGGCAGGCTCGCTCTCGTCACCGGGGGTTCGCGCGGGATTGGCCGCGCGATCGCGCTCGAGCTCGCTCGGGGTGGCGCGCAGGTGGTCGTCGGTTACCGCTCCGGCGCGGAGGAGGCCGAAGCCGTGGCCAAGGAGGCCGGTGGCCGCGCGATCCAGGCTGACGTCTCCGACCCGGAGGAGGCCAAGCGCCTCGTCGAGGAGGCGGGTGACCTCGACATCCTCGTCAACAACGCGGGCCTGACCCGCGACGGGCTACTCGCCCGGATGCCCGACGCCGACTGGCGCGACGTGATCGAGACCAACCTCTCGTCGGTTTTCTACACCTGCCGCGCGGTGACCCGCGGGATGATGAAGAAGCGCGCGGGCGCGATCGTGAACGTCTCCAGCATCGTGGGCGTGCACGGCAACTGGGGCCAGACGAACTACGGCGCCTCGAAGGCCGGGATCATCGGCTTCACGAAGTCCCTCGCCCGCGAGCTCGGCAGTCGCAACGTGCGCGCGAACGTGGTCGCGCCCGGCTACGTCAACACGCGCCTGACCGAGGTGCTGCCGGAGGATGCGCAGCAGGCGATGCTGGCCAACACGCCGCTCGGCAGGCTCGGCGATCCGGAGGACGTCGCGGGGGCGGTACGCTTCCTCTGCTCCGACGAGGCCGCCTTCATCACAGGCGAGGTGCTCCTCGTCGACGGCGGGCTAGGCATGTGACTTTGATTTGAGCAACGGAAGCCTCAACGGACGGCGCAGGGTCGTGATCACCGGCCTCGGTGCGGTGACCCCGCTTGGCAACGATGCCGAGACGACCTGGCAGAACCTGATCGCGGGGCGGTCGGGCGCGGGCGAGATCACCCAGTTCGACTCGACCGACTACGCGGTGCATTTCGCCTGCGAGGTGACGGACTTCGACCCGACCGACTTCATCGACCGCAAGCAGGCGCGCCGCATGGACCGCTTCGCGCACCTGGTTGTCGCGGCGGCGCGGCAGGCGGAGGCGGATTCCGGCCTCTCGATCGAGTCGGAGCCCGACCGTGTGGGCGCGGCGATCGCGACCGGGATCGGCGGGCTGAAGGCCTTTCAGGATTGCCACAGCGAGTTGCTCGAGCGCGGGCCCGACCGCGTCAACCCGTTCTCGATCCCGGAAATCATCCCGAACATGGGCGCCGCCTGGGTGTCGATGCAGCTCGGCACGCAAGGCCCGCTCAGCTCGCAGTGCACCGCCTGCGCCGCATCCAACATGGCGATCGGCGACGGCCTCGACGCGATCCGGCTCGGCCGCGCGGACGTGATGCTCTGCGGCGGCACTGAGGCGCCCGTGACCGAGGTCGGGATCGCCGGCTTCAGTGCGATGCGCGCTCTCTCGCGACGCAACGACGACCCGCAGGCGGCAAGCAGGCCGTTCGACTCCGCGCGCGACGGCTTCGTGATGGGCGAGGCGGGCGCGGTCGTGGTGCTCGAGGAGCTCGAGCACGCACGCGCTCGCGGGGCGAAGGTCTACGCGGAGCTGCTCGGCTACGGCGTCTCGTCCGACGCGCGGCACATCACCGAGCCGGATCCATCCGGACTGAATCCCGCGCGGGCGATGACGATGGCCTTCGGCGACGCGAGCGTCGATCCGAGCGAGATCGACTACATCAACGCGCACGGCACTTCCACGCCACTCGGCGACTCGGCCGAGACGCGCGTGATCAAGATCGCCCTCGGCGAGGAGAACGCGCGGCAGACGCCGATCTCCTCGACGAAGGGCGCGACGGGCCACTGCCTTGGCGCCGCCGGCGCGGTCGAGGCGATTTTCTCGATCCTTGCGATCGAGCGCGGCGTGTTGCCGCCGACGATCAACTACGACGACCCGGATCCCGAGTGCGACCTCGACTACATTCCGAACGAGTCACGAGAGGCTGACGTCCGCACGACGGTCTCGAACTCGTTCGGGTTCGGCGGCCACAACGCGACCGTCGTGTTCCGCCGCTTCGAAGACTGATCAGTCGCAGGCGTCGGCATAAAAGCGGAGGTACTCGGCGAAGTGGGCGTCCCAGTAGCGGCCGTCGTGGTTACCCGGCCAGACGTGGAAGCTCACGTCCGCGCCGTCGGCTTCTAGCTCGCGGGCGAGGGTCGCCGCCGCGGGCCGGAGGTCGTCTCGATCGCCCACGTCGATCCAGACCGGCGCGTCGTAGGGCGACCGGGTGCGGGCGAGCCTGATCAGGTCGTGGCGCGCGAAGTCGGCCGGGTTGTCAAACCCGAACGAGTCCGAGAGCCGAAGATAGACCGCCGGCGAATGGCCTCCTATCGCGCAGAAACGCTTCGCCTTTCGCCCGAGGTCGAGCGCGCCGAAGCCGCCCATCGAGATGCCGCCGATCGCGATGCGCTCTCGGTCAGCCCCACTGCGCGCGATCGCGGCCGGAATCGCCTCCCGCAGGACGTAGGAGCCCCACGGCCCCTCGGTGCGGTCGTGCCACCAGCCCACGTCGCCCTCGGGGAGCAACACCACCGGCGCGCGGTCGCCGAGCCGGCGCAGGGCCGACGTGAAGGCGGGGCTGAGCACGTCGCTCGGAGCGGCCCCGTAGCCGTGCAGGAAGACGAGCAGCGGCCGCCCCTTGCCGCCGCCAGCCGGAGTGACGAGCACTTCCTGCAGGGAGCGGCCCATGAGCTTGCTCTGCAGGTCGAAGCTGGACACCTTCGGCGGCGCCGCGGGCGCTGTCTTCTCCGAGCCGCACGCGGAGAGGACGGGTAGCAGAGCAGCGAGCAAGACGGCGACCCCGACGCGCATCCGGTCGATGCTACTCGCGCGGGTACGATCGCTCGCGTGGCAGGGGATCGCTGGGCGACGTTCGATTGTTACGGCACGCTGATCGACTGGAACGGCGGGATCCGAGCCGAGCTCGCCCGCGTTTTCGGAGCTGAGCGAGTCGATGAGCTGCTCGTGCGCTACCACGAGCTCGAGCCCGACCTCGAGGCCGACGGCACCCGCTCCTATCGCGAAGTCCTGACCGAGGCGATGCGACAGCTCGGCGCGCCGGCCGGCGAGGAGGAGGCGCTCGCGCGGTCGCTGCCGGAGTGGCAACCGTTCCCCGAGGTTCCGGAAGCGCTCGAAGAGGCGCGGGCCCGCGGCTGGAAGCTCGCGATCCTCTCCAACACCGACCGCGACTACATCGAGGCCTCCATGCGACAGCTCGGCGTCCCGTTCGAGCTTGCGATCGTGGCGTCCGAGATCGGCTCGTACAAGCCGGCGCTCGGGCACTGGAACGCATTCGAGGAGCGCGTCGGGAGCCTGCCCGACGTCCACGTGGCGGCGAGTCTCTTCCACGACGTCGGTCCGGCGAACGAGCTCGGCCTGCCGTCCATCTGGATCAACCGGCTGGCCGAGGCGCCTGGGCCGCAGCCCACCCGCGAGCTGCCCGACCTCACCGGTCTCGCGGAGACGATGGGCGAGGCCGCATGAGCATCGAAGTGCGCGACGCGCGCATCGACGAAGCTCCGGCGATCAAGGCGCTCATCGAGGAGCACGCGCTGGCGTCGTTCGGTGAGCCCGAGCTGAGCGAGGACGAGATCCGCAGCTGGTTCTCGCAGCCGAAGCTCTGGATCCAGCTCGCCGAGCGCGATGGGCGGCTGGCCGGTTACCTGGACGTGAACCACGAGGGCGAAAGCCGGTTCGACGTCGATGCTCGGACGCTCGAGCCGGAGGTCGCGCCGGTGCTCGTCTCCGCCGCCGAGGAGTACGCGCGCGGTCGAGCGGAGGCACCCGTTCTGCACGGCTACGTCCAGGGCGAGGAGCCCGTCATTCGCCAGGCCTACGAGGCAGCCGGCTGGCAGCCGATTCGCTACTCGTTCCAGATGCGGACCGAGCTCGACGGCGAATTGCCTGAGCCGGTCTGGCCCGATGGCCTCACGCCCCGCAACTTTCAGCCGGCCGAGGAAGTGCGGGTCTACGAGGCGCACATGGACGCGTTCGCCGATCACTGGGACTTTCATCTGCAGTCACTCGAGGACTGGCGCGTGTTCACCGTCGACAAGCCCAAGTTCGACCCAGCCCTGTGGTGGCTCGTCGAGGATGAGGGCGAGCTCGCGGCGATCTCACTGAACGCTTGGCACTTCTCCGGCGACCCCGAGTTCGGCTGGATCAACGTGCTCGGCGTTCGGCCTCGCTGGCGGAGGCGCGGGCTCGCGACCGCCTTGCTGCAACACTCCTTCCGGGACTTCCACAGCCGCGGAGCCACCCGGGTCGGGCTCGGCGTGGACGGCGAGAACACGACCGGGGCCGTCAGGCTCTACGAGTCGGTCGGCATGCGCCAGGTCCGGCGCAACGAGACGTACGAGAAGACGCTGTGAGCAGGCTGCGCGCAAAGTGCCCGGACTGCCGCGGCTTCACGGCGGTGGCGATCGGCCCGGGCTACGAGTGCCACGCGTGCGGCCGCGAGTTCGGTGCCGGCCTCGTGAGGGTGCCTCAGGCGTGGGGCGAGGGCGGCGAGTCGATGGCCGAGGCGGCGAGGCTGCCGCTTCCGTATCCGGAGGCTGCCGTCGTCGAGGAGGACTCGCTCGACGAGCAGACGCTGGCAGTCGCGATCGACCTTCCCGAGCGGCCGCTCGTGCTCGGCGGCTGCTGCTGCTCGCACATCGGCGCGGTCGAGTCCCTGGCCGCGCGCAACGGCCGCATCGCGCTCGTCTGGCTCGACGCGCACGGCGACCTGAACACGCCCGAGTCGTCGCCGTCCGGGAACCTCTGGGGGATGCCACTGCGGATGATCCTCGACTCCGGCGCCGTCGACCCGCAGGACACGATCTTGCTTGGCGCGCGCAATCTCGATCCACCTGAGCGCGAGTTCGTCGCCTCGATCGGCCTGCGCACCGACCCCGCCGAGCTCGCGCAGGCCGTCGAAGGGACCGAGGGCGCGTATGTGGCGCTCGACGTCGACTCGCTCGAGCCCGGCGAGATCCACCCGTTCATGCCGGAGCCCGGTGGCTTGAGCCTCGACGAGGTCGAGGCCTTGCTGAAGCGCATGTGCGAGCGCACGTCCGTGCTCGGGGCCGGCTTCAGCGGGGTTGCCGCCGACGCTGCGAACGTCGAGCCGCTGACCCGCCTGGCGCTTGCTCTGGGGCTGTAACTCCCTGCCCGGGCGCCGGGTCTAAACTCGCAGACTCGTGTCAGAACGGATCGACGTCTCCATCGAGCACAAGCACGCCCCGACCGAGGACGGTGGGCGTCCGCATCCCAACACGTGCCCGGCCTGCGGCTCGCACTACCGCGACGACGAACTCGCCGAGCATCTGAACGTCTGCCCCCAGTGCGGTCACCACTTCCCGGTCCATGCACGCGAGCGGATCAGGCAGCTCGTCGACGAGGACACCTTCGCCGAGGAGGCGGCCGAGCTCCGCTCCGATGACCCGCTCGGTTTCTTCGATCTGCGGCCCTACACCGAGCGGCTGGCGGAGGCGGAGCTCTCGACCGGGCTCGGCGAGGCGATCGTGATCGGCCGGGCCGCGATCGAGGAGCGGCCGTGCCAGCTGGCGGTGATGGAATTCGGCTTCATGGGTGGCTCGATGGGGCGAGTCGTGGGCGAGAAGTTTGCGCGCGCCTGCGAGGGTGCGGCCGAGCGGCGGGTGCCGCTCGTATCGGTCACGACGACCGGCGGCGCACGCATGCAGGAGGGGATCCTGTCGCTGATGCAGCTGCCGAAGACGGTGTGCGCGGTGGAGGACCTGCGCGACGCCGGCGGCACGCTGATCAGCGTGATGGCGCACCCGACCACGGCCGGAGTGCTCGCGAGCTTCGCCAGCCTCGGCGACGTGATCGTCGCGGAGCCCGGCGCGCTGCTCTCGTTCACCGGTCCGCGGGTGGTGCAGCAGACGACGCGCGAGAAGCTCCCCAACGACTTCGGCCTCGCCGAGTCCAACTACCGGCACGGCCACGTCGACGCGATCGTTCCGCGGTCCGAGCTGCGCTCGACCCTGGGCCGGCTCCTCCGCCTCTTTGCCAATGGCCGGTGAAGCCGAGTTGCGGCTGCGGGAGCAGTTGAGCAGGCTCCGGAGCCTGCCGCTCCTACGCGGGGCTCGCCTCTCCGGTGAGCTCGAGCGGCTGCAGAAGCAGCTTGATCGGATCGTCGCCGAGCCGAGCGATGAGGAGATCTGGCGGTCGGTCGAGCTGGCGCGGCACCAGGAACGCCCCTACACGCTCGACTACGTCGAGCGGCTCCTGGACGACTGGTTCGAGTTCCACGGCGACCGCCACCACGGCGACGATGCGGCGCTCGTCGCGGGAATCGGCAACTTCCGCGGCCGGACGATCGTGTTGCTCGGGAACCAGAAGGGCCGCGACGTGAAGGAGCGCACGCGCCGCAACTTCGGCATGGCGCACCCCGAGGGGTACGGGAAGGCGATGCGAGCAATGGAGCTCGCCGACCGCCACGGCTTCCCGCTGCTCAGCCTCGTCGACATTCCGGGTGCCTACCCCGGCATCAGCGCGGAGCAGCACGGCCAGGGCGGGGCGATCGCGCGCTCCCAGGCGCTGATGTCGCGGCTGCGCGTGCCGGTGGTCACCTGCGTGATCGGCGAGGGCGGGTCCGGCGGCGCGATCGCGACGGCGCTGGCCGACCGCGTGCTGATGCAGGAGAACGCGATCTACACCGTCATCTCGCCCGAGGGCTGTGCTGCGATCCTCTGGCGCGACGCAGGCGAGGCGCGGAAGGCCGCCGCGGCGTTCAAACCGGACGCGGCCCACTGCCTCGAGCTAGGCGTGATCGACGCGATCGTGCCAGAGCCGGAAGCGGGCGCGCATACCGACCACGATGCGGCTTCGGCGCTCCTCGGCGATGCGCTCGAGGAATCGCTCGAGCTCTTGGAGAACCAGTCCGGGGACGAGCTCCGGCGGCAACGGCGTGTGCGATTCCGCACAATCGGCGCCATCCCTGCAAACCCGCTAGAAACCGCGGGCTGAGCGGCCCTTTTCCACATCTTCCACAGGCTTATCCCCCGGTCGTACACATGTCGAGGCCGGCTTGTAGCCGGCCTCGACCCTAACCCCCCGTTAGGTGGAGAAGTCTTGTAAGAAGTACGACCCCGAGTTGGGAACTGTATTACCTCGAGCACTCCGAATGCAAACTCGCGCACGCTTTCGCGGCCTCGCGCACCGGCACGACGACGCAGAAGTCCGGTCGGAGGCGAGGACGCGCTAAAAAGGCTTCGTGAGCCTTCGCGATTACGAGCGCAAGCGCGATCCGAAGAAGACACCGGAGCCGTTCAGCGGCAAGCGGAAGGCGAAGGAGCCGATCTTCGTCGTGCAGCGCCACGACGCGCGCCGGCTCCACTACGACTTCCGGCTCGAGCGTGACGGTGCGCTCGCGAGCTGGGCGGTGCCGAAGGGGATCCCGCTCGAGCCGGGTCAGCGCCACCTCGCCGTCCACGTCGAGGACCACCCGCTCGACTACGCGACGTTCGCGGGCGAGATCCCGAAGGGCCAGTACGGCGCGGGCTCGGTCGAGATCTGGGACTCGGGCACCTATGAGCTGGTGGAGGAGAAGCGCGACGGCGGCCTCACGGTCCGCCTCCACGGCAAGAAGCTCGAGGGGCTCTGGACGCTCGTCCCGGCGAAGCTCGACGGCAACCCGAAGAACTGGCTCCTGCTGCGGAAGTCCGAGGACGGCTCGGCTCCCGCACCCGGGTCCCAGCGCCGGGCCTACGCGGCGATGTTCGCCACCCTCGAGGACGAGCAGAACATGCCGCGCGGCGAGGACTGGGAGTTCGAGATCAAGTGGGACGGCTACCGCATCGTCTCGCGCGTGGCCGGCGGCGAGGCCGAGCTCCGCACCCGCAAGAACCAGGACTACACCGAGCGCTTCGCGGGCGTCGCCAAGGAGCTCGTCAAGGCGCTGAAGACCCCGGACTGTGTCGTCGACGGCGAGGTCTGCGCGCTCGACGAGGACGGCCGCCCGAGCTTCTCGGCGATGCAGCAGTCGAAGGCCGGGACGCCGATCGTCTACTACGTCTTCGACCTGCTCGAGGTGGACGGCGAGCCGATCATCGAGCTGCCGCTCGCCGAGCGCCGCAAGCGGCTGCGGAAGCTCCTCGACCGCCGCAACCGCACGGTGCAGTTCTCCGAGGGCTTCGACGACGGTCCGGCGCTGCTGGCGGCCGCGAAGGAGCGGCGCCTCGAGGGGATCATGGGCAAGAAGCTCGACTCGCCCTACCTCCCCGGGAAGCGCTCACGCGACTGGCTCAAGTTCAAGACGCACGGCGAGCAGGAATTCGTGATCGCCGGCTACACGCGAGGGAAGGGCCGCCGGGAATGGTCGTTCGGCTCACTGGTGCTCGGCGCCTACGGGGCCGAAGGGCTCGAGTGGGTCGGCAACGTCGGCACCGGGTTCGACGAGAACGAGATCGACCGCCTCCTGAAGAAGCTGCGCCCGCTCGAGCGGAAGGCTTCGCCGTTCGCGAGCGTCCCCAAGATGCCGCGCGTGAAGAAGGGCGATGTGGTGTGGGTCGAGCCGAAGCTCGTCGCCGAGGTCTCCTTCGCCGAGTGGACGCACGACGGTCGCCTCCGCGCGCCGGTCTACCTGGGCCTGCGCGAGGACAAGGACCCGCAGGAGGTCCGCCGCGAGCTGCCGGGCGAGATCCCGGAGCGGATCCCCGAGGTGGTCCGCAAGGGCAAGCGCGTGCTGCGGCTTTCGAACCTCGACAAGGAGTTCTGGCCCGACGAGCACATCACGAAGGGCGACCTGCTCACGTACTACCGCGACGTGGCGGAGGTCGTGATCCCGCACATCCGCAACCGGCCCTTCACGATGAAGCGCTATCCCGACGGCTGGCAGGGCAAGTTCTTCTTCCAGAAGGACGCGCCTGCCGGGATGCCCGACTGGATCCCGACCGTGAGCATCGAGGTGACGACGCGCGACAAGCCGCGTCAGCGCCGCCGCATTGACGCACCGCTCGCGAACGACGAGCTCGCGTTGCTGTGGATGGTGAACATGGGCTGCATCGACCTGAACACCTGGTATTCGCGGGTCGACAAGCTCGGCCGGCCCGACTTCGTGCTCTTCGACCTCGACCCGTCGCCGGACGTCGGTTTCCCCGAGACGGTGCAGGTGGCGCTGCTCGTGAAGGAGGTGCTGGACACGCTCGGGCTCGAGTCCTTCCCGAAGACGAGCGGCGCCGACGGGATCCACGTGCTCGTGCCGATCGAGCGGCGGCACACGTACGACCAGACACGCGAATTCGCGGAGATCGTCGCCGGCGCGCTCGCTTCGACGCACCGGGGCCTCGTCACCACCGAGTGGACGAAGTCGAAGCGCAAGGGCGTGCTGATCGACGCGAACCAGAACGGCGAGGGCAAGACGATCGCCTCGGTCTACTCGGTGCGGCCGAAGGAGGGCGCTCCGGTGTCCACTCCGCTGCGCTGGGAGGAGGTCGACGAGAAGCTCGACCCGGCCGCCTTCACGATGGACGCAGTGCGCGCGCGGATCGCCGAGCACGGCGACCTGTACGAGGGCGTGCTCAAGACAAAGCAGTCGCTCGGAGCCGCTCTGCGCAAGCTGAAGTAGCTGTTGCAGCGGTGTTACGCGGCCGCGCGATACTCGGCGCATGCGGAGCCTCCCGCTCGTCGTAATTGCCCTCCTCGCCGTCGGCTGCGGGACCGCCCAACATGTCGCTACGCCCGGGACGACGCGGCAAGCCGAACGCCTGTGCTCGGCGGCGAAGGCCCGTGGGTTCCGAACGCGGGCGCTGGGATGGACACGCGACGGAAGGCCCGTGTGCGGCTCTACACCTCGTGGAGGCGTTGGCGGATTAGCACGCGGCGATCACGCGTTTTCATCTTCGATCCGCAGGTGCCCGCTCGTGACGCACTGTCTGCCGTTCAGAGCGGCTGCTAGGCTCTTCGCGTTCACTGTCCGGCAAAGGAGGTGCGTGATGACGACGATTGCACCCTCCGGTCGCAGAGCCTGAGGCTCCCGGCTAGCCGCAGCACAGCTTCGTAGCGAGCTCCCACGAGACCTCGGGCACACGTCCGGTCTTCGATCGATTCCGGAAGGAGCTTCGCTTGAACTTGGAAGAGCTCGGTTGGGACGACGGCTTCGCAGCCGCGTTCGAGCCGTACGACAACTGCATACCCGCCCGCGTGGCCGCGCAGCACCGCGGGGCTTACGACGTGCTGGCCGAGCACGGCGAGCTGCGGGTGCAACTCACGGGGCGCCTTCGTCACGAAGCCGACTCGGGCGCCGACCTGCCCGCGGTCGGCGACTGGATCGCGCTGCGTGACGAGACGATCCAGGGAGTCCTGCCCCGGCGCTCGGCGTTCCTACGCAAGGTCGCCTGGTCCCAGACCGAGGCGCAGGTGCTCGCTGCCAACCTTGACACGATCTTCGTGGTCAGCGGCCTCGATGGCGACCTCAACCTGCGGCGGCTGGAGCGCTACCTGACCCTCGCGTGGGAGAGTGGCGCGACCCCGGCGCTCGTGTTCACGAAGGCCGATCTCTGCGAGGACCGCACGGGAGCGATGCTGGCGGTGGAGCAGGT
>Ga0307296_10000117_pt1 | contig 32517 bp, 30 predicted proteins | sample ER_DNA_153_FD_194467 | JGI IMG/M metagenome (GOLD analysis project Ga0307296, IMG submission 194467) | Bulk soil microbial communities from the East River watershed near Crested Butte, Colorado, United States - ER_DNA_153 | ecosystem: Environmental > Terrestrial > Soil > Floodplain | place... | reverse complement strand
GTGGCGGTGACGGCGCGGGTCGGCCCGAAGGCGCGCAGGCCGATGTTCCAGGCCACGTAGCCGAGGAGCGTCGAGAGGACGCCGAGGTAGAGGATTAGGGCAGCGTCCCCAGCCGAGATCGAGGCTGCGCCGCCGAGATCGGAGCCGGCGAAGATCGGCAGAAGCCCGACCGTCCCGACGAGGCTCGTGGCCGCGGTCAGCGCGAGGAGGTCGTAGCGCGCGAACAGCGGCTTCAGGAGCACGTTGTAGAGGGCGAACGAGAGCGGCGCACCGACGACGATCAGCGGGCCTTTCAGGCCGGAGAAGGAAAGCTCCTCTCCTGAGCCGAGCCCGACGACGACGCAGACGCCCGCAAAGGCGACCGCGAGCCCGACGGCTACCCGCACGCTGAAGCGCTCGAGCCCGAAGGCGATCGCAAGGGCGAGGGTGAGCGCGGGGGAGAGGGCGACGATGAGCGCCGCGACCCCCGAGGACGTCGACTGCTCGCCGATGTTCAGGAAGAGGTGGTAGCCGGCGACGATGACGATCCCAGCGATTCCGACCCGCAGTGCGTCCTTGCGGTTGAGTCCCGGGAGCCCGCCGGCCCGCCAGAGGAGAAAGGCAAAGCCCGGCGCCGCGATCAGGTAGCGGGCGAGCGCGATCTGCTCGGCGCCGATTCCGTGGTCGAGGAGGGCCTTGATGACCGAGAAGGCCGAGGCCCAGACGACGATGACGGCGGCGAAAGAAGCCTTCGGAAAGCGCTGCACGTTTCTCTACAACGCGCGGCGGCCACGAATTGTGAGAATGCCTTTTCTATGAAGCGTTATGACGCCATCGTCGTCGGCGCCGGACCGGCCGGCTCGACGGCCGCGTACAGACTCGCAAGCGCGGGTGCAAGCGTCCTCCTCTTCGACCGGGCGCGCTTCCCCCGCGACAAGCCGTGCGGAGGTGGAGTGACCGGGCGTGCTGCCCGCGTGCTCCCGTTCTCGATCGAGCCCGTCGTCGAGCACGTCGTCTCGGCCGTCGACCTGCGCCTTCGCTACGGGAAGACGCTGGCGCGCGGGGAGGACGCGCCGCTCGTCTACATGACCCAGCGGAAGCGGCTCGACCGCTTTTTGGTCGAGCAGGCCGTCGCCGCCGGCGCTGAGCTCCGCGAAGGAACGAAAGTGAGCAAGATCGAGATGCGCGAGGACGGCGTCACCGTCGAGGGAGCCGCCGGCGAGGCACTCGTCGGCGCCGACGGCGTAAACGGCATCTCGGCGCGCGCTCTCGGGCTCGGAGGCAACCGTGTCGTTGGCGTCGCGCTCGAGGGAAATCTCCCATACACGAAGATGGACGCAAGCCCGTACGACGGGCGCCTTGCCCTGGAGCTCGGCGTCGTCCCAGGCGGGTACGGCTGGGTCTTCCCGAAGGGCGACCACGCCAACTTCGGAGTCGGAGGCTGGGAGAGCGAGGGTCCGCGGCTGCGCGACCAGCTCCGCCGCCTCTGCGAGGCGCACGGCGTCTCTTCCGACGACCTCGAGGAGCTGCGGGGCTACCGGCTGCCCCTGCGCGAGCCGCGCTCGACGCTCGCGCGCGGCCGCGCCCTTCTCGTCGGCGACGCGGCCGGGCTGATCGATCCCGTCTCCGGGGACGGCATGTTCGAAGGCTTCCTCAGCTCGCAGTACGCGGCCGAGGCCGTCCTCGACCTGCTCCAAGGTCGCGCGGCGAGCCTCGACCCGTATGGCCCGCGGCTAGCCGACCGCCTCGCCACGCATCTCTGGGCCTCCTGGGGAGTGAAGGTGGCGCTCGACCGCTTCCCGCGAGCCACCTTCAAGCTCGCGAGCACGAAGCTCGTCTGGAGCGCCGTCGAGCGCCTCGTCCGCGGCGAGGTCGCAGACGTCGGCGGGATCAAGGGCCTCGCGCGCCCGCCGCTGAAGGCGATCGCGCTCCTCGCGCGGGCCGCGGGCGATCCGGGACGCGCCTACCGGCACGTTTGATCTGTCAGAATCAGGGCGTGGGCACACGCCTTGCCCTCGCGCTCGCAGTTGTGCTTGCGGCCGTCGTCCTTTCGGGCTGTGGGGACGAGCCGTCGGCACAGAGCCCGCCTCCCGGTCAGAGCGATTCGACTGCCACTGAGGTCATCGCCCCGGGCGCACAGATACCAGCTCGCATCGTCGCGCTGACCGAGGAAGGCGACGTCGTTGTGATCGACCGTGAGACGCAGCGGGCGCAGACCATCGCGACGTTTCCTCCCCGGGAGGATCCGGAAGTGGCGGCAGGGTCGTTCCGCGCCGTTGACGTGACCGCTCTCCCGGACGGACGGGTTCTGCTGGCAACCTGCTGCGAGCCAGCGGCTGGGCACATGTATGCCCTCACCGAGGACGGGAGGCGCCTGAAGGATCAAGACCTGTTCGCCTTTGACGCAGGTCACGATGCCGACGGCGCGCGCGTTGCGAGCGGCGAGATCATGGGCCTGGTGATACGGCCGGTTCAACACCTCACCTCTGCCACCTCGACGTTGGGCCTCCCGCCTGGCCTGCGCGGATTCGCGCCTGAGGACATCTCTTGGTCGCCCGAGGCGAACCGCATCCTCTTCACGATCGGAGGCAAGCTCGCGGTCGTCGACGCGTCCGCCGGTTCCCTCGTCGATGCGACCTACCTGGAGGCGCCTGCCGGCGCCCACTGGTCGGGTGCCGCGTACACGCAGGACGGCGCCGTCGCGGTCGAGCAAGGCGGCGAGCTCCTTCATCCTTCCGGTTCAAGTCGGCTCGTGCGGGTGGATCTGGAGACAGGCGAGTCTGCGCAGCTCGTCTCCACGAAGGGTCGCATCACGGATCTCGCGGTTGATCCGAGTGGCAGCTACCTGCTCTGGGTCGAAGACGGGCGCCTCCGCTGGCTGGCGGGCGCCGAAAGCGGGACGCTCGACGGAACCTTCGTCGCGGCGGGCTGGTTGACCGCGCCCGCCTGAGGTGGGCGCAGCACGTCTGCGGCGAAGGTCTACGATTCGCGCGTGCAGAACTACCTGTTGACGACGCTTGCGAGCGGCGCGCGGGTCATCAGCGAGCCGCTCGAGACAGTCCGCTCCGTCGCGATCGGGCTCTGGATCGGCACGGGCTCGCGCGACGAGGACAACGCCCACGCAGGCGTCACCCACTTCCTCGAGCACCTGCTCTTCAAGGGCTCGCAGAAGTACTCCGCCCTCGAGATCGCGGAGATCTTCGACGGGTTCGGCGGAGAGCTCAACGCGGCGACGGCCCGGGACTACACGCTCGTGTACGCCCGCGTCCTCGACGCGCATGTGGACGAAGCGCTCGACGTGATGACGGACATGGTTTTCGTGCCTGCGCTGGTCGACCTCGACGCCGAGCGAGAGGTCGTCCTCGAGGAGATCGCCATGATCGAGGACACGCCGCAGGAGCTCATCCACGACCTCCTCACCCGCGCAGTCTTCGGCGACCATCCGCTCGGGCGTCCGGTGCTCGGGAGCGCCGAGGTGATTGCCAACGTCTCGCGCCGCTCTATCTCCGCGTACCACCGGGCCCGCTACACGCCCCAGAACGTCGTCGTCGCGGCGGCGGGGAACCTCGAGCACGGCAGGCTCGTCGAGCTCGTCGAGAGAACCGAGGAGAAGATTCGCCCGGCGGGCCGGCGCCCCGCCGCCCGCGCGCGCTGGGTCTCCGCGCCCCCGCCGAGCCTGGTCTTCCAGCGCAAGGACACCGAGCAGTACCACCTCTGTCTCGGGGCACCCGGTCTCTCGCGCTCGGACAAGCGCCGCTTCACGGCGTCCATCCTCGATGGCATCCTCGGCGGCTCCGCGTCGTCGCGGCTCTTCCAGGAGATCAGGGAGAAGCGCGGGCTCGCGTACACCGTTTACACCTTCTCCTCCCAGTACGCCGACACCGGCCAAATCGGCGTCTACCTCGGGACGCGGGCAGAGAACCTCCGCCCGTGCCTCGAGATCGTGGCGGAGCAGATCGAAGCCGTCGCCGGCGGCGACATCCACGAGGACGAGCTCGCCCGCGCGAAGGAGAATCTGAAGGGCCGGATCATGTTGTCGATGGAGCTGACTTCGAACCGCATGAGCAGGCTCGGCAAGTCGCTGATCACGGACAGCGAGCTTCTCGACCTCGACCGGATCGTGGCCGAGATCGAAGCGGTCGACGCGGCGGGCGTCGCAGAGTTGACCGGCGCCTTCCTGGCGCGCGAGCGGCTCTCAGTCGCCGCGGTAGGCCCGAGCGAGAAGCGCGTGCTCAAAGCTGTCGAGGCGTTCCGCCCAGACCTCATCTCGGCTGCGGCGGCGTGAAGGTCCTGCTCTTCGGCGCCGGGGGGAAGGTGGGCTCGGTGCTCGCTCCCAAGCTCGCCGAGGCCGGGCACGACGTCAGCACGATCGAGGACGGCGACACTCCGAGCTACGAAGGCCACGACGCCGCGATCGACTTCACGCGGCCGGATGCAGTACGGGCGACCGTGGAAGGCTGCCTCGCCGCCGGCGTCCCCTGCATCGTCGGCACGACCGGGCTCGGGCCCGGGGATCTCTCTGCCTTCGACCAGCTCGCCCGTGAGCGGGGAATCGCATGCTTCGTCGCCCCCAACTTCGCGGTCGGGGCGGTGCTCATGATGCGCTTCGCCGCCGAAGCCGCCCGCTTCATGCCGCGGGCGGAGATCGTCGAGCTTCACAACGAGGCGAAGGTCGATGCACCCTCGGGAACAGCCAAGGCCACGGCCGAGGCGATCCCGGGCGATGTCCCGATCCATTCGGTTCGTTTGCCTGGGCTCGTCGCCCACCAGGAGGTTCTCTTCGGAGGCGACGGGCAGCTCCTCACCATCCGCCACGACACCCTTTCCCGCGAGGCGTTCGCGCCGGGCGTCCTTCTCGCGCTGGAGAAGCTCTCGAGTCTTCAGCCGGGCGTCACTGTCGGGCTCGAAAGCCTCCTGGAGTAAGATTGGTGCGGTGCTCGGCGAAGTCCTGACCGCGGCCGTCACGCCTTTCAGCGCGGACGGATCCGTCAATTACGAAGCGTTCAAGCGCCTTTGCGCGCACCTCGTCGAGAACGGCTCCGACGGGATCGTTGTCGCGGGGACAACCGGCGAGTCGCCGACGCTCACCGACGAGGAGCGCTTCGGGCTTTTCGTCGCGGCCGTCGAGGCCGTGGGGGACAGGGCGACCGTCGTCGCCGGCACCGGCACGTATTCGACTGCGCATTCCGTCCATCTCACCCGCGAGGCTCACGGAATCGGCGTGGACGCCTTCCTCGTCGTCACGCCGTACTACTCGAAGCCGCCGCCGCGCGGGATCGTCGCGCACTTCGAGGCGATCGCGGCCGTAACGGACAAGCCGATCGTCGTCTACAACATCCCGCAGCGCGTGGTCGTGAACATCGAGCCCGACACGCTCACCGAGCTCGCCGAGATTCCCAACGTGCAATACGTGAAGCAGGCGACCCCGGACATCGACCAGGCCAAGCGAATCGTGAACGAGAGCGGCCTGACGCTCCTCGCCGGGAACGACGACCTGGTGCTGCCGTTCCTCGAGGTAGGAGGCAAGGGCGGGATCTTCGTCTTCACCCACCTCGTCGGCGCGCGCGTCCGCGAGCTCGTCACCCGCTTCCAGGACGGCGACGTCGCCGGAGCGCGCGAGATCGAGGCCGAGCTCAAGCCGGTGATCGACGCCCTCGCGCTCGACACGAACCCGATCCCGGTCAAGGCGGCCCTGGCGATCGCCGGGCACGATGTCGGCATCCCGAGGCTGCCGCTCGTCGACGCGACCGACGCGCAGAAGGCCGAGCTTCGCACGATGCTCGAGCGCGCAGGCGTCCTGCAGACTGTCCGGGCTTAGCCTGTGAGCACGACGCGATTGATCCCGCTCGGTGGACTGGGCGAGGTCGGGAAGAACATGATGGTTGTCGAGAGCGACGAGGGAATCGTCGTGATCGACGCGGGGCTCTCGTTCCCGCGCGACGAGCATCTGGGCGTCGACCTCGTCCTCCCCGACTTCTCCTACCTCCAGGACCGGGAGAGCGACATCCGCGCGGTCGTCCTGACGCATGGGCACGAAGACCACGTCGGCGCTCTTCCGTATCTGCTGCGCGAAGTTCGCATCCCCGAGATCTGGGCAACGGGCCTCACGCTCGGGCTCGTCAAGTCGAAGCTCGACGAGCACGGCCTCCTCCGCGACGCCGAGTTGATCGAGGCCGTGCCCGAGGACGGGCCGACCGACCTGGGGCCGTTCCGGGCCGAGTTCGTCCGCATGGCTCACTCCATTCCCGACACGGTCGCGGTCGTCCTCGAGACGCCCGGCGGCCGCATCGTGCACACGGGCGACTACAAGATCGACCACACGCCGGTGGACGGCTTTCGAACCGATCTCGGTGCGCTCGCCGACCTCGGCAACCGCGGCGTCGATCTCCTCCTCGGGGACTCGACGAACGCCGAGCGGCCCGGCGTGACGCAGTCGGAGCGCACAGTCGGCGAGGTCTTCCGGCAGATCATCCCGCAGCGGCGCGGACGCATCCTCATCGCGTCGTTCGCCTCGAACGTCCACCGCGTCCAGCAGGCGATCGACGTCGCGCTCGAGGACGGCCGCAAGGTCTGCCTCATCGGCCGTTCGCTTCGCAAGAACGTCAACATCGCGCGCAGCCTCGGGTACATCGACGTCCCCGAAGACCTCCTGGTAAAGCCAGACGTGCTGGCCGAGCTCGACCCTGACGAGACGATGATCCTCTGCACTGGAAGCCAGGGCGAGCCGATGTCGGCTCTCACGCGCATGGCCTATGGCGACCACCAGAACGTGGAGATCGAGGAAGGCGACACCGTCATCATCTCCGCGAAGCCCGTGCCAGGGAACGAGCTCCGCGTGCACGACACGATCAACCGCCTCGCCAAGTCGGGCGCGGAAGTCCTGCACCAGGAGATCGCCCCGGTGCACGTCTCCGGCCACGGGCACGCAGAGGAGCTCCGCACGATCCTCGCGGTTCTCAGGCCGAAGAACGTCATGCCCGTGCACGGGGAGTTCCGCATGCTCGCGGCCCATGCGCGGCTGGCGCGGGACGCTGAGATCGACGCCGACCACATCGTCCTCGCCGAGAACGGCTCCGTGGTCGAGCTCGCCGGCGGCAAGGCGCGGATCGTCGACTCGGTGGAGACGGGCGCGACCTTCGTCGACGGCCTCGGAGTGGGGGACGTGCGGGACGTGGCGCTCCGCGACCGGCGGCACCTCTCCGAGGACGGAGTCCTCATCGTCGTCGTCACCGTGGGCTCCCAGAACGGGCGTGAGATCGCTGCGCCCGAGGTGATCGCCCGCGGGTTCGGGGAGCCGGACGGCCCTCTCCTTGACGAGGCGCGCAACGAGGCTCAGCGCACCCTCGCGCACTGCCTCTCGGAGGACATCTCCGAGCTGAAGCTGCTGCAGGAGCACATCCACGACGCCGTCGGTACGCTCATCCGCGAGCGCACCGGCCGCCGCCCGATGATCCTGCCGGTGGTCTTAGAGGTCTAAAGGGGCCCACCGAAAGCCGACCTCGGTCGGCGCGGGCGCGAGCGGGCTCGTGGGCAACCCCGGCGCGGGCTTCGCGTTGTAGGCCGCGGGCGCGACGTCGTTCGGCGAGTCCGGGTGGAAGAGCGAGGCGAGGTACTGGATCTGGCCGCGGCCTGGGCCGAGCTCGAACTGTCCGCCGCCGTAGATCGCGATCCCGTGCTCGGCGCAGTAGTCGTAGCCGTCGAAGAGGCCGCGAATGCTGCCGAAGCGCGACGGCTTGAAGTTGAGCGTTCGGGGCGGGAAGTCGAGGCCGACGATGTCGGCGACGGAGTGGATCGGCGCATCCCAGGTGATGCGGGCGCGATGCGGCTCCAGCACCGGGTCGGTGTCCTCGTTCAGGTCTGGATCCTCGAGCCACGCTTCGGGGAAGGCGAGCGCCACGCGCGCATAGAGCGTCGGGTCGCCCGGCGAATCGACCGGCGTGCCTTTGTAGGCGCCCTTGAAGTCGAGTGTGTCGACCGACCCCGTTGCGACGAGCTCGTTGACGAGGGCATCGTCCCAGGTGGCCGTCGGGTCGAGCTTGACCCTGAGGTCGGGATAGAGGTCGAGCCAGGCGCGGAGCGGCGCGATCGTCGCCGGGTCGCCGAAGCGCATCGAGGCGACGAAGCGAACAGGCTGCGGCTCCCGCGCGAGAGCCTCTGCGAGCGACTTGCCGGCCTGGCGGAGCGCGAGATCGAGGGCGGCGCTCTCGAAAGCCCAGCGCCGGTAGGGCCGAAACTGCTCCAGGGACGGGCCGGACGGCCAGAGCCCGAGATGCTCGACGAGCTCCGAGAAGGAGTCGAGCGTGTGATGGGAGCCGGAGAGCGGAAGCGTCGGGCTTTCCTCCTGGAGGGCATCCTGGTCTTCGGCGCTGTACGTGACGTCCTCGCCGACGCCCTCTTCGCCGCCGCCACGCAGGCGCACGACCGTGGTCTTGCGGATGAACTCGGGCGAGACCTGGACGCCGAGTCCCTCGAGCTCGTAGGAATCGATCTCGAGGGGAAGTTCGGAAACAAGTGCGTATGTGTTCATCCACGGAACCGTACGCGTAGCGGCAAGTTGGTGTACTAGTAGAAGAAGATATGTCGGAGATGAACAGCAACGGCTGGGCGGGCCTCATGCGCTCCTACGGCGTGTCCGATGCGACCGCCGACCGGCTCGTCCGCTCGCTGACCGCGAGCGAGGTGGCAGCGCTTGCGTTCTGCCGCCTGCTCGAGCGCTGGGCGAAGGGCGAGCCCGAGCCGTGCACCGCACCGCGGCGCGAAGCTGCGCTTCGCAGGGCGGCCGAGCGAGCCGAGACGGCGCTGGCCGGGCTGGAACGGCCGCTGGGGCGCTTCCTCCTCGAGCTCGAGCCCGAGGAAGCCGAAGGGCGCTCGTGGTACGGCGGGCCCGGCGCCGGTGAGGTCGTCGAGTGGGAGGGAGTCCTCCGCCGCGCCGGGGTCGGGGCGCCCGCCGCGCGCGTCACGCACGCCTACCTCGAGCTCGCGGTCCTCGTCCGCGCCCTCGAAGGGCTCTCCGCCTCCGCGCGCCTCGCCTCGGTGCCCGACCGCGGGTCGCTCTGGGCCGGCCTCTTCGACCTGCGCGAGAACCTCCTGAACGGCGCGGTCGACGACCTGCGCGCGCTTGCCGCCTAGTCTCACTGTTGTAGGGAGCATCAACCTAGACCTCGTCGCGCGCTGCGAGCGCCTGCCGCAGCCGGGAGAGACGGTCTCGGACGCGACCTTCGAGCGCTTCCCGGGCGGGAAGGGAGCAAACCAGGCCGTCGCCGCTGCTCGGCTCGGCGTAGAGGTGAGGATGGTCGGGGCGGTCGGGGAGGATCCGTTCGCCGACGAGGCACTGGCCGGGCTCAAAGAGGCACGCGTCCACCTCGACCTGGTCCGATTCGCGAAGCCAACGGGTGTCGCGCTCATCTACGTCGACTCGGACGGGGAGACCGAGATCGTCGTCGCCCCGGGCGCGAACGGGAAGGTGCGGGACCCGGACCCGGCCGAGAACGTCCTCTGCCAGCTCGAGATCCCAGTGGAGGTGGTTGCAGCCGCGGCGCGCGCAACATCCGGCTTCTTCGCCCTGAATGCGGCGCCTGCGAAGCCCGTCCCGGTCGAGGTGCTGGGCCGCGCCGACCTCGTCGTGGTCAACCGCTACGAGCTCGACGCGTTGTCGAAGGCTCCGCGGCTGACCGCGCTGACGCTCGGCGCCGAGGGCGCTGTCCTCCTCGAGGACGGAGCGGAGGTGGCCCGCGCCGCGCCGCCGAAGGTCGATGTCGTGGACGGCACGGCTGCCGGCGACGCCTTCACGGCCTGCATGGTCGTGTCGCTGCTCGAAGGCCGCGACAAGGAAGAAGCGCTCCGCCGCTCGTGCGCGGCAGGCGCGCTCGCCGCCTCTCGCCTCGGGGCGCAGCCGTCGCTCCCCACGGACGGAGAGATAGACGACATACTCAGCCGCTGATGGCCACGAAGATCGTCCTCGACACCGACCCGGGTCATGACGACGCGATCGCGCTCCTCCTGGCGCTCGCCTCTCCGGAGATCGAGGTCCTCGGCGTCACATCGGTCTCCGGCAACCAGACGCTCGAGAAGACGACCGCGAACGCCCTCAAGATCCTCGAGTTCGTCGATCGCACCGACATCCCGGTGCACGTGGGCTGCGCCCGGCCGCTCGTGCGCGAGCAGTGGGCGGCGGCCTACGTACACGGCGAGACCGGCCTCGACGGCCCCGACCTGCGCGACCCGACGACCGAGCCTGCGGACGGCCACGCGATCGAGTTCATCGCGCGGACTGTGGAGGAGCAGGACGGCGTCGTCCTCGTCCCGGTCGGCCCGCTGACCAACATCGGCCTCCTGCTCGCCCGCTACCCGGGGATCGAGGAGCGCATCGCGCGGATCGTGCTCATGGGCGGAGCGATCGGGGAGGGGAACGTAACGCCGGCGGCCGAGTTCAACATCTGGGCGGATCCGGAGGCCGCGCACCGCGTTTTCACGAGCGGCATCGACGTGACGATGGTCGGCCTGGACGTCACACACAAGGCGCTGCTCTTCCCGCAGAAGGTGGACGAGCTCAGAGCGGCCGGCCGTGTCGGCGGCCTCGTCGCGGCCCTCTACGACTTCTACCATGGCCACCATCAGCGGATGTACGGCTGGGAGGGCTCGCCCGTCCACGACGCGCTCGCGGTCGCGCACGTCGTCCGGGAAGACTTCATGGAGACCGCGCATCGCAACGTCGAGATCGACGTCGGCCCCGAGCCCGGGCGCGGCCGCACCTATGTCGATCTCTGGCAGCGAACGGGCAAGGAGCCGAACTGCCACGTCGGCGTCGACGTGGACGGCCCCGGGTTCATCGACGAATTGGTGGCCCGTATCCAGTCCCTGAAGTAACCGGGCGCCAGACGAGGTCGCGCGCGGGGACCGGCAGGCGGATGATCCGCGGCAGGCCGTCGTCGTTCGGAGCGCCGAGAAGGAAGAGGCTCGTTCCGTTGACCCACGCGATCCAGCGGTCGTCCGGCGAGAACGCCAATGCACGTCCTGCAGGGATGCCCTGGGGCGGGTCGATCGTCCGCCCGGTGCGGGTGAAGACGGAGCCGTCCTCGGAGCCGGCCAGCGCGCCGTCGTTGCTCAGGAAGAAGTTGCGGTAAGGGCCGCGGAAGCTCGCCGCCACGGAATCGACATTCCTGCCTCTGAACACCACGGCGAGGAACTGCGGCTCGAGAAACCGGGCGGAGATCTGGAGGCCCACGATCGGGCTCCGCACGCCGAAGCCGGTCAGGCCGGTGACCTTGATGCGGAGGGGGATGCTGCGGTCGAAGCCGGCGAGGTTCGGGTGCCGGTAGGCGGCGCGGAGCAGGTCCTCGTGCGTGAGGAGGACGCGATCGCCCGCGACGATGTTCCCTCCGCGGACGCGCAGGTCTTGGGTACCGCGCCACTGACGCTCGGAGACGAGCCCTCCGCCGTCGACGGCGAAGCGGCAGCGGAAGACGTCCGAACCGCCTTCGTCGCGCACGACGTCGTCCACCATCCGGGGCAGGAGAAGTGAGTGGAGGCGGCAGTCCTTGTCCGAATAGAGGACGAAGCCGCTGACGGCCTCGGTGCGAAGGGTCTCGAGCAGGCTCGGCGCCTTAGCCCTGGTCTTCGTCTGCGGGGCCGCGGAAGGCCGCGAATCGGGCTCCGGCCGGAGCGCATCCGCGAGCGCGAGCGCGGCCAGGATTCCGACCGCACAGACGAGGATCAGGGTGGTGCTTCGCCTCACGCCTTGAAGATACGAGGGAGGAGCGCTCCCCGTTCCGACGAAATGGCGTCCATGGCGCCGCGGAAGCGTCCAAAGCACCTACGCCCGAAGTCCCCTGCGCGCGTGCGCAAGCGCAAGCGAGCGCGGAGGAAGGCGCACGTCCAGCAGCACCACGAGCTCGCCGGCCTCGCGCTCGTCTTCATCGGCGTCTTCCTCACCATCCCTCTTTGGCTCGGCTGGGACGGAGGGTACGTCGGCGGCAAGATCGACTCCGGGCTCGAAGGGCTCGTGGGGGACGGCCGCTTCGGCGTGCCCCTCGTTCTCGTCGCTCTCGGCGGGCTGATGGTCGCCCGCGCGTCGCTCGTCGACGTCCGGCCTTTCCGGACCGGGCTGGTCGTCCTCGGCCTGGGTGCGATGACGATACTGGGCGAGACGCGCGGCGGCGCGACTGGCGAGGCGCTCGAGCTCATCTTCGGGCGGCTGCTCGGAAGCACCGGCACCGCCGTCCTCGGCTTCTTCCTCCTGGTCGCAGGCGCGTTCCTTGTCACCGGCGCCTCCCTCGGAGCCTTCGTCCGCCACTCGGCGCGGGCGGCGCAGAAGACGGCCGTCGTCGCGAGACGCTCCGTCGAGCGCGTTCGCATCCCTCTCGAGGACGAGCCGATCACCCAGCCTGATGCCCCGCCCGTGGACGGAGAGGCTGCCTACCCCGATGTGGTCAGCGAGAGCCCAGAACCGTCCGCGGTGCTCGTCGACCAGCTCGACGCATTCGAACCCGAGCTTCCGGCGAAGCCCGCGCCCGTGTTCGACATGCCCTCGACCGAGCACGCGGGCTACAAGCTTCCAGACCCGGGCGTCCTCAAGCGCTCGCGGGCGGACTCGAAGAAGGGCCAGCCGGACAAGGCGATCGAGCGCACCGCAGAGGCGCTTCTCCAGGCGCTCGCGAACTTCGGCGTCGAGGCGCACCTGATCGGGCAGGTCGTCGGCCCGCGCGTGACGCGCTACGAGCTCCAGCTCGCGCCCGGGACGAAGGTGGGGAAGGTCGCCTCCCTGAAGGACGACCTCGCCTATGCGCTCGCCACCACCGAGCTCCGTATCCTCGCGCCCATCCCCGGCAAGCAGGCGGTCGGCGTCGAGGTGCCAAACCTCTCGCCGAACGTCGTCACCCTCGGAGACATCTTCGACGAGTTCCCGGGGCCGGCGAGCCCGCTCTCCGTCTGGCTCGGCAAGGACATTTCCGGCTCATCCGTCTGGGCCGACCTCGCGCGCATGCCGCACATCCTCATCGCCGGCACGACCGGATCGGGCAAGTCTGGCTGCATCAACACGATGCTCTGCTCGATCCTGCTCCGCGCGACCCCGGACGAGGTGCGCATGATCCTCGTCGACCCGAAGCGCGTCGAGCTCGGCCTCTACGAGTCGATCCCGCACCTTCTCACGCCCGTCGTCTCGAGCCCGAAGTCGGCCGCGGCGGTGCTCGCGAACGTCCTCACCGAGATGGAGCGCCGCTACGAGCGGATGAGCCTCGCCCGCGCCCGGAACCTCCCGGAGCTCAACCGCATCCTCTCAGAGCGCGGCGAGCAAACGCTGCCGTACCTCCTCGTCGTCATCGACGAGCTGGCCGACCTGATGATGGTCTCGCCGCAGGACGTGGAGGACGCGGTCATCCGCCTGGCGCAGAAGTCCCGCGCGGTCGGCATCCACCTCGTCCTCGCCACCCAGCGCCCGTCGGTGGACGTCATCACGGGAATGATCAAGGCGAACGTCCCCTCCCGGATCGCCTTCGCGGTCTCGAGCCAGACCGACAGCCGCGTCATCCTCGACACCTCGGGCGCCGAGAGCCTTCTCGGCCAGGGCGACATGCTCTTCAAGCCGCTAGGCACCTCACGACTCCAGCGCGTGCAGGGCGCGTACGTCGGCGAGGAGGAGATCGCGCTCATCGTCGAGCAGTGCCGCGGGCAGCGCGAGCAGCAGCTCGATGAGTCGCTCCTCGAGGCCCCGAGCGTGCGCGAGCACGACGGAGAGGAGGGCGATTTCGACCCCGACGAGGATCCGCTCCTCGACCGCGCGATCGAGATCGTCGTCCAGACCCAGACGGCCTCCGTCTCGCTCATCCAGCGCCGGCTACGCGTCGGATACACCCGCGCGGGGCGACTGATCGACATGCTCGAGCGCCGCGGGATCATCTCCGGCTACGAAGGATCCAAGCCGCGCCGCGTGCTGATCGGCGAGGGTGAGCTGGACCGGGTCATCGCCGACGTTTCCTCCTAACGAACCTCGCTTCAGTCCGTCCTAGCTTTCAAACGGTGGGAGGGATAGCATCGTGCGGTTCCACCGGTGGAAACGGGCGACAAGGGAGGTTTTGTGAACGGTAAGCGTAGGTGGTCGTGGCTTGCGCTCATGGTCATGCTGGCGGCTGCGATCGCCGTTGCGGCGGCCGGCTGCGGCGGCGGCGACGGCGAGACAACGGGCGGTGCCGGCACCGGAGCGGCAACCGAGACGTCGGGAGGAGAGCCGGTTACGGTCGGCCTCGTGACCGACATCGGCGGCCTCAATGACCGCGGCTTCAACGCTCTGGCCAACCAGGGCCTCGAAGACGCACGGGCCCAGCTCGGCGTGGAGGGCGACGTCCTCGAGTCCAAGTCCGACGCCGACTACATCCCGAATCTCTCCGAGTTCGGCCAGAAGGGGGCGAACCTCATCGTCTCGGTCGGATTCCTGATGACGGATGCGACTGCGCAAGCGGCGGAGGCGTTCCCGGACTCGAACTTCGCCATCGTGGACTCGGCATTCGATCCCGCGATTCCCAACGCCCAGGGCCTCCTCTTCAAGGAGCAGGAGGCGGGCTGTCTGGTAGGCGTCGTTGGAGCGCTCACCTCGAAGACCGGCACGATCACATGGGTCGGCGGGCAGAAGATCCCGCCGGTCGACCGCTTCATCGCCGGCTACGAGTTCTGTGCGAAGGATGCGAACCCTGACATCAAGGTGTCGGGCTCGTACTCGGACGACTTCGTCGACCAGGCGAAGTGCAAGGAGATCGCGCTCGACCAGATCTCCAAGGGCTCCGACGTGGTCTTCCAAGTCGCCGGAGGCTGTGGCCTCGGCGCGCTGGACGCGGCGAAGCAGGAGGGCGTCTGGGGCATCGGAGTCGACGCCGATCAGTCGTTCCTCGGACCTCACATCCTGACAAGCGCCGTCAAGCGCGTGAACGTGGCGGTCTTCAAGACCATCCAGTCCGTCCAGGACGGCTCGTTCACGGGTGGCGGCGTCACGACGTTCGGCCTCGCTGAGGACGGCGTCGGGCTCGGCACCGTGAGCGACAAGGTGACGCAGGACGTCCTCGACACCGCCGAGGAGTACAAGCAGAAGATCCTGAACGGGGAAATCCAGATCCCGGACACGGTCAGCTAGGACGCTTCCGTAAGGGGCGGGCTCGTCCCGCCCCTTACACTTCCCTCTCCCATGACGGAAGCGCCCCTTCTCGAGCTCAAGGGCATCACCAAGCGCTTCCCGGGGGTGGTCGCGAACGACGGCGTCGACTTCGACCTCCGCACGGGCGAGGTGCACGCACTCCTCGGCGAGAACGGTGCCGGCAAGTCGACGCTCATGAACATCCTCTATGGGCTCTACCACCCGGATGAGGGCGAGTTCAGGCTGAACGGGAAGCCGCTCCGCATCTCGTCCCCCCGCGAGGCGATCGACGCCGGCATCGGGATGGTGCACCAGCACTTCATGCTCATCCCGGTGATGACCGTGGCGGAGAACATCGTCCTCGCCGCCGAGCCGACCAGGGGCCCGTTCCTGGACGAGCATGCGGCCGAGGCGCGCGTCGGGGACCTCTCGGAGCGATTCGGGCTGGCCGTGCGCCCGGACGCGCGAGTCGAGTCGATCAGCGTCGGCATGCAGCAGCGCGTCGAGATCCTGAAGGCGCTCTACCGGGGCGCGGAGATACTCATCCTCGACGAGCCGACTGCCGTGCTCACGCCGCAGGAGGCGGGAGAGCTCTTCGAGATCATCAACTCCCTCAAGGCCGAAGGGAAGTCGATCATCTTCATCACCCACAAGCTGAACGAAGTGCTCGAGATTGCCGATCGCATCACGGTTCTCAGGCGCGGGAGGACGATCGACACGGTCCCGCGCGAGGGCGCCACGGAGGAGGGGCTCGCGCGCCTCATGGTCGGCCGCGACGTCATCCTCCGCGTGGACAAGAAGCAGGCCGAGCCCGGCAACCCCCTGCTCACGGTTGAGGACCTCCAGGTGGACGACGAGCGCGGCCTCGAGGCCGTGCGCGGGATCTCGTTCGACGTGCGGGCAGGTGAGATCGTCGGGATAGCCGGCGTCGACGGCAACGGCCAGTCGGAGCTGATCGATGCGATCACCGGCCTGCGCCGCCCGAAGGCAGGTCGCATTGTGGTGGCGGGCGAGGACATCACGCGCGAGTCGCCTCGCGAAGCGCTTGACGCAGGAGTCGGGCACATCCCGGAGGACCGCCAGCTGCGGGGTCTCGTCCTGGATTTCACCCTCGCCGAGAACATCGCTCTCCACGACTACCGAGAGGAGCCCGACTCGAAGTACGGCTGGCTGTTCCCGAAGCGTCTGATTGTGCGTGCGCGGGCGCTCCTGAAGGAGTTCGACGTGCGCGGCGGAGGCCCGGCGACGCGCGCGGGCGCGCTCTCCGGCGGCAATCAGCAGAAGGTGATCGTCGCGCGGGAGGTCTCGCGCGACCCGCGAGTGCTCGTGGCGGCGCAGCCGACCCGCGGCCTCGACGTCGGCGCCATCGAGTTCGTGCATCGCCGGCTCGTGGAGGAGCGCGACGAGGGGCGGGCGATCCTGCTCGTCTCCTTCGAGCTGGACGAGGTCCTCTCGCTCTCCGACCGGATCCTCGTCATCTACGAAGGCCAGATCGTCGCGGAGTACAGCCCCGACGTCTCGGAGGAGGAGATCGGGTTCGCGATGGTGGGCGGGAAGCGAAAGGTGGAAGCGGCGTGAGCGAGGGGTCCGAAGCCGGCACCGGCTACGAGGTGGTGAGCCGCTGGTACTCGGGGCTCGGCGGCCTCGCCACAGCGCTTGCGGCGGCGGTGCTCGCGTTCTTCGTCGGGGGGCTCGTCGTCGTCGCCACCGGACACGACCCCTTCGCCGCCTACAAGGCCATTTTCGCCGGCACCGGTCTGAACTGGTTCTTCCCTTGGGTGCAGGGCGACGAGCGCTTCAGCGCCGCGCTCGACCTGCAGCAGACCCTGATCATCACGACGCCGCTCATCCTGACCGCGCTCGCGGTCGCGTTCGCGTTCCGATGCGGGATGTTCAACATCGGCGGGCAGGGCCAATACTTCGTCGGTCTCCTGACGGCGCTCTATCTCGGGCACGTCTTCGTGGGGATGCCGCGCCCGCTGCACGTGCTCATCTGCTGCGTGGGCGCGATCCTCGGCGGCGCGATCTGGGCAGGCATTGCGGGCTTCCTGAAGGCGGGCTTCGGGGCCCACGAAGTCATCTCGACGATCATGCTCAACTGGATCGCCCTCTGGGTCGGCAAGTACCTCGTCGAGCTGGGCGGCTGGATGCAGGGCAACGAGCCGGACGTGCCGCGCTCCTACGACGTCGCCGACTCGGCCAAGCTCTGGCCGATCTGGGGCGCGCTGCAGCCTCTGCATGCGGGGATCTTCATCGCTCTCTTCTCCCTCCTGGTCTACCACCTGCTGCTGAACCGGACGACGCTCGGCTACGAGGTGCGCGCGGTCGGCTTCAACCCCGAGGCTGCGCGCTACGGCGGGATCTCCGTCTCCAAGAACTACATCCTCGCCATGGGAATCGCCGGCGCCTTCGCGGGCCTGGCAGGCGCGGTCGACATCCTCGGGTGGAAGTTCCACCAGGCCATCAACGACTACGACGTCAGCTTCGTCGGCTTCATCGGGATCGCCGTCGCCCTCCTTGGCCGTAACAAGGCGGTGGGGATCCTCTTCGCGGCGCTCCTCTTCGGGGCCCTCCAGGTCGGCACCTCGCCGAGGCAGCTCTCCGGGACGGACTTCCCGCCCGAGCTGGCGACGAATCTCTCGACGATGATCCAGGCGCTGATCATCCTCTTCGTCGGCGCAGAGCTCCTCATCGTCTACATCTGGAACGCGAGGAAGAAGATCGGGTTCGGCTCCCCGCCGACGCCGCGGGTGAAGGCGCAGGAGCTCTGATGTCGGTCGCGGCCGCCATCCAGGACCGCAGCTGGCTTCGCCGCCTCGGCGAAACGAAGTCGGTCGCCTGGTACGGCATCGGGCTCGGGCTACTCGCCTTTTGGCTCGCGCTGCCGCCGTGGGACGTCCGCTTCGAGGGCGGGCCGATCGCGCTCGGGGTCGCCGGCCTTGCCGCCGGCCTCTGGGCCGTTACGCGGGACGAGAAGCGGCTGGGGTGGTGGGCGATCGCTGTCGCGATCGGCGGGACCGCCGCCGCGCTCTGGGCGCAGACGAAGAGCATCGACTCGCTCGACGCGGTGGTGAACGCGGGCCTCTTTGCGGCGACGATCCGCTTCGCCACCCCGCTCGCCTTCGCCGCGATGGGCGGCATCTTCTCCGAGCGCTCGGGCGTCATCAACGTCGGCCTCGAGGGGATGATGCTCTCAGGCGCCTTCTTCGGGATCTGGGCCGCGGCCTGGAGCGGCTCCTGGGTCGTCGGGATCCTGATGGCGATGGTCTTCGGGGGCCTCCTCGCGCTCATCCACGCGTTCTTCTCCATCCACGTGCGCGCGGATCAGATCGTCAGCGGGTTTGCCATCAACTTCCTCGCGCTCGGGCTCACTGGGTACCTCTTCCGTTACATCTACGGGACGGAGGGAACGCCCTCGGACGTGGCTCGCATCCCGACTGTGACCGTGCCCGGGCTCGACAAGATCCCGTTCGTCGGCGACGTCATCGGCTCCATGAGTCTGATGATCTGGCTCATGCTCGCTCTTCTCATCTTGAGCTGGGCAGTGCTCTTCAAGACGCCGATCGGCCTGCGGATCCGCTCGGTCGGTGAGCACCCGAAGGCAGCCGACACGGTCGGGATCTCGGTGTACGGGATCCGCTACGCGTGCGTCGTCCTCTCCGGGATGCTGGCCGCGCTCGGCGGGGCGTACCTCTCCATCGGGTTCGTCGGCTCGTTCAACGAGAACATGACCGCCGGCCGGGGCTACATCGCGCTGGCCGCGGTCATCTTCGGCAAGTGGCGACCGTTCCCCGCGTTCGCGGCCTGTCTTCTCTTCGGCTTCTCGAGCGGCCTCGCGCAGCGCCTCCAGAACGAGGCGGGCATCTCGTCCAACCTGCTCCAGACGCTCCCGTACGTCCTCACGTTGATCGCGCTCGTCGGCGTCGTCGGCCGCTCCCGCGGCCCCGCGGCCATCGGCCGGCCCTACGTCAAGCAGTGAAAGGCAACCGCAAGGCGGTCTGGGCCTTTCTCCTGGCCCTCGCGGCTCTCGGCGTGCTTGCCGGAGGGCTGGCGGCCGCGCACTTCTCGGGCGATGTGGGGCTCTATCAGGCGATTCCGGCGGTGCCGATCGGTCTCGTGCTTGCCTTTCTCTCCGTTCGGCTCGCCCGCCGCGCGCGCCTCGAGTACCACCGCTCGCTCGGGCGCATCGGGGGCAAGGGCCTGGCCACGGCTGCCCGCATTCTGGGGGGATTGGCGCTTCTCGTCGCCATCACCGCGATCCTCGCGCTGGGCGTCTTCGCCGCGCTGACTCTGGCTTCGCGGTGAGGCCGAGCGCTCGGACGCTACAATCCGGGATTCCGTGTTCGAAATCGGCAACAGCCTGCGCGAAGCCCGGCTGCGCCAGGGGTACGAACTCCCTCGAGTAGAGGCCGACACCAAGATCCGCGCGAAGTACCTTCGGGCGCTCGAGGAAGAGCATTTCGAAGTCCTGCCCGGAGAGACGTACGTCAAGGGCTTCCTAAGGACGTATGCGGAGTATCTCGGCCTCGACGGGCAGCTCTACGTGGACGAGTTCAACTCCCGTTTCACGAGGGAGGAGGAGCCGCTTGCGCCCCCGCGGCCGCGACGGCAGGCGGCCCGCTCGCGAGCGGTGGAGTCCAACTTCGTCATCGTCGCGCTCGCCGGGATCATCGCTGTGACGATTCTCGTCGTCGTGGCATGGAAGTTCGGCTCGACCGGGCCCGGGACGGCGACGAACGTCCTCGGTACGCCGGCGAGCAGCGATGCAGGCGGGACGACGACCCAGGAGGCCCCCAGCGCGCCCGTCAAGCATTCCAAGCCTAAGACGAAGCTCTCGCTGGCGGCGGTCGACGGCGACTGCTGGCTGCAGGTGCGCTCGCGCTCGGCGACAGGCAAGCTCCTCTACGAGGGGACCCTCCAGTCGGGCCAAACCCAGCGGTTCGTCGACGGCAAGCGCCTGTGGCTCCAGCTCGGCAACCCGGTCTACCTGCACGGGACCGTGAATAGAAAGCCCATCACCAACATGCCCACGGGGCCGGCGACCGCTGTCGTCACGCCGAAGGGCTTGAACCTGCTCACAGTCGCATAGTTGGCTGAAGGCCGCCCGCGGGCTGTCGTGCTCGTCACCGGGAGCGAGCTCGTCCGGGGGGATCGCCGCGACCTGAACGGGCCTTTCCTCGCGCAGGAGTTGACGCGAATGGGCCTCGAGCCGGACCGGGTCGTCGTGGTCGGCGACCGGCCCGAGGAGCTCGCAGCCGCGCTGGCCGTCGCGCTTCGCTCGGATCTCTGCGTCGTCTCGGGCGGCCTCGGTCCGACCCACGACGACCGCACGCTGGAGCTCCTGTCGGCAGCCATCGACCGCGCGCTCGTCGTCGACGAGGGACTCGAAGCCGAGATCGAAGCGTTCTCCCGAGGTGTCGCCGAACGCCTGCAGCGGCCCTTCGGGGACTTCCTGCCCGGAATCCGGAAACAGGCTTCGCTGCCGGCCGGCGGCGTCTCGCTCGGCCTCGCAGGCACGGCGCCGGCGATCCTGGTCGAGCACGAGGACGGGCGCGTGGCCATCGCTCTCCCAGGCCCGCCCGCGGAGCTGCGACGGCTCTGGCCCAGGGCGGTCGAGCACCCGGCGGTGCAGCGCATCGCCGAGCGCGGTCGGGTTCCCATCCGCCACTCGCTGAGGTTCTTCGGGCCCACCGAGTCCGCGGTCGCGCGCGTGCTCGACGAGGCGGGCGGGGAGGGTCGAGGCGTCGAGGCGACCGTCTGCGCACGGGACCTCGAGATCCACGTCGACCTCATGGTCGACCCCGGGGGTGAGGAGAACGCGGGGCGGCTCGCGGATGCGCTTGCGGCGGCGTTTCCGGACGATCTCTTCGCCCGTGACGACGAGCGGCCGGTGGAGGAGCTCGTGCTGGCTCTCTGCCGCGAGCGCGGGCTCACCCTTGCCACGGCGGAGTCCTGCACCGGCGGGCTCATCGGCGCGCGCCTGACGGACGTCCCCGGCGCGAGCGATGTGTTTGTCGGCGGGGTGATCGCGTATTCCGACAGCGTGAAGGAGCGGCGGCTCGCGGTTCCTGCGGACGTGCTGCGCGTGCACGGAGCGGTCTCCGCCGAGACCGCCGCCGCGATGGCCGCCGGGGCGCGTTCGGAGCTCGGCGCCGACCTCGCGATCGCGGACACCGGGATCGCCGGCCCAGGCGGGGGGACACCGAAGAAGCCCGTCGGCCTCGTCTTCCTCGCGGTCGACGGGCCCGACGGCGCTCGCATCGCTCGCTTCCAGCTGCCCGGCGATCGCGAGTCTGTGCGCATGAGGACGACCGCGCTCGCCCTGCATATGTTGCGGCGAGCCCTGACACGTTCGGGCACGAACTCGCGCGGAGGCGGGCGCTAGGGTGGACGGCGATGAGCGGCTTCGGCTCTTCTGCGCCCTGCTCCTGCCTCCGGAGGCGATCGACGGCCTGGTCGCCTGGCAGGCGGCTGAGCTCCCCCGCGACAAGCTACGCATCGTCCCCCGGGAGAACCTGCACGTCACGCTCGCCTTCCTCGGCAACACGCCGGCAGCCAGGCTGGGGGAGGTCGCCGATGCGCTCAGCGGCGCCCGGGCCGACACGGAGCCGCCGGTGCTCGCTCCCGTTCGCTACCGCGAGACGAAGAGCGTGGCAATGATCGAGCTCTCGGACGAGGGGGGCCGGGCCGGCGCGCTCGCCACCCGGCTCCAGAGCGCGTTGGAGGCGCTCGGCGTGTACCGGCGCGAGGCGCGGAAATGGCTTCCGCACGTGACCGTGGCGCGCTTCCGCGAGCGCCCGCGGCTCTCCCCGGCGCTCCCGGCTCGCGGAAGCATCGTGCCATCCGACGCGGCGGTCATGATTTCCCGTCTGCGGCCGGGCGGCGCGCAGTACGAAGTCTTCGAATCGGTGTCGTTAGGAGGTTGAACGCTTTGGAGCGTGAGCAATCACTGGACGCCGCTCTGAGCCAGATCGAGCGGCAGTACGGCAAGGGCGCGGTCATGAAGATGGGCGACCAGGCTCAGGTGGCGATCCCATCCATCTCGACCGGGTCGCTCTCGCTCGACCTCGCGCTCGGAGTGGGAGGTCTGCCCCGCGGCCGGATCGTCGAGGTCTTCGGCCCCGAGTCGTCGGGGAAGACGACGCTCGTCTACCACGTCATCGCCGAGGCCCAGCGCCGCGGAGGCATCTGTGCGTTCATCGACGCCGAGCATGCGATGGACCCGTCCTACGCCCGGCGCATCGGCGTGAACATCGACGATCTTCTCGTCTCCCAGCCGGATCACGGCGAGCAGGCGCTCGAGATCGCGGAGCTCCTCATCCGTAGCGGCGCGGTCGACGTCGTCGCCGTCGACTCGGTGGCGGCGCTCACGCCCAAGGCCGAGATCGAGGGCGAGATGGGGGACAGCCACGTCGGCCTCCAGGCGCGCCTCATGAGCCAGGCGCTGCGAAAGCTCGCCGGCACGCTCAACCGGACGGGCACCGTCGCGCTCTTCACGAACCAGCTGCGGGAGAAGATCGGCGTCATGTTCGGGAACCCCGAGACGACTCCCGGAGGGCGCGCGCTGAAGTTCTACTCCTCGATCCGCCTTGACATCAGGCGCATCGAGACGCTCAAGGAAGGCGTCGAGGCGGTCGGCAACCGCGTCCGCGTGAAGGTCGTCAAGAACAAGGTCGCGCCGCCCTTCAAGCAGGCCGAGTTCGACATCATCTACGGCGAAGGGATCCTGTGGGAAGGGACGGTGCTCGAGGTCGGGCTGGAGCGAAAGCTCGTGCAGAAATCGGGCTCCTACTTCAGCTACGGCGACGAGCGGCTCGGCCAGGGACGGCAGAATGCGACCGCCTTCCTGCGTGAGCATCCGGACATCGCCGAGCAGATCCTCCGCTCGCTCCAGACGGAGCTCGGTCCCGATGCGGTCGTCTCATCCCGGCTCTTGCCGGTGAGCGACGATGCGGTCAAGCCGAACAAGGCAGACGCGGACGCAGAGGCCGAGGCGGCCGAGAAGGCCGCGGACGAGGTCGCCGCCGCCTAGGATCACGGCGCTCCGCCGGGCACGGCCCGGGCAGGTGGACGTCGAGCTCGACGGAAAGCGCTGGCGCACGATCGCGGATGCGGTCGTCGTGCGCTGCGAGCTCCGTGCAGGCCTCGACCTCGATCGGCCTCTCGCGCGGTTGCTGGCAAGGGAGCTCAGGCGCGAACGGGCGCTTGGCACGGCTGTGAGGGCACTGCGGTCGCGCCCGCTCTCCGAGCAGCGGGTGCGCGATCGCCTGCGGAGCCGCGGGGTCACCGAAGAAGCCACCGCCTCCGCGCTCGCGACCCTCTCGGTGGCGGGCTTCGTGGACGACGACCGGCTGGCCCGTGGACGGGCAGCTGTTCTCGCCGACAAGGGGTGGGGGGACGCTGCGATCACGGCGCGCCTGGTGGGCGAGGGTCTCGCGGAGGCGAAGGTCGAAGCGGGCCTCGCCGAGCTCGAGCCCGAGTCCATGCGGGCCGCGAGGCTGGTCGCGGGCAGAGACCCGCGGAAATCGTGGGCGCTCCTACAGCGGCGTGGGTTCGACCTGGAGACGATCGAGGCGACGCTCGGCTCGCTGGACGAGGGTGCCGCGGAGGGCTAGGATAGCGGTGCATCACAACCAACAAAAAAGCCTGCACGGAACGGTTTTTCGCCGAATCGGGAACTGCGACCAACGACCTTCTTGATGCCCAGACCAATGACGAACGGCACTGCGACCCGGAGGATGCGCCGCAAGTAGGCGGGCCGCAGCCTGCCGGGCGTTGCTGCCACCGATCGACGAACCCGTTCCTACGGGCATGACCGCGTAGGAGCGAGGAATGATGATTCTCATCGGCCTCCTGATCCTCGGGATCGGGCTGGGCGTGGCTCTCGGCGTCTTCGTGGTAGCCCGTCTGCTTTCGTCCCGCGGCGCGGGGGCGGCCGCGGAGGAGAACCTGCGCCTGGCCGAGGAGGCGAAGCGTTCCGCCGAAGCAATTCGGCGTGAGGCCCAGGTCGAGGCCCGCGAGGAGGCTCTGAAACTCCGTGCGGACGTCGACCGCGAGCTGCAGGGAAAGCGCGCCGAGATCATCAAGATCGAAGAGCGCGTGGTGACGAAGGAAGAGGAGATCGACCGGAAGCTCACGGAGTTCGAGCGTCGCGACCAGGGGCTGGCCGACCGCGAGGCCCACCTGAAGACGATGCAGGACGAGATGAAGGTCGCGACCGAGCAGCAGCTCAAGGAGCTCGAGCGCATCTCGGGCATGACCGTCGAAGAGGCCAAGCGTCACGTGCTCGAGCGGTCAGAGGAGCTCGTGCGCCACGAGATGGCGCGCATGGTCCGCCAGATGGAAGAGGAGGCCCGGACGGAAGCCAAGCGACGGGCGCGGAACCTCGTCGCGGACGCGCTGCAGCGCGTGGCCGCGAGCCATGCGGCGGAGACGACGGTGTCGATCGTGGAGCTCCCCTCGGACGACATGAAGGGGAGGATCATCGGGCGCGAAGGCCGCAACATCCGTGCGCTCGAGAACCTGACCGGCGTCGACTTCATCATCGACGATACGCCTCAGGCTGTCGTTCTCTCGTCATTCGACGGCGTCCGGCGGGAGGTGGCGAAGCTGACACTCGCCAAGCTCGTCGAGGACGGCCGCATCCATCCGTCGCGGATCGAGGAGATGTACTACAGCTCGAAGGCGGAGATCGAGGAGCACATTCAGCAGGCCGGCGAGCAGGCGGTCTTCGAGGCGAACTGCGGCGCCATGCACGAGGAGCTCGTGAAGCTGCTCGGCAGACTCCGTTACCGCACGAGCTACGGCCAGAACATCCTCAAGCACTCACTGGAGTGCGCGCATCTCGCCGGGATCATGGCCTCAGAGCTCGGCGCAAGCGTGAAGACGGCGAAGCGGGCCGCGCTCCTACACGACCTCGGGAAGGCGATGACGCACGAGGTCGAGGGCTCGCACGCCGTGATCTCCGCCCAGCAGGCCAAGCGCTACGGCGAGTCGCAGCACGTCGTCCACGCGATCGAGGCCCACCACTACGAGGTGCAGCCGCAGACCGTTGAGGCGGTGCTCGTGATCGCGGCGGACGCGATCTCAGCCTCGCGCCCCGGCGCACGCGGCGAGAGCCTCGAGAACTACATCAAGCGCCTCGAGTCGCTGGAGAAGATTGCAGCGGCCAAGAAGGGCGTCGAGCGCGTCTACGCGCTGCAGGCGGGCCGGGAGATCCGCGTGATGGTGAAGCCGTCCGAGATCGACGACGATACCGCCGTCCTCCTCTCCCACGAGATTGCCCGCGAGATCGAGGACCAGCTCGAGTACCCGGGGCAGATCAAGGTGACGGTCATCCGAGAGTCCCGCGCGACGGAATTTGCCAAATAGGTAGCGTCGCAGGCCGAACGGCGCAGTAACGACGCGACTGTTCCGGAGGGTGGGCGGCAAGTCCGGCGCGGCGCCGAAGAGCGCCACGATCAGACACGCGAAAAACCCCCGGACGATGCCCACCCGCAAGATGGCCGGAAGGGACACTCCAACGCTACAGTCCTCCTGTGAAGAGCTACCACGTCACCACCTTCGGGTGCCAGATGAACGCCCACGACTCGGAGCGGATCAAGGGAATGCTCGAGTCGCTCGGCCTCGGTGAGGCGCGCTCGCAGGACGAGGCGAACGTGATCGTCTTCAACACGTGCACCGTGCGCGAGAAGCCGGACCAGCGTTTCGCAGCGCACTTGGCCCAGGCCAGGGCGCTCAAGGCGAGTGACCCCGAGAAGACGATCGCCGTCGGAGGGTGCTACGCCGAGGCGCAGCGAGAGCGGATCTTCGAGCTCTATCCGTACGTCGACGTCGCCTTCGGCCCTGGCTCCATCTCTCACTTGGCCGACTGGGTCGGCGCCGGAGGACAGGGCATCGCGCGCGGTCGCTTCGCCGAGTGGAACGAGTTCGCGGCCGAACTACCCGTCCATCGCGAGCGCCCTTTCCAGGCCTGGGTGCAGATCTCCATGGGCTGCAACTCCAAGTGCGCGTACTGCATCGTCCCGTCCGTGCGCGGCCGCGAGCAGAGTCGTCGGCCGGGGGACGTGGTCGCCGAGGTCTCCGCCCTCGAGCGGGAGGGGGTTCGCGAGGTCACGCTCCTCGGCCAGAACGTCAACTCGTGGGGCCGGGATCTCGCGCCCGAGGTGCGAACGGAGTTCGGGGAGCTCCTGCGGGCACTCGACCAGGTCGACGGGATCGAGCGGATTCGCTTCACGAGCCCCCATCCGAAGGACTTCCGGGAGCCGGTCGTCGCGGCGATTGCCGAGTGCGCCGCGGTCTGCGAGCACGTGCATCTTCCGCTGCAATCAGGCGCGACGCGCATCCTCAAGGCGATGCGCCGCACGTACAGCCGCGAGCGTTACCTGGCGCTCGTCGACCGCCTGCGCGGAGCGATTCCCGACCTCGCGCTGACGACCGACATCATCGTCGGCTTCCCGGGCGAGACGGACGCCGACTTCGCCGAGACCCTGGAAGTGGTCGAAGAGGTCGGCTACGACGGGGCGTTCACATTCGTCTTCAGCCCCCGAAGCGGGACAGAGGCTGCGACGATGGCCGCGCAGGTTCCCGACGAGGTCAAGCACCAGCGGATCGAGAGGATGATCGAGGTCGTGCAAAAGCTTGCAGCGCGGCGGAACCTGGAGCGGGTCGGCCGTGTGGAGGAGGTTCTCGTCGAGGGGCCGAGCCGCACCGACCCGACCACCCTGCGGGGGCGTACTCGTCGCAACACGACCGTGAACTTCGTCGGGGACGCGAGCGCCGGTGACCTCGTCGACGTGCGGATCGAGGGAGCGACGTCGACGACCCTTCGCGGCAGGCAGTCGGCCCTCGTCGCAGCCTGACTCACTCCCGGCTCAGTCCGCGCACCACACGCGCGCCCTTTCGCAATAGGCTGGGATTGGAGGGAGGCCCGCGGCGGCCCCAGCGCGATGCCACCTCCTGATCCGTCTGAGCTGGTCATTGCCCTCTTCGGCCCGACCGCAGGCGGCAAGACGGCCGTCGCCGAGGCGCTCGCCGACGAGATCCCGGCGGAGATCATCTCCGCCGACTCGATGCAGGTCTACCGGGGGCTGCCCATCCTCACCAACCAGCCCTCGCGCCCGACCGCGCTCGTCGCGATCTGGCCGCTCGATCACGAGGGCTCCGTCGCCGAGTACCAGCACTTGGCTCACGAGGCCATCGACGCAGCTCTCGCGGCCGGTCGTACGCCCATTGCCGTCGGCGGCACCGGCCTCTACCTGCGCGCTGCCCTCGCCGCGCTCGACCTACCGCCCGCGCCGCCGCCGGGCGCCAGGGAGCGCTGGGAACGCCTCTACGACCGCATCGGCCCCGAGCAGGCCCACGCCGCGCTGGCCGAGCGCGACCCCGTGGCGGCTGATGCCGTCCACGCGAACGACCGCCGGAGGGTGGTGAGGGCGCTCGAGCTCCACGAGGCGGGTGGATCGCTCACACCGCCCAGAAACCGCCTCTGGAGCCGGGAAACGCGGCATCCGACGCGGATCTTCGGCCTCGCGGTCCCAAAGATCGTCCTCGACGAACGCATCCAGGCGCGGACGGAGGCGATGTTCGCAGCCGGAGTCCACGACGAGGTCGCCGGCGCCGTCAAAGGGTCAATCTCGGGCACGGCGAGCAAGATCATCGGCCTGCGCGAGGTCGCCGAGCGGCCCCGCGAAGATGCGATCGCCGCGATCGCCCTGCGAACGCGGCAGTACGCGGCCTACCAGCGCAAGTGGATGCGCCGGATCCCGGGAATCGAGGCCGTCTCCGCCGTGCGCTCGCCCGAAGCCGTCGCGGCCGACATCCTCGCGCTCTGCAGGGCGGAGTGAGGACAAGGCGCTTCGTTACGCTGTCGGCGCCTTGCGATTCGCGAAATGGCACGGGCTCGGCAACGACTACCTGCTCGTAGAGCGGGAGGAGCTCGGCGCTCCGCTCGAGGTGGCCCTCGTGCGTCGGCTCTGCGACTACCACTTCGGCATCGGGTCGGACGGAGTCCTCGAAGTTCTCTCCACCGACGGGCCGCGCGCCGAGATCGTCATCTGGAACCCGGACGGCTCGACCGCCGAGCTCTCGGGGAACGGGACGAGGATCGCGGCCCGCTGGCTTGCCCGGCGAACGGACGCCGGCGAGGTCACGATCGCCGTCGGCGAGCGTGAGGTGCACGCGCGCATGCGGGGCGGCCTCGAGGTGGAGATGGACATGGGCCCCGTGGAGGTCGCTCCGACCGAAGAGCTCGACGTCAACGGCACGAGCGTGGAGTTCACGCCGGTCTCGGTCGGAAACCCGCATGCGGTCATCGCGCGCGATCCCCAGAGGGAAGAGCTCCTCCGCCTGGGCCCCCTCGTCGAGAACCATCCACGCTTTCCCGAGCGCACCAACGTCCAGCTCGTTCGCGTCGACTCGCGCGCGGAGGCGACGGCAGGTGTCTGGGAGCGCGGGGCGGGGGAGACCCTCTCCTCCGGGACGAGCGCCTGCGCGGTGGCCGGAGCGGCCGTCGTCAACGGCTGGTGTGACAGCCCGGTCACCGTCCACCTCGCGGGCGGCGATCTCCTCGTCCAGTTGGATTCCAACCTTCAGGCATGGCTCACCGGGTCGGCGCAAGAGATCTGCACCGGCGAGGTGAGCCAGGAATGGCTGGCGGGATGAGGTTCGCGAAGCGACTGGAGCTCGTGCCGCCGTATCTCTTCGCCGAGCTCGAGCGGAAGGTCGACGAGAAGCGGCGCGAGGGCGTCGACGTCATCAGCCTCGGCATCGGGGATCCAGACCTGCCGACTCCGGAGCCGGTCGTCCGGGCGCTCCAGGAGGCAGCAGCAGCGCCCCAGACGCATCAGTACCCGACGAATCGGGGCCTCGAGCCGTTTCGAGAGGCGGTCGCCGACTTTTACGCGGACCGCTTCGGGACGAACGTCGATCCCGCAACGGAGGTCGTTCCCGTGCTCGGGGGCAAGGAGGGAGTAGCGCACATCGCCTTCGCCTGCCTGGATCCCGGCGACGTGGCGCTCGCGCCGGAGCCGGGCTACCCGCCGTACGCCTCAGGCCCGCTCTTCGCGGGGGCCGAGGTCGAGTACTTGCCGCTCCGCGAGGAGAACGGGTTCATGCCGGACCTCGAGGCCGTTCCCGCCGACGTCGCCGCCCGAGCCAACCTCCTCTTTCTCAACTACCCGAACAACCCGACCGGTGCGATCGCCGCGGAGGGCTTCTTCGAGCGCGCGGTGGCCTTCGCGCGCGAGCACGACGTGATCGTCGTGCACGACAACGCCTACTCCGAGATCGCCTTCGACGGCTACCGGCCGCCGAGCTTCCTCTCCGCCGAGGGCGCCAAGGAGGTTGGCGTGGAGATTTTCTCGCTCTCGAAAGGCTGGAACATGACCGGCTGGCGGATCGGCTGGGTGGCTGGGAACCCCGAGGTCGTCGAGCACTTCCGCCGCCTGAAGACCAATCTCGACTCGGGCATGTTCGATGCGCTCCAGCTGGCCGGCGTCGCGGCGCTGATGCAGGCCCGTGCCTTCCCTGCCGAGATGTCCGAGCTCTACCGCCGCCGCCGCGACCTCATGATCGACGCGCTCGCCCGCATCGGCCTCCCGGCGACGCCGCCACAGGCGACTCCGTACATCTGGGTTCGGGTTCCCGACGGTTTCACGTCGGAGACCTTCACCGAGCTCGTCCTCGCCGAGGCGGGCGTCGTCGTCTCGCCGGGGCCGTCCTTCGGCCCGAGTGGCGAGGGTTACGTCCGCGTCTCGCTCACCGTCGCCGATGAGCGCCTGGAGGAAGCCGCGAACCGGATCGCAACTTCGCTTCGCGTCGGGGCCCGGGCATAATCCGGGTGTGACCCAACACCAGCCGGATCCCGCGCCCGGGGCCGAGCCCGAGCGCGGCTTCCTCGTCGCCGTGCTGGCCCAGGGGGTTGACGCAGACGATGAGCTCGCAGAGATGCGAGAGCTGCTGCGAACCGCCGGGGTCGAGCCGGTCGGAGAGCTCGTGCAGCGCCGCCCGGCACCCGACCCCCGTACCTACGTGGGCAAGGGCAAGCTCGTCGAGCTGAAGCAGGCTGTTGCGGGCACGGAGGCGGAGTCGCTCCTCGTCGACGACGACCTCGACCCCGGCCAGCAGCGACGACTCGAGGACGAGCTGAAACTGCGCGTCGTCGACCGTACCCAGCTGATCCTCGACATCTTCGCGCAGCATGCGACGAGCGCCGAGGGCAAGCTCCAGGTCGAGCTGGCCCAGCTCGAGTACAACCTGCCGCGCATGCGCGGGATGTGGCAGCACCTGGAGCGCCTCGGAGGCGGGATCGGCACGAGGGGCCCCGGCGAGTCGCAGCTCGAGACCGACCGCCGGCTGGCGAGGCGAAGGGTCGGGCAACTGCGCCGCCGGCTGAAGGAGCTCGAGCGCCGCCGCGACACGCAGCGCAAGGCCCGCCGCCGCGCGGAGACGCCGGTCGTGGCGCTCGCCGGCTACACGAACGCAGGCAAGTCCACGCTCCTGAACGCGCTCACCGATGCCTCCGTCTCGGTGGACGACCGCCTCTTCGAGACGCTCGACCCCACCACGCGCGGCTTCTCGCACGAGGGAAGGCGCTACCTCGTCACCGACACGGTCGGTTTCATCCGCCGTCTGCCGCATCAGCTCGTCGAGGGCTTCGCCGCGACGCTCGAGGAGACGCTCCACGCCGACCTCGTGCTCCACGTCGCCGACGCCTCGGCGACGGACGAGCATCTGGACCAGACGATCGCCGCGGTCGAAGCCGTCCTGGCGGAGATCGGCGGCGCCGAGCTCCCGGTCGAGCTCGTCCTGAACAAGATCGACGCCGTCGACCCGCTCCGGCGCCGGAGGCTCGCGAACCGCTTCCCAGGCGCCGTGCAGGTATCGGCGCTCGCCGGGGAAGGCCTCGACGCGCTCAAGGGCCGCGTGGCAGGCGCATTCGCCGAGCGCCTGCGGCCGGTTCGCCTCCTCGTTCCCTACGACGAGGGTCGTGTCCTGGCTGAGCTGTACGAGCTCGGCGCGCCCATCGACGAGCGCCTCGACACTCCCGAGGGGGTCGTCGTCCTGGCGCAGCTTCCCCAGCGGGAGGTGCAGAGGTTCGCGCCGTATCTGATCGCCGAGCCGGCTGCGCGGGCGCGGGGCCGGTGATCGAGCTCGAGATCCAGCGGACGCGCCCCGACGCGCGCGTTCCGGAGAGAGCCTACGACGGGGATGCCGGGCTCGACCTCGCCGCCTGCGCGGAGGTGAGGCTCGCCCCGGGGGAGCGAGCCCTCGTCGGCACGGGCCTCGCCGTCGCCATACCGGACGGCTATGCAGGCTTCGTCCAACCGCGGTCGGGCCTCGCGGCCCGGCACGGGATCGCGGTCGTCAACTCGCCGGGCCTGATCGACTCGGGCTATCGCGGCGAGATCAAGGTCGTTCTCCTGAACACCGACCGCGAGAGGACTTTTGTCGCCGAGCCGGGCGAGAGGATCGCCCAGCTCGTCGTCCTGCCCGTTCCCGAGCTGGTCGTCCGCGAGGTGGACGAGCTGCCCGAGAGCGTGCGGGGCGTGCGCGGCTTCGGCTCGTCGCAAAGCGTGTGATCGAGCCGAGAATCAGGGTATCGGCCGTCCTGCGGCGGGAGGGCAGGATCCTGCTCATCCGCCAGGAGAAGCCAGGCCGCGAGTACTGGCTCCTCCCCGGGGGCGGCGTGAACATGGGCGAGACGCTCCTCCAGGCGGTGCAGCGCGAGCTCTCGGAGGAATGCGGGATCGACGAGGATCTCCCCCTCGAGGGCCCGATCGCGGTGGCGGAGTCGATTGCGCCGCAGGGAGCCCCGGCCAAGCACGTCGTGCACATCATCTTCGCCGGCTATCTCGGCGGCCGCTCCCTGGAGGCGGTGACCTCGAAGGACGCCACCATCCGCGGGCACCGCCTCTTCGCGGGCGAGGAGCTCCAGGGGCTCCCCTTGCATCCGCCGATTCAGCGCTTTCTCGCCCGCTGGCAGCCCGGTGACCCGGTGGTCTACCTCGGGTCCATGTGGGTACCCTGAGCCGCAACGCTCAGCGTGAGGGCTTCAATGCCTTCGGAGCGGCCGCGAAGCTCCAGCGTGCGGCTCTCGAGCTCGTCGTCGTCCACGCCGGCCGCGGTCGCCGTAGCCGTTGAGACCACGATTTCGCCGGTTGCCGCAAACGCCGCGAGGCGCGCCGCCGTGTTTACCGGGTCGCCGAGTGCCGTGAAGTCGAGAGCCTCCTCTTCGCCGACCGTCCCGATGTAGGCCGTGCCGGTATGCACGCCCGCGCCGACGGGCAGCCATGGGGACGCGCCCTCATGCCCGGTGCGCACGAGAAGCTCGCGCGCGGCCGCGATCGCGTCAGCGGCGTGGTCCGCGCCCGCGAAGCCCGGGATGAAGAGAGCAACGAGCTTGTCGCCGGCGAACT
>Ga0307296_10000116_pt1 | contig 32735 bp, 41 predicted proteins | sample ER_DNA_153_FD_194467 | JGI IMG/M metagenome (GOLD analysis project Ga0307296, IMG submission 194467) | Bulk soil microbial communities from the East River watershed near Crested Butte, Colorado, United States - ER_DNA_153 | ecosystem: Environmental > Terrestrial > Soil > Floodplain | place... | reverse complement strand
CCCTGGCTACCGGCGATTGTGTCGTCGCCCGCCCCGCCGTCCAGAGTCAGCGAGATTGCCTGGGCTGCGAGCATCGGCGCGGACAGCGCGTCGTTCCCACCGAGTCCTCGAACGACGAGCTCATCACTCGGCTCCTGATGCTGAACGGCGACCATCGTCCGGAGGCCGGACACGACAACGCCCGAGGCGCTGCCGCTGATCGCGACCATGTCGCTCGCATCCGTGCCGTTCACCTCGACGCGGTCGTGCTGACCGTCGCCGGCCGCCCCACCCGGGGTGCCGGAGAGATCGAGGTTCAGATTCGCGAGCTCCGTGCTCTTCAGATCGTTGACGGTGACGACGTCGGGCCCGCCGAGAGCGTCGAAATCGATCCGCTCCAGTCCTGCGAGATCCATCGTCACGTTGCCGAGGTCACGGGCGAACCTGACATGCGTCCCATTCGCGGAGACCGTGACGTGCTCGGCGACAGCCGCGCCGTTGAAGCCCATCGTGTCGGTGCCGGCTTGGCCGTCAACGGTGTCGCTCCCGTCGCCCGGATCCCAGACGAACGAGTCGTCTCCGGCGCCGAGCAGGACGTGATCGTTGCCGCCGTTTCCGTCCGCCAGGTCGGTTCCGGCACCGCCGAGCAGCGTCTCCGCTCCGGCTCCGCCGATGAGCGTGTCGTTTCCGGATCCGCCGTCGAGCAACGTCTTGATCCGCGCGGTGAACACGCCGTTCCGTTCGTCGATGCGCACGAGATCGTTGCCCGCTCCTGCGTGGACGCTCATCCGTGCAACCAGCTTCCGCTTGAAGCTGAAGTCGGCCTTGCCGTCGTCACCGACGTCGACCTGGAGGATCCGGGCATTGCCGGCCTTCAGGCGGAGCGCGATCTTGTCACTCGCCCGCGTGCCGTCGATGTTCAGCGAGCCACGCTTGAGCTTGGGTCGCTGGATCTTGTGGGTCGCCGCGCTTGCGCTCGAGGCCACCACTGCGCTCGCCAGCACGAGTGCGGCAACCGCGAGCAGCCGGCCGAAACGCAAACGATTGATCTTCTTCTTCGTGTCCATGACTTCCTTTCGTTGAGTCGACCTTCGTAGTCCTAGGGACTCCGGCTGGCGGCGCTTATTCCCGGAAGCGAAGTTCGCCGGCCCGGGAATAGCCTTGGCGCAGCGGTGTCTTCCGACTCGGAAGGTGAAACGTTCGAAGGGAGGCACGACCATGAAGGCAGTAAGACTCCGAGAAGCAGATGCAGTTCCAACCGGCGGCTCGACGAATGTCCTCGTCGTCGCCCTCGGCATTGCTCCGATCGAAGCCCCGAACGGGAACGTCCTCGTCGTGGCACCGGCGCTCAACTCGTGGCTTCGGCGCTGGGCCTCGGATGACGATCGCGCACGCTGCCTCGCCGCGAGGCGGGTGCGCGCGTATCTCGAGCAGTTCGAGCTGCGGGGCGTACACGCAGAAGGTCGGGTCGGCGACCCGGATCCGCTCCTCGCAATCGCCGACGCGCTGACGACGTTCCCCGCGGACGAGATCGTGGTCGTCGGCGACGCACGGGCCGAGAAGCTCGCACTCCGGGCGCGAACGCGCTTCTCGTTGCCGACGTCTCGCGCCGGGGGGCCGCTGTCACTCGCCGCGTAGGCGTCGTCTCAACGGACATCGTCGCCTAGCGCCGATCTATGCTCGCCCGGACGCACCGGCCGTTTCCGGCCGGCATTCCGATGGAGCGCACGCTCGACCCCGCCCGTCTCGGAGACCACCTCGACCGTCTCTACCGGGCGGCCTGGGCGCTCTGCGGCTCGCGCGAGGACGCAGAGGACCTCGTCCAGGAGACGTACGCGCGCGTGCTGGCGAAACCACGACTGCTCCGCAACGAGGACGACCTCGGCTACCTCATGCGTGCACTGCGGAACACGTTCTACAGCCGGCTGAAGACCGAGAGCCGTCGTCTGAGGCCGGGCCCGCTGCCCGAGCAGCTCGACGTCGTCGCCGACCCCCACGCACGCGATCCCGAGGCCGCGGTCGAGGCCGGCGAGCTCTACGCCGCGATCGCCGCGCTACCCGACGACTTCCGCGACGTCCTCGTCGCCGTCGACGTCACGGGCCTCTCGTACAAGGAGGCGGCGAGAGCCCTCCGGATCCACGAAGGCACTGTCATGAGCCGCCTCTATCGCGCGCGTCAGCAAGTCGTGCGTCGAGTCGACGGCGGCGCGGGCTAGCCGCTGCCCGTGTCGACGGGCCCGACGAGCACCTTCTGGCCCGATGAGCCCTGATCGCCGTCGGCCCGCTCGCGCGTGACCGTCAGCGTCGAGAAGTCCTTCGGCGAGACACCTGCCCAGAGGGTCACGTGGCGGCCGTCGTTGAACGTCCCGACGGGAACGAGCACGCCGGACGAGTTGCGGAGCCAAGCCTCGTAGAAGCGCCCGTTCTCGAGTCGCGGGAGCCCCGTGGCGCTCAGCTGGATTCGCCACCCCGAAGCGGTCTTCGTCAGGGTCGCCTTGCCGGCCGAGGCGGGCACCAGCTTCGTCGGACCGAGGGCGGCCTGGAAGCGCTCGCTCGAACTACCGGAGCGCAGAACGGTGAGCCCGATCGCGACGACCAGTACGGCGGTCACGGCTGCGCCGGCGAGGACGAAACCGCGCGGCGCCCGCACTCGGCGGGAACGTCGCTGGGCCTCGATGCGCGCTCGCAAGGCCGGCGGCGCCTCGACCTCGGTCGCAGCGCTTCGTGCCAACGAGACCGCGCGCTCCTGCTCCGCCAGACGGTCGGCGAGCTCCGAAGAGGCTGCAACCTGCTCGCGAAGAGCAGCACCGCGCTCCGGGTCGAGCGATCCGTCGGCGAGCGCCGCCAGCTCGGCGATCTGATCCTTGTCGTGTCGCCCGCGTCTCATCGCCACACGAAAGGTAACGCCGTCGGAATGGCCAGGAATCGTCTCACACCTCCATAGACCACTTTCCGGCGAAGCTATTCCCGAGCCACCGTCGGGGAATACGCGGCGTCTTCTGGTGTCTGAAGTGGACGAAGAGCCAATTTCCTCCGAAAGGACATCATGACTCCCGCTCGGAACCTCATGGACGCGATTCAGACACTCGTCGTCGAGCGACAGACGCTACGCCTGCGAGGCGCAGACTGCCGCGAGCTCGAGACGAACCGGCTCGAACTCGCGCTTCGGCAACGCCAGCTGTCTGGCGCGCTGATCGATCGCTATCTCCACCACTCCGACTAGGCGCGCGCAAGAACGGCGTCGAGCCGCTCCAGGCTCTCGGCCGGCCACAGCTTTTTCGAGTCGTAGTAGACGTCGAATGCAGGAGCCGCGTCCGGGAGCGTGAGCCACGGCAACTTCGACCTCGTGAAGATGTGAACGTCCGGGGTGATCGAGGACGGCTCGTCGAGCGTCCCCGCGCGGACGAAGCGCACCTCGGGTCGGCCGTACTCGCTGAAGACCGCGACCTGGCACGTCGGGCAGCGGTAGATCCGCTGCGCGCTGCCGTCGTCGCGCGGGACGTCGACCGGCTGTGGTTCGCCTGCGAGCAGCTCCATGCGGTCGGCCTCGATCAGCAGGTTGATCACGAACGCGCTGCCGGTCTGCCGCTGGCAGTTCAGGCAGTGGCAGCAGTGGACGAACATCGGCTCGGACGTCAGCCGGTAACGGACCGCTCCGCAGGAACAGCCACCTTCGCGTGCGGCACCCACGAGCCGGACAGTACCGTCCGCACCTGGCTGCCCAACAGCCGGCGCGTCCTTTCGGAGCTACCCTGACCGCGTGGCCGAGCAGAGCGACACCCTCGTCTTCGTGCCGGCCTGGAACGAGGAGGAGAACCTGCCCGCGGTGCTCGAGGAGTTACATCACGAGCTCCCGGGCGCCCACGTGCTCGTCGTCGACGACGGCTCGACCGACGGGACGGTGAGCGTCGCCGCGAAGCACGGCGCCGAGGTGCTCTCCTTCGGCGCCAACCGCGGGTTGCCCGCCGCGATCTCGGGCGGCTACGGCTACGCCCTCGAGCACGACTACGAGTATTGCGGCCGCGTCGACGCGGACGGGCAGCATCCGGCCGACGAGCTCCGGCGGCTGCTCGAGCGCGTGCGCGCCGACACCTGCGACGTCGCCGTGGGCTCGAGGTACGCCAGCGGCGATGGATTCGAGGCTCGACGCTACGAGGCGACCCGGGCGAGGCGCCTCGGCACCGCGGTCCTGCGCCGCTCGATGAAAGTCGCTCTTCGGCGCCCGTTCCTCGACGCGACCAGCGGCCTCTACGCGGCGAATGCAAAGGCGCTGCCCGTGCTCGCCCGCCCCTACGACAGCACTGCACCCGAGGTGCAGGCGCTCCTGCGCCTTGCCGAGGCCGGGCTCCGCGTCGACGAGGTTCCGGTGCACATGCGAGAGCGGGCGAGCGGCGAGTCGAAGCTCCGCGGCAAGAAGGCGATCATGCTCGTGCTGACAGTCGCGGGCACGCTGATCACCTTCGAGGGGTTGAGGCGGGCGCGTGGCCGGCGCTGAGCAGAAGCGGCTCGTCGCGGTCTTCGGCTTCTCGGCGCGCGGTGTGGACGGCCTCCATCCGCTCTGCCTGCTCCGCCTCCGGCACGCCGAGGAGCTCGCGGGCGGCGCTGACGCGGTCGTCCTGTCGGGCTGGTCGAGACACGGCGCGGGGTTCGGAGAGGCCGAGCTGATGCGTGACGCGTGGCAGGGGCCCGAGGTGCGGCTGGTCTGCGACACGACCGCCCGGAACACGATGCAGAACGCCGCGGGCGTCGCGGCGCTCGCGCGGGAGCTCGGCGTCGACGAAGTGATCGTCGTCACGTCGCAGTGGCATGCGCCCCGAGCTCGTGCGCTCGTGCGCGCCGCACTCGGAGATGCCGACGTCTCGGTCAGCGCCTCCTCCCCTCGCGGGCCGGTGCACCCGCGCCTGCTCGCGCGTGAGCTCGCCTGCCTCGCCGCACTGCCCTACCAGCGGCGCCGTGCTCGTGAGCCTCGCCTCGCTCACTCGCAACCGTCCGCTCAGGACGGCTGATCCGGCGCCGGTACGCTCCCGCGCATGCGTGGGCTGCTACTCGCCGGCGACACGGAGCGTTCCGCCGCGCTGCGGCACGAGATTCCGGTCGCGATCGGCGACCCGCTCCTGTTCGCGGACGTCGACGGGCGCCGGTACGTCCTGACGACCCGCCTCGAGAGTGACCGGATGCAGCGCGCGCTGCCCGACGCAAAGGTGCTCGACTACTTCGAGCTCGGCTACAAGGAGCTCGTCGAAAGCGGACTGACGATGCACGAGGCCGGGCGCGAGATCGAGGTCCGCGTCGTGCGCGAAATCGGCATCGACGAGGCGATCGTCCCGGCCGACTTTCCGCTCGCGCTCGGTGACCGCTTGCGCGAAGAGGGAGTCGTTTTGACTGTCGACGAGACCTCCGTCGCGCTGCGGCGGCGCTCGAAGTCGCCGGTCGAGATCGAGGGCATTCGAATCGCACAGCGGGCCGCCGAGGCGGGGATGGGCGCAGCGTCCGAGCTGCTCGCCCGCGCCCAGCCCGGAGCCGAAGGCCGCCTCGAAGTGAACGGCAACTTGCTCCTCGCCGAGGACGTTCGCTTCGTCCTGCGCGAGGCGTGTTCCGCGCACGGAGCGCCGTGCCCGCCCGATGTGATCGTCGCGTCGGTCTGGCAGGGCAATGGCCACGAGCCGGGCAGCGGCCCGCTCCCCGCGGGACTGCCGATCCACATCGACCTCTGGCCGCGCCACGAGGAGACCGGGTGCTGGGCGGACATGGCCCGAACCTTCGTGGCGGGCGAGCCCGTGTCCGAGCACGCCGAGCTGATCGCGGAACAGGACCGGCTCGTACGGGAGGCGCTCGACGAGGCGAAGGCAGCCGTCCGTCCGGGCATCACGGGGCGAGAGCTCTTCGACGCGACGTGCGACCTCTTCGAGTCGGCCGGCTACCCGACCCAGCGCACCACGGACGGCGAAGCGAACGGCTTCCAGCACTCGCTCGGGCACGGCGTCGGCCTCGAGGTGCACGAAGCTCCGGGGCTCGGCCTCTCGGGGCGCGATCCGCTCGTCCCCGGCGACGTGATCGCGATCGAGCCAGGCTTGTGGGATGAGGGCGCCGGAGGCGTGTGCCACGAGGATCTCGTGCTCGTGACCGAGACGGGCGGCGAGGTGCTGACGCGGTTCCCGTACGACCTCGCGCCAGCCTGAGCCTGGTCGTAGTCAGAAGAAAGGCCCTGGATCCAGGGCCTTTCTCACCGGGGACGCGCAAGCTTCCTAACGCACCCAGAACCATCCGTACATCATCGGCTCGTGCACCGAGCAGTAGTACTTCCAGTGCCCCTTGACGAGCTTGACGGTGATCGTCTTCGTGCCCGTGAAGCCCGTGCCGGAGATGTGCTTCTCGATGTTCGGCTTCGTCTCCTTCTCGAGCGTGAAGTTGTGCTGCGACGACTTGTCGGTGACCGTGATCTTGTAGGTGCCGGGCTTGAGCGTCTTGACCTTCTTGCCGGCCTTCGTCAGCGAGATCGAGTAACCGGGCCCTACCGTGCCTTTGAGATTCGTTGCCGTGGCGCCACGGCCCTGACCGAGCGCCGCGGCCGCGACCGTGGCCGCAATCGCGACCGTCGCGCCGATGATGAGGATGCGATGCATCTCCGCTCCTTGCCGTTCGGGGGTTGACTCTCGGTCTACGGCAGTGGGCCACGGCCGGTTTCGGACAACCGAACCGTGCATGCTTCAGTAACGGCAACCGACTCGACGAACGCAGGAGGGACGATGGAGAAGCGCATTCTGGGCGGCAGCCGGTTGGAGGTGTCAGCGGTCGGGCTCGGCTGCATGGGAATGAGCCAGAGCTACCCGCCGTTCCCCGAGCGGGACGAGATGATCGCAATGATCCGCGCAGCGGTCGAACGCGGGGTGACGTTCTTCGACACCGCACAGGTGTACGGGCCGTTCACGAACGAGGAGCTCGTGGGGGAGGCGCTCGAGCCCGTCCGCGACCAGGTCGTGATTGCCACGAAGTTCGGCTTCGACCTGGAAGACGGGCAGAGCCACGGCATCGACAGCCGCCCGGAGACGATCAAGCGGAGTGTCAATGCCTCGCTGAAGCGGCTCCGGACGGACACAATCGACCTGCTTTACCAGCACCGCGTCGACCCGAACGTCCCGATCGAAGACGTCGCCGGCACGGTCAAGGAGCTGATCGCCGCGGGAAAGGCGCGGCATTTCGGCCTCTCGGAGGCGGGAGTTCAGACGATCCGACGCGCACACGCCGTCCAACCCGTCACCGCCGTGCAGAGTGAGTACTCGCTCTGGTGGCGCGAGCCGGAGCAGGCAATCCTGCCGACACTCGAAGACCTCGGGATCGGCTTCGTGCCCTTCAGCCCGCTCGGGAAGGGCTTCCTGACCGGGACGATCGACGAGTCGACGACGTTCGAAAGTTCCGATTTCCGCAACACAGTTCCCCGGTTCGACACGGAAGCACGGTCGGCGAACCGCGTTTTCGTCGAGCTTCTCGACCGCGTCGCGGAGCAGAAGGGCGCGACGCCGGCGCAGATCGCGCTTGCCTGGATCCTCGCCCAGAAGCGGTGGATCGTCCCTATTCCCGGGACCACGAAGCCACACCGCCTCGAGGAGAACGTCGCGGCAGTCGACCTCGAGCTCACCGGCGACGACCTGCAGGAGATCGAGACCGCTGCGGCGCAGATCACCGCGCAAGGCCAGCGCTACGCGGAAGCCCAGCAGCAGATGATCGACCGCTGACCTGCGATGACCGATTCGCCTTCACGCCGCGTTGAGGTCACTGCAGCGGAATTCAGCGAGCTCTTTCGCAGCGTCAGCTCTTGGGGGCGCTGGGGCGAGCGCGACGAGCGAGGAGCACTGAACTACCTCGAGCCTGAGCGGGTGGTCGCGGCGTCCCGTCTTGTGCGCGACGGGACGACGGTGACGCTGAGCTTGCCGATGAACACAAAAGCCGCGGAGGACAACCCGGAGCCGGCGGTGCACTACATGACGACCATCCCGGGCACCGGCGAGTCAGGAAAGCTGCGGTTCGCGAAGGACTTCGTGGGCGCCGATTACCACCACGACGGCCACACCCACATCGACGCGCTCTGCCACGTCATCTACGAGGGCCGCCTGTACAACGGAACCCCGGCCGGGGCTGTGACGGCCCAGGGCGCCGAGGCCGATTCGATCGAGGTCCTCGCGAACGGCTTGGTCGCCCGAGGCGTCTTGCTCGATATCCCCCGTCTCCGGGGAGTGCCTTGGCTCGAGCCGGGCCAGCACGTCTTCCGCGACGAGCTCGAGGCCGCCGAGCTCGAGCAGGGCATCGCCGTCGGCGAGGGCGACGTGCTCCTCGTTCGCACCGGTCACACCCGCCGCCTGAGCGAGCTCGGCCCGTGGCCTACGGCAACTGCCAAATCGGGTCTACACCCCACTGCGATGCCATTCCTCTCCGAGCGCGGCGTCTCAGCGCTGGGCAGCGACGGAAACAGCGACACAGCGCCCAGCAGCACCGAGGGCGTCGACTTCCCGATCCACGCCCTGGCGCTCAACGCCATGGGCGTGCACCTCTTCGACTACCTGAACCTCGAGGACCTTGTCACCGCCTGCGAGCGGGCAGGACGTTGGGACTTCCTCTTCATCGCTGCTCCACTCCGCATCACCGGTGGAACTGGCTCGCCGCTGAACCCGCTGGCCGTCCTTTAAACGTCCTCGTATTCGTCGTGGCGGCGCCACCACTCGTAGGGCTTGGTCTGCGGGTATCCGGCGGGCGAGTCCTCCCAGTTCTCCTGACGGCCGAGCGGCGTCAGGTCGAGGAACGTCCAGACGCTGCCGAGAGCTTCGACGCCCCGGCTCGTCGTGAAGTACGTCCGAAAGAGACCGTCGCCGTCGCGAAGGAAGACGCTGAGGCCGAACGTCTCTCCGTCCTGGTAGACGTCCGGCTGCGGAGCTTCCGGCCCGACGCCGAAGTCGACGTTGAAGTCGCTCTCGAACGACGAGTACCACGGGATCGTCCAGCCCATCCGGTTTCGGTACGCCTGGATCTTCGTGATCGGCGCGCGGGACACGAGCGCGAAGGACGTGTCGCGGGCGTGCAGGTGGGCCAGGTGGCCGATCTGGTCGACGAACATGGAGCAGCCGTTGCAGCCCAGGTCCTGGTTCGGTCCGAACATGAAGTGATAGACGAGCAATTGCCCGCGCCCCTCGAACAGGTCGGGCAACGTGGCCTTGCCGCCCGGCCCGTCGAAGACGTAGTCCTTGTCGATCCGTGCTCTGGGCAGCTTCCGACGCTCGGCGGCGAGCGCGTCGCGCGCCCGGGTGGCTTCCTTTTCCTTTGCAAGGAGCGCCTCCTGCGCTGCTTGCCACTCCGTCTGGGACACGACCGGTGGAAGGTTCACTGCGATCCTTTCAGTCGAGGCCTCCGACTCAGTCGGGGTACTCGTCCTTCCGCCAGGTTCGCGGCTCCGCAGGCTGCTCTTTCGGCGTTCGGTCGAGCAGGAAGCTGGCGTAGGGCGCGACGAACGGGTCCGGCGCCGACACCGTGTAGGTGTGGTAGACGGTCCCGTCCTCACGGACGAACGCGATCCAGGCCGGGTTCTCGCGCAGCCCGACCTCGAGCTCGGCCCCGATCTGGTCTGACCACTCCTCGAGCCAATCGGGCGGGTTGTCGATCATCTGCTTAACCTCGGGGATCTTCTCTGCCTGCTCCTTCTTCAGTGCCAGGCCGAAGTCGAAGGCGAAGTCCGTGTCGTAGGTGGAGACGTAGGGGAACTGCCAGCCCATCCGCTCCTTGTACGCCGTCAGCCGCTCGATCGGCGCCCGCGAGAAGCAGATGAGCGTCACGTCGCGATGATTCAGGTGGATGAGCCCGCCGTCGAGCTCGTCGGCCAGGCCGGTGCAGCCGGGGCAGGCGCCGTTCGTGTAGTCGGGGCCGAACATGATGTTGTAGGCAAGCAGCTGTGAGCGCCCGTCGAAAAGCTCGGCGAGCGTCTTCTTGCCGTCCTCGGTGTCGAACTCGTACTCCTTCTCGACCGGGACCCAGGGGAGATCGAGACGTTTTCTCTTGATCTCCTCGTTTTGCTTCGCCTGCTCGGCCTCGAGCTTGGCGAGCTCGTCCCGGGCCGCCTGCCATTCCTCGCGGGTGCCGATCTTGTGTTCGGGCATCTCTTCTCCCTCGGTCGACGGCTCGGACGCTACCGATCACGAACTGAGACCGACGGCGACCGGGAAACTCATCGCAGACTCATCGACGGCTCCGCAAGTAACGTCTTTCGCGATGCACTTCCTCGACCGGATCCGAGCGGCGGCGGATCGCATCACAGCGCGCCTGGCGCTTGTCGGCGCGGATCCCCACGACGACGAGGACCTGGGTGCACGAAAGGCGCTGCTGGTCCTGATCTCGGTGTTGATCCTGCCGGTCGCCGCGTTGTGGGGGACGCTCTATCTCGCGTTCGGGTCGCCGGTCGGTGTGGTGCCGCTCGTGTACTTCGGCATCCTGCTCGGCGCAATCGCCGTGTTCTCGCGCACGCGCGACTTCCCGTGGCTCCTCCGGGTGGGCCAGGTCGACATCCTGCTCGCGCCGACGCTGTCGATGATCCCGCTCGGCGGGTTCCTCGACTCCGGCGGCGTCGGCCTCTGGGGAATTCTCGCCCCGCTCGGGGCGCTCGTGTTCAGCAGCGTCAGGTCGGCGGCCCGCTGGTACGTCGCGTTCGTCGTCGTGTTTCTCGGATCGGGAATCGCGGGCGAGGTGATCGGCCCAGTCTGGGCGCCGCTGCCCGTCTGGTTCACGAGCACGATGCTGGCTCTGAACATCGCGGTCGGCGGCACCATCGTGTTCACGCTGCTCGCGGTGTTCGCCGCCCAACGCCGTGATGCGCTCGCAGCGCTCCGACAGGAGCAGGCGAAGGCCGAGAACCTCCTGCTCAACATCCTGCCGCGCTCGATCGCCGACAGGCTGAAGGCCCAGACCCAGCCGATCGCGGATCAGTTCGGGTCGGCCTCGATCCTGTTCGCCGACGTGGTCGACTTCACGCCCTGGTCGGAGGGTCTCCCGCCCGCCGAGGTGGTCGGCTACCTCGATCACCTATTCAGTCACTTCGACGACCTCACCGAGCGGTACGGGCTCGAGAAGATCAAGACCATCGGCGATTGCTACATGGTCGCCGCGGGCGTTCCGACACCACGCCCCGACCATGCTCGCGCGCTCGCGCTCATGGCGCTCGACATGCTCGAGGCGATGCGCTCGGACGATAACGTTGGGCACCTCGGCCTCGATCTCCGGGTCGGCATCAATTCGGGCCCGGTGGTGGCGGGCGTGATCGGCCGGAAGCGCTTCCTCTACGACCTCTGGGGCGACGCCGTGAACACGGCCAGTCGCATGGAGTCCCACGGGATGCCGGGGCGGATCCAGATCACAGGGGCGACGTACGAGCTCCTCGCCGACGAGTTCGAGTGCGAGCCGCGGGGGACGATCGCGGTGAAGGGAAAGGGCGAGATCGAGGCGTGGTACCTCATCGGCCCGCGGGGCGGCCGCGCGTCAGCCGCCAACGAGTCGGCGCGCGAGCAGACGCTCGCCGACCGAGGCAAGCCCTAGCGAAAGAGACGAGAAGGCTCGGAGCGCCGGCGCACGAGGTCGATCAGGCGCGGCACGTCTCCATAACCCCTGCGTGGGAGCACGACCTCGAATCGCGCTCCGTGCGGCACCGCCGGCCCGTAGACGATCTCTCCCCCGTGAGCTCGAGCGTATGCCTGGGCAATCGCGAGCCCGAGCCCGGAGCCGTCGCCTCGGTCGCGCGATTCGGCGCTGCGCGCGAACCGGTCGAACAGGCGAGGAACGAACTCAGACGGAACACCTCGGCCGCGATCCTCGACCACGAGACGGAGGTGCCGGTCCTGCCCAAGCGCACTGATCGTGACCGGTGGCTTCCCGTGCTGCAGCGAATTCGCGACCAGGTTCGTGAGCATCCGGTCGAGCGCTGCAAGATCCACAACGGCCTCGAGGCCCGGTGGAACGTCGATCGCCACCGCGTTCGACTGAGGCTCCGCCAGCGGACGGACCAGCTCCTCGATCTTGGGACGGAGACGAACGGGCTCAGGTGAGATTCGGATCGCCGTCAGGTCGAGGCGAGAAAGGTCGAGCAACTGCTCGGCGAGATTCCGCATCCGAGCCGTCTGCTCTCGAAGCGCGGTTCGGAGAGCCCGGCGCTCCGGCTCGGCAAGCTCGTCCTCTCTTTCGTTCAACGTGAGGGAGATGCCGTAGATGTTCGACAACGGGTTCCGCAGCTCGTGTGTTGCGAGCGCGATGTACTCGCTCTTCAGGACGTCGACCTCCTGCAGCTTTTCGCGCGCGAGAGCGTCTTCGAGCAAGGTTGCGGCCATAACGCCGACTGTCGCAAGCGCCTCCTCATCGGTCTCGGTAAGTGAGGCCGGCGCAACGCGGGTGCCGCAGAGGAACGCGAGACATCGGCCCCCGCTGATCAGCGGGAGGGCGAATGCCGAGGTGAGGCCGTCGGCGGTGAGGAAGACGAGGTTCCGGGCCGCCCGGGCCTCCGCGAGCAAGGACACAGTCGAGCTCGCAGTCTCTTTGACCTCCTCGGCTTGACCGTCGTAGAGGACCGCCTTGACCGAGTCGAACTCGAATGTCTCCGCCACCGCAGTGCAGACGTTCTCGAGCAGAACCGACGCCGTGGGCCCGCCGCGGCCGGCGATCGAAATTCGGCGTACGGCCTCGACCGTCTTCCCACGATCCGGCGCGAGGCCGATCATCGGCTCACCGCGAGCGGAGTCGACGAAACCAGCCTGTAGGAACGATTTCCAATCGAAAGCGTTGCCGACCCGGCGCCGTCCTCGCTCAGCCAGGTCTGGACGGCCTCGATGACGCCGGAGACCGCACGAGACTCCCACTCGGACTCGACGCGCACCTCGTTCCGGGACCGGTCGAACGAGATCGCCGAGCGCTCGAAGAGGTTCGCGAGTCGACGCACGAGCCGTGGGACGCGCGTGGTGTCCTCGACCGTGACACGAATCTCGACCATCGTCCCTCCCAGGTTCGAAGCTTCAGCGCCGACCGGGTTCTTGGGGTCGGCTCGGTCGCGCTCCAACCTGCTCTGCTGAGGGTGGACAGTCGGCGGCTCGATTGCTCTGACCCGCCCGTGCTCGGCTGCGTCGAAGGGTTGTGACGCCGCCGGTCGGAACATACCAGGGAGCCGCGAAATCGGTGAATCGAGCTCCCCGACCGGTACACTCGCGTGGTTCCTCGTCACTCACGGGGGTGGAGTGGAGCTGCTGGTCTCGCCGACAACGGCTGATATTCGAGGATCGGAGATCCTCTCGATGCGCTTGACGGCGCCTGGGTCGTCGTGACGATCATCGAGGGTGAGCCGCAGCACCTTCGCGTCCTCATCGCGAACGAGCGGCGCGATCGGCTCGAACTGCTCGCCCAGGTCGTCGTCGGCCTTGGCCATGAGGTGATCGCTCGCGAGATCTACGTCAAGGAAGTTGGAGCCGCCACCGAGAGGGAGCGGCCGGACGTCGCTCTGGTCGGTCTCGGACTGAGCTCGGAGCACGCACTCGACCTGATCACGGAGATCGTCCGTGAAGCCGCGTGTCCTGTGATCGCCTTGCTGACTGCCAAGGATCCTGACTACGTCCGGGAAGCGGCGAAGCGCGGCGTCTTCGCCTACATCGTGGACGGCGACGCTGCCGAGCTGCAGAGCGCGATCGACATCACCCTGCAGCGTTTCACGGAGTACCAGAGCCTCCAGGGCGCCTTCGGCCGGCGGGCGCTGATCGAGCAGGCGAAAGGCATCCTGATGGCGCGGCACGCGACCGATGCCGACGGCGCCTTCGAACTGCTCCGCGATCACTCGCAGCACAACGGCCGAAAGCTGGTGGACGTCGCGCAGGCGATCGTCGACAGCCACTTGCTGTTGCTACAGCCGACACAGCCGCCAGCTAGCCCCGAGCCGGCAGCGTAAGACGGGGACAAGCGTCTCAGGCGTCGGTCTTCGGTGCGACGGCGTCTGAGCGGGCGGCGGCATATGCGTGTACCGCCGTCGTCAGGTCGAGAATCTGCTTTGAGAGCTCGAGCAGCTGCACGTTCTGCCGGTCCTCCTCTTGCACCGTCTGCCACTGTTGGTCGGCGATGGCCTGACGCTTCGCGTCGGCACGGTTCTGGCTGATCATCACGAAGGTCGAGAGGAAGATCGCCTCGAGCGAGACGATCATCGTCAGGAGGCCGTACGGGTACTTCTCGACGCCGAAGCCGATCCAGCAGCCGAACCAGATGATGTGGATGTACACGAACGCCATCGAGCCGGCGAAGGTGGTGATCCGGTCTGCGATCCGGTTCTGCACACTCTCGGCTCGCTTGCGAGCGTGCTCCAGGAGCGCCGGGTTCGGCTCCACCTTCAGGCGCGACAGCAGGTCGTTCTTGGTAGAGACGGCTGCCATTCCTAGTGCGCCACTGCCCGGGTTGACGACATGGATCGATCCTTGCGCCTGCCGCCCCGCGGAGAATCGGCGGAAGCGCTGATCGTCTGCGTGAACATCGCTACACCACCGGGGGCGGGTCTTCTCCCCGCCTCCACGCGATCAGCTCGTTGGACACGACCTTGACGGCGCCGGCGAACGGGATCCCGAGCAGGGCGCCGACGACGCCCCCCAGCTGCGCGCCGACCGCGACGCTCAGCGCGATCGCGAGCGGCGAGAGCTTGACCGTTCGGTGATAGACGAGCTGCTGCAGGACGTTGTTCTCGATCTGTTGGTAGACGATCATCGCGGCAACCACGATGGCGGCGGTCACGACTCCTTCGGTGGACAGGGCTACGACGGCGACGATGATCGTTCCGATCGTCGCTCCTACCATCGGGACGAGGTCGAAGATCGCCACGATCAGGCCGAGCGCGATCGGGTACGGGACCGAGGTCGCCGTCAGGATCACCGCCGTCACAGAGCCGGCCACGACGCTGATCAGGAGATTGCCGCTGACGTAGCCGCCGACGGCCGTCGAGATGCCCTCTCCGGCGCGTCGCACTCGCTTACGGTTTCGCTCGGGGACGAACCCGACGAGCGACTCGAACCACTGGCGTCCTCCGAGCTGGACGAAGAGCGTCAGAAAGAGGACGAAGACGATCGAACCAGCCGTGCGCACGACCGAGTCGACGGCGCCTCGCGCCGGGCCTGAAGTCGCGCCGAGGGTGCCGGCGTCGATCTCCTTTGCCCGTTCGACGATGTGGAACCGCGTCTCCAGGAAGCCAAGCTGGCCGTGCCCCTTGCTCAGATCGTCGACGATCTGCGGCCCGTTGTGGACGAGGCGCGTGGTCTGGTCGATGAGCGGTGACAGAAGGACGTAGCCGAACGCGACGAGCGCCGCCAGGAGGAGTCCGAAGCTGATCCCGACGGCGGCCCCGCGCTTCAGTCCGCGCCGTTCGAAGACCTGAACGACCGGCTCGGCGGCCATCGCGAGCACGATCGCCGCAACGAGCTGCAGGAGAATCGAGCGCGTCGCGTACAGACCGGCGAGCAACACGAAGCCGACGAGCGCGATGCCGACGAACAAGGCGATCGTGCGCGCCGGGATCGTGACCGGCACCGGGGGCTCTCCCGCTTTGCCGCCATCTCGACGTCCCGGAGCCCGGGACTTCGCGGCCGACGCCATCTCAGATTCGGGCTCCGACCGGCGTCCGAGCATCCTGGAACCGGCCGCTGCTGACGAACAGCCACGCGACGATCAGGCCGAACACGAACCCGCCGACGTGTGCGAAGAAGGCGACTCCGCCGCCGTTCGCCTCGGCGCTGAAGAGGCCGACGTTCGCCTCGTACAGCTGGTACAGAAACCAGAAGCCGAGGAAGAACCACGCCGAGATGCGGACCGGGAAGACGACGATCAGACCCAGCACGCGCGAGTTGGGATAGAAGACGAAGTACGCGCCGAGAACCGCCGCGATCGCGCCACTCGCGCCCAGGTTCGGAACCTGGGCGTCGGCCGCCGTCCCGGCCAGCAGCGTCATCCCGGCCTGTGCGATCGTCGCGACGAACCCGCCGGCCAGGTAGAAAAGCAAGTAGCGAAGGTGGCCGAACGCGTCCTCCACATTCTTCCCGAAGACCCCGAGGAAGAGCATATTCCCGAGGATGTGATCCCAGCTCCCATGCAAGAACATCGAGGTCAGCCAGCTGATCTCCCACGGCTCGGGGGCATCGCAGCTCCCGTTGAACGAGCACGCGTAGAACGAGGCGTGCGCAACCGACGAGTCGAGGTGCGGCAGTTCGTAGAAGAGCCAGACGGCGAAGTTCGCCGCGATGATCGCGATCGTGACGATCGGAAAGCGGCGAGCCGGGATCCCGTCTGAGAGCGGAAGCATGCGACCAGCGTCGTCGAGCGTACACCCTCTCGCATCGGCGAGTTCACCGACGCGCCGCGGAAATTCGCGTTGCGGCGAGCACTACGGATTTCACGCACGCCGTCTGCGCATTCGCCGATTCGCCGACGGGCACGGACGCGCAGGATCAAGGACGTCAATCAACAACGGAGGTCATCCCATGAGCACCATCGTTCAACAGGCAGAACAGCTGGCCGACGATCGACTCAAGAAGGTGCGTTGGGCACTGGGCCTGAGCGGTCTGCTCGCGATCGTGTTCGCGATCGTGATCCTCGTCTGGCCGAGCATCAGCCTCTTCGCGCTCGTGATCCTGTTCGGGGCGTTCGCGCTCGTGCGTGGGATTATCGGGCTCGGAATGGCGATCAGCAGCCCGATCAAGGAAGGGCGCGGCTGGCTCGTGCTTTCGAGCCTGGCCGGCATCGCCATCGGCCTGGCCGTCCTTTTCTTCACGGACATGTCCGCACTGGCTCTGCTCTATGTGATCGGGGCCTATGCCCTGACGCTGGGGATCCTCACGATCTTCGGCGCGCTTCGGCTCCCGATCGACAACAATGACAAGACCGTTCTCGTCCTCAGCGGGCTCGTCTCGGTCGCCTTCGGCGTCCTGATGCTCGCGAAGCCCGGGGACGGCGCGCTCGTGCTGCTCGCCCTGATCGCGGCCTATTCGCTGGTCGTCGGGATCGCCGAGCTGACGGTCGCAATCGGATGGCGCCGGCTCCTGGCCAGCGCCTCACGCGACTACCTGCGGCCGGCAGGCCCACAGGCGTCCCACTAACGGTGCTCGGCGTGCGCTCGGGACATCGAGCTCGAGCGCACGCCGCGGCTCCAAGGGAAAATGCCCGCGATGAGTAGTGCGACATCCGCGGCGAACGCTGTCAGCCCGATCGGGGTCGACTCGCGCGGCCTTCGGATCCTCAAGGTCCTCGGCTGGATCGCGGCCGGGGCGCTCGTGCTCGGTGGTCTCGATCTGCTCGGCGTCGACGTGTGGGGCTGGATCGCCGGGCTCTGGGACACGGTGCAGTCGGTTTCCGGCTGGTACCTGATCGCCGGCGCCGCACTGCGGACGGCCCAGACGGCCTTCATCTCTCTGGCTTGGCTTTTCATCCTGCGGGCCGCGTACCCGCACGCCCACATCGGCTTTGCCCCGGTGTTCGCTGCAAACGCGGTCGGGACGGGCCTCGAGGCCGTCCTGCCTGCCAGCCTGGGGACGGTCGTGATGCTCCTCATGTTCGTCGCGATCATTCCGGGCGCAACGCTCGCGGGAGTCACGGCCGCCTGGGCGGTCGAGAAGATTTTCTTCACAGTCGTAAACGCCTTCGTCTACGTCTACCTCTTCGTCGCCGTGCCCGGCTCCTTCTCAGTGGAGCTGGGAACGCTGCGACGACACCCCGGCTGGACGGTGCTGATCGTCGCGGGGGTGGTCGCCCTGGTGGTCGTGCTCGTGCGCACGTTCTGGCCGAGGCTGCGGCACCTCTGGGAGGACGCGAAGCAGGGCGGGGCCATCCTCTCCTCACCTCGTGATTACTTCGTGAAGGTGGTCTTGCCGAGCCTAGCCTCGTATCTGGCGAAACTGGCGATTATCGGCGTCTTCCTTGCCGCCTTCGCGATCCCGGTGACGTTCAGCTCGGTGATGCACGTCGTCGCCGGCAACTCGATCGCCGGCGCGACCGCGGTGACTCCTGGAGCGGCAGGCGTCACGCAGGCGATCAGCGCAGTCGCCCTCTCCGACTTCACGGACGCTCAGACCGCCACGGCCTACTCACTTGCGCAGCAGCTCGTGATGACCGCCTGGAACGTCGTCTTCGCCGTGCTTCTCGTACTCCTCGTCTTCGGCTGGACGAACGGTCGGGCGCTCGTCAAGTCGTCCTACGCCGAGGCGAAGGACCGAGCCAGACAGAGGCGCAAAAACGGCAAGGCACCTACCGCGCACGCGGAGCCGGGCCAAGGATGACCGGCACCATCCTCCTCGTTCTCGGATCCTTCCTCGCAAGCGCGGTGGAGATGGTCGAGGCGCTGACGATCGTGCTCGGCGTGGGAGTCGTACGGGGGTGGCGGTCGACCCTGTTCGGGGTCGGGGCCGCAGCCGTCGTGCTCGCAGGGTTGATCGCCACGATCGGGCCGGCGCTCGGAAGCATTCCGATCGACGCGCTGCGGCTGGTCGTCGGCGCACTGCTGCTCGTCTTCGGGCTGCAGTGGCTACGGAAGGCGATCCTGCGAAGCAGTGGGTACAAGGCGCTTCACGACGAGGAAGAGGCCTTCCGCGAGGGGCGTGAGCAGGCCGCCGCCGCTGGGACCGACCAGAGGGCCGGGCTCGACTGGTACTCCTTCACGGTCGCGTTCAAGGGCGTGCTGCTCGAAGGCCTGGAGGTCGTGTTCATCGTCATCAGCTTCGGTGCCGCCCAGGGGCGCTTCGGGCCGGCCGTTCTCGGCGCGGCCGCAGCCGTCGTGATCGTGGTCGCTGCGGGGCTACTCGTGCGCGGGCCACTCGAGCGGGTTCCGGAGAACTCGCTCAAGTTCGCCGTTGGCCTCCTACTGACGAGCTTCGGCACCTTCTGGGCGGCCGAGGGCGCCGGCGTCGACTGGCCCGGTGACGAGCTGTCCCTCCTCGCCGTGATCGCGTTCGTCGGAGCGCTCTCCTTCGGCCTCGTGCGCTCCCTCCGCCGCCAGCGCCTATCAGCGTCGCCCGCTGGAGCCGGCGCATGAGCTACGTGCGCGCGTTTGGCCGTTTCTGGTGGGACTTCATCGTCGGCGACGATTGGGTCGTCGCGGCGGCGGTCGGCCTCGGGCTCGTGCTCACCGGAATCCTGACCGGCCTCGGCGTCGATGCCTGGTGGCTCTTGCCGGTCGTCGTCGCGCTCGCGCTCGCCGGCTCGCTCCGGCGTGCGACTCGGGTGACGACGACGTAGCCGGAGTATCCGCACCGATTCGGGGATCCAGCCGATGCCGCGCGGAGCTTCGCCGACGATGCTTGCAGAATGATGCCGCCCTCTCACGGCGGTGCTGGTGTGAACTCAGAGCCGTTTCTCGGCCCACTCGCGCGCGCAACGCGTGGCGCTGGTTCCGCGAGCCTGACGACGATTCTCGTCGCCTTCGCGGCCAACCTCCTCGTCGCGGTCGCGAAGTCGGTTGCAGCGGTGGTGACCGGGTCAGCGTCGATGCTGGCTGAGGCGGCGCACTCCTGGGCGGATACGGGTAACGAGGTATTCCTGCTCATCGCTCACCGTCGGTCGCGCCGACGGTCTGACCGCGCGCATCCGCTCGGCTTCGGCCGCGAGGCCTACGTGTGGTCGAGCAGCCTGCGGACGGGATCACGACGCGAGGCACGAGCGCAACGGTGCGCCTCGGCCAGGCTCCCGAGGACGGCATCTCGCACGAGCTCGACGCCAACGAGCTCGGCCTGAAAGACACCGTCCGCGTCAATCCGAACGAGGTGGTCGACATCGTCGTCCTCTTCGAGGTCTTCTGCGGGCGCTACATGTACCACTGCCACATCCTCGAGCACGAAGACCACGACATGATGCGACCGTTCGTCGTCATGCCGGCCGAGCTGATGCCCTTCATGGACATGCACGAGGGCCATGGCGCGATGGCTGACATGAAAGACGGCTGAATAAGGGAGGAACCCGATAACACATTCGATCGCATGGGACAAACTGACCAATGCTGACGTGGTGCGCGCGCTCGAGGAGTACGACCGCCTAGGCGCGGACCAGTTCTTCTCCGAGCATGGCTTCGCACCGACTACGACGTACGAGCTGATCTGGGAGGAACGCCGCTACCCGCCGAAGGCAATCTTGGGCACCGCGTACAAGCTCGCCACGGGCAGTCGCCTCGCTTCCGGTGATTTCGAGGGCGGGAAGACCGGCGCGGTGAAGATCCTTGGAAAGCTGGGATTCACGGTGAGATCGAGGAGCAAGACGTGACCCGACCAAGCCTCCGTACCAAGCGGCAGATCAAGGCCGAGGCCTAGCCCGGCATGGCCGGGACGAACCGCTTGACGAAGTCGAGCGCGGTCTGCGCGACCTCCTGCCAGCCGTGGTCGATGGTCAGCGAGTGGCCGCGGTTGGGCATCTTCTTGATCTCGGTGACACTCGGGTTGCGCTTCTGTCGCTTGTAGGAGGCATTGGCGATCGCCCAGGGAACCGTGTGGTCCTTCTCCCCGTCGAGGATCAGCACCGGGCCCCGATCGGGGTTCTTCGTGTCGACCATGGACTCGGTCCGGGGATTGAGGTTGGCGTTGGCCATCTGGGCCAGAGCGATCCCCGACCCGGCCACGTGGTAAGTGTCGTAGAGGCGTTTCGACTCGTCCTCGTCGAGGGCGTTCGCCCAGCCGTACTTGAACTGGTCGAAGGTGAGCGTGATGGCGCGGCCTCGATTCCGGGGGTTCACCAGGAGGGGTCCAACCACCTTGAGCACGGAGAGGGGCAGCGGCAGGACGCCGCGAAACACGCCCGGGTCGATGGCAACCGTGGCTGCCGAGAGCCCACGGCCGGCAAGCATCTGGGCGAGCAGTCCGCCGGTCGAGTGCCCCATCACCGCGGGCTTCTTCTCGAGCTGGCCGATCACGTCGGCCGTGTGGTCGGCAACCTGCTTCAGCGTCTTGTTGGCGAGGACATCCGGGTTCGCCCGCGCCTCTGCAACCGTTTCCGGATCCTCCGGCCAGTCCGGTGTTAGCGGCGCGTAACCGGCCTGTTTGAAGAAGTCAGCCCAGTTGGCCCAGCTGCTCGGCAGCAGCCAGAGGCCGTGGATGAAGACGACCGGAGTGGCGCCGGAGGCGTTTGCCGCCTCGATTTCCCTGCTCTCCCGCTCCGAAATAGATGCCATGGCGAATCTCCTCTCGGTCGCAGTAGAGGGCTAAGATCGCACATGACCACGAGAGGAGGCACGATGGCGAACAGCGTTCGCGACGCGATGACCGAGGATCCCCGCTCGATCGGCAAGTCGGTGTCGGTGGTCGAGGCCGCGCGACTGATGCGAGAACAGGACATCGGCTCGCTCCCGATAACCGATGACGAGAAACTTGTCGGGATGATCACCGACCGAGACATCACGACGAGAGTGGTCGCCGAGGCCGCAGACCCGAAGATGACGTCGGTCGATGATGTCTACTCTCGGGACCTCATCAGCGTTGAGCCCGACAAAGACCTCGAAGAGGCGCTCCGACTGATGGCCCGCCACCAAGTTCGGCGGCTGCCCGTCGTCGAGAACGGCCGGCTCGTCGGCATCGTTGCCCAGGCCGACATCGCCCTCAGGGAGAACGAGAAGAAGACCGGTGAGCTCGTCGAGGCGATCTCTGCGCCCTCAGAGGGAGAACGCAGCTAGCGTCGATCGGTGCTCAGAAGGCATTTGCGGCCGACCTCCACTCCCGGAGGCGCTGCGCGATGAGCTCAGCCCGCTCCTCCTCGCTCCCGCCGTCCAGCACCTGGAGGTCTGAGGGGTCCGCTCGAAGGTAAACACCGGCGGTTCGGGCATTCAGTCCGGGGTCGCGATCCGACCGTGTCGTCCAGTACCCCGTGGCGCGGTCGGCAGTCTCCACCGTGATCTCGCCGGTGCCCTCGAGCTGCGGGGCATTCGGGTGCCGGGGGCGCTCGCCCTTCCAGAAATAGAAGATGCCGGCCGGATCCCTGCGCTCCTTCGCAGCCTCGCTCCAGTAGCGGGCCGACAGGGTGCCGTCCTCCTGCCAGGCGCGGCCGTTCACGTTCAGACCACCGTCGCGGTCCCGGGAGATGCGCAGGAGACTCACCGCCGACGGTTCTTCCTCGCTCCGCACGGTGAGCGAGAGCTGCCACCAGAGCCCTTCGACCGGGCCGCGGCGACCCTCGGTCTCGATCGCCTTACGGAGCTTCTCGTTGATTGAGCGAACCTCCGCCGGGCTCGTGGCCGGGTCGTAGCGGACGGAGGTCAGTCCGAGCAGGTCGCTCGGCAGCTTCGAACCGTGCGCGTGGAGGATGAACGTGCGCCGGATGCCGAGCGCACCGCCGAACAGCCCGGCCTCGAACACAACGTTGTCGCGCGGCGACGCCTCGCCGGACTCGGACGGATCCGTCGTGGTCCAGTCGTCCTGGGCGAACACGAAGGCGGCGAAATCGACCTCCTGGGAGAGCTCGACGAGCCGGTCGAGGGTGGACCGTCCCGGGTTGAACGTGGTCGTCCAGGGCTCGACGTCGGCGACGTCCTCGAGCCCGCGCGTGATTGCCTTGAGCAGCTTGGCCTGCTTGCCCGACGACCCGAGGAAGATGCGCGGCTTGTTCATGCGCGATTCAGGATTCTTGCAACGCTTGCAGACCGTTGGCGGTGTCGGGCGCTCTAAACGGAGAAGGCCCTGTCTCCAGGGCCTTCTCAAGTAGCGGGGGCAGGATTTGAACCTGCGACCTCCGGGTTATGAGCCCGGCGAGCTACCTGACTGCTCCACCCCGCGTCGCTTGGGTGCAGTTTACCAACCGTTTTCGGCGGCTGTCAGCCGGATTGCTTTAGCAGCTCGACGCATCCCTCGAGCACGCCGCTCGAGTCCGCGGTCCGCGCGAGCAGGGAGTGAAGCTGCTTCCGCTCCGCTGCGTCGAGGCCCACGAAGAGCTTGTCCTCGACCTTGCTTGCGGCCTGCTTGGCGGCCGCCAGGCGGGCCCGGCCCTCCTTCGAGACCTCGACGATGTGCCGCCGGCGGTCGTCGGGATCGCGGCGGCGGACGATCAGGCCTTCCGCCTCGAGGTCGTTGAGCAGGCCGACCAGCTTGCTGGGGTCGACCTCGATCGATTCGATCAGTGCCTGCTGGCTCGTCGGGTGGGCGTCGACCTGGAACAAGACGCCCAGGTGGCGCGGCGTCAGGCCTGACGGCTTGAGCGCCTCGCCGAACCAGCGCTCCGCGGCGCGGCCGACCTTCACCAGCAGCATTCCTGCGCTCGGCGTGTAGCCGAGCACTTGCTTCTTGTCGACCGGCTCAGTGGTTGTCATGCCGAAACCCTAGCAAATTCTAGATATTTGACAAGTCAGAATCGTATGTCATAGTAAATGATCGTACTCGACAAGCATTTCAGGAAGAGAGGGATTTCCATGTCGCCACGAAGCAAGATCGCCAACACCGACCGGCGCTGGATAGCCCTTGCCGTCCTCGTCGCCGCGCAGTTCATGGTCGTCCTCGATGTCGCGATCGTGAACGTCGCGCTGCCTTCGATCAAGACCGACCTCCACTTCACCCAGTCGAGCCTGCAGTGGGTGATCACGGCCTACGCGCTCATGTTCGGCGGCTTCCTGCTGCTGGGCGGGCGGATGGCCGACCTGCTCGGGCGCCGCCGGCTGTTCATCGCCGGGGTCGCGCTCTTCACTGTCAGCTCGCTGCTCGCCGGCTTCGCCTGGTCCGAGGCCTCGCTGATCGCCTTCCGCGCGACTCAGGGGCTCGGCGGCGCGCTGCTCGCGCCGGCGGCCCTGTCGATCCTGATGACGATGTTCGCCGAGGGCCGCGAGCGCAACATCGCGCTCGGCGTCTGGGGCGCAGTCTCCGGAAGCGGAGCGGCTGCCGGCGTGCTCCTCGGCGGAGTCCTCACCAGCTGGCTCGCCTGGTCGTGGATCTTCTTCATCAACGTCCCCGTCGGCCTGGCCGTCGTCGCGCTGACCCCGTTCCTCCTGCGCGAGAGCCGCGCGGCGCTCGACCACCGCCACTTCGACGTTGCCGGCGCCACGTCGGTGACCGCAGGGCTGATGCTGCTCGTCTACGCGATGACCCGGGCGACGCAGATCGGCTGGGGCACCGCCGAGACGGTTGGCCTACTGACCGCCTCTGCCGCCCTGATCATCGCGTTCGTCGTGATCGAGCTGCGCTCGAAGGCGCCGCTCCTGCCGATGCGCATCTTCCGCCTGCGCACGCTCACAGGCGCGAACGTGACGGCGTTCCTGCTCGGCATGTCCGTCTTCTCGCAGTTCTTCCTCGGGACGCTGTACATGCAGCAGGTGCTGCACTTCTCCGCAATCGAGACCGGCGTCGCCTACCTGCCCCTGACGCTGACGATCATCGTGCTGGCGAACTTCTCCCAGAGCCTCGTCACCCGCGTCGGAGTGAGGCGCGTGATGCCGGTGGGCCTCGCGCTCGCCGCGGCGGCGCTCGTGCTGCTCACGCAGCTGCCGGCCGACGGCCACTACTTCTTCGACCTCTTCCCCGCGTTCCTGTTGAGCGCGGTGGGGCTCGCATTCACCTTCGTCCCGATGACGATCGCGGCGCTGATGGGCGTGGAGGCAGCCGACGCCGGCATCGCGTCCGGCCTGTTGAACACGACCCAGCAGGTCGGCGGCGCGGTCGGGCTCGCGGCTGCATCGACGATCGCGACCACCTTCACGACGCGCTACGTGGAGGCTCACCCGGGATCGTCCCCGCTGAGCCCCGAGGCCCTGACGCACGGCTTCGACGTCGCGTTCTACGTCCTCGCCGCGCTGGCTGCGCTCGCCGCCGTCCTTGGGTGGGTGCTGATCGAGTCCCGACCTGCGGCTCCGGCGGAGGAGCCGGCATTCGAAGCAATTCCGATCGAGGAGGCTGCCTGATGGGATTCCACGACATCGACCCACTGCTGGAGCGGATCCGCACGGTCGTCGCGGAGACGGAGCAACTGGAGGGTGACGGGGCCGACGAGACAGCGCTCGCGGCCCCGCGGCACGAGCTCGCGCAGCTGAAGTCGCTGCTCGCGAAGGCCGTCAGCCACGAGGCGGTGTACGACTCCAGCGCAGCGGCCTGAGGCTCCAGTAGCCTCGGAGCCATGCGCGTCGGCGTCGTCGACCTCGGCACCAACTCCACCCGCCTGCTCGCGGCGGACGTGGACGACGGTTGCGTCGAGGAGCTCGCGCGTCAGACGCAGATCACGCAGCTCGGCGAGGGCGTGGACGAGCGGCGCAAGCTCCTGCCGCTCCCGATCGCACGCGTGCGGAACGTGCTCTCCGACTACCGCCGCGAGCTCGAGGCTCTCGGCGCCGAGCGCGTGCTCGCGATCGGGACCAGTGCGATTCGCGACGCCGAGAACGGCGAGGCCTTCCTCGGCGAGATCGAGTGGAGCTACGGCTTCGCCACGCGGCTGCTGAGCGGAGACGAAGAAGCCGAGCTGACCCGGCGAGGCGTCGCGGCCGGCCGCGAGCTCGACGAGGGAACGCTGGTGCTCGACGTCGGCGGCGGCTCGACCGAGCTGATCACCAGTGGCGAGCGGACGAGCATCGACGTCGGCAGCGTGCGCCTGACCGAGCGGCACCTGCACTCGGACCCGCCCTCACCCGAGGAGCTCGACGCCGCAAGAAGCGCCGTCCGAGACGCGCTGCCAAAGCTGGAACCACGAGCCGCGATCGGCGTCGCCGGAACGGTCACGACGCTCGCGGCACTCGAGCTCGGCGGCTACGACCCGGACACGGTGCACGGCCACCGCCTGTCGCGCGAGGCCGTCGAGTTGCAGCTCGAGCGGCTCGCCTCCCTCCCACTGTCAGAGCGCCGCGAGCTGCCCGGCCTCGAGCCCGAGCGCGCGCCCGTGATCGTCGGGGGCGCGGTGATCGTCAGCGAGGTGCTTCGCCGCTACCGGCTCGCAACCCTCGAGGTGAGCGAGCGTGACATCCTCCACGGCGCGGCGCTCGAGGCCGCGACGCTGCCGCCGGTGGAGGAGGGTGACGCTCCGCCGGGCGCGTACACCTGCTGCTGAAGGGGAGAACTTCGAGGCGCTCGCCGAGGCCCAGGCCGCCCGCGCCTAGAGCTCGAGCACGTCCAGCTCTGCCGGCGGCTCGTCCTCTGCGAGCCGCCGCTGGAGCACGCTCCGGGAGAGCACGCCCACGAGCGCGCCGTCGTCCAAGACCGGCACGCGCTCCGCGTCCCACTCCTCGAGCAGGCCGAACGCCTCGTCGAGCGGAACGTCGGGGTCGATCGTCCAGTTCGGAGGCTCAGCGATCTCGCCGACGGAGACCTCGCGCGGGTCACGCCCGGCCGCGACGACCTCGGCCACGAGCGTCTTGCGCGTGACGACGCCGACGAACCGCCCGCCCTCGCAGACGTAGACCGCACGCACGTCGGGCTGAACAAGGTGCGCGCCCGCCTCCTGCGCCGACGCCGAGCCCTCCAGCGTCTGCGGGTCGGGGATCATCGCGTCGCGAACGCGACTCATGGATAGATCCCTCGCGAGCGGAGCGCGCCTGCGACCTCGCGGATCCCGGCCACGAGCGCGGCGCTGCGCAGCGACAGGCTCCGCTCCTCGGCCAGCAACCAGACGCGGTCGAAGGCGTCGTTGAGCTGCTCGGCCAGCTTCGCCCGGATCTCCCTGCGGTCCCAGAACAGGCGCCCGAGGTCCTGCACCCACTCGAAGTACGAGACGGTCACGCCGCCGGCGTTCGTGAGCACGTCGGGAAGCACGAGGATCCCACGCTCGGCGAGGACAGCATCGGCCTCGAGCGAGGTAGGCCCGTTCGCGCCCTCGGCGATCATGCGCGCCTGCACGCGCGTGGCATTGGCGGCGTGAATCTGGTCCTCGCGCGCGGCCAGGACGAGGATGTCGCAGGGAAGCTCAAGCAGTTCCTCGTTCGTGATCCGCTCGCCCTCGCGCCAGCCCTCGAGCGACGCGTTCGCCTCGACGAAGCGCCGCAGCGCCTCGACGTCGAGGCCTCGCTCATCGTGGATCCCGCCCGACATGTCGGAGACGGCGATCACGGTCGCGCCTTGCGCCTGCAGCTCCGCGGCGGCGATGCCGCCGACGTTGCCGAAGCCCTGCACGACGCAGCGCTGCTCGGCCAGGTTCCAGCCCAGCCGCTGGCACGCGCGTTCGATCACCATCACGACCCCGGCGCCGGTGGCCTCGTGCCGGAACAGCGAGCCACCGAGCGAGATCGGCTTGCCGGTAACGATCTCGGGGACGGCGTGGCCGATCTCCATCGAATAGGTGTCCATCATCCAGGCCATCGTCTGCTCGTTCGTGGCCATATCGGGCGCAGGGATGTCCTTCTGCGGCCCGATGATCGGCAGCAGCTCCGAGGTGAAGCGGCGAGTCATCTTCCGTAACTCGTCGAGTGAGAGCTCACGCGGGTTGCAGCGCACGCCGCCCTTGGCGCCGCCGTAGGGCAGCCGTAGCAGTGCGCACTTCCAGGTCATCCACATCGCGAGCGCCGCGCACTCGCCGAGCGAGACCTCGGGGTCGTAGCGGACGCCGCCCTTCGTCGGGCCAAGCACCGTCGAGTGCTGCACGCGGTAGCCCGGGAAGACCGTCCAGCGGCCGGAGTCGAGCTTGACCGGGACGCTGACGACGAGCGAGCGCTCCGGATAGCGCAGGCGCTCGGCCACGAAGTCCTCGACATCCGCGTGCGGAAGGGCCAGCTCGAACTGAGCGAGCGCCGTCCGGTAGAGCGGCGTTTCCCACTCCAGGTGCCCGTGCTCGGGCGAGACCTCCTGCACCTCCGTCACGCTCGGAGTCTAGTGCCGGGGAAGGGACTCGAACCCTTACGCCCGCTGTGCGGACACCTGATTTTAAGTCGCCCCGTTCGCCGAGACGCAGAGAGAGCCAGCGAGAATTTTTCCTGCTCAGCGCCTTTTTTCTTGGTATCGCACCCGACCCCGCTCTCGTGACTTCTCGGCCTGTCTCGCTGTTACCTCGCTGACACCCTCGAAGTCTCCGCAGCGTCGAAGCGGTGTCCGCGAGGGCAAGCGAGCAGATCGATCCTGAGAGCATCACGGCAACCACAGCATGGCGGAGATAGGCTCGTCCGAGTGGACGTCGTGTTCGAGGTCGCCAGCCAGCCGTACCTGCTCGGCGAGCGAGCGGCGACGCTGATGGCGGAGAACCTGAGGGTGAAGGCGGCCCACGAGCCTGGCGCCGAAGGAACCGTAGGAGCTCGGGCCCTCGCCAACGCGATCGAGCTTCGGCTGATCGACGACACCACCGATCCAATCACCCTGGGCGGAGACGGGGCCGAGGCCGTCTATTACGCGCTGAACGCCCCGACTGGCGAAAGCGACCGGCCGTGGGCGCTCTTCCACGCCGTCAAGCGGCTGCACGACGAGCGGCCACGCCAGAGGAACTAAGGACAGCCTGCCGTCGAATCGAGTACTTCGGCAAGCGCCACGAGATCGGTGGGCGACGACCCCTTGACCGCTCGCCAACCCGTGCGTCGAATCGAGATCGACGCCGATTTCCATGAGCCTGAACGGCGGGTTGTGGTGACCGGCTTAGGTGCTGTTACACCGCTCGGCCAGGACATCGACACGACCTGGCGACGGCTCTTGGCTGGAGAAGGTGGTGGCGGCCCGATCACCGCCTTCGCCGCTTCGGGCCATTCTGTGCGGATCGCCTGTGAGGCGAGCGACTTCGAGCCGGAGCGCTGGCTCGATCGGAAGAGCATCCGCAAGATCGACCGCTTCGCGCAGTTCGCGGTGGCCGCGGCGCGGATGGCGGAAAGCGACGCCGGGCTAGAGATCGGGTCTGAGCCCGATCGGGTCGGTGCCTCGATCGCGACCGCGCAAGGGGGTGTCGCGAGCCTCGCGGCGTGTCTGCACGAACTCGGTGAGTCTCAACGGATCCATCCCAGTTTGGTGACGGCGTTCATGCCGAACATGGCGGCCGGGTGGGTGTCGATGGAGCTGGGGACGCGCGGCCCGCTCGGCGCCCCCTGCACGGCCTGTGCCGCGTCGGCAATGGCAATCGGCGATGGATACGACGCGATCCGCCTGGGCCGAGCCGAAGTGATGCTCTGCGGCGGAAGCGAGGCGGGGATCACCGAGCTGGCGGTTGCGGGCTTCGCAGCCATGCGAGCGCTCTCATCCCGAAACGGCGATCCCGCAGGTGCCAGTCGGCCCTTTGATGCCGACCGGGACGGCTTCGTGATGGGCGAGGGGGCAGCCGTCCTTGTGCTGGAGGAGATGGAACACGCTCGTGCCCGTGGCGCCAAGGTCTACGCGGAGCTCGCCGGCTACGGCCTCAGCTCAGACTCCTTCCACATGACCGAGCCCGATCCGCTCGGCGCCGGACAAGCCCGTGCGGTGGAGGCTGCGCTGGCTGACGCGGCGCTCGCTCCGACAGACGTCGACTACGTCAACGCCCACGCAAGCTCAACGGGGCTCGGCGACGCGATCGAGACGCGCGCACTCAAGCTGGCATTGGGCGAGGACAAGGTCTCGACGCTCGCAGTCTCCGGAACGAAAGGCGCGACCGGTCACTGCCTTGGAGCGGCGGGTGCGGTTGAAGCCGCATTCACTGTCCTCGCGGTCGACCGCGACATCGTGCCGCCAACGATCAACTACCAGACGCCTGATCCCGCTTGTGACATCGACTGCGTTCCTAACAGAGCGCGGGAGCTACCCGTCCGAGTCGCGCTGAGCAACAGCTTCGGCTTCGGCGGTCACAACGCTGCCCTCATCATGTGCAAGTTTGTCGACGGGCTGGAACCGCAGAGCGCATGACTCGGGGTCGCAGTTTCCGCGTCGGCCGGCGTTCGGCTCGCCGCGGGGCGAGCCGAACGCCTAGGACGCTTCCCACGACCCGGCCCACGCTCACGATACGCCTCGAGTCCGCCCGCGACTAGTCGCTCTCTCGGCCATGGCCCGAAGAGTCAGGGCGGCGTCCCGGTAGCGGCCCCCGGCAAGGGCAGCGAGGCAGGAGGCGACCGTCGTCGCCTCGTCGATCGTCGTCTCGGGGCAGTCCTCGAGGTAGCGGAGCAGCCAGCGCGCGCCAACGCTCCTCGTCGGCCGGCAGCCAGACGGCCTCGCACTCCGCGCACCTAAGGATCAGCGCGACGTTCTCGGCGCTCATTGGGCATCTCGCCTATTCCGCCTCGTCAATCTCATCGAGAGATCGGATTAGTTGGCCCGCTCTGTCGTAGATAGCACGCATCGCGGTGGTCTTCTGCTGTAGGAGGTTCCGCGGCAGGATGCGAAGCATTGTGTCCCCCTCCTGGCGCGCCTGTTCGTCTCTCTGCGAGATCGTGCGCTCGGCCTCAAGAAGCTCGTGAACCTGCGTCCGGAGGCTCTCATCTCGCACCCGCGAGGCGAGCATCCGAACCCGGAGCGCAGCCGCATCGTGCTTCGCGACGGCGTCATCTTGTTCAGCTTCAGAGCCGTCATGGGCCACCCGACGCAGGTCGAGCAGTTCCAGCACGGCATCTTGAAGCAGGACGAGGGTGTCTCGCTGAAAGCTCTTGACTGCAAGACGGCGTGCCTCGCGCCGATTCTCGCGTCCGAGACGCAGAGTGAATGTCTGGGTGATGAGAGCGCCGGCGACGGTGCCGATGACCGCCAGACCGCCACCAGTGAGGAGGGCGAGGATGAGCTGAGTTGTGTCCATCGAAGTGCGAACGCCGAACCTACGACATGTCAGGCTTCGCCGCGAGTGCCTCTCTTGCGACAGTGAGCAGTGCGCATCCGCCTAGACGTCCTCGACAACCAGCACTGGCGGCTGGTCGGCGTGGTCGTCCCTTTTCCCGATCACGCGAAGGGTTCGCCGCCCGAGCGGGATCACATCGCCAGGACCCCAATAAGAGGCTGCAATCACGTCTAAGGTGGCATGCGCCACACACTGGAGGCTCCGGCTCCAATGCCTATGCGCGGCTCTTCTCCCGTCCTCGGCCGACTCGTCTGGTTAGGTCGTGCGGCGCGGCTCGCGCTCGAAGACCCGGTGGAAGGTCTCGACCGGGCCCTTCACCGAAGCCAAGCCCCCCAACAAGGCAATTGGGATCGCGCCTGGGAGCGTCATCTCCACGGTCGCATCGGCGCGGCCTGGCCTTGCCGCGCGAGCGAGGCATTCGAGCGTGTCTTCTCGGACACCAAGGTGCTCTTGCAGGCGCAGGGTCTGGCCTTCGGCAGGGGCGCGTTCGGCGGTTGGGACGACGCCGATCCGGCGTTCGTACGAGCGGTCTGGTGCCTCACCGTGCACCTCCGGCCCCAAAGGGTCGTCGAGACCGGCGTCGGCCGGGGCGTCACGACTCGACTGATTCTCGAGGCGCTTCAGCGCAGGCAGTCCGGGCACCTCTGGAGCATTGACCGGCCGCCGCTCGACCGGCGTTTGCACGAGGAGATCGGTGCAGCTGTGCCCGCCCGGCTGCGGGGGCGCTGGACGCTGCTTCGCGGGACGAGCAGGCGGGTGCTTCCCGGACTCTTGAGTCGTATCGCTCCAATCGACCTGTTCGTTCACGACAGCCTCCACACCGAGCGCAATCTCCGATTCGAGTTGGCGAGGGCCTGGGCAGCGATGGACGATGCCGGCGCCCTTGTGGCCGACGACGTGGACCGGAGCTCCGCCTTCCGTCGATTCGTCGATGCGACCCCTCCGCTCGACTCGGTGATCGCGCCCGCGGCCGATGGACTAAACCGCTTCGGTGTCGCGCTGCCCGCGCAGGACCATTAGCCCCTAGCGCTCGATGATTTCGACCTCGCAATTCGTCCACCTCCGCAGCGCTCGATCTCCCCGAGCACCTGGTTCACGGGAATGAGCACCGCGAAGAACTGCGGGTGCTGCCTAATAACCTCGTCGCCCAGCTTGTAGTAGCGGCCTCGGTGAACTTCGTGACCGATCGGCATGGGTCGGAAGCCCTCGAGCGCAACCACCTGCGGGTCGTCCTCGAGGAAATCCCGGAGCTGCGATGCCGTCTAATCACAGACACCTGGGAGGTCAGGTGGCAGCCTGGCCACCCGGTGTCTCACTCGCCGCCGGGACTACCGAGACCCCAGGTGTTCTCAGACGGTTCCACCCGCTGCCGCGGTCCTGTGGCAGAGTTCACGTGCTGGGGCGAGAGTGGCCGCCACTACTCTCTCCCTCCCGCGCCCCCTTGCGCGGAACCGGCGGCCACTTCTCGCCCTACGGGTGTCAGCCGATCAGCGGTGCGTCATCGTCTCGCGGAGCGCTCTTGAGCACGGAGCGTGAGAAGCGAGGACATGGCTGCTCAACGGCCCACACCTATGCACAAAGCCTTTTCGACCTCGTCAGCGCCTTACCGGGTGCAGAAGCGGACGGCGATCAGGTGGAGTGGGATAGGTTGTGGACCGAGGCGAACACGGCCCACAACGAGTTCCTTCAGGCAGAGTACGAAGCAGATGCGGCGCCCGTCGCGTGTGCGCTAGGGACTTAACCCGCCCGCGGTCTTTATGTCCCGCCGCGCATCGCCGATGAAGGCGTTGCGGGCGGTCACCCAGGCCACGAAGATCGGCGATACGGCCCAGGCAGCGCGGAACCACGCCAAGGAAGAGGTGGATTTCGTGAGGTTCCGCGCAGCCGACGCGCAAGTTCGTCTTGTCGCTTCCGATGACGTCCGAAGAGATGCCGCCGTGGTGCGTGACGCGTTGGCCGGAGGCACGGGCACGCTGCATTGCCAGGTTCCGGTCCGTCACGACGGCCTGAGCCGCGCCTAGAAAGTTCGAATATTCGGCTTCCAGCAAGTCCTGTGCGTGGGCGAGTCGCTGGTTCTTGAACTGCTTCTG
>Ga0307296_10000114_pt1 | contig 32775 bp, 33 predicted proteins | sample ER_DNA_153_FD_194467 | JGI IMG/M metagenome (GOLD analysis project Ga0307296, IMG submission 194467) | Bulk soil microbial communities from the East River watershed near Crested Butte, Colorado, United States - ER_DNA_153 | ecosystem: Environmental > Terrestrial > Soil > Floodplain | place... | reverse complement strand
GCCGGGAGTGCCGCGCCGGCCGCTACAACCTCTGCCCGAACATGGAGTTTTACGCCACCCCACCGATTGATGGCGCGTTCGCGCAGTATTGCGTGATCCGAACCGAGTTCGCCCACAAGGTGCCGGAATCCATGTCGGATGAGGCCGCCGCACTGCTGGAGCCGTTGTCGGTGGCGGTGACGACAATGCGTAAGGCAGGTGTGACCCCTGGGTCGAGCATCTTGATCGCCGGCGCCGGACCGGTCGGGATCATCTGCGCCCAGACCGCCCGGGCCTTTGGCGCCGCGGAGATCATCGTCACCGATCTGGTGCCCGAGCGACGGGAGCGAGCGTTGCAGTACGGCGCCACCCGCGTAGTTGATCCTCGCGAGACCGACATCGCCACTGCCGGCCTGGACGTCAACGCCTTCGTTGACGCCAGTGGGTCGCCGCACGCGGTCATGTCGGGCATCAAAGCAGTGCGTCCAGCTGGTACTGCCGTACTGGTAGGTCTCGGTTCATCCGAGATGACTCTGCCCGTCGAGCACATTCAGAACCTCGAGATCGCCGTGACGGGCATCTTCCGCTACACCGACACCTGGCCGGCAGGCATCCACATGGTGGCCAGCGGCGCGGTCGATCTTGACTCTTTGGTGACCGGCCGATTCACTCTTGAGCGCGCCGACGAGGCGCTGGAGAGCGACCTGGACCCGAACAGTCTCAAATCCATCGTCTACCCCAACGGATACCAAGAAGGCGACTAAGGAGCAGCAGTGCGAATGCAGGGAGGTTGCTGATTTGTATATGTGCGCACTGCACACGTCCCAGCCGCTACAGCCGCGCGGGCTCAGTTTTGGTCTCAGTTGTCTTCGTATGTAGCCATCCGTAAACGTCCGGATGATCGCTTCTCAAGCGCGAACGGAGACCTGCGGATCCGCCTGGACCTCGATTTGCAGAGTTGGTCATGCGCCTATCAGCCATGAGGTTCTTGTGCGCCCCGTCCTTGCCTAAGGTTGATCACACCACGAGGAATGCGGGATTCGAAGCTGCGAGGCAGCCCCTTTCGAGGCGGCGGTGAGCCGAAAAGTACTCAAGCCGACGATGCTCATCCGCGCCCGCCGGCCGCTCCTGATCAGCGCAAACTGGTCACTTGGAAACGGTAACGCCGTCCAACCGAGCGGCGGCACAGCGGAATGCTGGCCAACGCGGCGCTGTCGAGCAGCGACATTCCGGTCAACTGCTCACTGAGGAACACCCTCGAAAGCGAAGCCGACTGCTCAGATGCCGACCAATCGCGCCTGGTGACACCGGTGGCCGGGCTGCGTCGACGCTGAAGCCGCCAGCTGCTTCGGTCTCTGGATCCACGACGACGGCTAGGAGAACGCGACCGTCATCATGAAGCAGGCGCAGCCACCGGCTCGTCTGCCTCAACTTTGCTGGCCACCGCCCGGCTGACGCGCATGCCGGCCATTACCGCGGTCCCGAAGAGCGCGAGGGCGTTGATGCCGTGCAGCCACCCCAGCCCGGCAACCGAGTGGGAGAAGAGGCCCAGCGCCACCTGGAGCACAGTCACCCCGAGCACGATCAGTGCCCACCTGATGCCACCCGGCACCTTGGCAAAGAACGAGCTGATCAAAAGGAGCAGCGAAATGAGTGGAAGGACGAAGATGCCAGCCGTGCCGTGCCAAGAAAATCCCGTGTAGCCGCCCAGCGCGGGCGTGAGCTCCGTGGACTGATCGAGAGTGCCGCCACCCTCAATCCACTTGATTAGGCCGAACATCCCGTACGAGATGGACGCAGCCTGCACCGCCACGCCAGCTGCGACGAGAAACGCGAGAACCCGGTAGACCTGCTTCATTTGTACCTCTCAACACGGTTGTCTGCAGTCCAGGATGACTGACGAAAGAGATTTCTAGCCAGATTCTGACACGCCGTGGTTACGCCGGCCGACACTGCTGAGCGAGTGATTGAAACCGCTCGAAAGATACTGGCTGCGCTTGCCAAGCTGTCTTCCAGTTCGGTTGTCACGAGAGCCAGAACTCCTCCGGGCGGAAGAAAGCTCCCGCCACAGCGAGTCCGGAATCGCATACTCGGCACCACTGATGTGTTAACGATCCGGATCAGATGGTCCGTGCCACGTCCGGCTCAACGACGGCCTCTCTGCGGGTTGGTCGACTTCGAGACGCTGATGTTCGGACCTTCGTCGTCTGGTCAGGAGGCAGTGACGCTGTGTCCGGGGCCGCCGACGAACCCGGCGATCGCATCCTCCGCGGTGGGCACCTGGCCCGGGTCGGAGGCCACGCTGCAGTGACGTCTGGCACGTGTGACAATCCGGCGGCAGGCGCAAGTGGGTCCGTGGGGTACTCACATGATCGCCGGGTCCTGGACCTGTGCTTCGTCCGGTCAGCAAGGGTAATTGACCGTGGGTCCCGTCGAGTCAGTTGCTCTCGCGCTCGTGCTTGTTCTGCCACCCTGCTGTAGCGCCGAATGGCATCTCGTGCCTGACACCGGCGCGAACCTCGTTCTGGCTCGACCGGCTGGTTGTGACCCGAACGAAGGCTGGCCGAGCTCTCTGACTGATATCTCACGCCCGGCGTCCTCACCGCTCGTCCGCGTATGCGGAGCGGCTCTCTTGCGCTCTCGCGGTCAGGTCGAGCAGACTGAGCCTCGGTTGTTGCGGACATCGCTCGCTCAGGAGGGTGTCCTTGTCCACGTCCACGCCAAGCGCTGAGGACTACAGCAGGCTGCTGCTGGACTACGCCGACGCCACCGAGCAGTTCAGGGCCACCAACGAGGTCCTCACCGCACTCGGCCGGTCGACCTCTGACCCCGACGCGGTGCTCGACACCGTGGTCGAAAGCGCTCGGCGGCTCTGCCGGGGCCACACCGCCGCGATCTACTTGATCGAGGATGGCACCTTCCGGCTGGCGTCCTCCGTCGGTCTATCGCAGGAGTTCGTCCGCACCGTGACCGACTTCCCGATGGAGGTTAACCGCGGCACTGTGATCGGACGGGCGGCTGTAGAACGCCGGATCCAGAAGGTCCGCGACGTGCTCACCGACACCGAGTACATGCGCAGCGACGTGCAGCAGACGGGCGGCATCCGGAGCTCGATGTCAGCGCCAATGCTGCTCGATGGCGACGTAGTTGGAGGCCTTTCCATATTCCGCACCGAGGTCGACCCCTTCGACGAGCGGGAGGAGGCGCTGCTGGAGGCCTTCGCCGCCCAGGCGGCCGTCGTGGTCCACAATGTCCACCTGGTGAGGACACTGGAGGACCGGAGTGCGGAGCTGGTTCGGCGGGTCGAGCAGATGGAGGCCTTGAGCGACGTCGGCCAGATGGTCGGCTCCAGCCTGGTGCTCGATGAGGTGTTGTCCAACATCATCAAGAACGCGGTTCGCTTCTCCGGTTGCGACGGCGGTTCGGTCATGGAGTACGTCGAGGAAGAGCGGTGCTTCTCAGTGCGCAGTGCGTACGCGAGCAGTCCCGAGCTGCTGGCGCGACTTCGCACCACCCGGATCGAGCTGGATAGCACCCTGGTCGGCCGGGCTGCGCGGGAAGGCCACCCGATCGCCGTCCCGAGCCTGGACCTGGTCGACCTCGACCCCCATCTCCAGGTCCTGTACGACGACGGCTGGCGGTCCGTGCTCGCCGTCCCGGTCCTGCGCGATGGTCACATCATCGGTGCTCTCGTGGTCCGCCGTCGCACGCCTGGAGAGTTTTCCGAGGAGACGACGGAGTTCCTCGAGACCTTTGCCAGTCAGTCGGCGATGGCGGTTTACAACGCCCAGTTGTTCAGCGAGCTGGAGCAGAAGAGCGCTGAGCTGCAGGTGATGAGCCAGCACAAGTCCGATTTCCTGGCCAGCATGTCGCACGAGCTGCGTACCCCGCTGAACGCGGTGATCGGATTCTCCGAGGTGCTGTTGGAACGCCTCTTCGGTGAGCTCAACGACAAGCAGGACGAGTATCTCCGTGACATCCTGAGCTCGGGCAAGCACCTACTCGCGCTGCTCAACGAGATTCTCGATCTGTCGAAGGTGGAAGCCGGGCGAATGGAGCTCGAGATCTCCACGGTCTCGGTGCCGGCGGCGATCGAGCACGCGATCTCGATGATGCGCGAGCGGGCGGCCCGGCACCGGATTACGATCAACTCCTCGGTCGAGGAGACAATCGACTGGATCGAGTCCGACGAGCTGCGACTGCGTCAGGTCCTGGTGAACCTGCTGAGCAACGCGGTCAAGTTCACCCCCGACGGCGGGCGGGTCGACGTCATGACTGAGCTGGTCGGCAACGAGCTGGTGATCACCGTCCAGGACAACGGTCCCGGGATCGCCCGGGACGACTGGGAACCGATCTTCGAGTCGTTCCAGCAAGGTCGTCGCGGTGCCCCGAGCGAGGAGGGGACCGGGCTGGGACTGACGCTCTGCCGCAAGATCATGACCTTACTGGGTGGACGAATCTGGCTCGAGTCCGAGGTCGGGATGGGCAGCGCCTTCCACGTGGCCATGCCGTACGAACGGACCGTCGCCATAGCCAGTACCGGCGCGGGCGAGCATGTCGACGGCCGCCGATCCGTGGTGGTGATCATTGATGACGACCGGGCCTCGCAGGAGCTGCTGACGGCTTACCTGGTCGGGACCGGCGTGCAGGTTGTCCGCGCACGTGACGGAATCGAGGGCCTCGAAGAGATCCGCCGGCGACGGCCCGTGGCCGTGGTGCTGGACATTCTGCTGCCAGGGATCGATGGGTGGGCCGTGCTGGATGCGCTGCGCAGCGACGAGACCACCCGAGACGTCCCGGTGATCATCGCGTCGATCCTGGATGAGAAGCCGCGCGGGCTCGCCCTCGGTGCGGCCAGCTACCTGACCAAGCCGGTGAGCCGGGACGACCTGATCGAGGCCCTACGCGACGTGAAGGTGTTGAGCGCATGAGCTCGGCTCGGGTCCTGATCGTGGAGGACAACCCGCTCAACCTCAAGCTGGTACGGGACGTGCTACTGAAGGCCGGCTTCGGCGTGATCGAGGCGCGCACCGGCGAGGAAGGGGTGGCGCGGGCCCAGGACAGCCAACCGGACGTGATCTTGATGGATCTGCAGCTGCCGGGAATCAACGGAACGCAGGCGCTTCGGCTGATCAGGAACGACGCAAGCGGAGCCGACGTGCCGATCGTCGCCCTGACTGCCTTCGCGATGGCGGAGGATCGTGACCGGGCCATCCTTGACGGGTTCGACGGCTACCTCAGCAAGCCGATCAGCGTGCGTGATCTTCCGCACCAGGTCGCCAGGTTCCTACGCGGAAAGCGCGACGATGACTGAGACGATCACCATCCTGGCGGTGGATGACCAGCCGGCGAACCTACGTCTGCTGGACGCCGTCCTCTCGCCGAGGGGCTACCGCGTAATCCGCGCAACCTCCGGTGAGCAGGCGCTCGAGCTGCTCCCCTCGTCGGACGTCGACTTGGTACTCCTCGACATCGTCATGCCCGGTATCGACGGGTACGAGGTGTGCCGACGGATCCGCAGCGCGCCTGAGACTGCGTTTCTTCCGGTGGTGATGATCACTGCGAGCGGACATCAGGAGAAGGCACGAGCCATCGAAGCTGGTGCAGATGACTTCGTCAGCAAGCCGTTCGATCAGAGCGAGCTGCTAGCCCGGGTGGCCTCGTTGGCTCGGATCAAGCGATACCACGACACTGTTGCCAAGCAGGCGGCCGAGCTGGCCCAATGGAACGCCGAACTCGAGGCTCGGGTGAACACGCAGTTGGAGGAGCTGCAGCGGATGAAACGGCTGCGGCGTTTCCTCTCGCCCCAGGTCGCCGAGCTGGTGATCAACTCCGGCGACGACTCCTTCCTGGGCAGTCACCGTCGCGAGATCGTCGTGGTCTTCTGTGATCTGCGGGGATTCACGGCGTTCGCTGAGTCGAGTGAGCCCGAAGAGGTGATGGGGGTGCTCAAGGATTACCACACAGCGCTCGGCGAGCTGATCTTCCGTTATGAGGGAACTCTGGAGCGATTCACTGGGGATGGGCTGATGGTGTTTTTCAACGACCCGTTCCCGCTCGACAAGCCTGCCCAACGCGCGGTGGAGATGGCGCTGGCCATGCGCGAGCGGGTGCGGACGCTGGCCGAGGGCTGGAGCCGAGTCGGCCATGATCTGGGCTTCGGTGTCGGCATCGCTCAGGGCTTCGCCACTCTGGGCCGCATCGGCTACGAGGGACGTTTCGACTATGCGGCTATCGGCAGCGTCACCAACCTCGCGGCCCGGTTGTGCGCCGAGGCCGGCGCCGGACAGGTGCTGGTATCGCAGCGAGTCTTCAGCGCGGTCGACGACGTCGCCGTCGGCGAGTCTGTCGGCGCCCTTGAGCTGCGGGGGTTCAGTAGACCGATCCGCGCCTTTGGCGTGTCTCGCATGATCAACAGCTCAATAGAGGTGCCCTCGTGACGCAGCTGGAGACCGACCCTCAGAAGACGGCGCAGCGCCTGTCTGACTTGGACGAGTCAGAGCGGAACCATCTCTTCTCCCGGTTGCAGGAGCGGATGCCGGCCGTCTGGGATGCGCGGCGCACACTGACCGAGTCCATAAGACTCGGCCTCGAGGATGAGTCGGTCGTCGTGGTGCCTTCGGTGACTCTGGACCCGGCTGTCCCCGGCTCAGGAAGCCTGTCGCAGGCGTACGAGGAGCGGTTCTTGTTCTTGCTCCTGTTATTGCGTCAACCGTGGTTGCGCATGATCTATATCACCTCGATGCCGATCAAGCCGAGCATCGTCGAGTACTACCTCGCGTTGCTGCCAGGAGTAATCCCGAGCCATGCCATGGCCCGATTGAATTTGCTGTCGGTCGGCGACTCATCGCCACGGCCGCTGAGTGCCAAGCTGCTGGACCGCCCTCGGATGCTGTCGAAGATTGCAGCCATGATCCCGAACCGGCAGCGCTGCCACCTGATCCCGTACAGCACTACCGCACTCGAACGCGACATTGCGCTGACCCTTGGCATCCCCATGTACGGCGCCGACCCGCGGCTCGCGGAGCTTGGGAGCAAGACGGGCTGCCGGCGGCTGTTCGCGGAAGAGGGAGTACAGCATCCGCTCGGCGCGGAGGATCTGCACAGTTTCGAGGACGTGACCGATGCGATTATGAAGATGCTCGCGGAGCGGCCCAGCATCGACGAGGTGATCGTCAAGCTGAACGAAGGTGTGTCAGGAGCGGGTAACGCGCTCGTGGATCTGCGGGGTATCGCTGACACGGCTGGCTCGGATCGTCGCTCTGAGGTAGCGCAACGGGTCCGCTCGATGCGGCTAGAGTCACCCATCACGCCGATGGCCGCATACGAGGCGAAGTTCGAGCAGAACGGCGGCGTCGTCGAGGAGCGGATCGTCGGAGTGGAGCTCCTCAGCCCTAGCGTCCAGCTCCGAGTACGTCCCGACCGAAGCGTGGAGCTGCTGTCAACTCATGATCAGCTTCTCGGCGGCACAAGCGGGCAGAGCTACCTCGGCTGTATCTTCCCCGCCGACCCGGCCTACTCTCGACTGATTAGCACGCCTGCGATGACCGTCGGTGAGCGGCTTGCCACGGAAGGCGCCCTCGGCCGGTTCGCCGTTGACTTCGTGGTGAAGCGGGACGCCGCCGGCCGCTGGTCGGCGTACGCCATTGAGCTGAATCTGCGCAAGGGCGGCACTACGCACCCGTTTCTCACCTTGCAGTTCCTGACCGACGGGTCGTACGACGGTGCGTCCGGCCGGTTCCTACTACCTGGCGGCGAGCAAAGGCATCTGGTCGCGACTGATCATCTCGAGAGCAGCGAGCTGCGGGCGCTGGCCGTCGAGGACCTGTTCGACATCGTGGCGCGGCACGGGCTGCACTTCGACCAGTCACGGCAGACCGGAGTCGTCTTCCACATGATCAGCTCGCTCACCGAGCACGGCCGAATCGGACTGACCGCGGTCGGGCCGTCACCTCAAGAAGCAATGCGCATCTACGAGGACGCTCAACAGGTCCTTTTCGCTGAGGCGGCGGCGGCCCGGGAGCAAATGAGGCTGCCGGAGTAGGGAGGTGTCGTGCAGCACATCTGGTACGTCGCATACGGCTCGAACCTCAGTCGGCAGCGGTTCCGCTACTACCTTCGCGGTGGCCAACCCGATGGTCTCGAACGGGACTATGCAGGGTGTAGGGATACGAGCGACGAGATAGACGCTTTTGGTTTGCTGATCACCGGCGGTGTCTATTTCGCCGGTCACTCCTCGGCCTGGCGGGCCGGGATGGCCTTCTACGATGCGAACGGTGCTGGTGAGGTGGCTGCCCGAGCGTATCTCATTACCACTGAGCAGTTCGTCGACGTCCTCGCCCAGGAAACGCGGCGATCACCTGGGATGACCCTTGACCTCGGGCCCGTCTTCCGTGGTGAGCGGTACAGCAATGGCGTAGGAGGCTACTCGATCTTGGTACGGGTCGGTGAGCGCCACGGACTGCCGCTCGTGACTTTCACCCGCGACCGGCGGAGCGTCTCGACCCTGGTGGCGCCGAGCGTGCTTTACCTGGCGGCCATGGCAACTGGCCTGCGCGAGGCCCACGGGTGGTCACGGTCGCAGATAGATCGCTATCTGTCGGCGCTACACGGGTCCGGCGTCGCATCGCCTGCATGACGCCACAGTCTGTCGATGACCGTGTGACTACGTACGGATCGCTGCTGCGAGCCTGCGAAACCGCCGCGGTTCTGCTTGGGGGGCCGCAACTCGTTCTGCAGTGCGGGTATGGTCGATGCGATCCGGCCTGGGCCCTCTCCTTGTACGCAGCGCGCTACATCCAACTCAAACGTGCGCATCAGGCGCCTGGCCTTCGCCGAGTTGCGGGATACGACGCACCAATATGCGGCGCCCCTCACGTTCTTTTTCAGTACCGGCTCGACGCCGTGGGTCCTAAGCGGTTCCCACGAATTCGCTTGGCTTAGCTGGAACGGTCAGCTGGCGTAATGTTGTGATTGAGCCGGAAGAGGTTGTCCGGGTCGTACTTCCGCTTCACCGATTGCAGGCGTCCGAGGTTCGCACCAAAAGTATTCCTGACAGACTGGTCCCCCTCTTCATACAGGCCGGGGAAGTTGAAATACTCGCGGTCACTGGAGAATGGCTCGAGCGCACGAAAAACTTCCCTTCCCCATTCGATGCACGCTGCGTCATCCTCCGGGCGCTCCCAGTTGGCCTCGATTCCGATCAGATACGGCGCGGAACGATCACCGAAGGCGGTGTTCTGCGGCGGTACGCGGCCGAGCGCCCCACCGAGTTGCCAAACATCCAGGGTGGAGTGGTGCGACGGACTGGCTTCGTTGAGCCGGATGAGGGCGCCCATCGCCTCCGCAGACAATTCGTTGAGGTACCTGGACTTCCAGTAGTAGCGCATCTCATGCGCCGGGTAGTCGGCGTCGAAGAAACGTTGCACTTCAAGGTAGGGAGTCGCTTCACTCAGATCAGCGATTGGTAAGCCGTAGTCCCGCAACGACTGCAAGGCGGCTTCACCCTCCCCCGCATCACCGGCATACATCGCGAGGTAAACGACAATCGGTGCGCCGTGGTGCTCGGCCGGAATCTCCTCAATCTCTGGCGCATGCCAAAGGATGGCGAAGGAACTGATTTCATCCGATGACGCTCGGCTCCATTCGCCGTAGAACTGCAGTGCCGCTTGAGCATCCTCTCCCGTGCCCGGATGAATGACGAAGGCGAAGAACACGTCCGGGCCGACGGGATAGGCCCGGAACTCGAATGAGGTGACCACACCAAAGTTGCCGCCGCCACCCTGCAACGCCCATAGCAAGTCGGCGTTGCTTTCGCTACTTGCTGTGACGAGTTCACCGTTAGCAGTTACGACATCGGCAGACATGAGATTGTCGCAGCTAAGTCCGTATTTGCGGCGGAGCCAACCGATGCCCCCTGCCAGCGTCAAACCAGCGATTCCCGTCGCAGTGACGACGCCCATGGGTACGGCCAGCCCGAATGCCTGCGACTCGTGGTCAAGGTCACCAATGGTGACGCCACCTTCTGCGCGGACCGTCTGGGCGAGGGGATCGACTCGAACACCCCTCATAAGGGACAGGTCAATCACGAGCCCGTCGTCGCACACCGCATTTCCAGCGGCATTGTGGCCCCCACCTCGGACGGCAACGAGCAGATCGTGCTCCTTGGCGAACTTCACCGATGTGACGACGTCGGCGACCCCCGCAGACTGGACGATAAGCGCTGGGTGCCTGTCGACCATGCCGTTCCACACGGCCCGGGCATGGTCATAGTCCGCGTCCGAGGGCTGCACCAACCTCCCTCGCAACACTTCCGCGAGAGCCGTGATGGCATCGTCGGAAACCGTCGTGGCCTGCCCGTCACGCGTACGCAACTCGGTCTGAGACACTCCATCTCCGTCCAGGCGCTTGGTCGACACGACCCAGCCTATGGCTGCACAGGGCGCTCCGGACACGGCTGTCGGGTTGGTGCGTAATCCTGGGCGAGCATCATCGATCCGCCACTCCCGGGACTGCCCCTAGCTCCACGCCCTGCTGCGGCAAGGTGGCGGGCACCAGCCGGCTCTGCCCCGGAGACACGCCGGGTCAGCCGTACGCGATCCCGGTGATGGTCATCGACACCCGGGTACCGGCAGTTCCGTTGAGGATGAGTGACAGGTCGCCAAGCGCCCCGATGACGGCCTCTTTGCCGGTGGTCCGGGCGAAGTCGACTGCTGCTTCGACCTTCGGACCCATCGACCCGGCGGGAAACCAGAGGCGGCCGAGCTCGTCGGGGTGGGCCGCCCGGATCGGGCGCTGGTGCTTGGTGCCCCAGTCCAGGTACACGGCGTCGGTGGCGGTGGCGATGACCAGGGTGTCGGCATGAAGGTCCCTGGCAAGCACACAGCTCGCACGGTCCTTATCGATGACCGCCTCCACACCGACCAGTGTCCGCGTCCCCGGCCGATACATCGTCGGGATGCCGCCACCTCCCGCGCAGACGACAACGCAGCCCTGGGCGAGCAGCCATTCCACCGGCCGCTGCTCGAAGATGCGTAGCGGCGCCGGCGACGGGACGACCCGCCGCCAGGCGTCCCCGTCCGGTTTAACCACCCAGCCGCGTTCCGCGGCGAGCCGGTGCGCCTCGTCCTTGCTGTAGACCGGGCCGACAAACTTTGTCGGGTCGTCGAACGCCGGGTCCGCGGGGTCGACCTCAGTCATGGTGAGGATCGTGGCGAGCGGCTTTTCGAACGGCAGCAGGTTGCCCAGCTCCTGCTCGATCAGGTAACCGATCATCCCCTCGGTCTGCGCCCCCAAGACGTCGAAGGGGTAGGGCGACACCTCGTCGAAAGCCGACGCCTGCAGCGCTAGCAGACCGACCTGTGGGCCGTTGCCGTGTGAGATGACGAGCTCGTGCTCCAACGCCACCGGCGCCAGCGCCGCGCACGCCGCGGCGACGTTCGCCCGCTGGTTGGCGACCGTCATGGGTTCGCCGCGTTTCTGCAAGGCGTTGCCCCCCAGGGCGACCAGCACGCGCATGGTCAGGCCCCCAGCATCGCGACCGTCACGGCCTTGATCGTGTGCATCCGGTTCTCCGCTTGGTCAAACTCGATCGGCACATCGACTGCCGCGCGTCGATCAGGCACAAGACGACCGCAGACGAACGAGCCAAGATCGCCGGCACGTAGATCCCGCCCAAGCGGGCGAAGCCTTCCCGCAGGGACCTGTCTCGACCCGTAAGCATCGTCTCACGAGCAGACGCGCGAAGCGGCGATCCGGATGTTGGCCAAAGGTCAACATCGAGCCGGCTGGCACGACCCTCCCCTTTGACACTTCGACACCCTCCGTTCACCAAGCTGTGGGAATGTGCGGCAATGGAAGAACCTCAGGGACGAGTGCTTGGCCCAGCCACCACGAACTTCAACGACTATGTGGGCACAGTTGCAGCCGATGACGCCGAGGCCGTCATGGACCGACCCAGCCTCTATGAGCTCGCACAGATCGATCGAGATCGCTACACCATCGTGGGAATCGATCTGAACGTAGACGGTCCAACGACTGCAGCTGTTTATGCGTTCGACCGGTCTGTGCATGCGGTTGCTCGACTGGAGGAGATTGTTGAGCTGGGCCTGAGCCGGGGTGAGATTCCTGTCGTCCGGTTCGACATCCCCGAAATGGACGCCGGAGACTTTATCAGCCACGCCTTCAGACGGATCTCCGTCCGGCTGGTCATACAGGATCTCCGCGACCAGGCCCCCATGGTGAGCGACCCGAATTCAGCCAAGGCCGACGAGGCACGTGGCGCCGAACCGCATTGAGTAGCGTTCGACCAATCACAATCCCTCCACCGCCTGCGGGGTCGCTCCGTTCGTGTGGTTCGTAGCGGGTAATGCTGCCGGTTACGCCCCACCTGGGGCCCGCGCCAAAGGAGCGCTCAGCCGTCCGGCTTCCGAGCCGGCGAAATCGCGCCTCGCAGCCCTCCACGCCTAACCGCGCATCATGCCTCGCAGCGCGCTTCTCGTGAAGTAGGTCAAAAAGCGTGCTACGGCGGCAGCACGCTTGCCGCGGGTGAACGCGTCGCCACGGATGGAGCTGCCAAGTTTCAGCGTTCCCAGTGGGGTGATGCGGAGGCGACCAACGGTGTCTGCGGCCTCGATGTCCAAGGTGGTCAGGTCGGACCAAAGCCGGAGGTGGTTCAGGCGGTGTTGACGCTTGGTGCCAACAAGAACGAGAGCAGTCACCGTCGTCTTCGCTGCCGTTGAGGCGATATCGCATGGCGACATCACCAGCATCGGGGAAGAGTTCCAGCGTGCCGGCAACCGGACGTGCCGTGGTGGCTCCCTCGATGTCCATGGTCCACGCTCCAGAATCGCCACCCGCAGACCGGCCTAGGCCAACCGGGCACCGGCCACCGCACCGCCGAAGCCGCTACCCACCACGATGGCGTCGAGACCGCCGGCCTCACTCAGCGAGGTGTACCTGGTGGGGGGAGGGTCATCTCCGCTCCCGGTGCTCAGCGTTCCCACTTGTGAATCATGGTAGGCATCGACGGCCTGGTCGGCGATGGGCTCGTGGCCGCCAGCCAGTGACGTCAGGTCCCTGCCGAACCAACGTGACAAATTCACCGCTTCACCGCGGAACTGGAGCTGCCGTGCGGAGGGACTCGTCCTGAGGAGATGAAGACTCCACCGGTATTTAGGCCTCAGCTCCTTGCGGCAGCCGCGGTTAGCCGACACGGTGTTACGGTCGCGATGGTGGTCACGACGACGGCAGCCAGCCGGAGGAGGTAGCCGTGACCGAACCCGCGACCCCGACCGGATCCTTCTCTGGTCGGACGCTGTGGTCGCGCAGCCTGCCGGCCCCGCTGCGCGCGTTTCTGCACACCGAGTCCGCCAGCGCGGGCGTGCTGCTCTTCGCGACGCTGGTGGCGCTTGTCTGGGCCAACCTCGCTCCCGGCGCCTACGCCTCAGCATGGGAAACCACGCTGACGATCCGGCTCGGAAACGTTGGCCTCACTTTGACCCTGCGCGAGTGGGTCAACAGCGGCTTGATGACCTTCTTCTTTTTCGTGGTCGGGCTGGAGGCCCGGCGGGAGTTCGATCTAGGCGAGCTGCGACAGCGACGTCGGGTCGCGCTTCCGGTGTTGGCGGGCCTGGGGGGCATGATCGTGCCGATTGTGATCTTCCTGGCCCTGAACGCCGGCCGCGACTCGGCCGCCGGCTGGGGGGTGACGATGTCCACCGACACCGCATTCGCCCTGGGGTTGCTGGCGCTGGTGGCGCGTGGACTCCCTGATCGGGTCCGGATCTTCCTGCTCACCGTGGTCGTGGTGGACGATCTCGTGGCCCTGCTGGTGATCGCCACCGTCTACAGCGGCCCGGTTTCGCCCCGCCCCCTGCTAGTGGCGCTCGGCCTCTTCGGCGGCATGTTGCTGCTGCGCCTGGCGCGTATCCGCCATGGGCTGCTCTATTTCCTGCTCGGCGTCGCAGCGTGGGTCGCCCTGCAGGCCTCCGGGGTCGAGCCGGTCGTGCTAGGTCTTGCGGTCGGGCTCCTCACCTCGGCGTACGCGCCCGCGCGCGCTGACCTGGAGCGCGCCACCGACCTGTTCCGGCTTTTCCGCGAGCAGCCCACCCCCGAGCTTGCCGAGTCGGCGCGGGTAGGGCTGGCCCAGTCGCTGTCGCCGAATGAGCGCCTGCAGCGGGCCTACCACCCATGGACGAGCTACGTAATCGTTCCGCTCTTCGCGCTGGCCAACGCCGGCGTCGAGATCAGCAGAGAGTTCTTGGTGCGAGCCGCCACCTCCCCGATCACCCTCGGTATCGTCGCGGGCTACGTGCTCGGCAAGCCGATCGGCATCGTTGGCACCGCCTGGCTCGTCAGCCGGCTAACCCGGGGGCGACTCCGGATCCCGGTGGGCTGGGCGGCGTTAGCCGGGACCGGCGCCATCGCCGGCATCGGATTCACCGTCTCGCTGCTGATCGCCAACCTCGCCTTCTCCGGGCCGGAGCTGCAGGAAGCCAAGCTCGGCATCCTGTCGGCGGCCATGCTCGCCTCCCTGTTCGCCTGGATGATCTTCGGGCTTACCGCTCGACTCTCGCCGGCCCGGCGGACCCGCGCGCTGCTCGGCACCGCCGAGACGCTGATCGACCTCGCCGCACCGGTTGAGGAGGAACGCGACCACATCCGCGGCCCGGCAGATGCGAACGTGACCTTAGTGGAGTACGGCGACTTTGAGTGCCCCTACTGCGGCCAAGCCGAGCCCGTCGTACGCGCGCTTCTCGCCAACTTCGGCGACCTCCGATACGTCTGGCGACACCTGCCGCTGACCGACGTGCACCCCAATGCCGCGCTGAGTGCCGAGGCGTCCGAGGCCGCTGACCGGCAAGGAGCGTTCTGGCCAATGCACGACCTGCTGCTGCAGCATCAACAGGAGCTGCTGCCGGTTCACCTGCTGCGCTACGCCGCCGAACTCGGACTAGACGTCGACCGGTTCCGCGAGGACCTGCGCCGCCATGTCGGCGCCGACCGAGTGGCCGAGGACGTCGACTCGGCCGGCTCCAGCAGAGTGGCGGGCACCCCGACGTTCTTCGTTAACGGCCGCCGCCAGTACGGCGCCTACGACATCGACACCCTCACCGCGGCAGTCAAGACGGCAAAGGCTCAGGCGAAGCTCGACGTGCCGGATCCTCCCCGGTCAGGTCGACGACATACAGGCTGACGCCGGTGCCACAACTGGGCGTGGACGCGAAGGTCCCCTGACGATGGTCTGGGACGCGATCTGGAGGTTCGCGGTCAGCCGGCCTTGGTGGCACGAGTGCGCTGAGGGTCACGACCGCGCCAAGGACACCCTCGCCCAGCGTGATGATCACCAGCAGGCCGTGCCGCTCCGCACTTTCATCGAAGGCTTTGAGACAGCTGACCTCCGGGAAGCCAGCGAGCTGTTATCGAGCCTCCCATAGCAATTTCGGATCACCGGCTCGAGGGGAGCACGAGCAGCGGACCAACTGCGGCCGCGAGATCTTTTATCCGGGCTTCCGGGATCAGGCCGGGCGAGCAGATAGGAGTAGTGCGGAAGGATCATCAGCTTGCTCTCGCCGTTGGCCACAAAGACGCGACGCGTGGGTCACTCCTTCATCAGCTCCCGGACACGTGGGATGACTTGGTGGCCATACAGCTCGATGTTGGTCATGAGGGTTTCGTGGGGCAAGCCGCCGGCGCCGTACTTCAGGTCAAAGCGCGTGGCACGCAGCGTGCGCAGGTTGGTCGCGATCTTCTGGGCCACGGTCTCGGGGGATCCTACATAGAGGGCCCCCTGTGGCCCGGTCTCGTATGCGAAGGACTCCTCGGTGGGGATCGCGAAGCCGCGCTCGACCGCGACGAGCTTGATCAACTCGCGCCAGTGCGGCCAGAACTCTTCACGTGCTTGTTCGTCTGTTGGCGCGACGTGACCAGGTCCGTGCACGCCGACCGGAAGCGGGAGTCGGCCAAAGTTAGCGAGTGCCTGTTGGAATAGGTCTGCGAACGGTGCGAAGCGCGCCGGGCGTCCACCGATGATCGCCAGCATCAACGAGAAGCCGAGGCGCGCAGCGCGAATGACCGACTGAGGGCTGCCGCCTACACCGACCCACGTGGGAAGGCGCCGACCGTCCTCGAGGTGGGGTACGACGTCCTGGTCGCGCAGCGCCGGCCTAGTCGTGCCGTGCCACGTGACAGGACCGCCTTCGAGCAGTTCGGCGAAGAGCGCGGTCTTCTCCTCAAAGAGCTGCTCGTATTCGGCCAAGTCGTAACCGAACAACGGGAAGGACTCGATGCTGGACCCGCGGCCGAGGATGACCTCGGCCCTACCGTTCGAGAGGGCGTTCAAAGTCGAGTAGCGCTGGAACACCCGGACCGGGTCGTCTGAGCTGAGGACGGTGACGGCGGAGCCCAGGTGGATCCGTTTGGTGCGCGCCGCGATAGAGGCGAGCACGACGTCACCGGCGGGCATGGGGAAGTAGTCCGTGTGGTGCTCGCCGATGCCGAAGAAGTCAACCCCGACCTGTTCGGCCAGGGCGCCTTCCTCCACAACATTGCGAATCGTCTGAGCGTGCGACAGCGGCTGGCCGTTGGCTGTGTTGGTACGGTCCCCGAAGGTATCGAGCCCGAGCACTAGCGGGAACGCAGTCTCCTTGCCACCAGCGGCTGCCGAGTTCACGGGCTGGTCGATCATGTCAGGCGCTCCGCCCGTAGTGCTGTTCGGCGAGGCCAAAAGCCTTCTGCTCTCCGGAGTGGTTGTGGACCGCACGCTCGAAGTCCTCGCGGCGCAGCACTGCGCCGAACACTGGACCACCGGGTTGCAGTACCCGGCCGGCGCTGAGCGGTCCTACCGGGACGGCGTCGTAGCCGATGCGGTCGACGAATGCACCGACCGTTTTTACGGCGTCGAGATCGTCGCCTGCGACACCTAACGCGCGCCGATCGACGGAGCCGGAGGGTCGGGCATAGGTCTCGAGCTCGTGGTAGCCGACGTGGTTGAGCGTCTTGACGACGGTGGCGTCCTGCAGCCGTCCCGCGACGACCTCGCTGGTCCCGATGCCCTCGTCGCCGAAGGGCGGCGGAAGCCTGCCGTCGGTGGGTGGCCAGTAGTTCATCGCATCGATCACAAGCTTTTCGGAAAGGGCATTCGGGTCCATCCGTAGGAAGCGATGCAGCGGCATCGCTAGGACGACGATGTCAGCCTTGCCGATAGCGTCGACAGTCCATAGGGGTTCGGCTCCGGGAATCAACAACTCCGTGACCAGAGCGAGGTCACCTGGGTTGCCCGAGGCAGCGATCGCGACGCTGTGGCCGGCCTCCAGTGCGAGCCGGGCAATGGCCGGCCCGACGTGGCCGGCTCCGAGCACGGCGATCGTGGGTGTGGTGGCGTTCGTCATGCTGCCAGCCGACTCCGATCATCCTAGGCGCTACTGATTTCCTAGTAACATCAGTGAAGCTAGTATTGTTCCATGGTCGCCCAGAACAGCGCCCGTACCGCCATCCGCGCCAATGACTGCGTTGCCGCCGACGAGTCGCTGGTGCGGGCGTTCGACTTGCTCGGCAAGCGGTGGACCGGGGTGCTGCTCGGGACGTTGAGCGCCGGGCCGGTCGGGTTCCGGGCGCTAACTCGGGCGGTACCCGGCATCAGTGACTCGGTTCTCTCCGACCGCCTGGGCGAGCTGACGGAGGCCGGGCTCCTCGCCCGAACGGTCGGGGAGGGACCACCGGTGTCGGTGACCTACACCCTGACCGAAGCCGGTCGCGCGCTGCTACCAGCCCTGGAGCAGATCAGGCGTTGGGCGGAGCGTCACCTCACCACTCGCGGCGTCGGAAGCTCGCGCACCCCTGCGCTGGGACCGGCGCGTCGCCGATGAACTCGGGCTGGGAGATCAGCGCCAACCTGGGAAGGCACACGCGCACGGGCGTCGACGCGCCCGGTTGGCTTTGGGAGATCACGCGCGGTGCCCAGCTCGCCCATGTGTTGATCGAGATCAGCAATGCGGCCCGATTGAGCGACCCACTTCGCCTTCCCGGCGACACGCGGCAAGCACTCGAAACCGACGGACGGACGGAGCTGCTGAAGGTACTCGACCAGGAGAAGCCGCCCCGCGTCATCCATTGCGGCTCCGAGGGCTGTACCTACTCCTCCACCGAGGAAGCAGCCTGCTAGCCGAACGTGAACACGGAGGGCCGGGGAACGAGGAAGTGATCTCGAAGGTGCGGTTGGTGATCGATCGAGACTCGCGAATCAGCTGGTAAGGCCACTGTTGGGCGTCGACCCGGGTCATCTGCCACGCCAACCAGGGGCTTCCACGGGCGCGATGGGTCACCCGAAGCGAGAAGGCTGTGAACAGCCAGCAAAGACCCAGTCAAGGAGCACGTCATGGCCACCATCCACCTCCACCAGACGACCACCGCGACGCCCGAACAGTTCATCGCCGGGCTCACCGACTTCGGGCCCGGCCGCTCGGAGCTGTTCGGCAATAGCGCCGACGACTACCTCAAGGTGCATAGCCAGGGCCCCGGTCAGGCCGACGTCACTGAAGGCTCCGGCGGCGTTTGGGAACGCCTGCACTACGACTGGTCCGACCCCAACCATGTCGTCCTGACGACCACCGACTCCAACACGTGGGGAGGACACTCGGGCCACACCTACACCTTCACGCGGCAGCCCAACGGGACGACCGATATAGACGTCGTCGTGGTACGCGAGGGCAAGAACTTCAAAGGTCGGATGCTCGGGATCGTGCTCGGGATCTTCGGCGAGCGCGTCCTGGGAAAGGCGTTTGCAAACACAGTCAAGGCCATCGAAGCCCGGAACTACGGCGCGAGAACGGCCAAAATGAAGTAGACCCCCGAGCAGGCGGAGGGAAGCACGGTATTGGTCACCTTCATGGACACCGACGGAACACAGAGCTCGGACCGTGGAACGTGGGTGAGGATCACAACCTATTCGTCCGCATCGAGCAGGGATCGCTGTTTGCGTTCAGGACCTACGCGAACCGCCTCACGACCAAATCCAACGTCTTGAGCGCATCAACACGACGTCAGAAAGGGAGTTTCGATGAACACCTCGCTGACCACATCAATCAAGCTGCAATTCCGGACGATCGACGGACTGAGGATCCGGTATGCCGAGAGCGGTGGCTCGCAGGAGCCGGTGGTGCTGCTGACCAGCCCCTGGCCGGAGAGCCTGTACGTTCGCACCGGCGTGGGCCACGCTTGCCGAGCACGCCCGACTCTTCGCCGTGGACCTTCCGGGTTTCGGAGCATCCGAACGCCGGGAAGACCTCCTGTCTCCGCGTGCGATGGGCGGGTTCCTGGCCCAACTCATTGCCGAGGCGGATCTGGGCACGCCTCACATCGTCGCGCCTGACGTGGGAACCTCGGCCGCCCTGTTCGCGGCGGCGGCACATCCGGAGCGGATCGCGGGCGTGATCGTGGGCACCGGTGGAGATGCGGTTCCGCTCCAGCTCGGTGAGCCGTTGGAGGCGTGGGTGCTCGACCCCGACCTCGACAAGTACCGCAAGATGGACCCGCGCGCGATCGTCAGCGCGGCGGTAGACACGATCGACGGCGGGGTACCCGAAGACATTCGCGCGGACTACCTCGCCTGCTACGACGGCGACCGCTTCGCCGAGTCGATGCGCTATGTCCGCAGGTACCCCGAAGAGCTGGCCGCGCTTGCCGAGCTGCTGCCGCAGATCGCGACCCCGGTTACGATCATCAACGGCCGCAACGACCGCGTTGTGCCACTCGCCAACGCTGAGTTTCTCGACGAGCGGCTGCCGACCAGCCGCCTCGCGATCATCGATGCCGGGCACTTCGTCTGGGAGGAGGCGCCGGCGGAGTACGCCTCCACCATCCTCGACTCGATCACGGGCAACTGGCCATGACACAAGCGGTCGCCGACCCTCGCCCATTCGCGGAGATCATCCACTCGCAAGGAGGCAAGAAGGAGTCCCACGTCCTCTAGCGCCCCAGCATCCCAGACCCGACCCAGCTCAACCGGCTTGCCGGGATCACACACGCCACCCTCGTCGCCAACGGCGACAACGACATGATGATGCCGACCATCAACTCGCAGATCCTCGCCGACCACCTGCCCAACGCGCGGCTGCGGATCTATCCCGACGCCGTCCACGGGTTCCTGTTCCAGTACCCCCGACAGTTCGCGGAACTCGTCACAGAGTTCTTGTCTGCGGCTTGAGACCTCGTCTTCGTCAGGTGCGGCTGCGCAGGGTCAGCGAGGCCGCGCCGGCGACGACGAGCCCGATCGCCGCGACGACGCCGCCGAACGTTCGAGTTCGCTGTCAAGCGCACGCCAGTTCTGTCGCGCTGCTGCCCGCCGCACTAGCCGAAGGTAAACACATAAGCCTCAACATCGGGGTCGAGGAACGTGATCTCGAAGGTGTGCTCCGTGACGGGACCATGCTGGCGGATGAGCTGGTAGACCCGCTGTTCGACAACCGCGCCGTCCCCGTCCCCATCAACGTCAATCCCCTGCGCCGCTCTTGGCGGGTTCCCGTCGAGGAGGACGTGGAACCGTGCGGAGGTTCCTGAGGCTGCTGGCCCCATGACGAGGTTGAGGTCACGGGCGTGAAAGCGGTAGGCGAGCTGCCCGTTGGCCGTGTTCAGCCTGGTGGCCTCTTGCTCCATCGTCCAGTCACCTGACAGAGCCCAATGGTTGAGCCTCAATTTGGCCGGGATGGTGTACGAGCCAGGCTTGTCCGGTAGGACGCCGCCGGGAGATGCGAAGTTTTCGGTGCGCCCGTAGCCCGTGTAGTTCTCCGGTGATCTCAGGGTGGCCCAATCGGCCGGGGCTTCCACGCCACGGGCGTCGACCGAAACCATGTCGTGGCTGGTCCCGAATCCTGCCTCGACCAGCAGCTGCTGAATGATCATTTCCGACCGCTGGTATTCGCCTTCCCCAAAGTGGTGATGCCGGATACGCCCTTGCGTGTCGACGAAATACAGAGCGGGCCAGTAGTGGTTGTCGAAGGCGCGCCATACCGCGTAGTCGCTATCGATCGCGACCGGGTAACCGACACGCATGTCCTGCACCGCCCAGCGGACGTTGTCGCCATCGTGCTCGAACGAGAACTCGGGTGTGTGCACACCGATCACCGCCAGCCCTTGCCCGGAGTATTTCTCGGCCCAGGCGCGGACATAGGGAAGCTGGCGTAGCCAGTTGATGCAGGTGTAGGTCCAGAAGTTGACCAGGACCACCTTCCCGCGTAGGTCGCGCTCCGCCAGCGGTGGCGAATTGAGCCATCCCGTGGCGCCGTCAAAAGAAGGCAGCTGACCCTCTACGGGCAACCGCATCGAGGCCGTGTGCAGCCCTGCGGGCATGGGCCAATGTGCTGTCATGACAATGCCCTTCCCTGTCGCTGGATGTCCTGCCTAACCGCCCCCGGCCCATATCGTCCCACGTGCCGGTGGAGGTCGAGCTGCCGGTAACGGTGGTCCTGTCGGCGTACGCGGCGGCCAGTTCTCTGGGCGGAGGGGCGGGCGAGCCCCACGACGTCATCGGAATTCCCGATGCGCACAGCGCGGCGGCCCAGTAGTGCGGAAGAAGCGAGTCCATGACTTCTCCTTCCCGCCTCAGGTTCCGACGAGCTGCTGACCACCGTCGATGTCGAAGATCGCGCCGGTGAGCGCCGAGTTGGTCATGATGTGGATCGCTAGTGCGGCGATGTCAGCCGGCCCGACGACGCGGCCGATCGGCAGCGTGGTACGGAGCTGTTCGCGGCGCACGTCCAGCTGGTCGCCGAGGAGCGTCGCCGACAACGGTGTATCGACAAATCCGGCCGCGATCAGGTTCACGCGGACCGGCGCGAGTTCGAGTGCGAGGTTCTTCGTCAGGGCGGGAAGCGCGGCTGTGAGCGCCGACAGGAAATAGAAGCCCGGCGCCGTGCGGCGGCCGCCGGTGCCGCCCATGAAAAGCAGTGTCCCTCCCGGCCGAACCTTGCCCATCGCGTTCCGAGCGACCTCCAGCGGCAGCAGGAGATGAGCATCGACGTCGCGGCGTAGCTCGTCGATGTCGAACTCGGCGAACGGCGCATAGTAAGGACCGGGGCCGGTAACCAGCACATGGTCGATCGGTGTGGGCAGCTCGTCGAAGAACCTCTTGAGCCGGTCGAAGTCGATGGCATCGAAGGCAGCAATGCTGGCGCGGAGCTCGAGGCCGGCGCGGTGCAGGCGGTCCGGGTTGCGCGCCGTGATGATCACGTCGGCTCCCCCAGTACGGGCGAGCCGGGCCGTTTCGAGACCGATGCCGGCGCTGCCGCCTATCACGACGACGGTTTGCCCGAGCAGCTCCTGTTCGCGTTGCGCTGGCGAAAGGGTGGGCGAGGTCACCATGATTCCTCCCAGGGTTGAGCGGCACGGTCGTCCGCAACGAACGGTCCTGCGATGAGCGAGATGACGCTCATCTCGCGCTCATCGCCGCCGGCTCCCGCGCGCTGTCGATTTCCGCGCGCAGCGACTTGAGTGCCTCGACGTAGATCTCGGAGAAGGTCGGGAACGGCTGGATCGTGTCACGCAGAACCTCGATCGATACGCGGGCGCGAATCGCCAGCGTCGCCTGCTGAAGCCACTCGCCAGCCTCGGGTCCGAGCGCGTACGCACCGGTCAGACGCTTGCCGTCGGCAAGCAGGGTCAGGAACCCGTTGCTCTCGGCGTACGCGCGTGTGTACGTCTCGGTCTTCGCGAGCTCCGACAGGCGTGCTGTCCCGCTGAAGCGGCCGTCGGTCGCGCCCGCGGCGGCCGCCTGCGGGTCGGTGAAGACGACCCGCGGGACAGCGTCGTAGTCAGCCTCTCGCGGCTCGCCGAGGATATTCGAAGCAACGACCTCGCCTTGGTACTTACCGACGTGGGTCAGCGGCCAGATGCCGGTGATGTCGCCGACCGCCCATAACCGCTCGCTCGCTCGAAGCCGCGAATCGACCGGACGCCTCGTCCGTCGGCATTCACGCCGACCGTCTCGAGGCCGATGTTGTCGACGCGCGGCCGTCGGCCCGTGGCGACCAGCAGCCGATCTCCGCGCAACTCGCCGCCGGCACCGAGGTCGAGGACGTACTCGCCATTTTCGCTTCGCGCTGCGGCCGCCCTGACACCGAGGAAGAGTTCGATGCCGTCGCGGCGCAGCACCTCGGCGAGTGCCTCGCCGAGCGGCCCGGACTCGCGCGGGAGCAGGTTCGGAGCGCCCTCGATGAGCGCGACTTCGCCGCCGAAGCGACGGACCGCCTGCGCCATCTCGACGCCGACCGGCCCTCCGCCGAGGACGAGCATCCGGCGCGGCACGGCCGTCATCCCGGTCACCTCCCGGTTCGTCCAGATCCCTCGAGCCCGCGCAGGCCCGGGATCGGCGGGATGACCGGATCCGCACCGTTCGCCAGGACGACATGGTCGGCGGTATGGCGGACGCCGTCCACTTCGACGACACCAGGGCCAGCCAGACGGCCAGTGCCACGAAACAGGTCGATGCCGGTGTCAGCCAGCCAGCGCTCCTGGCCGGCATCCGAGTAGTTCGAAACCATGAAGTCCCGCCACGCAAGCGCGGCGTCGACGTCGACCTTCGCCAATGCGGCCGCCTCGTTTGCGGCGTGCGCAGCCTCGCCGGGGCGCAGCAGCGTTTTGGACGGAATGCAGGCCCCGTACGAGCACTCGCCGCCGATGAGTTCGCGCTCGACCAGCGCGACACGCAGGCCGCCTTCGGCGAGCGCGCCCGCGCAGTGCTCGCCCGGCGATCCGCCGCCGACGACGATCACGTCGTAGTCGGTCACGTCGGCAGCTCCGTCCCGGCCTGCTCCGCGACCATGTACGCCGCGTACCAGTCGGGCCAGTTCTCGTCTGCCTGTCCGATGCGCTTCTCGTGCTCGCCATGCGCCGCCGCCGCACGCCGAAGCGCGCTCGCCAAGTCGGCCGTGGATGCGAACGCCGTCTCAGCGGCCTCGATCCGGCCGGGCAGCCGTGTGGTGATCTCCTGCAGCAGCCAGCCGTTGCCGTCCGGGTCGCTGAACGTGGCAAAGGAGCTGTAGCTGGCGTGATCCGGCGCAGGGCCGTTGACGCGACCGTTCGTGTCGTCGGTCTGGAACTGAGCGCCCGGCGTCCCGGGGTAAAACACCTCGCTGACCTCGACACCGCGTACGGCTAGCTCGTCGCGCGCAGCCTCAATGTCGGAGACGATCAAGTAGAGGCCCTGGGCCGAGCCGGGTGCGGCCGACGTGATCTTCGTCCCGAATTGGATCGAGCACCCCGAGCCGGGCGGTGTGAACTGGACGACCCGGAAGCCGTTATCGAACGGGAAGTCGGCGTCAAGCCTCCACCCTAGGCTCTCGTAGAAATCCTTAGCGCGGTCGACCTCCGAGACGGGGATGACGACCACCTCGAGCTTCAAGTCGGCGTCCTTGACGCTCGCAATCCCGCTCGCCTCGCTGCTGCTGACCTCCGTCATGCTCATACCTCCCTTGGTTGTGTCAGGAACCTACCCTCGCGCTTCGACGGCTGCGTCGCACCCGTGGGACTCCCTGGTACGTGCCCTGGTCGACGTATCCAGCGAGCCGTACGATCGTCTTTGGTACCGGCTATTCGGGGTCATCCAAAGGGTCGGCGCCTGGAGGCCGCCGATGAGCCAGGGTCGGGTTCAGCGTTCGAGGCTCCTCGGACGTCGAAGTGAGTGCGAGGCGCTCGACCGGCTTCTGACCGATGCGCTCTCCGGTCGTAGTGGAGTTGCCGTCCTGCGGGGGGAGGCGGGCGTCGGCAAGAGTGCGCTACTGAGCTATCTGTCGGAGCGTGTCTCCGGGTGGTACGTCGCGAGGGCCGTTGGCGTCGAGTCGGAGATGGAGCTGGCCTACAGCGGCCTGCATCAACTGTGCGGACCGATGCTGGATCGCCTCGATCGGCTGCCCATCCCGCAGCGGGAAGCGCTCGCGACGGTGTTCGGCCTGAGCACCGGTCCCGCACCCGACCGGTTTCTGGTGGGGCTCGCCGCGCTGACGCTGCTCGCTGAGATCGCCGAGGAGCAACCGCTCGTCTGCGTTGTCGATGACGCGCAGTGGCTGGACCGCGCCTCGGCGCAGATTCTCGGTTTCGTCGCCCGCCGGCTACTCGCTGAGCGGATCGCGCTTGTGTGCGCAACACGCACCGGCATGGGTGAGGAGGTTCTCGCCGGGCTGCCTGAGTTGTCTGTCCACGGGCTCGGCGACAGCGATGCGCGCGCGCTGCTGCTGGAGAACGTGTACGGCCCACTCGATGCGGCGGTCTGTGACCAGATCGTCACCGAGAGCCACGGCAATCCCCTTGCGCTCCTTGAGTTTCCGCGCAGCTGGAGGGCCGCAGATCTCGCTGGCGGGTGCGGGCTGCCCGACAGCCAACCGGTGGTCAGCAAGATCGAACAGAGCTACGTCCGGCGCCTCCGCGTACTTCCCTCCGAGACGCAACTGCTCGTCCTCGCCGCGGCCGCAGAGCCGCTAGGCGACCCTTTGCTGCTCCACCGTGCCGCCGAGACGCTCGGCGTCGACATGGCTGCGGCGGATCCGGCAGCGGACGCGGGTCTGCTCGGAATAGGTGGGCGCGTCGAGTTCGCGCATCCACTCGTCCGATCCGCCGCCTACCGCTCGGCCGCCGCCGAGGACCGCCACCGCGTCCATCGCGCCCTCGCCGAAGCAACCGACCCAGAGACAGACCCGGACCGGCGCGCCTGGCACCGGGCGCGAGCGACACCGGGACCTGGCGAGGAAGTCGCCGCCGAGCTCGAGCGTTCGGCCGGCCGGGCTCAGGCTCGCGGCGGAGTCTCGCCGCGAGGCTTCGCGCACGCGACTGAGGTGCCGCGGTATCGATCGAGGATGGCGACGACCTCAATAGCCTGCCTCGATCGCGTCAGTTGGTTTCAGCGCCAGGCTTCAGGAATCCCTTACCTATGTTGTCGATCACGTGCTGCGTCCATGACCTCCCGGACCGCATCGATCGTCATCCGGGCATATTCGAGCTTGTACAGCAGCTGGGCATGGGTCGCTCCGTGTACGACACGATGAGCGCCAACCCTTGAAAGTCTCGAGAGCTCTCCATTCATCTCGGTCCAGACGCGGCGCGTTGGGTCGTCGGGGGCCGAGGCGCTCATCACGATCAGCGGCATTGATCCCAAGTCCGTAACCTCGCGCTGCTGCACATATGTTTGCGGCAGGGCGCGATATTGGTCGCGGACGGTTCGAAAGAATTTGGTAGTCACATTGAATGCATCGTTGGCGGCCCTTTCTCGTACAGGTAGGTCGGCGTAATCGGTCTGCGGCAACAGCAGGCGCACTACGCCGAACGGCGCCAGCCAGCGAGCAACGGTAACCGTACGGTTTTCGGTCGCGAGATCCACGCGATTCTCGGGTGGAAAGCGCGCATCCTCATCGAGTTTGCCGGGGTCAATCAGAGCCAGACCCACGACTTCGCTTGGGTACTCCTTCGCATACACGAGGGCAATGCGACCCCCGTACGAATGACCAACCATGACGTATGGTCCTTCGATCCCGGCTCCGGAAAGCAGTGCGTGCATTTCGCGCACGTGCTGCTTCAGATCACGGGGCAATGGGCCGCGCTCACTCCACCCCATGCCCGCGCGGTCGTAGGCACAGACACGTGTCGAGCGCGCAAGGTCTGGCTGCACCAGACCCCAGCTCGCCGACGAATTGCCGCCGGCGGCATCCAGAATCACTGTGGGACTACCATCGCCGATGCAACTGATATGCAGCTTGTAACCACTAATATCAACGAGTCGGCCGGGTGGTGGAAAGTTCCGTTCGTCGATTTGCTGGGCCGCGGCCTGATAGATCAAACCCGCGGTGGCGATTGCGACAAGCGAGACGACGAGTCCCAGCAGAATTCGGCGAATCCATGCCAGAGGCCGCTTTTTCAGCCGTCGCTTGTGCGATTCCGCGACCGGAGGGGAGGTCATAGTTGACGCGCTCCCTTCAGATCGCACCGACCTGACTGACATGCATGTCGCGAAGGGATAAGCCGCGGTCATGATCATGTGCCATCAGCTAGGGCACTGAAACACTTTAGCCCGGGTATGCGACGGCCACGCCGTCTCCCGGATGAGGCCAATTAGACTGAACCGACGCCAGCCAAAAACAGGGAGCGCCAGTGATGAAGGCGTTCATATTGAAAAGTACGGGCCGCCTGAGACGCTTCGGATCACGGAGGTCGAGAAGCCAGCCCCCGCCGCCGATGAAGTCTTGGTGAAGGTGCTGGCAGTATCGGTCAATCCGGCGGACTGGCGTTCCATGCGCGCCAAGCCATTCTTTTCGCGCGCCAGTCTGGGGTTGCTGCGGCCGAAGCATAGGATCCTCGGCGTCGACATTGCCGGGCGAATCGAGGCGGTGGGCAGCGGCGTCCACCATTTCAAGCAGCCCGGCGACGAGGTTTACGCCAATCTCTTAGATCACGGTTCCGGCGGCTTTGCAGAATACGTTTCGGTGCCAGTTGAGGTTATGTCGTTGAAGCCGGCAAACCTGTCGTTTGAGGAAGCGGCTGCAGTTCCCATGGCGGCGGTAACCGCACTCCAGGGCCTTCGCCACCACGGAGAAATCGGGCCCGAGCAGATGGTACTGATCAATGGCGCTTCCGGCGGCATCGGCACCTTCGCGGTCCAGATCGCCAAGTCATGCGGCTCCGAGGTGACCGGCGTGACAAGCACCCGGAACCTCGACCTCGTGCGTTCGCTCGGCGCTGATCATGTCGTCGACTACACGACGAGTGACTTCGTCCGTAGCGGGCAGCGCTACGACCTCATCCTGGACACGATCGGGAACCGATCGGTACGCGATCTCAGACGTGCGCTTGCCGAGGGCGCAAGGCAGCCGTCGTCGGGTTCACCAGCGTGGCGAAGCTGATCGGTGTTTCGCTGCGCGGCCGCAAGGACATCACCATCGTGTCGGCACACGTAGCCACTACGGATCTGGAGTTCCTTTCGAAGCTGATTGAGGCCGGCAAAGTGCGCCCCCAGATCGACCGGCGCTATCCGTTCGCCGAAATCCCCTCAGCGATCGCGTATCTGGAACAAGGCCACGCCAGGGGGAAGGTGGTCGTGGGCGTGGCGTAAGGAGCTGAGGAGCAACGATGATCAATACGACGAACGGCACTGCCGGTCAGATGATCAACAGACGGATCGATCCGGCCCGCGACAAACGCAGACTCATGTTGTTCTTCGCCGGGCTGATCGTCTTCTACCTTGGGGTTCTCATCGTCACGCGGCCGGAGCTGAACGGCGGCGAGGCCGAGCTCAGCAAGGTCTCGCTTGGCGTCATGCTGGCGCCGACAGTCGGTGCAATCTTGGCGTGCGTCTTCGGTCCCGGCTTAATTCGGTTCGGCCTGCCGTCGTGGTGGCTGCTCGCTTCATTCCTGCCGGCAGTGGTGGTCTTCCTGATCACCATGATCGCCGCGCCAGTCTCCGACGCGGTCACCTTCCGCGGCGATCAGGTGGGGGCACTACTGCTGATGGCTGTGGTGCGAAGCCTGTTGGGTTCCGTCTCGGCGTTCGGTGAAGAGATTGGGTGGCGCGGGTTCCTTTGGCCGCTGATGCGCCGTCGTCTGACCTTTGTGGCGAGCAGCGCGATCATTTTCGGGATCTGGTGGATCTACCACGCCGGGCTCATCTTCGCTGGGTGGTACGGGTTCAACGGTGGAATTCCGGCGTTCTCGGTGGCCTTGCTCGGTTTCGTATTGTTCGTGGGCGTGCTCACTGAGCGGTCACGGTCGGTCTGGCCGAGCGTGCTGGCCCACGGCTCCTGGAACGGGTTGGTCCAGTCGTACTTCTCCTCATCCGGTGCCGAGGCGGACCGGGTTTTCACGGGGAGCCGGTATCTGCTCGGCGAGTTCGGCTGGCTAGGGGCGGCGGGCATGATCATTCTCGGCGTCGGGTTCGCATGGTGGCACTTCCGTACCCCCACGAAGGATGGTCTGTCCCCGAAGGATCCGACCGGCTATGACTCACCGGCAATGTGGCTGTGGTTCAGCAACACCCCCAAGCTCAAGGCACCCGCGGCCGCAAGGTGACGTCGCATTTGCTCGGGCAGGCATGAGCTGACGACCGATCCACACGGCGGCGTATCTTCCTTCAGTGAGCAAGGACAGAGTCGCCAGGCTCTGCTTCGGCGCGACATTTGTGATCGCGGCCTTCTCGCTGGGCTTGCAGTTCGTCCAGGATTGGCTCGGGGTCTGGGACGATCCCGGTACCGTCGAGCCGTCCCACGCCGTCCGGGTATGGCGGTTCTTCAGCTACTTCACCACCCAAGCGAACCTGCTCGTGGTGGCGACCTCGTTCACTCTGGCCCGGAGCGCCGATCGAGACGGTCCGGGCTGGTGCGTGGCCCGGCTCAATGCGCTGACCGGCATTACGATCACCGCACTCGTGCACTGGTTCTTGTTGCATCCGCTCGACCACTTCCGCGGTTTGCTCTGGGCCTCGGACACGCTGGTCCACATCATCGTCCCGGTCCTCGTCGTGCTGGGCTGGCTCGTATTCGGCCGGCGGCGGCGGATCAGCCTAAGGGTTGTCGGGTTGGGATTGATCTGGCCGGTGGCGTGGCTGCTCTACACCCTGGTCGTAGGCGGGATAACCGGGTGGTATCCGTACTTCTTTCTTGATCTCGGAGAAACCGGCCGCGGCGAGGTGACGCTGTACTGCCTAGCGATCCTGATCTTGCTGTTTCTCGTGTCCTGCCTGTTCTGGATGGGCGATCGCTGGCTGCCAGGTCAGCAGGCGGGCCGCCGCTGGAACCGCCCGCGGCTCATGGTGGGTCGGGGGCGCGGCTGAGGTAGTGGTGGCCGGTGGGTGTGGTGATGTGAATGGTGTGGGGTTGGCCGAGTAGGCCGGCGTCGATGAGGTTGATGTGCCAGCCGGGCATTTCACGCACATGGTTGCCGCGCTCACAGGTGCCGCGGCCGTTCTCCAAGATGGTGGGGCCGCCGTCGCTGTGGCGGATGATGTGATCGAGGTGTCGGATGGGTGCGTCGCAGTAGGGGTCTGTGCAGGTTTGGTCGCGGAGTCGGATGAGTTGGCCTAGCCAGCCGTCGAAGTGTCGCCGGGTCGAATCCCCACCCACAATCGGCCCAGAGCCGGTTGAGGTGGTGGAGGGTGCGGTGAAGAGCCGGCGCCACCATTTACGTCCCCGACTGCTGGCCAGGATTTCCCGGGCCAGCTCAGCGGGCAGCGGCTCCTGCCCATGGATCACCGCAGCAGTGTCCTTGTTGGGGTTGGGGTTGATTAGGGTGTCCAGCGGCATCAGCAGCTGCAGTTCAATGTTGACATCGGCGGCGTGGGTTTGTCCGGTGAGCCGTTCCACGAGGGTGTCGGCCATGATCTGATCCCTGCTCCGCCCGTCCCCGGTGGCAACAGCAGTGTCGGCGTGGTGACGTAGTGCGGCGTAGCAGGCGACTCCTTGTTCCACCGGCAGGTAGCCGGTGAGCCCTGCCATGGTGTCGGGTGCTGGCTGCATCCCAACCCGACGATGTTGACGTTCGGTGCGGCCCCGCTGCACATAACCCCGCCGATCAGCCTGAAAGGTGATCTTGCGGACACATAAGGTTGCTGCCTTGAACCCCAGCTTGCTGACCCCAGCCGCTTTGAGTTGCTGATCCACCTCACCGCGCTTCTCAGCGTCAAGGTGCCGGGTTTCAGACACGATGGTTTCGGCGACCCGTTCACTCAACTCCCCACTACTGAGTTGAGCGTAGGTGTCGGGTAGTTCGAACCACCACGCCCGCGCCGTATTCAATCGCCGGGCCGGCGACCACCGGGGAGAGGCGGCAGGCCAACCCAATTTGTTCGGCAATGCCACGACCAATGGCATCCGGGTGCACATCGGCAGCAAGCTGCTCAGCGACTTGGGATTGGGCGAACCGCACCGACTCGGCCGCCTGTAATGCTGCAGTGACAGCCCGCAGCTTCTCCAACCGGCCGATCCGATCAACCCGAGCCGCATCGCTGGTCGTGCTGTTGTCGGCGACTGCGTCAGCGAGATCGGCCAGCATCTGGTCGAGGCGCACCACCAACGCGTCCGAGGACATCGGTTCACTCTGGAGTGCTGACATGCCAGTGACTCTACGGAAACCCGCTGACAAAAATAGAAAGACTGTTCGATGGAAGCGCTCTCGCTTCTGACGGGTCCAGTGACGCATGGAAGCCGCAAGTATCAACGAGAGGCGAACTCCACCTCGTCTGGACGCTGCTCTCCGCACTTGTCCAATGGAGCGGCGAGCGATCGGGGACGTCGCTCTTTCGAGCCCGATCAGGGCGAGGGAAGCGGTCGCGAGGTCCGTACGGACGCAACGACATCGCGAATTGCCTGGTTCATGGCCGTGGCATCAGTTGCGTCTAGGAGAAGCGAGGCGTGCGTGGCGTCGGCCACAATACGGTGCCGACTGTTGGTGGACAGGGTAGCCAGTTTGTCCTGCGCCGCCAGCCATGCGTCGTCATGTTCGCGGCCGGCTGTGACGACGATGAGCGGCTTATCGGCAAAGTCAACAAGGGACGCGGCCTGCCGCACCGCTGTCGATCCCTCAAGAAATTCGTTGAGGAAGCTTTCAACATCGCTGGCGGTGGCGCTCCTGGCGCGCGCCTCGTCGCGGGATCGTGGGGGCAGAGTGCCGTAGGAGAACTGACCGACCAAACGGGCCGCACCGAGGTGAGCCACCGCGGGCAGCAACGCTGAGATGCGACCGGGGAGGTCGTAGGACCCGGCCTTGGCCGGCGGACCAGGAGCGGATGCGGGTGCGGTGGAGTCCAGTAACACCATGCCGGCAACCTGGTCCGGATATTGGGCGGCGAAGGTGAGGATGTAGAGGCCGCCGAATGAGTGACCGGCAAGCACGTAGGGCCCCGGAACGTGTGCGCGATCGAGCAACGTGTGGAGGTCGGCGGCGATCTGCGCGCCGTCCTGGGGACCGTCGGCAGCCTCGCTCCACCCTCGACCAGCGCGGTCATACACGCAGACTCGGGTGTCGCGCGCTACGGCTGGCGCGATCCAACCCATCACCGATGAGGCTTCTCCTAAGCCCGGCTCCAGCACCACTGTGGGACTGCCGGAGCCGGTGCAGTGCAGATGCAGCCTGTGACCGCCGACGTCGATGAGCTGGCCGGGCACGGGATAGGCGGCCGCGTCGACCGACTCCCGTACGGTCTCGTAGCCCGCACCCACCGAGGCGAGCGTCAACGCAGCGAGCACCGGGTAGAGCAGCCACCGCCGGGTCCGGCTGTGCAGCTGCCTGCTGGCACGAATGATCATCCAGACAACAAGCCCGAGCAGTACTGGCGGCCACACCCAGCGGAACACATTGTTCACGGTGTCCGACGCGAGGATTGATATCAGGCCGGCCACCGTGAAGAACACCACCGGCCCAGCCGCCCACCGCTGAGGTTGATCACTGAACCGTACCGACAGCACAGCCAACAATGCCCAACCGAGAGCAAAGCCCAGCAGGACCACACCGGTGAGGACATTCTCTTTCGCCTCGACGAACGGAGCGGCGACCAGCGCCATGGCAACAAAGAGTCCAGTGGCCAACGATGCGGCGACGATTGGCCCGATGCGTCCACCGGGCATGGACTGCCTTCGGGGTTGCTGGAGGTCGCTGTTCTGAGTTGTCGTGGCCATGATGGCTTCAATTCGATGAGACATGATGCAGCCGAGCATTACGCCTGGCTGGACAGGAGGTGAAGTCAGCGAGGAGCTTGTGCTGGCATTCCATCGTAGGCGGCGAGGGTCTCAGCCATGGCCTGCTCGATCGGCGTCGCTTCCACATGGAGGGCGT
>Ga0307296_10000112_pt1 | contig 33074 bp, 32 predicted proteins | sample ER_DNA_153_FD_194467 | JGI IMG/M metagenome (GOLD analysis project Ga0307296, IMG submission 194467) | Bulk soil microbial communities from the East River watershed near Crested Butte, Colorado, United States - ER_DNA_153 | ecosystem: Environmental > Terrestrial > Soil > Floodplain | place... | reverse complement strand
CGGCCGTCTTCTCGAGCAGCCACGAGCAGCCGGAGCGTGTTCGCTCCCACGTCGATGATTCCCACCCGCACGGCGCCGATTCTGACCATCCGGCCGGTCGTCACCCTTTGCGCGTCCGATAAACGGTCGAGGTGCAAGGTCAGCGCGATCCGGAGGCGGCTCGTCGGCGGGCGCGGGCCCTGGCGCTCCGCATGAAAACCAGCTGGGCCTGACGGCCGCGATCTCCCTTCTTCGGCCGAAGTCTCATCCAGCGCCCCTCCGAGCTCATTTCCCACGCCGACGCGTTGTCCGCGAGGAGCACGTCGAAGGCCCTCAGGAGATCCTGCTGTGCCCGTCCGTCTTCGATCGGCGCCAGCAGCTCGATGCGATGGTCGAGGTTCCGTGGCATCAAGTCCGCGCTGCCGAGCAGGAACGTGCGCTTGCCTCCCGCGTCGAAGATGAAGAAGCGGCTGTGCTCGAGGAATCGGCCGAGAATGCTGCGGACTCGGATCGTCTCGCTGAGGCCCGGCACGCCCGGACGAAGCGTGCAGATGCTGCGCGCGACGATGTCGATCTTGGCGCCCTCTTGCGAAGCGCGATACAGCTCCTCGATGATCTCCTCGTCGGTCAGGTTGTTGACCTTGATCCGGATGCGTGCCTCCTTGCCGTCGGCAGCCGCGCGCCGGACCTCGCGGATTCGCTCCAGCAACCCCAGGCGCAACCCCCACGGCGCAACGAGCAGCTTGCGGTACGACTGCGGACGTCCGAATCCAGTCAGTTGATTGAAGAGATCGGCGACGTCAGCCGCGATCTCGGGGTCGGCGGTGAAGAGCCCGTAGTCCTCGTAGCTGCGGGCCGTAAGGATGTTGTAGTTGCCGGTTCCGAGATGCACGTAGCGGCGGAGCCCGTCTCCCTCGCGGCGCACGACGAGCGTGGCCTTGGCGTGAATCTTGAGATTCGGGAACCCGTAGACGACATGGACGCCGGCCTGCTCGAGGGAGCGTGACCAGCCGATGTTTCGATACTCGTCGAAACGCGCTTTCAACTCGATGAGCGACACGCTCTGCTTCCCGCGCTCGGCCGCTTCGATCAGCGCGGGAACGACAGGGGAGTCCTCGCTCGTGCGGTACAGCGCGGTCTTGAGCGCGACGACCGCGGGATCGCGCGACGCGGCGAGCAGAAAAGCCTCGAAGCTCGACGCGAACGAGTCGAACGGATGGTGAACGAGGATGTCGTTCCGTCTGATCTCCGCGAACAGCTCGTCGGCATTCGCCGGCGCGGCAAAGCGCGGATGCACAACCGGAAACCACGCCTCATCTTTGAGATCGGGCCGATCGAGGCGGACGAGCTCTTGGAGCTCGGCAAGATCGAGCAGGCCCTGGATCAGATAGATCTGATCCCCGTTCGTGTGCAGTCCGTGCTCGAGTTGCTCGAGCATCCGGCTTGAAACCGAGCCGGAGACCTCGACGCGAACGACGTCGCCGAAGCGCCGGCGCCGCAGTTCGTCCTGCACTGCCTCGAGGAGGTCGTCGGCCTCGTCGGAGACTTCGAAGTCGGCATCGCGAGTGACCCGGAATGTGCAGCACTCGGCGATCTCCATGCCGGGGAAGAGGCGTGGCAGGAAGTGCCTGATCACCCGCTCGAGCGGCAGAAAGAGCCCGCGCTCGCCGATCGCGAGAAACCGCGGCAGCAGCTCGGGAACTTTCACGCGCGCGAAGCGCTCCTCGGCGGTTTCCTCGTTGCGGACGAAGATTCCGAGGCTGAGTGAGAGAGGCGAGATGTAGGGGAACGGCTGGCCCGGCCCGACTGCGAGGGGGGTCAGAATGGGGAAGATGTCCCGGTCGAAACGTTGGTCGAGCTCGTCGAGCTCCTTTCGGTTGCAGTCCTCGACGTCGCCGACGACGACTCCTGCTTCCGCGAGCGCCGGCCGAAGGTCCTTCTTCCAGAGCTTCGCCTGGGTTGAAGTCAGATCGAGCGTGCGCTCTCGGATCTCCGCGAGCGTTTGCTGCGCGGTCCGCCCGTCCGGTGAGCGGACGAGGAGGCCGGCTTCCTCCTGGCCCTTCAGGCCGGCGACGCGCACCTGGAAGAACTCGTCGAGATTCGACGAGAAGTACGCGCAATTACGCGACCGCTCGAGCAGCGGGAGCGCTGTGTCCGCCGCACGCGCGAGGACTCGAGCGTTGTAGTCGAGCCAGGACAGCTCCCGGTTGAGCAGTCGCAGATCGTCCGTCTCGAGAACCGTTTCGGTGCGAGCCACGGGTCATCTTGCCTCAAGCTGGGGTGCCTATGGGTTACAGACTTGTGACCGGTCCCGTCTGAGGCCTGTATCGGCGGCCCCGGGGGCACGGCCGGCCGCTCGAGCGAGAAGACCCTGGGCGATCACCCTGGTGACCCATCCGGTCACGTAACCGGGCTGGATGTTTTTTCGTTGATCCCAGGCGGAATCACTCCGTCCAGGTCGACAATCGAGACACAAGGGAGGCACGAAATCGCATGAGCATCCTCTGGATCATCCTCATCGTGATCCTCGTGCTCGCGCTGCTCGGCTTCTTCTCGCGCGGGCGCTGGTAAGCATCTAGGACCGGCCAGAGTTCGAAATGGGCCGCCCGGCACTTGCCGGGCGGCCCTCGTTCTGGCGATCATGGCTGGGTGGATCCCGCCGCCTTTCTGACCGAGTTCGAGCAGCGAAACAGCTCCGCCGTGCCTCGCCTCGGGGGAATGGCGCGTGCCAACGGCGTCGTGATCGTCAGCGAGCGTTACTGGGCCTTCGCAGGAATCGACGGCAGCCTGCGCGAAGGGCGGATGCCCGTCGCGCCCCGCTCGCTGCGAGCGATTCCGCTCGCGCGCGGCCTCGTACGCCTGAGCGGATCCCTGTCGCCGCTTTTCAGGCGTGAGGGCGTCGCGCGCGGACGTGAGCGGGTCTTTCTCATCGCGGCGGTCGCCGCTCCGCTCGCGCTTGCTTTCGCACCCAACTGGCTCGGGCTCGCGGCAGGGTTCGCGACGACGTTCGTGCTGCTCGGCTGGCTGCTGCGCGGCCGAACGCTGTACCTGCACGGCGCCGAGCATCGCGCGATCGCCGCCCTCGAGGAACGGCGTCTTCGGGAGACGTGGACGGGTCTGGCGCGGCCCACACGCTTTTCTCTGCGCTGCGGCACGAACTTCGCCGCGCTCTTGATGCCGGTGGCGATCTTCGGCGGCCGCTTCTGGCCGCTGCCGGCGACCGCGGTCACGCCGCTCGTCGTCTCGGTGCTTGCGCTTGCACTGACGATGGAGCTGTGGCTGCTCGTCCAGCGACTGCCTCGACTGGCCCGCGTCGTGCTGTTGCCGGGTCTCGGGCTGCAACGGCTGACTACCCGGGAACCGAAGCTCGCCGAGACGCGTGTCGCCCTGACGGCGCTCGCCGCGGTGCTCCGGAGGGAGCTCACGCACGGGTAGCCTGCGGGGCTTGGAACCCCCGCGTGAGAACAGCATCGAGGCCCACGGGCTCGTCCGTGAGTTCAAGAAGGGGCCGCGCGCCGTCGACGGCATCGACCTGCGCGTCGACCCGGGTGAGATCTACGGCTTTCTTGGCCCGAACGGCGCCGGGAAATCGACGACGGTCCACATGCTCACGACCTTGCTACCGCCTACGGCGGGTACCGCAACGGTCGCGGGCTACGACGTCGTCAAGGAGGGCGCGAAGGTGAGAAAGGCGATCGGCGCGGCGTTGCAGGAGGCCGCGCTCGATCCGTTTCTGACCGGACGCGAGCATCTCAGGCTGCAGACCACGATGCACGGGATCACCGGCGAGGAGCGACGCGAGCGAAGCGACGAGCTGCTCACCAGGGTCGGGCTGACCGAAGCAGCGGACCGCAAGGTGAAGGGCTACTCCGGCGGCATGAAGCGCCGCCTCGACCTTGCGCTGGCACTCGTGCACCGGCCCCGCATCCTCTTCCTCGACGAACCGACGACTGGGCTCGACGTCCAGAGCCGCACGGCGCTCTGGGTGGAAGTGGGCCGGCTCGCGAAGGAGGAGGGCGTCACCGTGTTCCTGACGACCCAGTACCTGGAAGAGGCGGACGTGCTCGCGGACCGCGTCGGAATCATCGACCACGGGCGGATCGTCGCGGAGGGAACTCCCGAGAAGCTGAAGGCTGACATCGCCTGCTCCACCGTCGAGGCGGTGCCGGCCAATCCCGACCAGCGGGGCGCGGTGCTATCGGTGCTGGAGCGCTTCGGCGAGCAGACGACCGGTTACGGGCCGAGCAGCATCGCCGTCCAGTTGACCTCGTCGAACGGCAATCTCGCCGACATCGTCCGCGCGCTCGACGCCGAAGGTGTTGTCCTCTCCCAGTTGCAGATCCACGAGCCGACGCTGGACGACGTCTTCCTCGCGAAGACCGGACGCCACCTCGAGGGCGCCGGAGGCGAGGAAGAGGAGGAGGAGACCGAGCAGGAACTCGAGCCCGCGCGCGTGTGACCGTCGCTCGCCCGCCGCTTGCTCCCGCTCTCGCCCAGACGACGGCACTGGGCAAACGCGCCGTTGTCCGGACCGCACGCCAGCCCGCGAATATCGTCTTCCCGCTGATCTTCCCGATGCTCCTGCTCGCGGTGAACGCGGGCGGGCTGAAAGCCGAGACGCAGCTCCCAGGCTTTCCGACCGACTCGTTCCTCGCGTTCGCGCTCGCCGTGCCGTTCGTCCAGGGCGCGCTGCTCGCGACGATCAACGCCAACGTCGAGTTCGCACGGGACATCCAGACGGGTTTCCTGAACCGGCTTGCGCTGACTCCGGTGCGAGGGATCGTCCTGTTGTTCGGACAGCTCGGCGGGTTGATGACGATCGCCGTCGTCCAGGCGATCTTCTATCTCGCCGTCGGCCTTGCGTTCGGCGTTCGTCTGCAGAGCGGCGTCGGGGGCGCACTGATGTTGTTGTTGCTGGAGACCTGTATTGCGCTCGCCTTCGCCTCGCTCGGCAGCTGGGCTGCGCTCCGGACGGGCTCGACGGAGGCCGTGCAGGGTCTGTTTCCAGTCTTCTTCGTCTTTCTCTTCCTGTCGTCGATGAACATCCCGCGCAACCTGATCCAGGCGGACTGGTTTCGGTGGGTCGCGACGATCAACCCGGTCTCGTACCTGATCGAAGCGGTCCGCGCACTCGTGATCACGGGCTGGGACTGGGAGACCATCGGTCTCGGCTTCGCCGTCGCAGCGGGGCTCAGCATCGTCGGGTTCGCGCTCGCGACGCACGCACTCTGGAACCGGTTGGAGCGCACATGAGAGACGCGATCTCAGTCGCGCGCGGCGTGTCGTGGCGCGTGCTGCACACCTTCTTCACGAACAAGGCGTTCCTGCTGCCCTCGGTCGCGTTTCCGCTCTTCTTCTTCACGGCCTTTGTCGGCGGGCTCTCGCGCATCACCCAGGTGCCGGGCTTCGACTTTCCGACCGGCTACACCGCGTTCCAGTTCGTGTTCGTGCTGCTGCAGTCCGCGGCGTTCGCCGGCGTCTTCACCGGGTTCGGAATCGCACGCGACTTCGAGACCGGCTTCATGCGAAGGCTGATGCTCGCCGCCCCGAACCGGAGCGGCATCTTGCTCGGGTACGTGTTCTCGGCGATCGTGCGCTGGGCCACAGTCGCCGCTGTCGTGACGATCGTGGCACTGCTCGCGCAGATGAAGATCGGCGGCAGCGGCGTCGATCTGTTCGGCCTCTATACGCTCGCGCTGCTCCTCAATCTCGCCGGTGCGCTCTGGGCCGCCGGTGTCGCCATGCGCCTGCGTTCACAGCAAGCTGCACCCGTGATGCAGATGCCGGTCTTTCTCCTTCTCTTCTTCGCTCCGGTGTACGTCCCGCTCAGTCTGCTTCAAGGCTGGATCCACGGTGTCGCCTCCGTCAATCCCATCACTGCCCTGCTCGAGGCCGGTCGTGGCTTCATCTCGGGCCGGCCAGAGCTGACCCTGGCGGCGTTTGCGATCGCGGCCGGGCTGATCCTCGGATTCGCCGCCTGGGCGTTTCGCGGCCTCAGACGTGCGGAAGCGGCCGGTTGAACGCATAATCCCTGCTAATGGAGCCCGAAGCCTGGCCCACCCCACAGACTCCTCCGCGCGAGCCGTTGCCGCGCGTCGAGGATCTGCCCGTCGCCGAGCAGGGCTACGAGCAGGAGAGCGTCAAGGCCGCGTTCGATTCGTTCTACCGCCATGCGGCTCAGGTCGATGCAGCCCTACGCACACTCGAGGCGGTGGACTCGTTCCACCGGCAGGCCACGTCTTTGCGCGCGGACCTGCGTGCTTTGCGAGCGGCGGGGTGGACGCAGCAGTCGTGGACGCAGCCTCCGTCCTACGGCTACGGCATGCGCGCGCCGCGCGAGGGAGTTCCGCCGGCGGTGTGGCGCATCGGCGGCGAGGTTGCGTTGCTCGTGGCCGTGGCCGTGGCGTTGGGCGTGGCGAAGCTTTCGTGGTGGGTGATCCTCCTCGCCATGGCCGGTGCGTTCGCGATCGTCTGCCTGATCGAGTGGCTCGCGGCGCGCGAGCAGCGGTCGTTCGTGCGTCCCGCGGCTCCGGCCGCCGGGCACCCGGTCGTGGAGGCCCAGCTGGCGGAAGACACGGACGAGCGCGAGTCGCTCGGCTGGACCGCCTTCGAGGAGGCGCAGGAGCCCTCGGACGCCATGACGATCATCGGGGCTCCTCTGAAAGAGGACGCGGTCGCCGAGAGCGAGCCCGAGCCGGATCCTGAGCCCGATCCGGAGGAGCCGGAGTTGCCGCCCGCTGCGGAGGCGGACGCAGAGAGCGGTCCGTCCACATCGCGTGGCTGGTGGCGACGGCGCCGGGAAAGCGACGACACCGGGCCCGAGCAGGAGTTGCCTCGCCACGTTCGCGTGCTTCCTGCCGCCGACGAGCCGGTCCACCCTGATCCCTGGGAGGAGGGCTTCGACGGTTCAGAGCCCGTCGACGAAAGCGACGAGCCCGCGCTGGTCCGGGACGACGCTCCGCGCCGCTTCAGGCGTCGCTAGGCACTAGACAAGGCTCTTTCGTCCCGCGGCGTTCCTGCCGATAGGACTCCAATGCGGAAGCGTCCCATCGGCCAGATCCTGGTCGAGAAGAACGAGATCTCCGAAGCCGAGCTCGCGGCTGCGCTCGCCGAACAGGAGCGGACCGGGCTGCGCCTGGGCCAGATCCTGATCGAGACCGGGCGGATCTCCTGGCTCGCGCTCGCTCGTGCGATCGCCGAGCAGGTGCTCGACATCCAGGACGTCGAGCCTGCGCCGCCGGCCCCGGCGCGGGCAGCCCCGCCGGCCGCAGCCCCGCCGGCCGCAGCCCCGCCGATCGCAGTCCCGCCGGCCGCACTGCCGCCGACGGTCCCCAGTCCGGCATTTGCAGTGGCGCCGACCCCTGTCGTGCCGGTTACGCAGACCGTCGCCGTCCCCGTCCCGCCGGCGCCCGCGCCCGCGCCGGTGGCGCCGCAGCTGATCCAGGACCCGGAGATCAAGCTGCAGAGCGTCGAGGCGCTTCTGAAGGAGCGCCAGCGTGCATTCATCGAGCTCGTCACCACCACGGAGACGCTTCGCATGAAGGTCGCCCACCTCGAAGAGATCATCGAGCAGCGCGACCGCGAGCTGACGAAGTTGCGCGTCTCCCGCGCCAGCTAGAACCCCTTAAGGCTGGGGCGCAACCGCCTCGGACGTCCCGAGTACCTTCCCGTCGCGTCCGAGTGCCTTCACCGCGTAGAAGGCCGCCGACTTCGTGAGCCGGATGGGAGTCTCGAAGCCGTTCTTCGCGACCGTCTGCACCGGCTTCAACTGACCGGCAGCCGGGCCGGCGAGCACCTGCCAACGCACCACGTCCGTCGCGCCGTTCCAACTCGAATAGGCGGTGTCGCCGGCGACCACGACCACAGGCCGGTCTCTCGGCTGCCCGTGCCAGGGGAAACGGTACGCGCGGTAGGAGTCGGCGTCCTCGCCAGGAGGCTTGCCGTCGCCGAAGTACGCGTCGAAGAGGAGAGCGCCGGTTCGTGAGAGCTCGCTCACGTACGGCTGTGCGCCCCAGCCGACGACGATGTTGCCGTTCGGCAGGAACTGCGCGTTCCCCTCGAAGGGCGCGAGAAGCCGCTGAGGATGGTGGTAGCTGCGGACGAGCGTCGCCTTCTTTGCACTGGTTCGCAAGACGAGGACACGCGAGAACTTCTCCACCGGCGGAGCTGCCCCGTTGTCGAAGATCGTGATCGTTCCGTCCGCGTGGCGCCGTGCATCGTGCTGCCACGCAAAATTCGTCCCGGCGCCCATCTTGAAGTCGCTCTTCTTGCCACCGAGCCGCCAGAGCACCTTCTTCGTCTTCCGATCGATCTCGTAGAGCGCGTGCGTGTTGCGCGCGGAGACGAGGAAATTTCCGTTCGGCTCGACCTCGATCGAGTTCATGTGGAAGTAGTCGTACGGCGGAGCCTTTGCGCCGGCCTTCGCCTTCGGGGGCGGCGCGTACGACTCCGCGATTCCCACCTGGGGATAGCTGTGCCATTCGAAGAGGACGCGCCCCGTCTGGATGTCGACCTCCTGCAGGATCCCGTCCCAGATCTTGCCCTCCGCCGGCCCGCCGACCGAAGAGAGATCGACCGGCAGCCGGTGGTACACCGTGAACAGGGCGGTGTCGTTCTTGGTGATCAGGAACTCGTGCACATCGCCCACGAGCCCGTTCCCCGCGCGTACCTCCGCGACCGGCCGGTACGAGGTGTCGTAGATGACGTACCAGCCGTCGCCCACGCCGACGTTCGAGACACGACCGCGCCACCAGGTAAGCACGGGCTTTCCGCGGTACTTCTGCACGCGGAAGTCCGTGACGCCCCGCGTGTTGAGCGGCTTGAACCAGACGACCTCGCCACGGTTGTCCATGATCATCGGGCCGGCCTGGGCCACCACCATCTTGGGGGCGATGAAGAGGTAGCCCGGCGCCGTCCCGTGCGCCGCGGTTCGGATCCGTACGAGCGGCGGCTTCAGGTCCGGACGGGAATGGTAGGTGCGTGACGGCAGTGGCGCGGCCTGTGTCGTCGTGGCCTCCTGCACGGCGCTCTCTTTCTTGGAGTCATCGCAGCCTGCTACGAGCAGCGCCAGGAGGACGAATGCGAAAGCGGCCAGCTTCACGTGCAAGAGCATAGATCGCTCAGTCGAGACGCACGGCAGCTGAACGTCCAAGCGACAGCTGCTTCCGGTCGAGCCCACGGACTGCGATCCAACCGGTTTCGATCCCGAGCGGGATTCGGGTCTCGAAGCTTGACTTCGCAACGATGCGTACCGGGCGCAGATCGGCCTTGCGGGGGCCTTCGAGCAGCTGCCAGGCCACCACCTCGGTCGCACCGTTCCAGCTGACGTAGGCGTCTCGGCCGCGAACTCCCACTGCCGGCGGCCGCACGGGCCGGCCGAGCCAGGTCAGGCGATAGGCACGGTACGAATCCACTCGTCCCCGTCCGAAGCGTCCGTCGAAGAGCATCGTTCCCCGGGCACCGAACTCGGTGAAGAACGGTTGATGGCCCCAGCCGACGAAATAGTGGCCACCAGGAAGCCGTTGCATGTTCCCCTGGTCGACGGCGACGAACGGCGGCCGGTGGACGAAGGTCCGCACGACGGTCGCGTTCATACGCTTCATGTCCAGGTGGAGCACGAGCCCGCGCGACTGCTTGCGGACCTGCGGCCCGGCGGAGTTGTCGAAGAGCGTCAGAGCGCCGTCCGGGCGGCGGCGTGCGTCGTGTTGCCAGGCAAATCGCGCACCCCGTCCGAGCGTGAAGTCGCTTTGCTTGCCACCTAGGCGCCACAAGATCTGCCCGGTTCGACGGCTGATCTTGTAGATCGTGTGCGTGTTACGCGCGGACACGAGCAGGTTGCCGTCGTGGTCGATCTCGATCGAGTTGATGTGGAAGTAGTCGAAGATTCGACCGGGAGCAGCCGGCAGCCGGTAGTACGACTCCACGAGTCGCACGTGATCGATGCTGTGCCATTCGAAAACCACGCGCCCGGTCTTGATGTCCAGCTCCTGGATCCCGCCCTCGAGCACTCTCCTCCCTTTCACGCGAACCTCACGGGAGATGGTCATCAGGGCCGTGTCGCGTGGCGTGATCTTGAACTCGTGGATGTCACCGAGCATTCCGTTCCCCGGTTGCACATGCGTCACGAGCCGGTACGAGGCGTCGTAGATGGAATAGCCGCTCTCGCCGTCGTTGTGATCCGGCCGTCCGTGCCACCAGGTCAGGACACGCCGCCCCTGGTATCGCTGCATCCGGAAGTCGGTCACGCCGTGAGTGTCGAGAGGGAGGAACCAGACAACGTGACCGTGGTCGTCGAGGATGAGTGGTCCCGCCTGCAAGACGTTCTTCTTGGGGGCGATGAAGATGTAGCCGGGGGCGGTGCCCCGCGTGTGCTTCAAGATCTCGACCGTCGGCGGCTTCAGGTCCGGCCGTGAGTAGTAGGTCAGGTGCGGCGCCACTGCCGGCGAGGCTCGCGCCCCGTCGGCCGACAGTACGAGCAGCGCAAGCGCTGTGACGGCGACGAGGGACCGCAGGAATCTCATGATCACGCGGACTCGCTCGCCGCCGGATTTGCTGCGACCCGCGCGATCAGAAGAACGGGCGTGGCCACGATGACCGTCGCGCCGATCGCCAGCGCGCCGACGCCGATCACATCGAGCGCGTAGCCGCCGAGCAGCGCGAGGCTCGCGCCGAAGAGCGCCCCGAGCAGATCGTTGAACCCGAGGAGCTTGCCGCGTTCGGCCGGGCTCGTGCGATCTGCGAGCTGAGCCGTCGCGGCGACGAAGGAGAAGTTCCAGCCGAGCCCGAGCCCAAGCAGCAGGACGGCCGTGGCCCAGACGCTCGCGACCCACAGCAGTCCGATCGTGGAGATCGCCATCACGACGAGCCCGATCTGCAGCGCGGGGGCGCGCCCCACCCGGTCGATCAGCGCTCCGATCACGAGGACGAGGGCGTACATGCCGAAGACGTGTGCGCCGATGATCGGGAAGACGGAGTCCTGGCTGTGGTGGTGATGCTCCACCACGACGTAACCGGTCAGGTTCATCACCGAGACCATCACCCCGAAGCTTGCGAGCGCGGCGAGCATCGCGGGTCGAACGCCGGGCCGGCGCACGAGCTCGCTGAGTGGGGCGGCGGACTCGGCCGGCACGTCGTCCCGGGCCCCGATCAGCTCGGCGATTCGCTTCGGGTCGGGCCGGACGAACTGGACAAGCGCGAGTGCGACCAGCGCGAGCCCACCGGCAGCGAGCCACGGAACCGTCAACGCGTCTGCCTTCACGTCCTTGCCGGCGAAGAGCGGACCGAAGACGGTCGGCCCGAGGACGGCGCCGAAGACCGACCCGAACAGGACGTAGGAGATCCCGCGTGCGCGTCGTGCGGGCGGATACATGTCACCCGCAGCCGTGCGGATGAGAAGCGAGATGCCACTCGACGCGCCGACGAGCGCGAAGCCTGCGATCACCGCGACAGTCGACCCGGTGCGTGTTGCAAGAGCCGTGAGCGCGCACCCGCACGCCCCGAGAGCGAACCCGGCCGTCATCACGGGTGTTCGGCCGATGCGGTCCATCAGGCGGCCGGCGGGCACGGCCGTCAACCCGGACGACGTGAGGAAGATCGCCGGGCCGAGGCCGAGCAGGCCCCTCACGCCCGTCACCAGCACGAAGGTCAGAGACGAGACGGCGGCGGTCAACTGCAGGACGGCGGAGTTCACCGCCATCGTGGCCGAGAGGATCACCGTGTTGCGCCGAATGGGCAGCCCGGGCGGGGATCCGCTTGGCACGTGTTCATTCAATCAGGCACCGGTCCCGGTGCGATTGCTTCAATGACGGTCGTGCCGGACCTGCGCCCGAGCGTCGTCGCCGGATGTCTGGCAGCAGGGCTGTGCGCCGCGGTCGCGGCCTCGCCGGCGGCAGCCAAGACTGCGTGCAGCGGTTTCGGCCTCACCCCGGGTCAGATCGGTGGGACGCATTTCAAGTCGTCGCCCGTGCGTCACTCGGTCCTGGTGGCCGGAATCCACGGCACGCCCATCACGCTCAGCGGCTACGTACTGACGACGGGGTGTCGTGCAATTCGCGGCGCTCGAGTCGATTTCTGGCAGGCGGACGAGAACGGCGCATACGACGACACCGGCGTCCGGCTGCGGAGCCACCAGTTCACGGACGACCGGGGGCATTACTGGCTGCAGACGATCCTGCCGGGGCCGTATGCAAATCGCACGCGGCACCTCCACGTGACGGTGCATGCCCGGGGGGAGCGCGCGGTGACGACGATGCTCTACTTCCCCGGCGTCGCACTGAACGCGCACGACCCGTTCTTCGACCGGCGACTCCTCGTTCGGCTTCGAATCCTGAAGCACCGCTTCCAGGCACGGTTCGACTTCGTGATGGGCCGATGAAGCGCAGAGGTGTGGTGGCCGCCTTCGTCTTGCTGCTTGCGGGTTGCGGCTCGTCGGGTACGCCCCAACTGACGGTCGGCGCCGCCCGAACGTTCAGGCTCGCGGGCTTCGCTCCCACCACGTTCGCCGCGGGAAAGCCGGCTCGGCTCTCGTTCACGATCGACCAGCCGTCGGGCAAGCCGCTCACGAGCTACAGGACCGGGAGTGGGCCTCACACTGGAGTCCATCTCATCATCGTGCGCAGCGATCTCGGGGTGCTGATCCACCGGCATCCGCCGATCGGCGCGGGCGGCCGGATCAGCGAGACCATCGCGCTGCCGACGCCGGGGAAGTATCGCGTCGTCGTCGACGCGTATCCGAACCTTTCCGGCCCGCTACGGAACTTTCAGCTCTTCAACGTGATCACGGCGCCCGGAACCGCCCCGAAGACGCCCATCGGGTCGTTCCACCGAACAGTTGTTGTCTCCGGCTATCGCTTCACGTTGAAGAATCGCCCACGACTGAAGGCGATCAGTCCCGCGTTTCTGACGCTCGACGTCGCGCGGCCGGACGGCACCCCGGCGACGTTCACGCCGTGGTTCGGTGCGCTGGCTCACGCGATCTTCTTCCGAGCGGGGTCGCTCGACTATTTCCACACCCACGTCTGCTCTGCGGGAATGACCGGCTGCACGAGCGTTCTGGGCTCGACACGCGTGACCGGCAGAGCGACGAAGCCGGGCGAATTGCGTGTCGGGGTTCTGCTCCCCGTTCCCGGCACGTGGCGGCTCTTCCTGCAGTGCAAGGTGGACGGGCGCGTGCTCACGGCTCCGTTTACCCTGGTCGTGCGATGAGAGCCTTCTCCCGGATCGTCGCTGCGGCGCTCGTCGTCCTCCTGGCCCGCAGCATCGCGTACGCGCTCGCGCCGAGCCCTGCCGCACGCGTGCTCGAGCACCGTGCCGGCGGTCCGGCGCTGCCGGTCCTCACGCTCGTCGCGCTCGCGCTCGGCCTTTCGTTCGCGATTGTGATCTGCTGGCTGGCCGCGTTCGGTGTTCGCGAGCGCGAGCTCCTCGAGCGGCGCGTTCTCGCCGTCCCGCCGCCCCGGTTCCGTCCCACGCGCACGCTCGCGCTCGCGCTGGTCCTCGCGGTCGTCACCTCGCTCGCAGGCGGGCTGCTCGAGGCGTATCTGCATTGGCGCGCTGGGCTCGGCTGGCACGGTGTGCAGTGCGTCTTCGGCCCGGTTCACCGCGATCTCCTGCCGATCGCAACCTCTCTTTCCCTCGTCGCAGCAGCGCTGCTCGCCGCTGTTGAGCATGTCGTCGCGTGGATGCGGCGCACATTCGCGCTTCTGCGCCCAGTTCCCTGGCCGTCGTGGCTGCGGGCTCCGTCGTGTCCCGTCGCGAACGCGCTGCGAGCCTCTCGGCGCGTCGGCAACAGCCGGTCGCGCGCGCCGCCCGCTTTCTCCTGACGTTCACCTCGAACCGAAAGGAGAATCATCGATGGATCTGTCGCGCGCAAAGCCCCGCTTTGCAGTTCTGCCCATTGCAGCAGCCGGTGCGCTGGCGCTCGTCGGCTCAGCCTTCGCTCACGCAAACGTCAGCCCTCCCGTCGTGGTGTCCAAGAAGGGGCAGTTCTTCACCCTTGACGTTCCGACCGAGAAGGAGAATGCAGCCACGACGAAGGTCGAGCTCACGCCGCCGAGCGGTTTCTCGATCGATTCGTTTGCGCCGTCTGCGGGTTGGAAGCGAGAGGCCCAGACCACCGGCACCGGCGAGAACACTGTCATCCAGAAGGTCACCTGGACAGGCGGCAACGTTCCGACCGAGGAAGATGCCGTCTTCCAGTTCCTAGCCTCTACGAATGCGGCGAAGACGTATTCGTTCAAAGTCCGGCAGACGTACTCGGACGGGACCGTCGTCGACTGGGCCGGCCCCGAGTCCTCGGATACCCCGGCGCCGACAGTCGAGGCGAAGTCGTCGCTCGGCGGCGGTGGTAGCAATACGCTCGGGATCGTCGCCGTGGCGCTCGCGGTGATCGCGCTGGTCGCGGCGGTCGCCGGTCTCGTCGGCAGGTCGGGGCGGCGCACGCTGGCGTGACGCGGCGCACGCGCATCGCCTTGCTTGTCGTGGTGGTCGCGGGGACGCTTGCGCTCCCCGCGGCCGCCTGGGCGCACGCGGTGCTCGTGCGCACCACGCCGCTCCCCAGCTCGGTCGTGAATCGGCCGCCGCCAGTCGTTCTCTTGACGTACTCCGAGGCGGTCGAGCCGCGTTTCGCGATCGTCTCGGTCACCAACGCGGCGGGTCATCAGCAGATCGCCGGGTCGCCGCGTCGCTCCGCGGCGGATCCCAAGACGCTGGTCGTCCCACTTCATCGCCTTGCGCAGGGGTGGTACCTCGTCTACTGGCGCGTCATCTCCGTCGACGGTCATCCGGTTCGGGGCGCGTTCACCTTCGCCGTCGGCCCCAATCCTGGGCCCGCACCGCAGTTTCCGGTGCCCTCGATCTCTGAGACCGCTGCGACGCCGAGCCTCGTCACGGCTCGCGCGATCGTCTTCCTGTCGATCATGACGGCGATCGGCCTCTTCGTCTTGCGAATCGCAACTTCGCGTCCCGTCGTGCGGCGCGTCTCGGAGACTCGGCTCCGTGCGCTCTCGGTCGCGTTTGGGATTGCTGCGGCGGTCGCGCTGATCGCGACGCCCGTGTACGTCGTGATGGCGACGGCCGAGTTCGCGCTCCGCTCCGTCTTCGACCTCGGGAACGTCTTGCCGCTCGTCCGCGACTCGGCGTTCGGTCGTGGCTATCTCGACCTCGAGCTCACCGTTGCGCTCTTCGTGCTCGCGGCTGCGCTCGCGTTCTGGGTCGACCGGCCCGAGCGCCCGCAGCGCTCGATTGCGGAGCTGCTCGCGACCATGGGTGCTCTGCTCGCGGCGGCGGCGACACTGCTCGTCCCGGGGCTGTCCGGCCACGCGGCGCAGACCTCGCCCAGGGGCTTGTCCGTGGCGCTCGACTGGCTCCACCTGGTGGCCGGCTCTGTCTGGATCGGCGGCCTCATCGGCTTGCTCGTTCTCTGGTTGAGCCTTCCGGCCGCGCGACGCGTCGCCGGCCTCATGGTCTGCGTGCCGCGGTTCTCCAACACGGCATTCGTATCGGTGCTGGCGCTGATCGGGTCCGGCGTCGGGGCCTCGATCATTCACCTGCCGACGTTCTCGTCTCTCTGGCAGACCTCCTACGGCCAGGCATTGCTCGTCAAGATCGGGCTGCTGAGCGTGGCGCTGATGCTCGCTTCGGTCAACCTGTTGCGGACGAAACCCCGGCTTGCGGCGTACCGCGAACGTCCTGAGCTCGGCCCCGGTGCGGCGGTGCTGCTGCGCCGCCTCGTGTCCGGAGAGACTCTGCTCGTCGCCGCGGCGGTTGTGGCGGCCGCCGTTCTCTCCAGTCTGCCGCCCCCAGCGAAGGCGCTTGCCGCGGCGAGTAGTGCAATCGCCCGGGTCGGGCCTGGTCCCGTAACGGAGGTCGTGAACAAGAACGGTTACCGGATCGAGATCCGTGTTGCCCCGAACCGGGCCGCGGCTCCAAACACGTTCTCGATCGGTGTCACGAAAGGCGGCCAGCCCGTGCGCCGCGCGAGCGTGATCGCCGGGTTCGCCATGCTCGACATGGAGATGGGCCGGCAGAGCGAGGTCCTGCCGGAGCACGCCCCGGGGATCTACGAGCGCTCCGCCCCTGCGCTCGTGATGGTGGGACACTGGGCGCTCTCGTTCGAGATCACCCCGCCCGGGCAGCAACCGTTCACGATCACACTCGTCGACCGCACAACCGGATGAAAAGCGTTCCCCTCCTGCTCATCGCCTCCCTGGTGGCCTTCGCCGCCGGAATTGGAGCGTGCGTGGTCGTCATCCTGCTGGCGGTCGACACCCTTGGTTAAGCGACTCGCGGTCCTCAGTGCCGTGACGGTGTGCCTTTGCGCTCCCTCGGTTGCGCGTGCGAACGGCGACCCGGCGAGCGATTACCTGCTGACCCAGAGCGTCTTCCTGCCGTTCACGACGAAGATCGACCGCAACGAGGTGAAGCGGCTCGATGCCCTGCTACGCGAGGCGGACCAGAAGCACTTCCGAATCAGGGTGGCGATGATCCTGAGCCCGTCCGACCTCGGCACCGCGTTCTCGCTGATGGGCAAGCCGGAGAAGTACGCACAGTTCCTCGGGCTCGAGCTGTCCTTCGTGTATCGCGGCCGCCTGCTCGTCGTGATGCCGAACGGTTACGGCTACTCGGTCAACGGCGATCCCGATCCGAAGGCGAGCGCGGTGCTGAAGAAGCTCCCGGCTCCAGGACGGAACGCGACGAAGGAGGTCCAGGCGTCGATCGTGGCGGTGCAGCGGCTGGCCGCCGCCGAAGGAAGCAACCTGGCGGCTCCGAAGGTCGGTGGCTCCACGGGCCGGGATCGACTGACGATCGCGGCCGCAGCGACGGCCGGAATCGCGCTGATTGCCGCCATCGTGCTCTATCGCCGCCGTCAAAGGCCTGCCGGCACCTAAACCGCCCTCGGCTCTGCCCCGTACGCTTTGACGGTGACGATCTGCCCGAGCTGCGGCCAGGAGAACCCGCCGATCGCAAAATTCTGCTTGGCCTGCGCCGAACCGCTCCCGGATCGGTCGCACGGCTTGCCAGAGGAGCGGAAGGTCGTCACCGTGCTCTTCGCGGATCTCGTCGGCTTCACCGGACGCGCCGAGAAGCTCGATCCCGAGGACGTGCGCGCTATCCTGACGCCGTACTTCGCTCGGGTCCGCACCGAGATCGAAAAGTTCGGCGGAACCGTGGAGAAGTTCATCGGGGATGCCGTGATGGCCGTGTTCGGAGCGCCGGTAGCGCACGGGGACGATCCGGAACGCGCGGTTCGAGCGGCCCTGGCGATGTGTGCCGCCGTCGACGAGTTGAACCGGAACGATGCCGAGCTCGAGCTGAGGGTCCGCATTGCAGTCAACACCGGGGAGGCGCTCGTCTCGCTCGCTGCGAGCGCCGCACAGGGGGAGGGGGTCGTCGCAGGCGACGTCGTCAACACTGCCTCGCGTCTGCAGGAGGCTGCTCCGGTCAACGGGATCCTCGTGGGCGAGGAGACATACCGGGCGACGCGCTCGGTCATTCGTTACGACGAAGCGGAGCCGGTCGTGGCCAAGGGCAAACAGGACCCAGTGCGTGTCTGGCGGGCTCGCTCTGCTCTCGCTGATCCCGGAGAACGCGCGGCCGGGCGCGTTCCGATGTTGGGGCGGATGTCGGAGCTGGCCGTCCTGGGAGGAATCTGGGAGCGAGTCGTCGCCGAGCGGCGGCCGCAACTCGTGACGCTCTTCGGTCCGGCCGGGATCGGGAAGACGCGGCTGGCGGCCGAGTTCGCGCAGCTTGCGGACGCCGGTGGTGCGCGGGTGATCAAGGGCAGATCTCTGCCCTACGGCGAGGTGATTCCGTACGCCGCGTTTGCCACTCAGGTGAAGCAGGTGGCGAGGATCTTCGATACGGACGAGGTGCAGGCTGCTTCCGAGAAGCTCGACCAGGCCGTTGGCGAGCTGCTCGACGGCGAGGCGGAGGAGGCCAGCTCGCACATCGCGATGCTGATCGGTCTGGGGAGAGAAGACGGCGTCGGCAACCGGCAGACCCTCTTCTACTCCGCCCGTCGCCTGGTCGAGGCGCTCGCCCAGGACCGACCGACAGTGCTCGTCTTCGAGGACATCCACTGGGCAGACGACGGAATGCTCGACCTGCTCGAGGTGCTGGCATCCCGCATCCGCGATGTCCCGCTTCTCTTGCTCGCGCTGGCCCGCCCGGAGTTGCTCGAGCGCAGGCCGGCCTGGGGAGGCGGCCTACCCGGGTATACCGCGTTGCCGATCGAGGCGCTGAACGACGAGGACGCAAAAGAGCTCGCGGCCCAGGTCTTGCTTCAGCTGGCAAAGCCCGGCAAGGCGTCGGACGAGATCGGCCTCATAGGTGAGGGGAACCCTCTCTTCATCGAAGAGCTCGCGGCGTCGGTCGCCGAGCACGCGACGACGACGGCCTCAGAGTTGCCGACCACGATCCGGGCGATCGTGTCGGCCCGGATCGATGCTCTTCCACCTGGTGAGCGGACCGTGCTGCTCGATGCTGCGGTCGTCGGCAAGGTCTTCTGGAGCGGCGCGCTCGAGCGTATGTCCTCGGGCGAGCTACCACTGTCGGAGCTGCTCGACTCCCTCGAGGGACGAGACCTCATCCGGCGGGAGCCCGTTTCCCGTCTGCGTGGGGAGCAACAGTTCAGCTTCAAGCACGATCTCATCCGGGACAACGCCTACGCGACACTCCCACGGCCGCAGAGGCGGAAACGACATGCCCAGGTGGCGGCGTTTCTCGAAGAGACGACACCTGAGATCCGGGCGGCGGCCTCTGCGCTCGCGCATCACTGGCGCGAGGCGGGTGAAAACCCTCGCGCGGCCGAGTTCTTCGTCGTCGCAGGTGATCAGGCCGGGCGCGGCTGGGCGAGACACGAAGCCGCAGCGTTCTACCAGGAGGCACTTGCACTTCTACCAGAGGACCAGTCGGCGCAACGGCGAGAGATCCTGCAGCGCCGGGCGGTCGCGCTGGCGTCGGTGTTCCATGCCACCGAGCTCCGAAGCGGCTCGCTGCGCGGAACGGTGGGACTTGACGGGACTTGACTAGTCGAGAGGGAAATCGTCCGGGCTGACGTCGCCCGCGATTTCGTAGATCGACCGGATGTCGTGCAGACCGAGCTCATCGCCATGGCTGCGCACGATCTCTTCGCTGGGGGCGTCGTAGACGCAGTAGGTCTTCACGGAGCCCTCCTCGTCGACGACGACGTGGCTGTGCTCCCACGTGATCTCCGGGAAGCTCTTCACGGCTACCTCTTTCGAGCGGCGGCCTACTTCGGACATCTTGTCCTCACTCACGTGGAAAACGCGCTCGACGAGGTACCTGGGCATGACGGAAGCGTATGCCCACAGGGGAGGTTCTGTCCAGGCGCTACCGTCCAGGCGCTCTCAGGAGAAACTTAAGTTCTCCTGCTCTCGTATATGACTCTGTACAACTAAGGAGGGAGAGGACGTGACAGAGCAGCGCACCGACTTGCCCGTGACCTCGCCGGCGGAGGCCAAGGATCGGCTCGAGCAGGCGCTCTTCGAGATCCGGCGGGTGATCGCGGGTCAGGACGACATGCTCGAGCGCGTCCTCGTCTGCCTGCTGGCCCAGGGCCACCTTCTGATCGAGGGCGTGCCGGGCCTGGCCAAGACGCTCACGATCAAGACGACGGCCGGAGTCCTCGGGGGGTCGTTCTCCCGTGTCCAGTTCACGCCCGACCTCGTCCCGTCGGACCTCGTCGGCACCCGCATCTATCGGCCCGGCGAGGGCTCCTTCGAGACGGAGCTCGGTCCAGTGTTCTGCAACTTCCTGCTGGCGGATGAGATCAACCGAGCCCCGGCGAAGGTGCAGTCGGCCTTGCTCGAGGTGATGCAGGAACGCCAGGTCACCATCGGGCACACGAGCTATCCCGTTCCGGACCCGTTCCTCGTGATGGCGACGCAGAACCCGATCGAGTCCGAAGGCACGTACCCGCTGCCCGAGGCGCAGATCGATCGCTTCATGCTGAAGGTGCTGATCGACTACCCGGAGCACGACGAGGAGCTCACGATCGTGCAGCGGCAGCTGGTCGCGGCACCCGAGCTGCGACAGGCGCTCTCGCTCGAGGATCTGCAATCGCTTCAGCAGGCGGTGTTCGACATCTACGTCGATCCGGCGCTCGTCAGCTACGCCGTCGGCATCGCGACCGTGACGCGGGAGCCCGCGGCCCACGGTGTCGGTGAGCTGAAGGAGTTCATCGCTTTCGGCGCGAGCCCGCGGGGCCCGATCAGCCTCGTGCAGGCGTCTCGCGCACTCGCACTCGTGCGGGGCCGCGACTATGTGCTCGCCGAGGACCTGCAGGCGCTCGCGAAGGACGCGCTGCGCCATCGTCTAGTCCTTACGTACCAGGCGCTCGCAGAGGAAGTCACAGCGGACGCCATCCTCGAGACCGTTCTGGCCGCCGTACCCGTTCCCAAGACGGACCTCGCCTCCAGCGTCGCGTGAGCCAACTACTCCACTCCGAGCCGACACCTGCGCGGCCGGGGCCCGGGCCGCTGCCGGACGCGCTCTTGCGCGCGCTCGACGTCAGCATCGGGCGCAAGATGCAGGGGTTGCTCGCGGGTGACTATCGCTCGGCGCTTCTCGGCGACGGAACCGAGCTCGCGCAGGTGCGTCCCTATTTCCCGGGCGACGACGATGTGCGGCGAATCGACTGGAACGTCACCGCCCGCACCGGCGTCCCACACGTTCGCGTGCATCTTGCGGAGCGCGTGCTCGTTACCTGGCTCGTGCTTGACACGTCGGCGTCGATGCAGTTCGGCACCGCCGACCGCCGCAAGGCCGACGTTGCCGAGGGCGTCGCGATTGCGGTCGGGCACGTGGCGACGAGAAGGGGCAACCGGCTCGGGCTCGTGACGTTCGGCGACGACCGGCCGCGCACGTTTCCACCCAGACAGGGACGGGTCGGGCTGCTCGGGCTCCTCTCGACGCTGCGAGACCAGCCGGGCCTGGAGAACGCCGGTGCGACCTCGCTGGGCGAAGCGCTCCATCGGACTGCAGCGCTTGGCCGGCAACGCTCGGCGGTCGTCGTCGTCAGCGACTTTCGGGGGCCACTTGACTGGCGCCGCCCCCTGCTCGAGCTCTCGAGTAGGCATGACGTGATCGCGGTCGAGATCAGGGACCCGCGCGAGCAGGAGCTGCCGAACGCGGGGGTGCTCTGGCTTGTCGATCCGGAGACGGGGAGGCAGCTGCGCGCCGACACGGGCAACGAGCGGCTGCGGGCCCGCTTTGCGGCCGCGGCCGCGGCCGAGCGTGCCGAACTGACGCGCGTGCTCGCCGCCGCCGGAGCGCGTCATGTCGTCCTGACTACTGCCGGTGACTGGCTACGCTCGTTCGCCGTCTTCTTGCGCCGGGGCGGACGCCGATGAGCTTTCAGTCTCCATTGGCACTGATCGGCCTCGTGCTCGTACCGGTGCTGGTGGGACTGTACGTCCTGCGCGAACGGCGCCGGCAGAGCTATGCAACCCGCTTCACGACGCCGGCTCTCCTGCCGAACCTCGTCGGTGCGACTCCAGGCTGGCGCCGGCATCTGCCGCTCGCTCTGTTCCTCGTTGCGCTCGCGGCGATGATCGTGGGTGTCGCCCGGCCGCACGCGAGTCTGAGCGTCAAGCGCGAGGAGGCGACCGTGCTGATCGCGATCGACTCGTCGCTGTCGATGAGCTCGCAGGACGTCCGGCCGTCCAGACTCGCCGCGGCGAAAAGTGCAGCGAAGGCTTTCGTGGAGGGGATGCCCAAGAAGTTCCGGGTGGGCGTGATCGGGTTCGCGGGCCGCGCCTACGTCGCCTTACCGCCGACCGAGGATCGTGGGCTGGTACGCAGCGCGCTCAATTCGCTCAAGTCGGGAGAAGGAACGGCGCTTGGCGACGCGGTGGCGCTCGGGACCCGCCTTGCGCGGGCCGAGCGAACCAGTGACGGGCTGATTCCGCCGACGGCCATGCTCGTCATCTCCGACGGGGCTCAGATGAGCGGCCGCACGAGCCCCGACGTCGCAGCTTCACAGGCGAGGTCCCAGCACATCCCGGTCTACACGATCGTGGTCGGCACGCCGGACGGTGTGGTGAACGTCCCCGTCGCCGGTGGCTACCAGGCTCAGCTGCGGGTGCCGCCGAGCCCGGACACTCTCCGCACGGTCGCTCGTGTCACCGGCGGGCAGTTCTTCACCGCGCCGGATGCAGCTCGTCTGCGCCAGATCTACGAGAAGCTCGGTTCGCGTCTCGGTCACCGCCGCGAGAAGCGTGAGATCACCGATCTGTTCGCGGGAGGCTCAGCGGCGTTCCTGCTCTTCGGCGGAGCATTGTCGGCAGCGTGGTTCAGGAGGGTGCCGTGAAGCGACTTTTCGTCGTCGCAGCTCTTCTGGCAGCGGTCGCCGGATTGGGTGCAACGCCGGCGGGTGCGACGAACGAATGCCGCGGGCTGCCGGTGTGCGTCCGCGTCGCCGGGCCCTGGGTCGTCGTGCCCGCAGCTCTGGCGACGCCGCGACCGCGCGTCGACTTCCAGCTCTCGTGCCCCCGGGGTTACGTGATCGGCGGGCTGGATGCGGAGCTGACGGACCGTGCCATTGACATCGACTTCCTCGGCAAGCTCGGCAGTCCCGTCAACCCAGGCGTGACGACCGCACGTTCAGCGTTGTTCCGGGGCACCTATACCGGGACCGCACCAAGAGGACCGAGCTTCCGCCCGCATCTCGGTTGCCTGCCGTCGGCAGGCGGCGGCTCGGGGCCGGTGCCGCGCAGAATCCTGGCGGCGTTTCAGCCGGGAGAACCGACGATCAGCCGGGTGCGCACCGTCCCTCTCCGCACCGGGCTCGTCCGTGCCGTCGTCGCGTGCGCCGGGAGTGAGCATCTGATCTCGGCCTGGCACGCGGTCGCCTTCTATACGGCGTCGGCACCAACGCAAGCGCTGATTCAGAGTGTGAGCGCGACGCGCACCGTGCAGGGACGGCGCGTCCGAGTGAACGTGCGTGCCACGGCGGCGATGCAAGGTATCCGGGCCGTCGTCCAGGTCGGTGCGGTGTGCGGAGGTGGCTCGTGACGTTCGAACGTCCCCTGCTCCTCTTGACGCTCCTCGTCGTGCCGCTCGCGGTTGCGCTCTACGTGCTGTCCGAGCGCCGCCGGATGCGTTATGCGATCCGCTTCACGAATCTCGAAGTGCTGGCCGGCGTGATCGGCGGGGGCTACCGGCGGCGGTTCGTGCCGCTCGCACTCTTCCTCCTCGCACTGGCCGCACTCTGCATCGGAATGGCGCGTCCCCAACACAAGACACTCGTGGCGCGCGACCGCGCCACCGTGATCCTCGTGATCGACGTGTCGCGTTCGATGGAGGCGAAGGACGTGAAGCCGAATCGCATCGGCGCTGCGACCGCAGCCGTCCGCACCTTCCTCGGCCGTGTGCCCGATCGGCTTCAGGTCGGCCTGATCGCCTTTGCGGGCGATCCCGCGGTGGCGACGCCCCCGACGACGAATCACGATCTCGTCCGGAAGTCCCTGGACACGATCGAATGGTTTCCCAGCTTCGGCGGCACGGCGATCGGCGACGCTCTCGCCGCCGCCGTGAAGCTCGGCCAGTCGGCGGTGGCAGGGGACAGTGGCAACCTCGCCTCGGTGACGACCGCTGCGCCCAACACACCGACGCACGGGCTCGTCTCGATTCTGTTCCTGTCCGACGGCGCGCAGACACGCGGCCAGCTCGAGCCCATCGAGGGAGCCGATCTCGCCAAGGCCGCCGGGATTCCCGTCTACACCGTCGCGCTCGGCACTCCGAACGGCTCGCTCACGTTCAACGGCGGCAATGGCTTTCCGGGGTCGTTCGGTGGCAGGCGGGTGCCGGTCCCGCCGGATCCCGACACGCTCAGGGCGATTGCAGTGCGAACGGGAGGTCAATTCTTCGCCGCGCAAAGCGCGAAGTCGTTGCAATCGGCGTACTCGAAGCTCGGCTCCCGCCTCGGACGCAAGCCGGGCCGGAGCGAGATCACCTACGGCTTTCTGGCGGGCGCAGCGTTGCTGCTCGTTGCGGCCGGCCTTCTATCTACGCTCTGGTCTCCGCGGCTGCCGTAGGCGCGCTCAGCCGTCGCGCCCTGGTTCAGCGGCCGGCGCTGCGGCGGATGCGTGCTCGCCGGGGCGCAGCATCGTCCGGAAAGACGACGTCCTGCGCTCTTGCCGCATCGCCGTCACCCGCGACGTGAAACGTGACCGCCAGTCCGGCGACCCGCCCCTCCGGAGGGCCGTTCCTGAAATCGGGCCCCTCGACGCGCAGGCGATCTCCCGCCGCGGTCTCGATGAAGCCGTGGCCCTTCTCGTTGTTGAACCACAGCATGTCGCCGTTGATCCGACCACCTTCGACGCGCTGCACCGCTCGAGCGTCTGCCGTCATGGAATCATCCTCCTCAAAGGGGCGCGCGCAGATGCTCGCTCCAGTCAAGACACAGGATAGCGCCGAAATCCACAGTGGCGGCGGTCCGCGCCGCTACCCTCGTCGAATGCCGCTTCGCGGGGATATTCGGGACATTGCGATCGTCGCTCACGTCGATCACGGAAAGACGACGCTCGTGGACGCCATGCTGTGGCAGTCCGGTTCCTTTCGCGCGAATCAGGAGGTCGCCGAACGCGTCCTCGACTCGATGGACCTCGAGCGCGAGAAGGGGATCACGATCCTCGCGAAGAACACGGCCGTCAGGCGCGGCCGCGTGAAGATCAACATCGTCGACACGCCGGGGCACGCCGATTTCGGCGGTGAGGTCGAACGCGCGCTGACGATGGTCGACGGCGTTCTGCTGCTCGTCGATGCGAGCGAAGGGCCGTTGCCGCAGACGAGGTTCGTGCTGCGGAAGGCGCTCGAGTCGCGGCTGCCGGTGATTCTCGTCGTCAACAAGGTCGACCGTCCGGATGCGCGTATCGAGGACGTCGTCAACGAGGTGTACGAGCTCTTCCTCGATCTCGACGCCGACGAAAGCCAGATCGAGTTTCCGATCGTCTACGCCAACGCACGCGCCGGTCGAGCGGGGCTCGAGCCCGACGATCTCGCCGACGACCTCCACCCGCTCTTCGACGTGCTGCTCGAACGAATTCCCGCGCCCTCCTACGAGGAAGGGCACCCGCTGCAGGCGCACGTCACGAACCTCGATGCCTCCCCCTATCTGGGACGACTTGCGCTCTGCCGCATCCGCGAAGGGACGATTCGCAAGGGTCAGCAGGTCGCGTGGTGCCGCGCCGACGGAGAGATCACCCGTGTGAAGGTCACCGAGCTCTTCGTCACGGAAGCGCTCGACCGCGTCGAGGCCGAGGAAGCCGGGCCGGGTGAGCTGATCGCGGTCGCCGGCATCCCGGAGGTCACTATCGGCGAGACGCTTGCCGATCCGGACGATCCGCGCCCGCTGCCCGTCATCGGAGTAGACGAGCCGAGCCTCGCGATGACGATCGGCGTCAACACCTCGGCGCTCGCGGGCCAGGACGGAACTCGACTCACCGCCAGCATGGTTCTCGCGCGACTGGAGCAAGAGCTCGTCGGGAACGTCTCGCTCCGCGTGCTCCCGACCGAGCGACCCGACGCATGGGAGGTGCAAGGGCGAGGCGAGCTGCAGCTCGCGATCCTCGTCGAGCTAATGCGACGCGAAGGCTTCGAGCTCACGGTCGGCAAGCCCCAGGTCGTTACGCGAGAGGTGGACGGGAAGCTGCACGAGCCGATGGAACGGCTCGCGATAGACGCACCGGAGGACTACGTGGGCGTGATCACACAGCTGCTCGCGCTCCGAAAGGGACGCCTCGAGCAGATGGTCAACCACGGCACGGGCTGGGTGCGGATGGAGTACGTCGTTCCCGCGAGAGGGCTGATCGGCTTTCGCACGGAGTTCCTGACCGAGACACGCGGCACGGGCATCCTTCATCACGTCTTCCATGCCTATGAGCCCTGGCACGGCGAGCTGCGCATGCGGCCGACCGGCAGCCTTGTCGCCGATCGCCGCGGCCCCGCCACCGCCTTCGCCCTGCTCAACCTGCAGGAGCGGGGACAGCTCTTCATCGCGCCCGGCACCGAGGTTTACGAGGGCATGGTCGTGGGTGAGAATGCGCGAGCCGAGGATCTCGACGTCAACGCGACCAAGGAGAAGAAGCTCACCAACATGCGCTCGTCCACTGCGGACGAGCTCGTCAGGCTGATCCCGCCGCGCCTGCTGTCGTTGGAACAGGCGCTCGAGTTCCTCGGCGATGACGAATGTGTCGAGGTGACGCCCGGCTTCGTGCGCCTGCGAAAGGTGCAGCTGTCGAGCCAGAAGCGGCAGACCGCCTCGTCCCGCAAAGCACGCGGGCTCGCGACGGTCTAACGCCCTCTAAGTAGTGCCCCTACCAGCAATACATGTCGGCTTCTAGCCCGCGATCACGCGGCGCCAGAGTCCACCCTCGCCCTTAGCAAGGCAGACCAGCCTTGCTGCGGTCGAGTGCGGCCTCTGGCTTGGTGCTCACGACCCAGAAGCTCGACGGCATTACTGGTAGGGGCACCGATTACCACTTCGAGCGCCGGCCGCGGCGGCTCGTGTACATGAGCTTGGCCCGCGCGGACTGGAGACCTGCTTCCTCGAACTGCGCGCGGTGGCCGAGCCGGCGGGCGACGTGACTCGTCTCCGCCTGCTGCTCCGGCAGGACGAACGTGATCGCCTTGCCGCTGCGTCCCGCACGGCCCGTGCGGCCGGTGCGGTGCACGTAGTCCTTGTCCTCGCCCGGCGGGTCGAAGTTGATCACGTGCGTGATGTCGTCGAGATCCAGGCCGCGCGCCGCGACGTCGGTGGCGACGAGCGTCGTCACCTTGCCGCTCTCGAAACGTGCAAGCGCGCGCTCGCGTGCTCCCTGCGACATGTCGCCGTGCATCGCGACGGCACGGACGTCGTGCCGACCGAGCTTCTGCACGAGCTTGTCGGCGCCGCGCTTCGTCCGCACGAAGACCAGAGTCAGCCCGGCCGACGAGTTGATGTGCTTCACGAGGGTCTCGACCTTCGTATCGGCAGTGACCGGCACGAAATGGTGCTCGATCTCGCCGGGCTCCTGCTCCTCCGTCAGTGCCGCCTCGAAGCGGGACGGGCTGTTCGTGTAGTTCCGCGCCAGCTCGCCGACCGGGCCGTCGAGCGTGGCCGAGAAGAACATGGTCTGACGATTGCGCGGCAGCCGGCGGACGATGCGGTCGACCTGCGGCTGAAAGCCCATGTCGAGCATCCGGTCGGCCTCGTCGAGGACAAGCACGCGGACGTGCGAGAGATCGACGAGTCGACGCTCGGCAAGATCCTGCAGACGTCCGGGCGTTGCGACCAGGACATGCGCGCTCTTTGCCCGCTTCGCCTGTGCGTGGAGCGGCACACCGCCGTAGACGGCGGCCACCTTGAGGCCCTTGGCAGGTACGAGCGATTCGAGCTCCGCGCTGACCTGTGCGGCGAGCTCGCGCGTGGGAACGAGGACGAGTGCCGACGGACGGGCATCGGCCGTTGCCGTACGCTCGACGATCGGCACGGCAAACGCAAGCGTCTTGCCAGAACCGGTCGGCGATTTTGCGAGCACGTCGAGGCCTGCGAGGGCGTCCGGCAGGACGAGCGCCTGGATCCGGAACGGCTCGTGGATGGAGCGAGCGGCGAGCGCATCGACAATAGGTGGCGACACGCCAAGCTCGCGAAAAGATTGCTGCATAAGTTGTTCGACTCCTTTATGGGTTCGAGACTTGCCTGCCTCGAAACACCCGAAGGAGGAACGAGAAGCTCATCTCACCGGGCAGCCGTATGCGGCCCGTGGACACAAAGTACCAGTTACTCCTGTCGGCACTGTCGATACGCTCCTTGAATGTCCAGCGATAAGCCCGAGGCGCTGACTCCAGCCCAGAAGGCGCAGCTCGAGGCCGAGCTCGCCGAGCTCGAGGGGCCGCGTCGGACCGAAGCCGTCCAGGCGATCGCCACCGCACGCAGCTTCGGCGACCTGTCCGAGAACTTCGAGTACCACGCGGCGAAGAACGAGCAGGGCCTCCTCGAGCGGCGAATAACGATGCTGCGGGACCGGCTCGAGCGCTCCGTGCTCGTCGACGAGAACGATGTCGACGGCGACACGGTCGGCGTCGGGACGAAGGTCGAGATCGAAGACGAGCAGGGCGAGCGGATGGAAGTCGAGATCTCGAGCGTCGGGGGCGTCTCGCCGGACTCGCCGGTCGGTCGCGCGCTCATGGGGCGCAAGGTGAGCGACGAGGTGGAGATCCAGGCCCCGAGCGGCGCCTGGCGCGCTCGCATTCTTTCCATCGGGCGCTAGGACGCCGCCAGCAGCTCGGAGATCGTCACCGAGCGCAGCCCGCGCCCGGTCATGGCTTCGAGAATCGCGCCGACAGCCGCGACGCTGGCCTCCCTGGTAGGGGCGCTCAGGTCGGCGGGCTCGTCCGGTGGCCGGCCGTCGTGCATGCACACGATCGAGCCGCGCCGCAGCCTCTCGATGACGAACGCCGCGCTTCGGCCCGCGTCCCACTCCCAGTCCCACGGCATCATCGAGCAGCCGACTTCCTGGAGGCCGAGCGGGGAGACGGCTGCGCGCACGCGTTCGTCGACGTGGAAGAACGGCGGACGCCAGTACTGCAGTGTCGTGTCCGAAGCGTCTTCGATGACCGAGCCGGCGCGTTCGAACTCGTCGTGGATCGCGCTGTCATCGAGCGTGGGTAGCGATGGGTGCGAGAACGTGTGGTTCCCGATCTCCGAGCCTGTCTCGACGATGCGGCGGAGTGTCTGCCCGCCGCGCTCGGCGCCGGCCAGGCAGCCGAGCGCGAAGAACGTCGCATGACTTTCGTGCGCCGCGAGTAGGTCGAGAATCGATGCGGTCCAGGGAGACGGCCCGTCGTCGAAGGTCAGCGCGACGACGTCTGCGCCGATGTCATGCCGATGCTCGAGCACGGCCATGCGAAGCGATCCTAAGACCGCGGATGGCCCAGGCCGGCACTTTCAAGTTCGAGCGAGGCTCGCTACCGTCCGATCGTGAACTCACACACGCTCGATGTACTGGAGTTCCCGGCAATTCTCGAGCAACTCGAAGGCGCGTCTGCGACAACGCACGGCGCGTCGCTTGCGCGAGCCCTCTCGCCTTCATCCGATCCGGACGAGGTTGCACGGCGCCAAGCGCTGACGGGCGAGGGGATCGCGCTTTTCGACGAGAGCGCCGAGCCGTCGCTCGGCGACATAGAGGACGTGCGTGCTGCAGCCGAGCGCGCTGCACGGGGCGCCTTGCTGCATATCGCCGAACTGCACGAGATCGCACGTTCGATCAGGGCGGCTCTCGCCGCCCGCGAGGCCCTGCTCGCAGCAACGCTTGCACCCCGGCTCGGTGAGCTGCTCGACCCGATCGACCCCGCGTTGGCCCGCGTCGCCGAGGAGGTCGAACGGGCCGTGGGGGAGGACGGCTCCGATCTCCGCGACAACGCGTCGGCCGTGTTGCGCAGGCTCCGCGCCGAGCTGCGGAAGGGACGACACCGCGCAGTGGAGGAGCTGACGAGGCTCGCGCGCTCCGGCTCGATCCGTGAGTTCCTCCAGGAGACGTTCGTGACCGAGCGCGGTGGGCGGCCTGTGCTGGCCGTGAAGGTGAGCGCCCGGGGCAAGGTGCCGGGGATCGTTCACGACGCGTCGAGCTCAGGGCAGACGCTGTTCGTCGAGCCACTCGCGATCGTCGAGCTGAACAACCAGCTCGCGGAGGCCGCCGGTGCCGAGCGAGAGGAGGTCGAGCGGATCGTGCGCGAGCTGTCGGCACTGGTCGGAACGCACGCCGACGTGCTCGCCGTGCTCGTCGAGGCCGCGGGCGCCGTCGACCTGGCGCTCGCGCGCGCGGTGCTCTCGAGAAGGTGGCGTGGAGCGCCGGTCGAGGTCGGCAAAGCCGTTCGCTTGGCGGAGGCGCGGCATCCGCTTCTCGACAAGGCCACGGTCGTGCCCATCGATCTCGACCTCGGCGAGCTACGCGCGCTGGTGCTCAGCGGGCCGAACACGGGCGGGAAGACAGTTGCCCTGAAGACCCTCGGTCTCGCCGCACTCCTGCACCAGTCGGGGCTGCGCCCGCCCGCGATCACGATCGACCTGCCGGTCTTCGACCAGGTGCTCGCGGACATCGGTGACGAGCAATCGATCGAGATGAGCCTGTCGACATTCTCGGGGCACCTGCGCAACATCGTCGAGATCCTGGGCGCCGCGACCGACCGCTCGCTGGTCCTGCTGGACGAGCTCGCAGCCGGGACCGACCCGGTGGAAGGCTCCGTACTCGCGCAGGCGCTCGTCGAGCGTCTGGCCGGGCAGGCGCGGCTCACCGTCGTGACGACTCACTATCCGGAGTTGAAGGAATGGGCGAGTGGGACGGACGGCGTCGCGAACGCGGCAACCGGTTTCGATCCGGACACGTACGCACCGCTCTACGAGGTCACGCTCGGCCGACCGGGAACCTCACTGGCGTTGCGCATGGCGGAGCGGCTCGGGCTCGAGCCTGACGTCGTCGCGGACGCCCGCTCACGCGTCGCGCCGGAGCAGCTGCGACTCGCCGAGCTGCTGAGCGAGGCCGAGGCAGCCGTGACGGCCGCCGCCGATGCGCGGGAGGCCGCAGAACGGCGCGAGGCCGAGGCCGACCGCCTCGCCGAGCAGGTTCGGATCCGCGAAGCCGCGCTTGCCGCCGAGATCGAAGCCGTTCGTGCCTCTGCAGCACGCGAGCGACAGCTCGCCGTTGCCGAAGCCGAGCTCGAGCTCGAAGCTGCGCGGGACCAACTTCGGGCCTTTCGCGAGGAGTTACGGGCTGCGCGGCGGCGTGAGCAAGAGCGTCGCACGTCTCCGGTCGCGGAGGCCGCGGAACGCGAGCGCGACCGGCGCCTCGGCGCAGCAGCGGAGCGTGCACTGCAGGCGGAGCAAGAGCTTCACGAGCTCGACGAACCGGTGCCGATCCAAACGGCGCTGTCGCCGGGCGACCCGGTGATAGCAGTCGAGCTCGGCGTTCGCGGCACGATCACGACAATCGACCGCAGCGAGGCGGAGGTGATCGGAACGGGCGGGCTCCGCATCCGCGTACCGCTCGAGCGTCTACGCCCTGACGCGCAGCGAGAAGTCACGCAAGACTCCGAACCAGCAGTTCGTGTTGTCGCCGGCGCCCAGGCCGACCTCTCGGACCAGATCGATGTGCGCGGCACCACCGCGCAGGAAGCGCGCGAGGCGGTTCGCTCGCTGGTGGACCAGGCCGCGCTGGCCGGCCTAAGCAGTGTCCACGTCGTCCATGGCCGCGGCACCGGCGTCCTGCGCGCGGCCGTGCGTGACGAGCTTGCGGGGCACCAGCTCGTCGAGCGCTACGAGGCGGATTCAGCCGACGGCGCCACCGTCGTTCATCTGGCCTAGACCTTTACCGGCGTTGCGCCTGAGGTAGTTCCGGCCCTCTTCGCTGATCGCGTACGCGCGGCCCGTGCGACTGGAATGTTTCTGGACGAGGCCGGCACTCAGGAGCGGCCGCAGCTTGGCCACCACGAACTGCGGAGACGTGCGGAGTGCCTTGGCCAGCTCGGGCGCCGGAGCCGCCCGCTCCGGATCCTCCGCGAGCGCCCGCAAAAGCTCCAGATGGATCGACCCGGTGGGAACACCGTTGAAGTACCGCATCTCCCTCCTCCCAGTCGGGTACCAGGCCCCTCGTTCGACCAGACTCGGCCGCGAGCGAAAACCTGCACAGGGGTTCGGGGGGCGGGAGGGAATAGGGGCGGTTGGGGCCGAGCCTCACACGCCGTGCGCTTCGCCGTAGCTGCGTCCGGCCGCTGTCAGTCGGGTCTCGGCCCCATCCCTTCCAGAGGACCTATATCCGTACAGAGATCTGCGGTCGAGGAAACGCGACATGCGAGGAGCCGCGACCGCCAGGTCGAAGAGCGATCTCGCCCAGGGTTCCCTCGAAGCTGCTGTCTCCCCTTGTGGCTTCGAGCTGCGGCGTGAGCTGTAGACGTCGCGCCCTGGGCGCCTTCGTGATGCCCCCGGGCTGCTGCTCGGTGTGCCTCAGTGCCGTTGCCGCGCATGCTAGAGAGCCTGCAGGTAAGCGCACATGCGTTTGTCGAGCGGCAGTGGCGAGCGTGCGATCTTCGTGACGTACAGCCGGGCGTTTGGCGCTTCGGGGATCTCGAGTTGTTGGCCAGGCGAAGGTGCTTCGCCGGTCCGCTGCAGGATGAGATAGCCGCCCGGGGTGGGTACGAACAGCAGGTGATTGGGATCCGGCTGCGGTAGCTGCCGCATCTCCAGATCCTGAGCGGGTCGCTGCTCCGACGAGCTCAGCTTTGGGAGCGCGGCGGCCCCGTTTGGGGCTTCCGCGGAAAGTAACGGCTGTGGCAGGTCGGGAGCTTCGGCCCGTTCGGCTTCGAGGTTTTTCTCCTCGTCGGCGCTGCCGCCGGGTGTCGCTACTGGGGGTGGGCCCACGTCTGGATGGGCAGACGGCGACGCGGGAGCGCCGCCTCGGCCGATCAGCCCGCCCAGCCCGGTGCCGAAGCCGTGTTCGGTTCTTAGGAAGCGTCCGTACTGCTCGGCGAGCGCATTCGCGAGCGCCGCTCCCGAGATAAGGCCACGCGCGACGAGAATTTCGCCTAGACGCCGCCCAGAGTGTCCTTGTTCGGCGAGCGCCGCCGCCAGGTCGCGCTCGCCGAGGAGGCCCGCCTCGAGCAAGACCACGCCCAGCTGACGCCAACGAGGATCTGCCGCATCCATCCTTGTCTCTATCTGCCGCTCGAAGAGAACAATAGAGCCCTTCGAGCCCTTTGCCCAATGCTCCTTCGCGGCTGTTTAGCACGCATCGACTCGTAGCGCGGGCAGCCTCCTGGATCATCTGAAGAGTTTCGAGGCCGAACCGCAGCGCTCGTACCGCCGGCGACTTGTGTGGTGCACGCCGTTCGACGTAGGCTGACGTGCTGGAAAGGTGGTAGCCATGAAGGTCCTGCCCCTCCTGACTGTCGCAGGCATTTTTGCGCTGGGCGCATCCGGAGGTATGTCCGCCCCGCCGGTGCCGTTGCGGGCGACACACGAGGTGGTGAAGACGATCCACACCGGCCCATCGGCGGCCGGGCTGGCGTTCGCTGCTCGGACCGGTTTCCTCTATGTGACGAACATC
>Ga0307296_10000111_pt1 | contig 33135 bp, 30 predicted proteins | sample ER_DNA_153_FD_194467 | JGI IMG/M metagenome (GOLD analysis project Ga0307296, IMG submission 194467) | Bulk soil microbial communities from the East River watershed near Crested Butte, Colorado, United States - ER_DNA_153 | ecosystem: Environmental > Terrestrial > Soil > Floodplain | place... | reverse complement strand
CCATGCGGGCGGCCTCGGCCGGATTATCCAGCATGTACGCCAGGGCTCGGCTCAGCGAGGCGGCATCCCCCGGTCTTGCCAGCAACCCCGTCTGTCCTGGGATGACGACCTCCGGCATGGAGTTCACTGCGGTTGCGACAACGGGAATGCCGCAGGTCATCGCCTCGACGACGGAACAGGAAAGCCCCTCCCACAAGCTCGACATCGCGAACACGTCGAACGCCGGGAGAAGGCGCAAAACGTCGTCTCGCGCACCGGGAAGCAAGAATCGTTCGCCAAGTCCCTCTTTCCTGATCAGCTTTTCGGTCTTGGCTCTCAGCTCACCGTCGCCGAGCCAGACCATGTACACATCCGGGCGCCTTAGGGCAGCGATTGCTGCCACCATGTCGAGCGGCGCCTTCTGCCTGGCCAGCCGGGCCGTTGTTCCGACGACCTTGGCCCCGTCGGGAAGTCCGAGCAGGCGTCGGGCATCGCGGCGCGTGGTCTCTGTGACGGGACTAACCGCATCGATGGGGCTGATGAGAGCCCGGATGCGGTCAGGGGGAGCGATCTTCAGCCTGACTGCCTCGGAAGCCACGATCGTGCCGTCGGTGAGGAAGTAGTCGGTGATCCGGGCGAGCCTCCGCTCGACCGACCTCAGCACGCTGCGAGTCAGCGGCGACTGGAATTCGTTGAAAGGGAAGCCGTGGAGCGTGTGCACGACTGCAGGCACGCCGACCTGCCGCGCTGCCAGCCTGCCGACCAGACCGGCTCTCCCTGCATGTGTGTGAACGAGATCGAAGTCTCCGGCGCGCAGGTGCGCAGTGAGCTCACGAACTGCCTCGACGTCCGCCCACGGATAGACGCGGCGGGCCGCCCCCATCCGTTTCAGCCGGATCACGCTGAGTCCCGCCTCCTCGGCACGATCGAAGAGGGCTCCGTAGCCGGGAGCGAGGATGGTGTTCGAGTAGCTCTCCTCGTCGAGCGCCAGCGCTTCTCGAAGAATGATGCCGCCCGACCCCGCCCAGAAGGTCGCAGTCACGTGCGCGATGCGGAGCTGCCGTGCCGGCGCGACCCGCCGCGTGGGGGGCGACGCGGATGAGATCGTCGCCGTCACGTCGCAGCAAGCACCGCGCTCGTGACGACCGAGACGTCCGTCGACGTCATGTGCGGGTAGAGGGGGAGCGTGACGAGTCGGGGTGCGAGCGCCTCGGTGACCGGCAGAGGACGTCGCGAACCGATTAGGTCGTAGGCCGAGAACGTGTGGATCGGTGGGTAGTGAACGCTCGTTTGAACCCTTTGCTCTGCGAGGGACGTACGGAAGTCGTCGCGCGAGCAGCGTTCCGGCAGGATGAGGACTGCGAGATGGTGCGCGGGCATCACGTCCGCGTTGCCCGGGAAGGGCATGGCCAATCCGTTCACGCCGTCCAAAGCCTCGCGATAAGAGGCGACGATCCGAGCCCGTTGCGCGTTTTGTTCTTCGAGGTGTCGGAGCTGAACCAGACCGAGTGCGGCGCGCATCTCGTCCATCCGGTAGTTGAAGCCCTGCGCCATGACGTCGTAGGTGTGGGCATGACCGCGATGTCGATCCCAGGTCATGGTGGTCATCCCGTGGGAGCGCAGCAGACGCACCTTTTCGGCCACCGCCTCGTCGTCGGTGACGACCATTCCCCCCTCGCCGATGGGGAGGTTCTTGTTCGAAAAGAAGCTGAAGCAACCGACACGGCCGATCGTCCCGCACTTCCGACCGCGCCACGTTGCTCCCGGCGCGTGCGCGGCATCCTCGATCACGCTAACGCCACGCCGTGACGCAATATCGGTGATCTGATCCATGCGGCAGGGATGGCCGCCGTAATGCATTACGACGATGGCACGAGTCTCTGGGCCCATCGCCGCCTCGATGTCTTTCGGATCAGCCGTCAGGTCGTCGACACCCGCGATGTCGCAAAAGACCGGAGTCGCCCCGGCGTGGCCGATGGTGTTCGCGGCCGCGACGAAGTTGAGTGACGGGACTACCACTTCGTCGCCGGGGCCACAACCGACCGCCAGCAGCGCGAGGTGGAGAGCGGCAGTCCCGTTCGCGACCGCGTAGGCGTACTTCGCACCGCAGAAGCTCGCGAACTCGCGCTCGAAGTCTGCAACCTTTTGCCCCATGCTCCACCAGCCCGACCGTACGACTTCGAGCGCGGCGTCCTCGATCTCCCCACTGACCCGCACGTCGGACAGTGGAACGACCCACGGTCGCTCGCCGCCCTCCTTGCTGTCGCCACGCACCGGCACAACAGTGCGATCTGCACCCGTCGTCGCCGACATGCGTAGCTAGTCCACTCCGACTGCGACGTCGGCTTCTGCCGACGAAGATTCGGCCACCTCAGCTGCTTCTGCTTCTGCTGCTGCCCATGCGGAAGCCGCCCGCTCATAGTCTTCGCGGCGGCCGATGTCGAACCACAGCCCGTCGTAGCGGTAGGCCCCCACGGACTTCCCCGCCTTGAGAAGTGCGTGGATGAGATCCGGAAAGTCGAAGTAACCCACCGGCGGGATGTGCAGCAGAGCTTCGGGCTCGATCACATAGATCCCCATGCTGACGGTCGACGTCATCCCCGGCTTCTCGACATATGCCCGCACCTGGTTCCGTCGCCCATTCACTCCGAGATGAAGGACGCCGTAGTCGATCTGGATTTGACGGTCGTGGGTAGCGATGGTGACGAGGTTGCGATTACGCCGGTGGTGGCGGAGGAGAGCGTTGAAGTCGAGGTTCGTCAGCACGTCGCCGTTCATCGCGATGAACGTGCTGTCGAGGCCCTCGACAAGACGAAGTGGCGCGGCCGTGCCGAGCGCCTCCGGCTCGCGCGTGTATTCGATTTGAACGGAATCGTCCGTGCGGTTGCGAAGAACCGCCTCGATCAGGTGCGACAGATAGCCGACGCAGAGCGTGACGTCCGTGATCCCACACGCAGCGAGCTGGCCGAGCACGAGCTCCAGAATGGAGCGATCCCCTATCGGCATCAGCGGCTTCGGTAGGACCGAGGTGTACGGCGCGAGTCGCGCTCCGCGCCCGCCGGCGAGGACTACAGCCTTCATACGCCGACGGCGCGTCCGCGATGTCAGCTCATCGTTAAGTGAGAAGACCCCCTCGGTCACGCGCTCACCTCAGTCCCCACCACGGCCGTGTGCGCTTTCGGCCGACGTCTCAGCCCGAGCTGGGTCGTCGAGCGGTGGACGGCGACGTCACGCCTTGCGAGAACGGCGACCGCGGTCCACGTCAAGATTCGCAGGTCCATCGGCACCGAGCGCCGTTGCGCGTACAACACGTCGAGCGCCGCCTTCTGGGGTAGCAGCCGCTCGATGTAATCGTCGACACTGTCTGTGCCCTTGAGGATCTCGCTCTCTTTCGCGAAGGCGAGCTGGGTCAGCCCCGTGATCCCGGGCTTGACAGTGAGGATGGTCGCGTAGGCCTCGCGCTGGAGCGTGACGAAGCGCAAATCCTCGGGTCGAGGGCCTACTAGGCTCATGTCGCCCATCAGGACGTTCCAGAGTTGAGGGATCTCGTCGATCTTCGATTTCGCGAGGAACCGCCCGACACCCGTCAACCGGTCGTCGTCACTCGTCGTGAGCGGCGAGCCCGAGACCCCGTCGCGCATCTTCCGAAACTTCAGGATTTGCAACTCCGTGGCGCCCAGGCCGACACGCCGGCAGCGAAAGAAGACGGGACCGCGACTCCCGGCTTTGATCGCCACCGCGACTACGGCGATCAGTGGGAGCAGGACGACAAGAAGTGTCCCTGCAACCACGACGTCGAGTACCCGCTTAGCGGTGACGTCAAGTCGCGCCGATGGCGCCGCCCCCATAATCTCCCCGGACATGCTCTCTCTCCCCCGTTCAGTCGGCGAAACTCGCCGGCCGCAGTACCTGATGACGGGCCTTGTATCCCTCTCCCTATCAGGCACAGTATTCCGGGCATTAATGAGTGTCAATAGGCCAGATGGCCTGTTTGGACCCACCGGGACAAATCGTGCGACCGAGTTCGCAAACCCGCCTTCATCTCAGCTGAAGCCCATGGGCGATTGAAGCGGCGCTCAGCTGCGGACGCTCACCGTCTCCTTCGGTGGCGCCTGCCCGGGTCGGCTACCCGCCTACGGGGCCGGGATCGTGACGGAGTCGATGACGTCCCCGGGCCGGCAGACAGTGTTGTCGTCCGGCGTCGACGGCCCGCAGATCGCTTGGATTCGGATCTCTTTGGGTGAAACGGTGCCGCGGAGGTGCTCGAGGTGCATCGCCCGGTACGCGGTGCGTGTGTCCTTGCGGCCCCACGGTTCGAGGTCGGAGCCGCCGCCGGCCCCAGTGATGTGCACGACGTGATGAATGGGGCGGAACCGCTCGTAATCGTGGGAGTGTCCGTTGAAGTTCAGGACGTACTTCGAATAGCGGTCACCGAACGTGTCGAGGATCGACGCAAGCGTTTCCTCGCCGGCGTGGAACCCAGATGAGTAGGCCGGACGGTGGCCGAACGTGACGATGAATTTGATCTTCGGATCCGCCTGAGCCGCCGCCATTATCGGGTCGGCGGCGGTCCGCCAGCCGGGCAAGGTTGCGTCGGTGTACGGCTCGGGATACGAGATGAAACGAACGGGGCCGGCGTCGAACCAGCCCCAGTCCTCGCCACAACACCCCTTGCTCGGCGCTCCGGGGGAGCCATGAGCATGCGGTATCGCGAAGCGTCCTTTGTAGTTCCGCAGGTCGTCGGCCGGGGTGTCCCACTCGTGGTTGCCCCAGGCAGGCATGTAAGCGGCCGACCGGCTCCACACCATGACGTCTTTGAAGTGGCGGTCGACCGCGGCTTGGCCGTTGTCGTTCCCGTACGTCAGATCACCCGGGACCAGGACGAAGGCCGGCTTGTCGGACGCAATCGCAGCCTGGGTCGGGCCGACCCTCTTGGCGTTCCCTGAGTCTCCGACGTCGGCCTCGACGTCGAAGCGGAAGCTCCCAATCGGGGCTGTGACAAAGGTGTGATCCCGCTGCCCGCCGATCGAATAGTGATAGGTGGCGCCGGGGGTCAGGGCCGTCAGTTTCGCTTCCCAGAATGGACCTCGCGAGGAGAAAGGTGCAGGGCTGGCCCGACGGGCGTTGACCTTCGCCCGATATGCCGAAGTTCGGCCGTAGCGAATGGTCCGGGCATTCCCCGCCCAGTCAAAGGCAACGGACGTCCGGCTGAGGAAGGTGTAGTGGATCTCGCTCGCCGTCGCCGCCTTCACGACGATCGTCGACGCGCGCACGCGAGGCGGCTTGTTGAACCTCTTGAACACGGCGAGCAGGCCCGGCCGGCTGCTCAGCGTCTTGCCGGCCCACTTCCAGGCGAACGTCAAGTAGCCCGACTGCTTCGAGGCGGCCCACTGGTTGAGCATGTGCTGCTCCTCGGCAGGCGTCGGCCAGCGCCACTCCTTCCCATCATCTGTGGCTTGTGCGCCACCCCAGTACGAGAGTTTCGCCTTGTCGGCGACCGCGATGACCTTGTCGATCCAGGCGTAGTCGCAAGGGTGGGTCCAGTAATAACACGGGTAGGTGTTGAGCCCCGTGTAGTCGGCAACGCCCACCCACATCGGGATTTGGTCGAGGGTCGCCTTGCCTGAGTTGGTGTCGATCACGACCACGTCGAACTTCGCCGGGTCGAGTGAGTGGATCAGGGCCGATCGGCTCTTGTGCTGCGCTATGGCCGTTCGACAGGCGAAGGGATCGGGCTCGTCAGAGAAGACGTAGCCCGCCACCTTCGGGTCTCCGACCATCCCCTTGATCTTCTTCGTGATTGCGGCGTCCGACTGCTCCCAGCTGCAATGAACGTTGTCGTAGTCGCCGATCCAGATCAGGCCGCGCGTTCCCTTCGGCAGCCCGTCGGCCAGCTCCTTGCTGTCGACGTCGATCAGATTCCAGCCGTAGGAGGCGACCTTCGCTGCCGCCTTGTCCGAGAAGAAGATGTAGCGATAGCGAGGTGCCTTCTTGGTTCCCGCAATTCTCACGGAAGCGGGGGCAGCCCCTTGTTGGGCGTCGTACGCAGCTCGAAGCGTGTCCCCTCCGACGGCGAGTGCGCCGATTGCGCCGGCAGCGGCGACCGCGAGGAGAATTCGCGCTCCCAGCGGGAGATGACGGGGCATCTTCCCTCTAGCTGCGGGGGGCACGATTCTGCAGGCTTTTCAAGCGGGCACCTGCGCCCTTCGCCCACGTTCTCGCTTGCACCGCGCCATTCCTCGCAATTCGAGATCCGTCCGAACGCCGGCTCGGCTTGTCCTGTCGGGCGCTCGGGCGGAGGGGTGAGCCGTCGTACGTGATCAAACCGAGCAGAGGCGAGCGGGTCGCGTTCAGCAGATGACGGACGTCGTCGAGTTTCGACTTCGCGAGGGTACTCGGCGAGACCAGGGCGATACCTGCCCCATTCTGCGCATCGACCAAAGAACTGTGAACGTCGAACGCCCTGATGCGCATGCCCGGCCGGGCGCGATCTCCGGCGCTCGCTCCGTCGCGCGGTTGGTCCTCGGCCAAGGGAGCGGTCCTTCGAGTGCGCACACCGCCCTGCGCGTCGGCCGTTGCCGCCCGCGCGAACTCCGTGTCGTCGGGAACCGCATGGAGAGCCTCGGCGGGTACCGCTTCCAGCCGTTCGGCCAGTTCCCGAAGCTCCATGTCTGTCCCCGCGCCGAGCAAGACGATGTCATGGACGCCGACCCCCTCTGCCGCGAGGTGAAGCCGCGCGGCGATTAGAGACAACAACCGCTGGCGCTGTCTTTCGCCCGGCTCGCCAGAGAGCGACCCGAGAAGCGGAGTGTCGAGCTCCCGCGCAAGCACATCGCCTCCGACGAAGGTCGGCCGAACCGTTTCGATCAGACCCGCCGAGCCGATCCCGAGAACCAGGCCCAGGAGCGCACCAAGAACCAGGTCCTGCAACAAACGAGAAGGATCCGCATGCGTCGGCAGCGGGGCCTGACTGATGATCGCGGGGTTGGGTCGCTGGGCATCGGTCGAAAGCAGGCTCACGCGCTCCGCTTCGAGGACGCCTCGGGCTTGAGCAAGGAAGTCCCGCGACCTTTGCGCAGCGTCACGCGCCCCGGCGTTTGTGAGTCCGAGTGAGGCGATCTGGACGTCCAGGTCCCCGATCCTGCGATTCAGCGTGGCGATCCGGCTATCCAGTTCAGTCAGAACCTGCTGGAGCTGACCGCTGCTCACCTTCACCCGCGTCTGGATGACGCGAGCGGCAAGGGTGTTGGAGACGGCCGCCGCGACCCGTGGGTTGGGGTCGCTGACTGAAAGGTCCAGAACAGCTGAACTTCCGAGAGCCGTCACGGAGACGTGGTGGCGGGCGACGTCCACTGGGTCGCGTGTCGTTATATGAGCATCCTTGAGTGCGCCTCGCACCTCTGACGGGCTCGTTGCAATGGCCTTGGCCATGTCGGCGATCGCGGTCGAGTCTGAGCGATCTCTCGCGTCCGGCGTGTCGAGGACCAACCGGGTCGTCGCCGTGTACGTGCGTTCATTCCCCGCGTGCAACAGAGCTGCCACGAGGAACCCAAAGAGGACCCAGAGTGCGATCAGCCTGAGGTGTGTGCCGAAGATCCGGCGTGCGGCCTCATTCAGTTCCATGGCTCCCTCCCAAGATCAGTGCGTCGGAAGAGCCGGCCGAGGCTCGAAGTGGAAACGCCATCATCGTAGGGTTGCGGCGCGAAGGGCAGCCGTCAAGTGCCAACGACACGAAACCTGGAGACCTATCCCTTCGTAGCCCTCTGATCACCCCAACGAGTGGTGTACGAAATCCATCCCGCAGGCATTCTGAGTACGGCTTGAGCACGTCAGTTGTCACCGGAGGGGCCGGGTTTCTCGGCTCACATCTCTGCGAGTACCTGCTTGAAAAAGGTGACCGCGTCATCTGCGTCGACAACCTCGACACGGGCTCGCTGGAGAACATCGAACACATTCGCGATACGGCGTTCGTCTTCCGCAATCACGACATGATCGAGTATCTCGAAATCGAAGAGCCAGTCACCTGCGTCTATCACCTGGCGAGCCCAGCGAGCCCAATCGACTACCTCCGCCTTCCGCTACACACGCTGAAGGTTGGCTCGTACGGGACTCATAACGCCCTCGGGCTGGCCAAGCACAAGCGAGCCCGCTTTCTTCTCGCCTCAACGAGCGAGGTCTATGGCGACCCGAAGATTCATCCACAGCCGGAGACCTACTGGGGAAACGTGAATCCAATCGGTCCGCGCGGCGTCTACGACGAAGCAAAGCGGTACGCGGAGGCTCTGACGATGGCTTACCACCGTCAGCAGGGGGTCGATACGTGCATCGTCCGAATCTTCAATACGTACGGCCCTCGGATGCGGCCGAACGACGGCCGGGCGATCCCGACGTTCGTGAGGCAGGCGCTCGAAGGTAAGCCGTTGACCCTCTTCGGAGACGGATCGCAAACGCGTAGCTTCTGCTATGTCGACGACCTCATTCGCGGTCTTCACATGCTGATGTCGAGCCACGAGCACCTCCCGGTGAACATTGGAAACCCCAGGGAGCTCAGCCTCCTCGAACTCGCCGAGACGATCCTCATGGTGACGGGCTCGGGCAGCAACATCGTCTACGAGGCACTACCGGTCGACGATCCAAAAGTGCGGCGGCCGGACATTGCCCGCGCCCGCGAGGTGCTGGGCTGGGAGCCAACGATCGAGCTCGAGGAAGGCCTCGTTCGGACGCTCGGTACTCAGCTTGCCAAGCCGGTCCCTCCGGTTTCGCCGTCGCCCGTAACCACCAAAGGCTGACGCGTCTGCGCGTGCCGGGCCTAGTTGGCCGAGATCAGAGCTCGGCCTGAGGCAGAGGCACAATTCGAAAGCTCGTGTCGAAGTACGGAGAATTTCGCGATAGTCGGATGACGAGTTGCGTCCGCTACAGCGGCCTGGTGATTGTTCTTTCTCTTGCCGCATCAGGGTGGGGACCTCTGAGATTCGGGGAGGCCACTAAGCCCGAGCGAGGTGTGACTGCGGCGGTGCACTCCGAAGCGAAACCACGCCAGCTTCTCCTGGTCAAAGGAAAAGCCATTAGACCGCTGGCCGTTGTGGGCCCCTATCTCACCTGGGAGCAGGGAACGTCCCGGAGTGCTCTGTCGATGCTGATGGAACGCGCGCTGAAGACGGGGAAGACCAAACTGCTCGCTTCAAACGCGCTCGCCCAATTCGGCCTGGCCTCGACTGCCACTCGCGTCGTGTTCGCCGACCGACGTCCCTCGGGTCCGGAACTCGTCGCGGTCCGTCACGACGGAGGCGGGCGGCTCGTGCTGACTGGTTCTTTGGCAGCTCCAATCGCAGCGCGCGGGGACCTGGTTGCATGGGCGGAGCAGTCGGGGTCCTCTCAACGAGTTGTCGTTCGGCACATGAGAACAGGGCGCGAGTGGGTCGCTGCTCAGATGTCGCGCTGCCCACATGGCCGCTGCTATCGGATCGATTCGGTGACCCTGGCAGACAGAGGCGTCGTTTTCGAACGAGGGGCGATCGGGCCGCACCCGTCGCTCATCATCCGTCGCGGTTTCGGCGAGGACCGAGTGACCACTACGAGCGTCGCCCATGATCCGCAGCCCGAACTCGCCGCATCGTCCGCCGGCGCACTCTTCTACTGGCTGCAGCATGGCTGGTTCCGATGGGACTTTGGTCAAAAACGCCCGCACCTGGTGAAGTTGCCCGCTTCTCACACGTGGGTGCTCGCCTACGAACGGGGCGGATTGCTTTTCCTGGGCGGCTCGCAATGCAAACCCACGCTGACACTCAAGTCCCGCCATCAGAGCCTCGTCATCCGCGCGCCCACGTCGACCCCCGCCTCGCCGAAGGGGTTCGGCCCGCTCTGCCGCCTGATGACGCATTTCCACTGGCAAGACAGGCGGCTTGCCGTCGCATGGTCGATCATTCCCAAGGTCAGCCTGCGCTCCGGCGTCGACGTCGGGCTCGTTGGCACTGTCGTCGTTATCGCAACACCTAAAAACGCCTAGCCCGTAGCAGTCAGCGGCGCGAGGCACCGGAAGTCTCCTCCTCAAAGTCCTTGCAGCATCTCCAGCATCGCGCTGCCCGTTGAACGGCGGCGAAAAGGGGGCTACTATCTGGAAACTTAGGCGAGAGAGCATCGATGCGGCGGGATCCGGGGAGAGAGGACGCCTTGAGCGCGCGGCTTAGCGGTTACAAGCGCCATTGGGCACGGCGTATCGTCAGTCTGAACGCCTCCGATTCCGGGCGGTTGCTGCGTGGAGTCCGCAAGACGGCGGTGCGGAATGCGCTCCTCATCCTGATGGCGACCTTCGCGATCGGAGCCTGGCTCACGGCGAGCGGCGTAGTGGCAGCTACCGGGCCGCCGCCGACGATCACGGGTTTCAGCCCGGCGAGCGGTGCGGCGGGGACGGCGGTGACGATCACGGGGACGAACCTGAGCGGCGCGACCGCGGTTGCGTTCAACGGCACCAGCGCGACCTTCACGGTCGCCTCGGCAACCCAGGTCAACACGACCGTGCCGGCGGGTGCAGGCACGGGGCCGATCACGGTCACGACCCCGGACGGGACCGCGAGTAGCGCGGGTGGGCAGGTCTCGTTTGTGAGTGTTGGGGTCGCTCGGGTGACGACGGGGGCGACGTCGTTGGCGTTGACGCTTCCCGCTGGTTATCAGGCGGGTGACTTGCTGGTCGCCTGGCTCTCGTTCGGGGACAACGCGCAGGCGATCAGCGGCATGACCGGCTGGACGGAGCTGCCGTGGTCGCCGCTCGACGACGGCACGCTCTGGCATGCCCGCGCTTTCTACAAGATCGCCGTCAGCGGCGAGGTCGCGCCGACCGTGAGGTGGACGAACAACACGAAGGCGATCTTCCAGACCGGCGCCTGGCGTGGCGTGAACCAGGCGAGCCCGATCGTCGCTTCCGGGGGTGCGCTCGACCTCACCAGCAACACCAGCGTTGCCGGGCCTGCGGTGACGAACACGCTCGCGAGTGCCTGGGCGGTCGCGTTTTTCAGTTTCCGTACGACCATCAACACCAACAGCAACATGACCTACTCGAGCTTCACACCGGCGGGTCTGACCGCCCGCGCCGACTCGAACCTGAGTGCGGCCGCGTCCGCCGCCTGGGAAGACGTCGCGACTGCCGACTCGGGCGGCCCGGTCGGCACCGGCAGCCACAAGTACACGGGGCTGACCACCGCCGCGAGCGGCAGCGGCCACAAGGCCGCCTCGCTGATCTACGTGGCGCCCGCGGCGGGTAGCGGCGGCAACTTCACCGTCACCGGGCCCAGCCCGACGATCAGCGGCTTCAGCCCCACGAGCGGTGCGGCGGGGACAGCGGTCACGATCACCGGCACGAACCTCAGCGGCGCGACCGCGGTCGCCTTCAACGGCACCAGCGCCACCTTCACCGTCGCCTCCGCAACCCAAATCAACACCACCGTGCCGGCGGGCGCGGGCACGGGCCCGATCACCGTCACCACCCCCAACGGCACCGCCACCAGCACCAGCAACTTCACCGTCGTCGGGCCCACCCCGACGATCACCAGCTTCAACCCGACAAGCGGCGGCACCGGAACAGCCGTCACGATCACCGGCACGAACCTCAGCGGCGCGACCGCGGTCGCCTTCAACGGCACCAGCGCCACCTTCACCGTCGCCTCCGCAACCCAAATCAACACCACCGTCCCAGCAGCCGCAAGCAGCGGCCCGATCACCGTCACCACCCCCAACGGCACCGCCACCAGCACCAACAACTTCACCGTCGCCGGCGCGCCGACGACCTTCAGGGTCTACGCCGGCTACTACGACACCCACCACACGGACATCAGGACAACGAAACCCAGTCCCTGGCTGACCGACCCCAACGTGGTTTTCGTCGCGACGCCCGACTCACCGAGCGGGGGCTGGGACAGCAGTGCTGTTCGGATCGAGAACCTAAGCGCCACGCCGCTGACCAATGTTGTGGTCTCGGTCGACATCGGATCGAACCACTTCGCCCTCTGGGGTACGAACACGATCCCGGTCGGTAACAGCCTGATTCTGGCTCAGACTTCGTTCGAGAACTTTGACGGATCAGACACGAGCCCTGCAGGCTGTTACGGATGCGACCCAATGCTCTGCCTTACCTCCGTCTCGTCCACGATCCCGGTAGTGCACGTGACGATCGGCGGGCAGACAGCGAATCTCCCCGATTCCAACCGGGTGCTCAACACAGGAGGCGTCGATAGCGCCGGGTGTCCCGACACGGGATTCGTCGCTGTACGGCGAGAGGAGTCCGAACCCTGGCAAGCGTTGAACTAGTCGTGGCCTTCAGTGGTCCGGCTCGCTGTCTTGACCCCAGCAGCGCCTGACCGAATCAGCTCGGGTCGGTGAGGTGCTCCGCTCTCAGCCTGTCGGCTCGCGCCGCGAGAAGATAACCCGCTGCGTCTTTGTCTTGGACATCCGCCAGATGCGCAGCAATTGCGGGCTGAGGTCGACAGTGAGCGGGCGGAACCCTAGCCGCGGCTTGAGGAGTGCCTTTGCGATCGCGCGCGACGAGAGGGTGCAGTTCAGGGACGCGGGATGCGGTCGCGGGTAAGCGACGGCAACGCAAACCACGCTGGTTCGCGCCACATTCACCGCTTCAAGACCCTGTGCGACTGGACGCAGATGCGCCACCCGTGTGCCAGCTGAACGGTCGGTCGGTGCAGGGTCTCCGAGTGGAACACCCGGGTCGGTGCGAATGTCGAGCACGACACGCCGCGTGCTTCCCGGGCCGAGGACGGTGACGCCGCGGTCGGCGATCGAGACGGCGTACGATCGAGGTACCGGCACATTGCTTCCGGATTGGAAGAGGCCGCACGTGACAACTGGCACGCGGCTCTCGGAAGCAGCACGACCAATCCCGCAACGGATCTGAGTGCCTTTGACATCGAAGCGGTCGCCGATCTTCAATGAGTAGACGCGCGACTGGGGCGCTGCCGCGCTCGCCGACACCACGACCGCGGCACACAAGGTCGCAGCGAGTATCCAGTGCACGCGATGTATCGCCACGATACGGAAGTAAGCACAAACCTCAGTTGGCTTCAAATGCGACGCTGCCGTCAACCTGTGCAGATACGTAACGGTCGAGCACCGCACAGCCCGCAGCCACTCCTGGTTCAATCCGGGTGCAAACGACGACGGCGCATAGTCGACGGCCGAGCGCTCGAACCGGGGCTGCTCCTCTTCGCCTGTTTCGTCGTGCGCCAGCTCGCGGTCAACGCGACGAACTACTCCGCGGTCGGTTCGACTGCCGCGGTGTCGAGCACGTCCGGCTAGCCCCGGCCCTCAGCTCCGTGCCGAGTCTCGGAGTTACCGCTGCTTGACATATTCCTATATCGGTATATGATTTCGAGCATGGCACGAGCAGCGACGACCGCAGACACGTTCAACGCCGTGGCCGAGCCCCGGCGGCGGCTGATTCTCGACGTCCTCGCGGGCGGGGAACGGCCGGTGAACGACCTGGTGCGGGAGCTCGGGCTGGCCCAGCCGCAGGTCTCCAAGCACTTGCGAGTGCTCCGTGAAGTGGGAGCCGTGGAGGTCCGTGAACGCGGCCGGCAGCGGCTCTACCGGCTGAACGGGCCGGCGCTCAAGCCGATCCACGACTGGGTGAAGAACTACGAGAGCCTGTGGTCGGAGCGTTTCGATCAGCTCGATGTCGTGCTCGAGGAACTGAAACAAAAGGAGGAAGGAGATGTCAGTGACGAGTAGCGGGACGGCGACGGTGACCCTGCCCACCGACACGCAGATCCTGATTACCCGGGAGTTCGACGCGCCGAAGCACCTGGTGTACCGCGCGTGGACGACACCCGAACTGGTCAAGCGCTGGTGGCATGCGAACAGAGGCGAGGTGACGCTCGCCGAGATCGATCTCCGGGTCGGCGGTATGTGGCGCTACGTCAGCAGGTCCGACGACGGCCTCGAGGTCGCCTTCCACGGCGAGTACCGCGAGATCGTCCCGAACGAGCGTCTCGTCGCAACCGAGGTCTACGAGGGCATCCCCGATGCCGAAGAGCACGCGGCGCTGGACACCCTCACGCTCACCGAGTCGGACGGGCGGACGACGCTGACGGTCCTCGTCGAGCACCCGACCAAGGAAGGCCGCGACGCACACATCAACTCCGGGATGGAAGCCGGAATGCAGGATGCGATGGATCTCCTCGAGGAGGTTGCGGTCTCACTTCGCTGAGCCGCAAACCCGAACGCCGGACCACCGCGAGCTCAGCCGGTGGTCCGGCCCTCAGGCGCTCTCGCGCTCGATCGCGTCGAGAGCGAGCCAGGCAGCCAGGTCCTCGACCTCCTCGTTTACGGACTTTGTCATCGCACGGGTGAACTTCACGTCCTCGTGGATCGCGTTGACCCGCAGCACGGAGGTCTTGCGGTCGGCAACTGCGTCGACCTTTCCGATCAGCCGGTCGCCGTGGAGGATGGGAAGAGCGAAGTAGCCCCACCGCCGCTTGGCGGCGGGCTTGTACATCTCGAGCGTGTACTCGAAGTCGAACAGCTCCTGAGCGCGGGCCCGGTCGTAGACGAGGCGGTCGAACGGCGACAGCAGCGCCGTCCGCCCTTCGAAGTCCCCATCGAGCGCGGCGGGGTCGACACGCCACTCGCCCTTCGTGCCCTCGACCACGGCCGGCTCACCCGCCTCGCCGACGTCGACCGGCTCGATCGGCATGGCCGTCGTCTTCTGACGGGCGATGCCGAGCGACGCAAGCCGCCGCTCGTTCCTCACCCGGTGCGCCTCGTCGACCGACGGGACGACGACGTCGGCCGGGTAGACCCGCGCGGGGACATCCCACAGCCGCTCGCGTCCCACACGCCCGGCAATCGCGACCTCGCCCCGCATCATCAGGAACTCGAGCATCTGCGTGACGTTGCGGTTGTTGGTCCAGCCGGTGGAAGCCCAGGGCACCACGCACGTGTCCGGGATGTCGCGTGAGCTCAGCGGCCCGGAGCGCCGCAGCAGCTTCAGGATGTTGCGCCGAAAGGTGTCGTTGTCGCGGATCCACGTAGCCGTGCGCTCGTGGCTACGCGCCGTCCGAGCGCCGGCGAGGACCAGGCCAAGGTCGCTCATCGGCCGCACGAGCGCGTTGTGCTCGAACAGCGTGCGGTCCTGCTCGAGCGCTTGCTGGAGGTGGGCAGGTTGGTACGTCGAGCCGAGGCGGCTCCAGGCGACGAGGTCCGCACTCGGCGCGACCGCCGCGGTCGGGTCGATCTGCAGCAAGGTCAATTGCTGCACGACGGGGACGAGCTCGGTCGGCCGGGGTGCGTCGAGCAGTTGCGCGCGCACCGCGATGCGCCGGGCCTGCGCCTTAGTGAGCCGGTGCACGGACAGGGACGTCAGGGTAAAGCACGTCGACCGCGAGGACTTCGAGGCTCGGCGTCAGCTCTTGTTCCGTCGCCTGTGTCCTTGCGCATGCGCGTGTGGCCGAGACGCAAGCAGCGCCAGCAACGCTACCGCCACGAAGTTGCGAAAGGTGGGCTCGGGCCAATGCACCCTCGCGCTTCCGTGAAACCACGAAGGGTCGAACAGGAAGACGATCGCGGTGATGACGACCTTGGGGAACCAGCCGACGACGAGGAACAGCGTCGCGAGCACGATCCCCCAGAAGCCGAGCTCGGGTAGCCCGAGCGCGGGCCCGAAGTCGAGCACGTTCCAGGCAAGCCAGAAGACGAGTGGCCCGAGCAGAATCGCGCCCGCGAGCGCGGCGAGCGCAACCGCGATCCCGCCAGCGACCAGCGCGCCGATCCCAAGGATGCGGAGGATCACGCCGAGGACGGGATTCACCGGCCGAGCATACGACCCTCCGAGGTTGGGCCAGAAAGGGACTTGCTTCTTGTAGTTATCGAAACTAGTCTTTAGTTATGCCTAAACGACGACGGCTGACGCGACGGCAGGTGCTGGTAGCCGCGGCGCCGGCGCTGGCGGCGGCTCCCCTTGCGAGGCTGGCCCTCGGGGAAGCGGCGGCCGCTTCGCCGGCCCGGCACGCCGGCATGGCGATGGGGCCGATGGGGCCGATGGGGCACGCAGCCATGATCGGGGCCGAGGTTCCCGCACCCGGCCGCCCAAACGAGCTCGACGCGCTCCTGTATCCGCCGAAGGTGCTCGCACACAAGCCGGGTCGTACACGCGAGTACACGCTCGTCGCCTCCGACCGGCAGATCGAGGTCGCCAAGGGTGTGTTCTTCTCAGGGTGGACCTACAACGGCACGGCGCCGGGGCCCGTGATCCGGGCGACCGAGGACGACCTGCTGCGAGTGACTCTCGTGAACGCGGGCTCGCACCCGCACACCATCCACTTCCACGGGATCCACCCGGCGAACATGGACGGCGTCTTCGAGATCGTCGAGCCAGGGGCGAGTTACACCTACGAGTTCCCGGCCCGCCCTTACGGCATGCAGCTCTACCACTGCCACTCGACGCCGCTGAAGAAGCACATCGCCAAGGGCCTCTACGGCGCATTCATCATCGATCCGCCGAAGCCGCGCGCGCCTGCACAAGAGCTCGTGATGCTGCTGGCCGGCTTCGACACCGATGGGGATGGTGCAAACAACTTCTACAGCGTCAACGGCCCCGCCTTCTACTACGCGAAGTACCCGATCCGCGTGCGTCGGTCAGAGACGGTGCGGATCTACCTCGCGAACCTGACCGAGTTCGATCTCATCAACTCGTTCCACCTGCACGGCGAGTTCTTCCGCTACTACCCGACCGGTTCCACCGACCACTTCGAGTACACGGACACGGTCATGCTCTGCCAGGGCCAGCGCGGCATCATCGAGATCGACTTCCACAACACCGGCCGGTTCATGTTTCACGCGCACCAGTCGGAGTTCACCGAGCTGGGCTGGATGGGCTTCTTCGACGTGGTCGCCTGATGGCAGCGACTTCAGCGGCCGAGCGGCGTTCCGGGGGCGCCTGGCGACTGTGGGCGCTGGTCCCGCTGCTCCTGCTCGTCGGCGTCGTCGCCCTCTTCGCGTCAAGCGGAACGTCCCTGCTCGACCTCGTCGGGCGTGCGCCGCCTGCGTTGGATCAGTTCGACATCCGCCGGGTCGAATTCAAGCCGGGTGAGATCACGATCCGGGTGACGAACCCGCAGCGGAAGAAGCTGACGATCGCGAGCGTCACGGTCGATGACGCCATCGTTCCTTTCCGCACCGACGGGCCGACCAGCCTGAGCAGGCTGCGCTCGAGCAGAATCGTAGTGCCGTACCAGTGGGTGGACGGAGACCCCTACACGGTCGGCGTCACGAGCTCGAGCGGCATCGAAACGACCGCTTCGGTAGCCGCCGCGGTCGAGGCGCGCGGCGCGAGCCCGCGCGGCTTTCTCGGCTACGCCCTCATCGGCCTCCTCGTCGGCGTGATTCCGGTCGCCCTCGGACTGGCCTGGCTGCCCTCGCTCCGCCGCGCCGACCCCCGCTGGGTCGCCGCCTTCATGGCGCTGACCGCGGGGTTACTCAGCTTCCTCGCGCTCGATGCGCTCGCCGAGGCGCTCGACCTCCAAACGCGCCTTCCGAGCGGCCTCCAGGGGCCCGGGCTGATCCTGCTCGGGGTCGCCGCCAGCTACCTCGGCCTCACCTTCGTCGCTCAGCGGTTCTCCGCGCGAGGGAACCGCGACAGGAGTGCGCCACTCGAGGGGGTAGCGCTGGCCACGCTCGTCGCGATCGGGATCGGGCTCCACAACCTCGGCGAAGGCCTCGCGATCGGCTCCTCGATCGCGATCGGCGAGCTCGCGCTCGGAACCTTCCTGATCATCGGCTTCATGGTCCACAACGTCACCGAGGGGCTCGGGATCGCCGCGCCGATCGCAGGCGGCGAACAGGTCCGCGCCGGGCGGCTCGCTGCGCTCGCGCTCGTTGCCGGTGGTCCGGCGATCCTCGGCGGCTGGATCGGCGGCTTCCTCACGAGCGACGTGCTCGGCGTGCTCTTCTTCGCGCTCGCCGTCGGCGCCGCGCTGCAGGTCGTCGTCGAAGTCGGCCGCTACGTCGCGCGTCGAGCTCCGGGCGGACTACGTTCGGGACACGTCGTCGGCGGCTATCTCGCCGGCATCGTCGTCATGTACACCACAGGGCTCCTGGTCGCATAGACATGTCCGCCAAGGAGAACCCCGCACGCGGCAAGCGCGCAGGAAAGACCGTCCTCGCAGACCTGAGCGAAGCGGTCCAGGACTACCTGCGCGAGATCTACAGGCTGCAAACGGAGAGCGGACGCGTCAAGACCTCGACGCTCGCGCAGCAGATGGGCGTCGCTCCTCCCTCGGCGACGGCAATGGTGAAGAAACTCGCAGCGCTCGGACTCGTGAACCATGAGCTCTATCGCGGCGTTCAGTTGACCCGTGCCGGCGAGCGCATCGCGCTCGAGCTCCTCCGTCACCACCGCCTCCTCGAGCTCTACCTGGCCCAGACGCTCGAGCTCGGGCTCGACGCCGTTCACGCCGAAGCCGATCGCCTCGAGCACGCTCTCTCCGAAACGCTCGAGACGCTCATCGACGAGGCGCTCGGCTCGCCGACACACGATCCGCACGGCGACCCGATCCCTGACGCAAAGCTTCGGATTGTCCGATCAAAAGGAAGGCCGCTCAGCCGGCTTGCGCCGGGCGAACGAGCGACCGTGCAGAAGGTTCCCGATCGCGACGCCGAGCTGCTCCGCTACCTGACCTCGCTGGAGCTTCTTCCGGGTCAGTCCGTCGAGCTCGTTCGCGCCGAACCGTTGGGCGGTCCGCTCACGATTCGCGCCAAAGGCCGCGAGACTGCGATCTCGCGGCAGCTCGGCGACCAGATCCACGTCCTCAGCTGAGGTCGATGGTCATGCAGACGCTGTGGCGATTGGCCGTGTAATCGCGGAAGGGCTCGCACGGGACAAAGCCCAGCTTCGAGTAGAGCGATCGAGCAGGCGCGAAGGCAGCCATGGTGCCGGTCTCGAGGCTCACCCGCGTGTAGTTCCGCTCGGCTGCGAACGCCAGAATGTGATCGACCAGCGCCCGCCCCACTCCGAGGCCTCGCGCGGCCTCGCTCGTGTGCATCGACTTCAGCTCGGCGTGCGCTTCGTCCAGCCGGCTGAGCGCCCCGACTCCGAGCAAGACACCATCGCGGCGCGCGCCGAAGAGCGTGATCGCCGGATCCATGAGACTGTCGACGTCCAGCGCATGCACGTGACCCGGCGGAGTCACTTCGCGGGCAAACGCCAGGTGGCGCTCCAGCAAGGCTCGTACGTCGTCGGCGCCTGGATCGTCGACGGCGATCGCGAGGTCCATTCGATCGCCGCCGGCCATCAGCCCGACGGCGCGAGCGCGGAGACCTCGGGCGGGCCCAGGGCTCCAGGGTCGAGCTCGGCCCCTCGTGCAGTGAGCGCCGAGTAGCGGCCGCCCGCGCGAACCAGGTCTTCGTGGCGACCGGACTCGACCACGCGGCCGTGGTCGAGCACGATGATCTGGTCGGCGTCTCGCACGGTCGAAAGCCGGTGCGCGATCGCGATGGTCGTTCGGCCCTCAGAGAGACGGTCGAGTGCTTCCTGCACGAGCCGCTCGGTCTCCGTGTCGAGCGAGCTCGTCGCCTCGTCGAGGACAAGGATCGGAGGGTTGCGCAGGATCGTGCGCGCAATCGCGATCCGCTGCTTCTCGCCACCGGAGAAGCGGTAGCCGCGCTCGCCGACGACCGTGTCATAGCCCTCGGGCAGCGCCGCGATCACGTGGTGGATGCGCGCCGCCTCGGCGGCCGTCTCGATCTCCTCGTCGGTCGCGTCCGGCTTGGCAAAGCGCAGGTTCTCACGCACCGACTCGTGGAAGAGATACGTCTCCTGCGAGACGACGCCAACGAGGTCGGTCAGCGCCCGAAAGCTGAGATCGCGGATGTCGACGCCGCCGATGGTGATCGTGCCGCGGCTGACGTCGTAGAGCCGCGCGGCCAGGTAGCCGAGCGTCGTCTTGCCCGAGCCGGTCTCACCGACGAGCGCGGTCGTCGTGCCCGCTTCAACCCTGAACGAGACGTCCTCCAGCGTCCAACCCTCGTCGTAGCGGAACCAGACGTGGTCGAAGACGACATCGCCGGCTTGCCCGACCGCACGCGCGTCGGGCTTCTCCTCGATGTCGATCGGCTGGTCGAGGTATTCGAAGATGCGGTCGAAGAGCGCGAGTGACGTCTGCACGTCCAGGCCGACGCCGAGCAGCGAGCCGACAGGGAAGAACAGTCGCGTCTGCAGGGTCGTGAAGGACACGAGCGTCGGGATCGTGATCGCATGCGACCCGTGCGCGAGCGCGAGCCCGCCGAACCAGTAGACGGCGGCGGGCATGACCGCGAAGCTCGTCTGGATCGCCGCCATCACCCACCGGCCCGCCATCCGCTGGCGCACCTCGAGGCTGGAGAGCCGAAGCGAATCGGCCTCGAAGCGGTCGGCGAGCTCGTCCCCGCGTCCCATCGTCTTGCCGAGCAGGATCCCGGAGACCGAGAGCGACTCCTGCACGAGACTCGAGATGTCGGCGAGGGTCTCCTGCGTTGTCTTCGCAATCCGGCGACGTTCGTTGCCAACGCGTCGGGTGAGTACCGCGAAGAGCGGGATCAGGGCAAACGCGAACAGCGCCAGCTGCCAGCTCAGGAGGAGCATGCCGACCATGGTGGCGACGACGGTCGTCACGTTCGAGGCGATCGAGGTCGCCGTATTCGTGACGACGTTCTGGACGCCGCCGATGTCGTTCGAGATCCTCGATTGAACTTCGCCCGTGCGCGTGCGGGTGAAGAAGGCAAGCGACAGTCGCTGCAGATGCCGGAAGACCGCCGCGCGAAGATCGTGCATCACGCGCTGGCCGACCTGATTGGAGAACAGCGTCTGAATCACGCCGAGCACGCCGGTCACGATCGCGATCGCGATCATTCCGGCGGCGTTGATGGAGAGCGAGGTGGTGTCGTTTTGGCCGATCGCCTCCAGAACGTTCCGGAGCAGGAAGGCCGGGACGACGCCGAGCGCCGCCGAACCGACGATCAGGAGCAGGACGCCGCCGAGCCGCCGCTTGTACGGCGCGAAGAGGGCGCCGATGCGTCGCAGGTTCGCGCGGCGCACGGCCGGGTCGGCCGGCCGTTCGGGCGGCGTTTCGGAGGAGTGAAAGAACATGCCCATCACCGGTCAGGGTACGTAGCCCGGCGGGGTCAACGCATGCGTCAGCCCGGTTGGCGCGCGACGGAGAACCTGGCGGAGACGAAGTCGCCGTTCCGCCCGAGCTCGTCGAGACGCAGTTCGATCCGGCGCGGCAGCAGAGGCGCACCTCCGCCCAGCGTGACCGGCGCGATCGAGACGATGACCTCGTCCAGCAGCCCCGCGTCCGCGAACTGACCGACCAGGTCTCCCCCGCCGACAATCCAGACATTCCGGTCGCCGGCGGCGGCGGCCATCTCCCTGTGCACCGTCGGGATCTCCGCGCTGGTGAACTCGATTCGCGAGTCGGGCACGACCGGTAACTGCCGGTGAGTGAAGACCCAGCACGGGATGTCGTACGGCCACTTCCACTCCGCCGGATCCTTGGCGGCGAACTCGTGGTCGAGGATCCACTCGTACGTCGTCGACCCCATTGCCATGGCGCCGATGCCGGCGATGAAGTCGCCGTAGTTCATCGGCCCGTCGTCCTCGCGTGCGCGAGTGAACAGCCAGTCCAGCGAATTGGCGGGGTCCGCGATGAAGCCGTCGAGGCTGGTCGCGGTGTAGTACTGCGTGAGGCTCATCGAAGGGACGCTAGCCCACTTCGTGGCGAAGCTGATGCGGAGCTAGGGCAGTCGGTAGAGCCGGCCCCTGGTGTTGTCGGCGATCCACACGATCCCGCTTCGGGCAACGAGGCCGTGGACATCGAAACGACTTGTCGGGCGGAAGACGGTCGAGACGGCGCCCGAGGAAGCCGAGACGCGCTTCAGCGCATCCATGGTCGGAAAGCCGGTCTGATCCACTGCCGCGCTGCGCGTCGGCACCCAGAGGTTGTCGCCGTCGGCCGCAATGTCGATGCCGCTCGGGCCGATCTCGATCGTTGCTTCGAGCGACCCGCCTGCAGGGCTCACCTTCAGCAGGTCCGTTCCGCGCCCCGTGATCCACAGGCTTCCTCGGGACCACACCATCCGCTCCGGCGCGTCTCCGGTCAGGACGACCAGCTTCCGCGCTCTGTTCGTAGCAAGGTTGATCTGGCTCAGCACCTTGTCGCGGTGATTGACGACCCACGCCGTCGCGCCGCTGAACGCCATGTCGGCGGGCCCGTCACCCACCTGCATTCGGGCGACGACCTTGTTCGAACGCGGCGATACTCGAAGCACTTCCGCGCCCTGGTCGTCCGCGACCCACACGGATCCGCCTCCGATCCAGATGTTGTACGGAGCTCTCGCGGGCAGGCCAACGCGCTTGACGATCCGCGCCGACGATGGATTAAGGCGGTAGAGCGTCGCGCTCGAATCGAGCGCCCAGACCGAACCAAACCCCGAGGCGACCGCAATCACCGGCGCACGAAGCCGGACCGACTTCAACGTCTTGCCGGTCCTCGTGTCCACACGTACGACGCGCGACTGCTCCTTGCACGCAAGCCACGCGGAGGCTCCCTGCAGGGCGAGCGTCATCGTCGGCCAGTAGGGACCTGCAGCTGCACAGACCTTGATGGATGAGGCGCTCGACGTCCCGCCCGCACCGCCCGAGGCCGCGAGGGCAGTCACGACGAGGGCGACGACGGCGCCCAGGCGGCCGCTCCGTGTTGTCACCCACGCATCGTGCCGAGCCCTTCCGCTGGCTTTGAGACGACCTTCGCTAGGTTTCGGCCATGCACGTGGTGGCGGCTGTGATCGACCAGGGTGCGCTGACGTTCGACTTTGCGATCCCGTGCGAGGTCTTCGGCCTCGATCGAAGGGACATCGTCGACCCGTGGTACGAGTTCGCCGTCGTCGGCGCGGGAAAGCGGCGTGTTCGCATGCAGACGGGCTTCTTCGTGGAGGCACAGCACGGCCTGGAGAAGCTCGAGCACGCGGACACGATCGTCGTCCCGGGCTGGTCCGACCCGGACGACGAGCCGTCCGCTGCGTTGAAGGACTCTCTAGTCGCCGCGCACGACCGTGGGGCGAGGCTCGTGTCGCTCTGCACCGGCGCCTTCGTCCTGGCGGCCGCGGGCCTGCTCGACGATCGCCGGGCGACGACTCACTGGATGTACGCCGAGCGCCTTCAGCGGCGCTATCCGCGCATCCGTCTCGACCCGGACGTCCTCTATGTCACCGACGGCCGAGTCCTGACGTCGGCGGGAACCGCGGCGGGAATCGACCTCTGCCTCCACCTCGTCGCCCTCGATCACGGACTCGAAGTTGCGGCCACCGTCTCCCGTCGCCTGGTGATGCCGCTGTTCCGTTCAGGAGGCCAGGCGCAGTACGTCGACGCGCCGATCGCGCCCGACTCAGGGGGCCTTGGGGCGCTCCTCGACTGGGGCCGGGCAACCCTCGGCGACGGAATCACCGTCGACGACCTCGCAGTGCGCGGCGCCATGAGCGTCCGAACCTTGACCCGCCGCTTCCGATCGGCAGTGGGAATGCCGCCGGGAGAGTGGCTACAGCGAGAGCGTCTGCGATTTGCGCAGCGCCTGCTCGAGAGCACCGACGACCCGATCGAGCTCGTGGCCCGCCGCGCGGGTTACGACTCCGCGGTGACGATGCGAGCACAATTCGCAGCGCGGCTACAGACGTCTCCTCGCGCCTATCGCCAGACGTTCCGCGGGCGGCCGCAGACCGCAGTACCGTCTTTCTGAATGCGACCGCCGGAGCCCGAGATCGATGCGATCGCCGCTGCGAACGACTTTTCAGGGGTCGTACGCATCGATCGTGATGGTGAGGTCGAGCTTGCGAAGGCGTACGGACTTGCGCATCGCGGTCACGAGATCCCGAACGCGGTCGACACGCAGTTCGCAATTGCGAGCGGCGTCAAGGGCTTGACCGCAGTAGCGGTCGTGAGCCTCATCGAGGACGGCTCACTCGAGCTCTCGACGACAGCACGCTCGGTGCTCGGCCGTGACCTCCCGCTCATCAGCGACGACGTCACTGTCGAGCACTTGCTCTCGCACCGGTCGGGCATCGGCGACTACCTAGACGAGGACGCCGACCACGAGATCACGGACTACCTGATGCCGGTTCCCGTGCACGAGCTTGCCACCACCGAGGACTATCTGGTTGCGCTGGACGGGCACGCGGCGAAGTTCTCGGCCGGCGAGCAGTTCTCGTACTGCAACGGCGGTTACGTGGTGCTCGCGTTGCTCGCGGAGAGGATCAGCGGCACTCCATTTCACGAGCTCGTCCGCCGCCGCGTGTGCGAACCGGCAGGGATGGACGACTCCGAGTTTCTGCGCTCCGACGAGCTACCTGGACGCGCGGCGCTCGGCTATCTCACGAGCGATGCCGGCTCGAGGACGAATATGCTCCACCTCCCCGTGCGAGGCAGCGGCGACGGCGGGATCTACTCCACCGCGGCCGACGTCAGCTCTTTCTGGAGCAGTCTCTTCGCCGGTCGGATCGTGTCCGCGGACTGGATCTCAGAAATGGTGCGGCCGCGAAGCGACGTGCCACGAATGTCGAGCCGCTACGGCCTCGGCTTCTGGCTCCACGAGACGAGCGACGTCGTGATGCTCGAGGGCTATGACGCCGGCGTCTCGTTTCGCAGCGTGCACGACCCGAGCCGGGGGATTACCCAAACCGTGATCTCGAACACGTCCGATGGGGCGTGGCCGATCGCGCGGTTTTTTGCCGAGCAGCCGGCTTCTTAAGCCGTGCGCTGCGACGTGGCGGTTCCAGATCGCGGGAAAGCGACCGCCCAGGAAACGATCTCCTTGGAGCTCAGCTCCACGGGATTCAGCTTCTCGTCGAGGGACGCATCCGCTTTCCAGACGGTCCCTGTGGTGGTGGTTTTGATCTTCATGAACTGCCTCAGTCGCGCCGGGGAGGCCCGCAAATCGCGGGCCTCCCTAGCATCGACAGAAAGCTCTTACGCCTTGACCGAGCCGTTCAGCTTATGGACGATGACTTCGCCGTCCGTGACCTTCGGCGGAGTCTGCAGGATGTTCTCGAGCTTCTCGTCGCGCACCCACTCGGATGCGACGCGAGTTGACTCGCTGGCCTGCGTCGAAGTGTCGAAGATGCCGATCGAGCTCATGACGCCGTCACCCGTATCGATGAGGAAGTAGCCGCTGAAACCGGGCAGCTTGCTCAGACGCGGGGCCAAACTCTCGTTGACCTTCTTCGTCAGCTCGGCCTTCTTGCTGACGTCGATGCCTTCATAACGTCTCACAGTCGCAAACATTTGTTGCTCCTAACTTTCACTATGCAAGGTTGGAGAGCTCGAGTCGAGCGCTCCTGATGCACTCAGGCCAGGTTTCGCAAGTCGAAGAGGAATCCTCGGAGCCTCGGCGGCTTCCGCGCTAGGTCCCAAATGCGCAGGACCACCATAGCCGCGATCCCGCAACACCGACGGTTTTCTTTGAAACCGCTTGGGAATGGGCTCGAGAGCCCGTTATTGCGGTTGCGGCACGATGCGAATGTAGGGTCGAGGCGACTCCCAGCCGTCGGGATACGTCTCCTTGGCCTCGTCGTCCGACACCGAGCCCGCGATGATCACGTCGTCCCCCTGCTGCCAGTTGACAGGCGTCGCGACCTTGTGGTTCGCGGTCAACTGCAGCGAGTCGATCACGCGCAGCACCTCGTCGAAGTTGCGACCCGTCGTCATCGGATAGACGAGCACGAGCTTGATCTTCTTGTCGGGACCGACGACGAAGACGTTTCGCACCGTCTGGTTATCGGCCGGCGTCCGGCTGGTCGGATCGCCTGAGGTATCGGCGGGAAGCATCCCGTAGAGCTTCGAGACGTTGAAATCGGCGTCGCCGATGATCGGGTAGTTCGGCGCCGTCCCCTGCGTGTCCGCGATGTCCGCTGCCCACTTGGAGTGGTTGTCGACGGGATCGACCGAGAGACCGATCACCTTCACGTTACGGCGGTCGAACTCCGGCTTGATCTTGGCCATGTACCCAAGCTCCGTCGTGCAGACAGGCGTGAAGTCGCGCGGGTGGGAGAACAGGACTGCCCACGAGTCGCCGATCCAGTCGTGGAAACGGATCCGACCTTCCGTCGTCTCCGCTTCGAAATCCGGTGTCGTCTCGCCAATCTGCAACGCCATGTCCAGCCTCCTTCGGCTTCAAAACCCCGTGCGGCGAAAGGCTATGCCCCGTGGGTTCTGCTCACAAGTCAGGGTCGGGTAAAGCTATACCAAATGAAGCTTTACCTCGGTCGCCGCCCCGCGGCGGCCCCCGCCTGCAGCGCGAACAGCAGGTGAACCCGCCAGAGCGAGGTCCGGGCTAACGCGCGAGCGGGGGCGGCCGCCTCCAGTTGCCGATCGGGCGGCACGCGGCGATGCTAACGCGGAGACCGGTGACTATCAGGCATCGTCGTAGGAGGAGGTCACGCGAATGGCCGCGATCAGCGAGAGCATCGAGATCAACCGAAGCCCGGAGGACGTGTTCGCCTACCTCGACGACGTCGAGCGGCACGGGGAGTGGCAAGACCAGATCGTCGCCGTCGAGCGTCAAAGCGAAGGGCCATTGGGCGTCGGCTCACGCGTCCGTGAGACACGCCGCGTGCCCGGCGGGGACCGGTCGATGACCTACGAGGTCACCGAGCACAATCCGCCACGGCAATCGTCGTTCCGCGTTCTCGACGGGCCGGTGCGCGCCGTGGGAACGATCTCGGTCGAGCCGGCCGGCGACGGATCACGCTCGAGGCTGACGATCGCGATCGACTTCCAAGGCCACGGGCTCGCCGGCAAAGTGCTCCTACCGGTCGCGAAAGGCCAGGCCCGCAAGCAGATCCCGAAGGACCAGGCAAAGCTCAAGGAAGTCCTCGAAAGCGGAGCCGCGTAACCGCGGATGCGCGGCCTTCAGTTACGCGCACCTGCGGCACTCCGCTCGGGCCACGGCCGCTGGCTGCTGCCGCCCTGGATCGCACCCGCATTCCTCATCTGCGCGATCGTGCTGTTGCCGTGGGCCACGTTCCTCATCCTCACATTGCCGCGCAACTACACCGCGAACCACTGGCGGGTCGCCTGGGGAGGGTTCGACATCGGGCTCGGCGTGGCGATGGTTGCGACGGCCCTCGCCGTTGCGCGCAGGTCGCCCTTCGCCGAGGTCGCCGCCGCCGTGACGGGAACGCTTCTCGTCTGCGATGCGTGGTTCGACGTCGTCACGGCTCGAACGACCAGCGAGCTCGTCCAGGCCGTAGTCGAGGCAGCTCTGGTCGAGCTCCCACTCGCGATCCTCTGCTTCTGGATGGCGACGAACCTGGCGCGGGCGGTGGAGGTCGCCCGCCCGTTCCTGCGCAAGGCGGGCTTTCGCGTCGAAGGCAACCGCCTCGTGCCGCCCGACGACTCGGGCGCGTCTTAACCCGAGAGCAACCTCTCCGGCCGTTGCTGCGAAGATACTTCCGGCATGACCCTCCGCACGCCCGCCAAATCGCTCCTGATCTTTCTCGGCCTGGTGATCGCGGTCGGGGCGGTCGTCCACCACCTGGTCGACGGGATCGGGCTCGCCGCTTTCTTTCTGTTCATCTCGTCGATCGAGGGCAAGCCCGCCTGGAAATGGTTCTTCGACGCACCGGGGAACCAGGACAGCGGCCGCGACGGAGCGCGTCACTTCACCTGGCGCAGGCTCGGTGCCCAGTCGCCGCGCGAGCAGCGGCGCATGCCTCCGCTCGGCTGAAGGCCTACTAGTGTCCGCGGCCTGGAAGCCTTCGACGAACTCATCCGTTCTCGCCGGACGCACAAGTCGTTCGGCCCCGAGCCCGTCTCGGCGGACACGCTCGACGAGCTGCTCGAGCTCGCGCGTTGGGCTCCGAACCACCACCGGACGAACCCGTGGCGCTTTCGTGTTCTCGGCCCGGAGACGCTCGGCCGCCTGAAGGAGGCCGCCGGGCCGGGCGAAGCTCCGAAGCTCGACCGCGCGCCCACACTGGTTCTGGCCTCGGCTGCCCTGAGCGGGGACCTCGAGCAGGACGAGGAGGATCTGTGCGCGACGGCCAGCGCGATCTACGCCGTCCTGCTCGCCGCGCATGCCCGTGGCCTTGCCGGCTACTGGCGCACTCCGCACGTCCTCCGGACGAAGGAGGGTCGCGAGGCCGTCGGTCTGCCTGACGGCGAGCGGTTCCTCGGCCTCATCCACCTCGGGACTGCCCGCAGCCGGCCCCCGACACCCGAGCGGGCTCCGCTCGAGACGTACCGCTTCTTTCTCCCCTGAACGGATGACGCGCAGGTACCTTGGCTCGAGTGGCTGACTTTCCCGCCGAGAACCCGGTGCACGAGATCCGGTGTCCACACTGCAAGAAGACGTTCACGGCTGAATTGATGGCCGGCGAGACCGAGCGTCACCGCGGATTCAAGTGCCCGCATTGCAAGCTCTTCGTGCCGGCCGCACGAGCCGCGAAAAGTACGTAACCAAGCCGCCGGCATCACTCGTTCAAGGGATGCCCGCCGCCTGCCGATAAGCAGTTCGTGGCAGTCGACGTCGCCGTTCCCTCTGCGGACCACGAAGCTCCAACTGCACCCCGCGCCTTCACGCGGATCGCCGCCGTGCCTGCCTGGCTGTGGCTGGGCGGGCTCATGCTCGCGAGCTTCGGTGGCCGGCTCTGGGCCGCCGCCGGCCGCCCTACGCCCGACTACCTGCCGGACGAGTACATCTACCCCACGCTGGCACGTAGCTTCGCGGAGCATGGCCGGCCTCTGATCCGAGGCGGCACGTCCCACTTTCCGGCGCTCCTCGATCCGATCGCGACTGCGCCAGTATGGCTCGTGACGAACGACCCGGTCACTGCATTCCGGCTGACGCAAGGACTGCACGCGCTCTTCGTGTCGCTCGCCGTGATACCCGCCTTCCTGCTTGCTCGCCGCCTCGGCCTGTCCCGGTGGCCCTGCCTTGCCGTCGCTGCGCTGACCGTTTCCGTGCCGGACGTCGTCTATGCATCGTCGATGCTCGCGGATCCGCTCGCGTATCCGCTCGTGCTGGCGGCCGTCTACGCAGGCGTCTGCATGATCACGGAACCGACGCGGAGCGCACAGCTTGCGTTCGCCGGCTTCAGCGCGCTCGCCGTCCTCGCCCGCGTGCAGTACGTCGTAGTCCCGCTCGCGGTGCTCGGCGCCGAGTTGCTCGCGGACCGCGGAAACGTCTTCAGGTCGATCCGCCGGGTCTGGCTCGCCCTCGGTGTGCTCGTCGTTCCACCGGCGCTTCTCTTCGGGATCCTCGGGACCGACCGCGTTCTCGGCGTCTACTCCAAGGCGAACCACGGCGTCCATCCGGGGTCGCTCGTGCTCTGGGTCGGGCGCGAGGCGATGTTGCTCATCTATTCGAGCGGCTGGGTGATCGTCCCGGGCGCCGTTGTCGGGCTCGCCTTTGCGCTGTGGAGCTCGCGCAGCCGCGCCGAGCTCGCGTTCGGGCTGACGACCGTGCTGCTCGCCGTCGCACTGATGCTCGAGGCGGCCCAGATCGCGGACACCGACTCACAGCGCTTCCAGGAGCGCTACCTCTTCACGCTCGTCCCACTGCTGGCGATCTCGTTCGCCCTCTGGGTGAAGCGCGGCCTTCCGGCGCGCATTCCGGTCGGCCTGCTCGCAGCCGGCCTGCTGTTGCTTGCCGCACGCGTGCCCCTCTCCGGCTACGCGGCCGCGCACAACAAGGACGACTCGCCGACGCTCTGGGCCGTGCTGCGACTCGAGTCTTTTACTTCGGTGGGCAACGGCTCCCTCGCCGTCGCGCTGATCGCCGGCGTCCTGTCGGTGCTCGCCGCACTCGTCGCGTTCCGCAAAGTCCCCGCAACACTTGCGCTCGTAGGCGCGATCGCCGCCGGTTGCGCACTGTCTGCAGGCGCCGCGTCATTCGACTCGTTCTCGAGCACGCACGTCCGCGCGTCACTGCCTGCAGACCTGCGCTGGGTCGATCACGCGAAGCTCGGACCGGTCGACTTCGTCGCGCCGCCGGGCTCGCAGAAGGAACAGACGTGGCTGCAGATGTTCTGGAACACCTCGGTCACGCGCCTCCTGCTCGTCGGCAGCCCGCCGATCGACCAGTTCCCCGCGAAGCAGGTGCGGGTGGCCAAGGACGGCCGGCTACTCGTCGACGAAAAGGCAAGCCGCAGGCCGATGCTGGTGCAGACGTACGGGTCGACCGTGCAACTGACCGGTGTGAAGCTCGTCCGGCACGAACCGATCTTCGATCTCTATCGCCCCGCCGGAACGCCGCGCCTGCGGATGATCGCCGCCGGACGCTTCCTCGACGGCTGGCTGGCGCCGCGCGGAGCATTCACGATCTGGAGCAAGAGTGGCGGGACGCTGCACCTCGTGCTGCGACTCCCGCCGGACACTCGCGTCACTCCGTTCCATCTGACCGGCAAGGGCATCGACCGCACCGTGAGCGTGCATCCCGGCCAACGGATCCCGCTCGACTTCCAGGTGCCCGCCGGCGAGTGGAATCTCCGCTTCGAAGTCGCGCAGCCCGGATTCCTCGGCGACCGCGCCATCAGCGTCCACGCGCCAGTCGTGACGTTCCGCTAGAGCGTCAAACGCAGTCTTTGAGGCCCTGCGCCTCCGGCAGTGACTCGAGCTTCTTGAGCGTGTTGTTCTCGATCTGACGGATGCGTTCCCGCGTGACGCCGAAAGCGCGCCCGACCTCCTCGAGGGTGCACGGCTGCGCCCCGGAGAGGCCGAAGCGAAGCTCGATCACCTGCCGCTCGCGTTCTGGCAGCGCGGACAGCGCAAACTCGACGTCCTCGCGGCGCAGCGACAGCGTCGCGGTGTCGAACGGCGACTCGGCCGACTCGTCCTCGACGAAGTCGCCGAGCTCCGACTCCTCTTCCTCGCCGATCGGCTTCTCGAGCGACACCGGAAGCTGCGACATGCGCAGGATCTCGCGGACCTCCTCGGTCGTCATCTCGAGCTCCTCGGCGATCTCGTCCGGCTGGGGCTCACGCCCGAGGCGCTGCACCAGCTGGCGCTCGATGTGCACGACCTTGTTGAGCTTCTCGACCATGTGCACCGGGATGCGAATCGTCCGCGCCTTGTCGGCGATCGCCCTCGTCACCGCCTGGCGGATCCACCAGGTCGCATAGGTCGAGAACTTGTAGCCCTTGCGGTAGTCGAACTTCTCGACCGCCCTGATCAGCCCGAGCGAGCCCTCCTGGATCAGGTCGAGGAAGCTCAGCCCGCGGCCGAGATACGACTTCGCGATCGACACGACCAACCGGAGGTTCGCCTCGATCATCTGGGTCTTCGCCGACATGTCGCCACGCTCGATGCGCTTGGCGAGATAGACCTCCTGGTCGGCGGTCAGCAGCGAGACCTTTCCGATCTCGCGCAGGTAGAGCCGCAACGAGTCGAGTGACGGCTCGACACTCAGGTCGAGCTTCGGTCCCTTCTCTTCTTCAGGTGTGGGGAGTTGCTCGTGCGGCGGATGCTTGTGCGTCTCGCCTTCCAGCAGCTCGACCCCGTGATCGACGAGGTACGTGTAGAAGTCCTCGATCTGCTCCTTCGTGAGCTCGACGTCTTCGAGCCCGTTTGCGATCTCGTCGTAGTTGAGAACGCCCTTCTCGAGACCTTCCTGGACGAGTTTCTGCAGCTCCTCGACTTCAGGAAGGGAGATTTCGACGGTGAGCAACGGCGGCCTACCTCCCGGCTACATTCGCGTTAAGTGGACGGGGCTTTGGGTCTACCTGAAACGCAAAAGAGCCGGATACCCGCTTCCCCCCGGCTCACCTCTCGCGTTCCGCATATTACAGGGCTTCCTAAGAAAGCAAAGAGCGACTTTCTGACGAAGCGATTCGAGAGGTGATGGCGCCTGGTTAGAGCGAGATCTCGCCTACTCGCTCGCCCCTGCTGTTGTCCAGAGGCTGGACGGCGAGGTCGCCGAGATCCAGGTCGAGTTTCTGAAAGAACGAGGCGGCGGCTGGGCCGACCGCACGGCCGTTTCCGTCTTCGACCTTGAGCGCGACCCCGATTCCGTTGCCCGCCGCGCAGAACAGGCCCTCGGCGCCGCCCTTTGCGATCCAGCCCGGCAGCGTCTTCATCAACCGTGAGTCGGCGGCACGCGGACCGCGGATCAGGTCGGGATGCATGCGCATGCCCTCGGCGATGCGGTCGCCCCCCTCGAGCTCCACGAAGCGGGCGAACGCATGTGCCATTCGCTCTAACGGCAGGGCGAAGGTGAGTACGCCGCAGCCGTCTACGGCGGTCCGGATCTCGTCCTCCGGCACCTCCGCCGCCTCGGCGTGCGCCGCGAGCATCTCCCGCTGAACGCGGTGGCCCTCGAGCCGGTACCCCTCGCTTCGCCAGCCCTTCGCACGGCAGAGGGCGAGCATCCCCGCGTGCTTGCCCGAGCAGTTGTGCTTGAGCCGGGACGCAGGCTCTCCCTCCGGCCCGCACTCGAGCTCGTCCTCGCTCGCCGGCGCCTTGGAGAGCAGCGCCCGCACGGCGGCGAGCTGCGCCGGATCGGCGAGATGTGAAGCAGAGGCAATCGCCAGGTCGCGTTCGTCGAGGTCATCGCGGGCACGCGCGAGCGGGAGCGCCTGCAGCGGCTTGGACGACGAGCGCATGAAGGCAACGAGACCGGAGTCCCCCGCTTCCGCGATCACCGCACCGTCCTGCACCGCGACGCCGTGGACACGGTGGATCGCCTCGACCACACCTCCCCGGCGCACGGCTACCCTGATCGGGTCCATGCGGCGGAGCCTAAAGGTGAATCGCTCCGCCCTTTGCGGAAGGGAATGAACAGGGGATGCCTGAGCTACCGGAGATGGAGGCCTGGCGACGGGCGCTCGACGATCCGGTCTCGGCGTTTCCGATCGTCAAGGCGGGGCCGGCGCACATCGCGACCCTGAAGACGTTCGATCCGCCGCTTTCGAGCCTCGAGGGCAGGCAGCTCGCAGGCGCGGAGCGTCGCGCGAAGCGGCTGTTCTTCCCTACGACCGACGGGGAGCTCGTGCTGCTCGTGCACCTGATGACCGCCGGCCGCTTGAAGTACCTCAAAGCCGGCGAGACGGGCCCGAAGACGTCGGCGTTCCAGCTCGTCTTCGAGGGAGGCGCCCGGCTCGTGCTCACCGAGGCTGGAGCGAAGAAGCGCGCCGGCG
>Ga0307296_10000105_pt1 | contig 33722 bp, 37 predicted proteins | sample ER_DNA_153_FD_194467 | JGI IMG/M metagenome (GOLD analysis project Ga0307296, IMG submission 194467) | Bulk soil microbial communities from the East River watershed near Crested Butte, Colorado, United States - ER_DNA_153 | ecosystem: Environmental > Terrestrial > Soil > Floodplain | place... | reverse complement strand
GTCAGACCCGAAAATGTGACGCCGGTGAGACAACACCGAGCCGGAACCCTGACATGCCTGACCCGCGCTGCTACTTCGTCACGCATCCGGCACGAATTCCCCGTCCGAAACGGGCATCCCTTGGGGTCAGACCGAAGATGTGACGCGGGCGAGACGAGACTGTGCTGGAAGTCCCTGGGGACGCCTACGTGAAGATCGCGCCCGGCGAGCCGTGATGAACCGATGAGGGCGGAGCTGAACGGTGCGGCATCAGGCCGTACCGTGAGAGCGCATAGGGCAGGTATCCGTGTGCTGCCATCTCGGTCGTATGGGCCCAGGCGCCGACGAACTCGCTGACTGGTGCGCTCGGGTTGAGACGCTTGATGTCACGGTAGAGCAGGCCGGACTCCCGTTTCTGGTCGCTGACGGTCCTGTCCCGCGTGCTCCACCAGATCTGGAGCGGCACCCCGGCGAACGCGATCTTCCTCGCGTAGTCGAGCGGGCTCCGGGTGTCGTATCCGTTCGGATCCGTGGCGGGTGTACCGCCGATCTCGCGCCGGGCGAGCCTCTGCAGGCCGTCCCCGAAAGGAAGGAGATCGAAGGCCCGGTAGCGCGCCGCCATATTGGTCGGCGCATCGAAGGCAGCCGCGCCCGCGAGCAATCGCGGAAACTGCGCGACTAGGAGTAGCGTCTCCTGTCCGCCCATGCTGCCGCCGAACGCGTACACACGACGACGATCGATCTGCAGCCAAGGGACGGCGTGCTCCGCGATCGACGGCATCCGGGCGAGGTCGCGAATCTCTCCGGGGTCGCCCCACGAGAAGAGTGTCAATCTGCGGCCCTGGCCTTCGGGATTGATGACGGCGAAGCCGCCTCGCGCGGGCAGGTCTCCCCACCGTCGGATGTTCGCGCGGGCGCCCACGCCGCGTCCGTGCGGCGAGATCACGAGCGGTATCGGTGGATGCCTCTTCGACCCGTACCAGCCCGGCAGGATCAGGTACGCCCGCCGAGAGAGACCGTCGTGAGCCAGGTAGGAGATCGCCAGAACGCGCACCGCCGGAGCAGGCGGACGCGTGAGGGCGGCCGCGGGAAGGACGGCCGCGACCGCCGAAAGAACAGCGCCGACGATCGCCATACGTTTGGTCATCGGATCAGAAGGTAGGCGCCGGCGCAGGCGTTGTCTGCGCTCGCAACGGACGCTTAATGAAACGACAAACGAACGAAAACGCCGAACGCTCAGCCGGACACGAGCAACCGAGAAGGCGAGAAGAGCTCGAGCAGGTCGTCGGCTTCTCCGAGTAGCGCCGACGCGACGAGCTCGCCGCACATGAAGCCCAGGACGTTGCCGGCCCCGACGATCGCGACATCGACCTCGTCCTACGAGCCGACTCGACCGGGCGCGTCGGCTCGTCGAGCCAGAATGGCGTGTCCACGGAGCCGATGCTACGCGAGCCGGCGGTAGATCCCGTCTCCTTCAGCGGCAAGGCCGGCGACGTCGAGCTCGGCAAGCGCAGCGATCACCTCGCCGACGGCAAGCCCCGTCTTGCGCACGAGCTCGTCCGCCGTCGCCGGCAAGAGGTCGAGTAGAGGATGGTCGGCAGCCGGCCTGGCGGCCGTCGACTCGATCCCGAGCGATTCGAGGACGTCGGCCGCTGACGTGAGCGGCGTCGCGCCGAGTCGTAGGAGCGCGTTCGCCCCCGCCGACAGTGCGGAGGTGATCTCGCCCGGCACCGCAAACACCTCTCTTCCCTCTTCGAGCGCGAAGTCGGCGGTGATCAACGCGCCGCTCCGCTCACGTGCCTCGACGACGATGGTCGCGACGCACAAACCGGCGATGATGCGGTTGCGGGCAGGGAAACGCCACGGCGCAGGTTCGACACCGGGCTCGTACTCCGAGGCGAGCAGCGAACGCCGGCAGATCGACTGCGCCAGTGTCGCGTGCGCGGCCGGGTAGTCGCGATCGATTCCACAGCCGAGCACGGCCACGGTGTGACCGTCCGTCTCCAGCGCGCCGCGATGTGCCTCGCCGTCGATACCGCGCGCGAGCCCGCTAACGATCACGACACCGGCGGCAGCGAGCTCGCGCCCGAGCATCCGCGCGACCTGGGCGCCGTACGGCGAGCACGCGCGGGCGCCGACGATCGCGACCGCAGGTTGCGCGAGCAGGGCCGCGTCACTGTTCCCTCGGAGGAAGAGCCGAGCCGGTGGATCGTGGATCGCGCGCAGCAGCGGCGGCAGGTCGCGCCTGCGCAAGACGGTCACGGCGTCGCGAGCTCGGTAGGAGCACGGTACGCGAGCGCCTCGGCGACATGTTCGGGAAGAACCGCGTCCGAGTCGGCGAGCGCGGCGATCGTTCGCGAGACGCCGGCAACCTTCGCGCGACCACGCCCCGAGAGAGGCAGCCGCTCGACAGCTCGTGTCAGCAGCTCGTCGGCAGCGGAGGTCCGCTTCGGCGTCGCATCCGCGAGCCGCAGTCGCGCCGCCACGACTCGCGCACGCACAGGATCGGAAGCCTCTCCCGGGCCGGCCTGAAGCTCGAGGGCCCGAGCCCGCGGGACCGTCACGACCAGGTCGAAACGGTCGAGCAATGCGCGCGAGAGCTTGTCCCGATACCGCGCGAGCCTCTGCGCGGAGCAGCTGCAGTGCGCACCCGGATCCCCGCGCGCGCCACACGGGCACAGATTCATCGTTGCAATGAGTTGGAACCTGGCCGGGAAGCGGACGCTTCCCGCAGCGCGTGCGACCACGAGCTCGCCGTCCTCGAGCGGCTGTCGTAACGCTTCGAGCGCAGGACGCTGGAACTCCGCGAGCTCGTCGAGCAGAAGAACGCCGCGATGCGCGAGGCTGGCTTCGCCCGGCCGCAACCTCGGCCCGCCGCCGACGATCGCGGCCGTCGACGCGCTGTGATGCGGCGCGCGAAACGGCGCATAGCCGATCAGTGGATGGTCCAGGTCGACGAGACCCGCGACCGAATGGATCCGCGTGACCTCCAGCGCCTGCTCTTCCTCGAGCGGGGGCAGGATTCCCGGCAGCCGGCGGGCGAGCATCGTCTTGCCCGTGCCGGGCGGGCCACCGAGCAGCAAATTGTGACGGCCCGCGGCCGCCAGCTCGAGCGCGCGCCGTCCACGTTCCTGGCCCCGCACGTCCGCGAGGTCAAGCGGACGCCGCCGCGGCTTGCCGTTGCCGACGATGAACTCCGGCGGCTCGAGCTCTCCGCGAAGGTACGCGACCGCGTCCGCAAGGTGACGCACACCGATCGGCTCGACGCCCGCCAATGCAGCCTCGGCGCACGCCTCGTACGGACAGATGATCCGCTCGAGCTCGTCGCGGCGCGCACCTTCGGCCACCGCGAGCACGCCGCCGACACGACGCAGTCGCCCGTCGAGCGCAAGCTCGCCACAAGACGCGTGATCAGCGAGACGCGCGCGTGGTAGCTGGTGCGACGCCGCAAGAAGTGCCAGGGCAATCGGCAGATCGAACCCTGATCCTTCCTTTTTCAGTTCAGCCGGCGCGAGGTTGACGGTGACATGTCCGCCCGGAAATTCGAGCTCCGCAGAGAGGATCCCACTACGTACGCGCTGTTTCGCCTCCTGGCAAGCACGGTCGGCAAGGCCGACGATCGTCAGCGAAGGCGTGCCGCCCTGAAGATGCGCCTCCACCTCCACCCGCCGCGGCTCGAGGCCGACGAGGGCAAAGGTGACCGCGCGCGCGAGCACACTCGGAAGCTACGCGGACAGCCGTGACACCTCTGTGCCGAATCAGCGCGCGATCAGCACGTCTTCGAAGTACTCGCCCGCCCGTCGCCCGGTCCGGCGATTCACGTGACGGCGCAGGCGCTCTTCCAAGCGAAGACCTGCGCGTTCGAGGATCTCCGGGTAGAGCTCGCGGCGATCGTTGACGACGATCACGACGGGGGCGCCTCGCCGCAGGACGGACTTGGCGTTGAGCAGCACTTCCACGATCCCGTCGGAGTAAGCCTCCAAAGCCGCGCGAGAATTCCCCGCGGCAGCTGCGCCGACCTCGAGCTCGCGACGGTCGTCGAGCCCGAGCAGCTCGTACGCGTAGCGATGCTGCTCGTGGTAGTCGATGAGGCCCGGGTACGGAGGCGAGGTGAGCACGCCGTCGTAGCGGCCCGACAGCTGCTCCTGGCGCACATCGGCGTGGATGACCGACGCGACGCGGCCACGTGCGCGAACGCGCGAGAACTCCTTCAGCCGCCCCAGCGTGTCGAGCGTATAACGGCGCAAGAACTGCGACGCCGTCTCGACGGGCCGGCACTCCCGTCGATGCTTGTGACACCAATAAGGCTCGAGTTTCGGCTCACGGGGAAACTCGAGGTCGAAGTGCGTCGTGCGACGCGCTGATCTCGCCGCGCGCGCAAGTATCACGCGGAGCACGTCTGGGTGCTCGTATTCCTCGATCAGAGCCCGGAATCCGAGCAGCTCGCGAGCGGCCTGCGGCGCGAACCACCGGTGAACGTACTTCGAAGGACGTTCGATGGATGTCTCTCCGACACGCGCGTGTACCGCGCGCAGCTCCCGTTCCAGGACGAACGGGTTGTATGACCGAGTCTTGACGTCCATGAGCAGGCAGTTGAAGGCCGCCACGTCGACGCCGGTGGCATCGAGCCTGCTCTCGAGCGCTTGCACGAGCGTCGTGCCCGAGCCCGCGAATGGATCGAGCACGTGCTGGCCCGGCCGGAAATATCGGGTCAGCAGAATCTCGACGAGCTGAGGGATGAACTTGCCCAGGTACGGGTGGAGCCGGTGGACGTGCTTCGTCCGCACGCGCTCGGGCAGGTCCCGCTCAGACCAGGAGAGGGCGAGATCGATCTCGGCGTAGAGGGTGTCTTGCGTCGGGGCCACCCGCGCCAGTTCGACGCCGGAGTCAAAAAGCCTCGGCCACCCGCTCCAGCCGGCCGCTGCGGACGGCCATCACGTCGAAAGAGACCCGGAGCTCCCTCGTCTCCGGATGGCGTGCGAGCCAGGCGTCCGCCGCGAGCCGTAGGCGACGCTGCTTCTCGTCGTCGACCATCTCGAGCGGATCCCCGAAGCGCTTTCCCAGCTTCTCCTTCACCTCGCAGAAGATCAGCCGCCGGCCCCGGCGAACGATGATGTCCAGCTCGTAGCCGGCGACCCAGGCGTTCGTCGCCAGGATTCTGTACCCGCGCAGCCGGTACCACCACACGGCGCGCCGCTCGGCCCGCTTACCTGGACGCATCGACACGACTCGAGGCTACGTCGCGTCGCCGCGCATGTCTGTCACGGATCTCGAACGGCACTCACCACGTGCAGATTGTTCTGATCGACCACCGCCAACGCACGGCCACGCGGCCCTCGCACGACCAGACGGCCGTCACCGGACCGGCGGATCCGGAACTCGAAGAGGCGTTTTGGTTGACCCTTCCACGGGAGATCGATGCAAACGGCGCCCGCGTGCATCGTGTCGAGCGCGTGGATGAACGTCTTGTCCGAGCCGCCGTACAACGTGTAAGCCCAGCTTCCGTCCTGCGATCTCACGCGCGAGATCGGCGAACCCTGCATTGCGGTTTCCGACTCGCGCTTGTCGGTGACGGGCTGTGCGACAAGCCGCCCGGTACGCAGGTCGTACGCGCGCACGCGATAGCGGGTGAAGTCCTGTGCGGAGAGGTACTCGATGAAGTAGAGGTAGTGCCCGTCCGGCGAAAGCGCGTCGAAGATCTGGTGCCCTGGCAGCCGCACCTTCCGTACCACCTTCATCCTCTTGACGTCGACCAGTGCGAAGGTGCTGTGCTTCCGGAGCGTTGGCCCCCCAGTCGACTCGCCGAGCAGAAGTGTGCGGCCGTCTCCCATCAAGCCGTCAGCAGTGCCGTCGAACGCAACGACGGGGATCCCCCACGTCCCTTTGAGCGCCATGAACCGGAGTACGCGTCCGTCCTGACGACGGATGACTTCTACAGCCGTCGAGCCGTCAGCGGGCACGGCCACGTAACGGACCGCGCCGTTGGCGAGCCCGTCCCAGCCCTGCTGAACACCCGCACCGGGCCCGCTGGCCCCACCCGCGTTCGCCACCGCCGCGGCACAGCCCATGCAGACTGCGATAGTCGCAAGCAAGCGTCTAGGCATCTTCGGCCTCCCGTCGTCGCTCTCTGACGGTGATACGCCTGCGGCGGCGGTTCGGGTCCGTTAGGCGCGCTTCGTCAGGAGCGCGTGGATCTCACGGGCCAAGGCGGCGACCTGCTCGGTCAGATCTTTGTCCTGCCTGGTCAGATCCGTGTTCGCCTGGAGCAGCGCCTCGAGCTTGTCCGTTTCCTTCTTCAGCTGAGCAACGCGTCGCTCACCGTTCTTCTCCTCTCTCTCGCGGTGGAGCTCGAGCTTGTCGCCCATCGCCTTGTCCCGCGTAGCCTGGCGCGTCTGCGCCAGCAGGATCAGCGGCGCGGCATAAGCAGCCTGGGTCGAGAAGGCGAGGTTCAAGAGGATGAACGGGTACGGATCCCAGTGCGCCATGAGCGCGATGGAGTTGAGCGTGATCCAGGCGATGACGACGAGCGTCTGCCCAATGATGTATCGCGGCGTTCCGAAGAACCGTGCAGCGCGTTCAGCGCCACGACCGAAGGGATCCTCGCCGAAGGCGCCGTGGTCGGACACGACCACGAGAGTAGGCCGTCAGGCGGACAGTGCAGCCAACTCCTCCTCTTTCAGGTAGCACATCGCCTGAAAGGAGCGGCGGTGAATGCGCGACGGCCCGCGCTCGCGCACGATCTTGGAATGGCCGGGCGTGATGTACCCGACGTGCGACGAGAAACCGTAGTGCGGGAAGAGCGCGTCCATCCTGCGCATGACCCGATCGCGCGTCACCTTGGCGACGATCGAGGCCGCGGCGATCGCAGCGCTCTTCTCGTCACCGTCGACGACGGCCCGGTGTGGAGGCGCCGTCGGGCCTAGGCGAAAACCGTCGACGAGACACGCTTCGGCAGGTGGAGAAAGCGCATGCAGGATCTCGCGCATCGCCGCAAGGTTCGATTTGTGCAGGCCGTTGCGGTCGATCGTCCCGTGCGGGATCACACGCACGACCACCTGCGCGGCGCAGCCGAGGACAGCGTGGAAGAGCTCTTCCCTGCGCTCGGGCGAGCACTGTTTCGAGTCGTTGAGGAACCCGAGCGGGCGCACCTTGTGGTCGCGCAGGCAGCCGTAGTCGAGCAGCACGCCCGCCACCACCAGTGGTCCTGCCAGGCAGCCGCGACCAGCCTCATCCGTTCCCGCCACCAGTCGGGCGCCGAGCTGCCGGTCGAACTTCAGGAGCTTCTGGCCCGTTTTTGTAGGCGCCACGGCGCCGAGGATAGCTGGCTACTCGGCGGGCTCTGCGGTCGTCTCGGCAGAATCCTGGGTCTCAGCGACTTCCGCTGCCTGCGCGCCCTTGGGCGCGCGGACGACGTCCTGGCGCAACTCGCGAATGCGGGCCTTCTTGCCGACCTTCCCGCGCAGGTAGTACAGCTTCGCGCGGTTGACGTCGCCGACCGCGGCGACCTCGATCTTCTCGATCTTCGGCGTGTGCAGCGGGAACGTGCGCTCGACGCCGACGCCGAAGGACTGCTTCCGGACGGTGAACGTCTCGCGGGCACCCGCGCCCTGGCGCTTGATCACGATCCCCTCGAAGACCTGGATGCGCTGTCGCTGGCCCTCGATCACCTTGAAATGGACACGGACCGTGTCCCCCGCCTTGAACTTCGGGATGTCTTGGCGCAACTGGGCGCGCTCGAGTGTCTCGATCACCTTGCTCATAGGAAAAGGACGGCCCTCAGACCGCCGCGGCATGCTAGCAAGGGCGGGACTAGTGGAAGGAGATCCGGGCCGGCGGCCAGTACGTGGCGAAGACCTTGCCGATCAGGTTCTTGCGCGGCACCAGGCCCCAGCGGCGTGAGTCGCAGGAGGAGCTCCGGTTGTCTCCCATCATCAGGTAGTAGCCCTTTGGAATACGCGTGTAGGTGTTCCTGGGCGGGATGTCCTTCAGGCTGAGGGTCTGGGTATCCCGCCGGTCCGGCTTGACGTACGGCTCGTTCAGCTTCTTGCCGTTGATGTAGACGAAGCCGCTTCGCTCCTCCCACACATCGCCCGGCACCCCGATCAGCCGCTTGACGAACGTTCCCTCGGAGCCGCACTCCTGCTTCGCCAGGCTCGGCGTCAGGAAGACGACGATCTCGCCCCGCCTCGGGTTGCGAAAGTGGTAGATGAAGCGGTTTGCCAGCACCCGGTCCGACGTGGCGGCCTCACAACCCTGGGCCGGACGGGCGCAATGCAGTGTCGGCTCCATCGACGACGACGGGATGCGGTAGGGGTTCACGATCCAGGCCTTGATCGCGAGGACGATCGCGATCGCGCCCGCGATCGTCACGACCCAGTCGATCGCGACCCGCCACCCGTGGGGCAGATTCGGGAAGAGACGGTCGAGCGGGTTGTGCGACTTCTTCTGCGGTGCCTTGGGCGGGCCGAATCCGTCCCGCTCGGCGTCGTACCTCGCGCGCTCTTCCGGGTCGCGCAAGACGTCGTACGCGTCTCTCAACTCACGCCAGGCGCCGTCCTGGTAGCCGAGCTCGAGCGCGCCGCGACGGTAGGCGGACTCGATCTCCTGCGGCGACGCGTCGGGTCGCACGCCGAGCAACGCGTAGTGGTCGCTCACGTGACGGTCCGCCGCCGGCTCTGTTCCCGGCGCCACTCCTCGATCTTTCCGTGGTCGCCAGAAAGGAGGATCTCGGGCACGCGCCAGCCGCGGAAGTCCGGGGGACGCGTGTAGTGGGGATACTCGAGACCGCCGTCGAGCTCCGAGGAGAAGCTCTCGAGCGCGCCCGATTCCTCCTTGATCGCCCCGGGAAGCCTGCGTGCGATCGCGTCGACGAGAACCATCGCCGGTAGGTCGCCGTTCGACAGGACGTACGGTCCGATCGAAATCGCGTCCGACGCAAGATGCTGCACGACGCGTTCGTCGAATCCCTCGAAGCGCGCGGACAGCAGCGTGAGCCGCTCCTCGTCCGCCAGCTCCTCCACGACGTCCTGCGTCAACTGACGGCCCTGCGGCGTCAGCGCGACGACGCGCTGGTCGGGAAGCCCGTCGTACACGGCGTCCAGCGCAGCTGCGACGACGTCGACGCGCAACACCATGCCCGCACCGCCGCCGTAAGGCTCGTCGTCGACCTGCGCAGCGCGCAGCGGCGTTGTGTCTCGGTAGGAGAACAGCCGCAGGTCGAGCTCGGTGCCGAGGACGGTGGCCACCGGGCGTTGCTCCGTCAGCCAGGCGAAGGCATGCGGAACGAGTGTGAAGACGTCGAGCTGCACGGGCGAGCGACCCAGGTTAGCTACGAAACTGCGAATCCTGGGGCCACCACGATCCGCCCGGTCGCAAGGTCGACCACGCGCACGCAGTCCTCCACCATCGGGAGGGCAAGCCCGGAGTCGAGCTCCAGCACGTCGTTCGCCACACCGGGGATCACGTCGGTCACCGTGCCGAGCTCGTCGCCGCCCTCCTCCTCGACCCGGAGGCCCACCAGCTCGAACACGTAGTACTCGTCCTCGCCGACCGGCGCCAGCGACTCGCGCGGCACCTCGAGTTGCGCTCCTCGAGGCACGCGACGGTCGAGGCGGATCACCGGACGTCCGCGCGCGTGCCTCCGCGCAACGACCTTCGCGGGCTCGCCCTCGACGAGCAGCTCCGCGCCCACCTCGAAGCGTTCCGGGGCTTCGCTCGCGTTCTCGACGACGAACGATCCGTCGAGGCCGTGCGACTTGCCGACTCGTCCGACCGTGACCGTTTCAGGGTTGTCCAAGGGACAGTCCCTCGAGAGCGGCTTCGAGCGCGGGCAGATGGCCGTGGATGTCGTAGAGGGCCGCGACGCGCAACTAGTCGACGCAGCTAGTCGACGATCTCGAGCTGCACGCGGCGATGCTCGCGCACGCTGCCTGCACGGACGATCGTGCGCAACGCGCGCGCAATGCGTCCCTGCCGGCCGATCACCTTGCCGAGATCGTCCTGCGCCACATGGAGGCGAAGCACGACCGCGTCGGCCTCGTCGACTCGCTCGACGCGCACGGCGTCCGGGTCGTCGACCAGCTGCTTCGCCAGGTACTCGAGGAGGTCGGCCACTAGTGGTCCTGCCGGTTCCATTGCCGGATGCCCGGGTCGCGGGCACCAAGCGATGCAAGGACGCAGGGAGCACTCGGGCTGGTTTGCCCGAGTGCGACTGAGGACGCGGCAGCGCGCCGCGTGCTCGCGAGTCGGGCGCCGGTGAATGGGGCCGGTAGGGCCACTAGGCGAGGTTCCGCACCTTCAAGAGCTTGCGCACGGCCTCGGACGGCAGCGCACCCTTGCCGAGCCAGTCCTTCACCTTCTCCTCGTCGAACTCGATCAGCGACGGATCGTGCTGGGGGTTGTAGCGCCCGACGATCTCGATGAACTTGCCGTCGCGCGGTGAGCGCGAGTCGGCGACGACGACGCGATAGACCGGATTCTTCTTCGATCCGACTCGCGTCAACCTCATGCGTACGGCCAAACGATCTACCTCCTGGATTTCTGTCGCTTCTTGCGTTTGTTGGATTTTGTCGCTTTTCGCTGTCCCGGCTGCGGAGCAGCGGGCGGTGCCTGTCCGGTCAGGGCGTCGAGGTCCGGCATCTTGCCCTTGCTCATGCCCTTCATGAGCTTCTCCATCTGCTTGCGCGCGTCCATCAGACGGTTCACTTCCTCCACCGTCGTGCCAGATCCGTTCGCGATGCGAAGGCGACGCGAGCCGTCGATCACCTTCGGCAGCCCTCGCTCCTGCGGCGTCATCGAGAGGATGATCGCTTCCACCCGACCCATCTGCTTTTCATCGACCTCGTCCATCCCCTCAAGCTGCTTCCCGAGACCCGGGATCATCTTCAGCACGCCCTGGATCGGTCCCATGCGGCGCAGCATCTTGTAGCTCTTCAGGAAATCGTCGAAGGTGAACTGGCCCTTCATCATGCGGGCCTCGAGCTCCTTCTGGTCGTCCTCTTCGACCGCTTGCTCGGCACGCTCGATGAGCGTCAGGACGTCGCCCATGCCGAGGATGCGCGAGGCCATGCGGTCGGGATGGAAGTACTCGAGCTGGTCGAGCTTCTCGCCGACCGAGATCAGCTTGATGGGACGGCCGGTGACGGCCTTCACGGAGAGCGCCGCGCCGCCGCGCGCGTCGCCGTCGAGCTTCGTCATCACGACGCCGTCGAATGCGATCCGCTCCTGGAATGCCAGCGCGACGTTCACGGCCTCCTGCCCCGTCATCGCGTCGACTACGAGCAGCACGTTCGCAGGCTTCGCCTCGTCGCGAACGCGCTCGAGCTCCTGCATCAGCTCCTCGTCGACGTGGAGGCGCCCCGCTGTGTCGAGGATGATCGTGTCGACGTCGTCGGCAGAGAGCTGACGGAGCCCGTCGCGCACGACCGCGACTGGATCTGCGCCGTCGCCGCGATAGACCGGCACCTGAATCTGTTTGCCCAGCTGCTCCAGCTGGTCGATTGCGGCCGGACGCTGCAGGTCGGCGGCGACGAGGCCCGGATTGCGCCCCTCCTTCCGCAGCAGGAGAGCGAGCTTCGCTGCAGCCGTCGTCTTACCCGATCCCTGCAGACCGGCGAGCAGGATCACGGTCGGCGGCCGTCCTGTGAATGCGAGCTGCGAGCTGCCCGAGCCCATCAGGGCGGTCAGCTCGTCGTGGACGACCTTCACGACCTGCTGGCCCGGCTGCAGGCTCTTCAAGACCTCCTGGCCGAGAGCGCGCTCCCGAACCTGGCCGACGAACTGCTTGACGACCTCGAAGTTGACGTCGGCCTCGAGCAGGGCGAGACGGATCTCGCGCATGGCACGGGAGATCGCCTCCTCGTCGAGCTTTCCGCGGCCACGAAGGTCGCCGAGAGCGCCCTGGAGGCGATCTGAAAGGGTGTCGAACACGGCCGGGAAGTGTACTTGCGCCTCTTTCTGGGCCAGACTTGGGGGCGTGCCCGACCACTCCGAGCGCAAGCTCGCGACCGTTCTTTTCGCCGACCTCGTCGACTCGACCGCAGCGGCGGGCGAGCAGGATCCCGAGCGGACCCGGGCCCGGCTGGAGCGCTTCTACGACGCGATGAGCGCGGAGATCGAGAGAGCGGGAGGAACCGTCGAGAAGTTCGCCGGGGACGCCGTGATGGCTGCGTTCGGAGCGCCGGAGGCCCTCGAGGACCATGCAGAGCGGGCCTTGCACACAGCCTTGGCGATGCAGCGGCGGCTGGAAACGGAGTTCGCAGGCGAGTTGTCGCTCCGGATCGGCGTCAACACGGGCAAGGTCGTCGCAGGGCAGGCGCGCGAGGGCAGCTCGTTCGTCAGCGGAGACGCGGTCAACGTCGCCGCGCGCCTCGAGCAGGCCGCCGAGCCGGGCGAGATCCTCGCGGGAGAGCGAACGGTCTCGGCCGTGCGGGGAGCATTCGAATTCGGCGAGCCGAAGACAGTCGAGGCGAAGGGCAAGGCAGGTGGTGTCGCCTGCCGGCCGTTGGTGCGCGCGCTCTCACTGATGCGCACGCGTGGCGTCGGCGGGCTTGCACGCGCGTTCGTCGGGAGGGACGAGCAGCTCGACGTCCTCAAAGCGGCGTACCGGCGTGCCGTGGAAGGATCCCACCCGGTCCTCGTCACGATTCTCGGGGATGCGGGCGTCGGCAAGTCGCGTCTGGTGCGCGAGCTGTGGGAGCAGCTCGCCGAGGAAGAGCCCGAGCCGCTTCGCCGAACCGGACGATGTCTCGCTTACGGCCAGGGCATCACCTACTGGCCGCTGGGCGAAGTCCTGAAGGAGCACCTCGGCATCCTCGAGAGCGATTCCCCCGATGCGGTACGTCGCCGATTGGACGAGCGCGAGATTCTCGGGCTGACCCTCGGGCTCGACGTAGCCGGAGACCTTCACCCCCTCGCGGCGCAGGACCGGCTGCACGCGGCCTGGATCTCCTTCGCCTCCGATCTGACGGCGGAACGCCCGTTGGTCTTGCTGATCGAGGACGTCCATTGGGCCGAGCAGCCCCTGCTCGACCTGATCGAGCGGATCGGGCGGGACGCGACCGGCCCGCTGCTGCTGCTGGCGACCGCACGCCCCGACTTCGTGGCAGGCAGAACCGGTTGGGGCGGGCGCGTGGACAGCGAGACGATCTGGCTGGAGCCTCTCCCGGCAGATACAGCCGGATCGCTCGTCGACTCCTTGCTCACGGGAGAGCTTCCGAGACGCGTGCGCGAGCTGATCGTGGAACGAGCCGAGGGCAACCCGTTCTTCGTCGAAGAGGTCCTGGAGAGCCTCATCGACGCCGGCGTCCTGGAGCGCTACAACGGAGGCTGGCGTGCGAACGATCTGCCACCGGGCTTCGAGATCCCTGACTCCGTGCAAGCCGTGCTCGCTGCACGCATCGACCTCCTGAGCAAGGCGGAGAAGGCGGCTCTGCAGGCGGCAGCAGTCATTGGCCGCATCTTCTGGACCGGCCCGGTCTACGAGCTGATCGAAGGTCTCGCGCCCGACCTGCACCTCCTCGAGACTCGCGACTTCATCCGGCAGCGCGCCGGATCGTCTCTCGCCGGCGAGGTCGAGTACGCCTTCAAGCATGCGCTCACGCGCGAAGTGGCATACGGGAGCCTCACAAAGGCGAGGCGCGCGGAGCTCCACACCCAATTCGCCGACTGGCTCGAGCGCCTCGGAGAAGGACGTGACGAGCACGCTCCGCTGCTCGCGCACCACTATGCGGAGGCAGTCAGACCGGACGACGTCGACGTCGCCTGGCCCGACGGCGGACCCGACCTCGAGCGTGCGCGCGCGAAAGCAGTCCAGTGGTTGCGTCGCGCGGCCGACGTCGCGATCTCCCGCTACGAGATCGATGACGGGACCGCCCTCCTCGAGCGAGCTGCTGCCCTCGAGCCCTCTCGACTGGAGCGGGCGCTGATGTGGCGACGAATCGGCGATGCCTACGCGCTCAAGTTCGATAGCGACGCCTTCGTCGATGCGATGCAACGTTCACTCGAGCTCACCGACGAGCCGCGGGAACGCGCGAAAACATATGCCCAGCTCGCATTCCAGTCGGCTAGTCGTTCCGGCATGTTCCCGAGCCATCCACCGCGCGAGCTCTCGGAAGAATGGAGCTCGCTGGCGATTGCCGGTGCGGCGGCGGGTAGCCCGACGCACGTGCGAGCGTTGATCGCACGGGCACTGTGGGGCGACGAAGAGGTAGCTCTGGAAGCGAACAGCCTGGCAGAGCAACTGGGCGACCCGGAGTTGCGTTCGTACGCCTGGGATGCTCGGGGCGCCGCGGAATTCAGGAAGGGCGAGTTCGAAGCGGCGCACAACTCCGAGTTGCGTCGCTTCGACTTTCTCGGCGAGGTCACCGACCCCGACCACATCCACGACATGTACATCTCGGCGATCACTCCGACTGTCGCCGTCGGTCGTATTCAAGAAGCCCGCCGGCTTGCGGTAGAGAACGATGAGCTAGTTGCACGCTTGACGCCGCATCACCGCCTCCACGGAATCGCCTGCGTCATGGAGGTGGAGGAGCTCGCCGGCAACTGGGAGCGCATTCGCGAGCTCGAAGGCCGCATCGAGCTGACAGTGGCGGAGAACCGAGCCACCCCGTGCCTCCGGAACGGGCGCTCGCTCCTCGTCTGCGCTACGGCCGCGGAGATCCTCGGCAACCGGGACCGCAGTAGCGAGCTGGAGGCGGGCGCCGACGAGCTCCAGGCGACGGGCCGCGGCGTGACCTTCGACGGACCACGTCTGCGTCTCGCGCTCGTCCGGGAAGACCTCAGCATGCTCGAGGCGCTGCTCGCCGACAGAGACTGGTTTTCCCGGCAGAGCTGGTTCCTGCTTCCAGGAGCGGCTGCCCGGCTGGATGCACTGGCGGTCGTCGGCGGCGAGGAAGCCATCGTGACGGAGGCCCTGCCCGGACGCAACGGCTATCTCGAGCCGTTCATGCTCCGCGCACTCGGCTTGGCCCGGAACGACGAGCGTCTGATCGCTCAGGCGGACGAGCGCTTTCGCGCTCTCGGTCTCGACTGGCACGCCGACCAGACCGAAACGCTCATCCGGTTCCGGAACAGCGCGGCCGGGTAGCCCTCCCCCATGCCGAGAACGCGTCAACGCGCGCTCGACGAGTCGGCGATCGCGTCCTTCAAGTCGGCCTGGGGGACGTTCGTGACGATCCTCGTCCTCACGACGTACATCAACATCTCGGCAATCGTGTTCCTCGTCGGCGCTCAGGCCGACGAGCTCGTCCGCAAGGACACCACCCCCGCCGAAAAGGGCCTGTTCGAGCGGATGCGGGCCGCGTTCGGCTAGGCGCTTCCACAACCGAGTCCTAGACTCAGGACATGGCCGTAAGCCGTAGAACGGTCACAGTCCTCTTCGCGGACGTGGCCGATTCGACGCCGCTCGGCGAGCGGCTCGATCCCGAGGCGCTCAGGCAGGTGATGTCGCGGTGGTTCGAGCGGATGTCAGAGGTGCTCGAACGCCACGGCGGCACCGTGGAGAAGTTCATCGGGGACGCCGTGATGGCCGTCTTCGGGATTCCAGAGCTGCACGAGGACGATGCGCTGCGGGCCGTGCGGGCAGCAACGGAATTGCGGGTGGCGCTCGTGCAGCTCAACGACGAGCTCGAGCGGGAGCTCGATGTGCACATCGGTATCCGGGTCGGAGTCAACACGGGCGAGGTCGTTGCCGGCGACGGCAGCGGCGGGCAGATGCTCGTGACGGGCGACCCGGTCAACGTGGCGAAACGACTCGAGGAAGCTGCGCGCACGGGCGAGATCCTCCTTGGCGACGGAACGCGTCGGCTCGTGGAGAACGCCGCGTTGCTCGAACCTCGCGACGAGCTGACGGTGAAAGGGAAGAGCGGCCCTGTCGTTGCCTGGAACGTCCTCGGCGTGATCGAAGGCGCGCCCCCCTACGCCCGACGTCTCGATGCGCCGCTCGTTGGTCGCACCGACGAGCTGCGCCTGCTCCGCGAAGGTTTCGCGAGCGCGGTAGCCGACCGGGCGTGTCGGCTTGTGACCGTTGTCGGCCCGGCGGGCATCGGCAAGTCGAGACTCGCCGCCGAGCTCTCTCGCAGCGTGCGCGACGAGGCACGCACGGTCAGCGGCCGTTGCCTTCCCTACGGCGATGGCATCACGTTCTGGCCCCTTGTGCAAATCGTCGGTGCACTCGGCAGTGACGAGGGACTTCGCGAGTTGCTCGCCGGCACCGAAGACGGTGAGCTGGTCGCCGAGCGCGTCCTGAGTGCGGTTGGGCCGACACACTCCGCCGCTCCGAGCGGCGAGCTGTTCTGGGCCGTGCGCCGCCTGCTCGAAGAGGCTGCGCGAGAGCAGCCGCTCGTCGTGATGGTCGAAGACATCCACTGGGGCGCGCCGACGCTGCTCGACCTGCTCGAGTATCTCGCCGGGTGGACGCACGACGCCCCGGTCTTGCTGCTCTGCCTCTCGCGCCCCGACCTACTCGAAGAACGCCAAGGCTGGTTGACGGGCCCGAACGCGACCGGGATCGTGCTCGTGCCGCTCACGGACGCGGAAGCGGATGTCCTGCTCGACGAGATCGGTCACGAGTGGCCGCTGGACGCGGAGGCTCGTGCGCGGATCAAGGCGGCAGCGGAGGGCAATCCGCTGTACGTCGAGCAGATGGCGGCGATGCTCGCCGAGGGCGGGCCCGCGGACTCGATTCCACCCTCGATTCACGCGTTGCTCGCCGCGCGCCTCGACCGCCTGCCGGTCGACGAGCGCGCCGTGCTCGAGCGTGCGGCCGTGGCCGGGAAGGAATTCGTCCGCAGCGCAGTGCTGCAACTGTCCGACGAGACGCAGCGCGAGGAAGTGGATGCGCGGCTGCTCAGCCTCGCGCGCAAGGATCTGCTGGCGGCATGGCCCGGCCGGGAAGATGCGTATCGGTTCCGCCACGCCCTGATTCGTGATGCTGCCTATGCGGGCATCCCGAAGGAGCTCAGGGCCCAGCTCCACGAAGGCTTTGGCGACTGGGCGATCCGCACGACGGCAGGGCGAGCAGGGGAGCTCGACGAGATCGTCGGCTACCACTACGAGCAGGCGTTTCGCTACCGGGAAGAGCTGGGTCCTCTCGACGAGCGCGCTCGCGCGCTCGCGGATCGCGCAGGTGAATTGCTCGGCGATGCTGGTCAGCGCGCGTTCGCGCGACACGACATGCCCGCTGCCGTGAACCTCCTGGCCCGCGCGATTACGTTGCTGCGCGAGGAGAACTCGATTCGCCTGCAGGCCTTGCCGCAACTGGGAAGCGCGCTGATGAAGACCGGCGATTTCACGCGCGCAGACAAGATTCTCGGCGAGGCCCTGGCCGGAGCCGCAGCCGCAGGAGACAAGAAGCTCGAGCTCCGTACGCTCATCGAGCGGGAGTTCTTTCGAACATTCACGAATCCCGAGAGCTCGACCGAGGAAATCGTCCGGGTTGCAGAGATGGCGATTCCTTTGCTGGAAGAGCTCCACGACGAGCTCGGACTCGCGAAGGCGTGGTGGCTTCGAAGCGAGGCCGATGCAATCGCCGGCCGCTGGGCCGCACGCGCGGAGGCGCTGGAGCGGGCACTCAACTACGCCCATCGTGCAGGCGACGCCCGAGAGATCTCGACGATCATCGCGCTACTCGCGCAGGCGCTCGAGTACGGACCAACGCCGGTGCCAGAAGCAATTCGACGCTGCGAGGAATTGCGCGACAGCGTGCGGGACGACGCCGAGGTCCGAGCGGCGATCGCGAGCACGCTCGCCGGCTTGCACGCGATGCAGGGCGACTTCGAGCAGGCACGCGTGCTCGCCGAGGAAAGTCGCGTGGTTTACGAAGAGCTCGGTCTCCGCTACATGGGGGCTGCGCGTTCACTCGCATCGGGGTCAGTCGAGCTGCTCGCCGGCGACCCGGCCGCGGCCGTGCGCGAGCTGCGCCGGGGTTATGACGCTCTCGAAAAGATGGGCGAGCGGGGAACTCGGTCCACGCTTGCCGCTTTCCTCGCGCAGGCCCTGATGGAGCAGGGCCTGTATGCGGATGCAATCGAATTCTCGCGGATCAGCGAGGAGACGTCCGCTGCAGCGGACGTCGTGAATCAAGCCGTCTGGCGCGCCGCGCGCGCCGCGGCGCTGGCCCACACCGGCGATTCGTCCACGGCCGAGCTGCTCGCCGCCGAGGCGGTCGAACTTGCCGAAGGGACCGACTTCCTCGATCTGCAGGGAAACACGCTGCTCGCCCTGGCTAACGTGCTCCGCCTGACGGGGCAGTCCGACGGAGTGCCGCCCCTTGTCGAACGGGCTCGGCGAGCATTCGAACGGAAAGGGAACATCGTCGCCGAGGCCAAGGCGGTCGCGGCGCTGGGCGACCGCGTCGGCTGAACCCGCACTCGCGGTATTCGCCCTTCCGCGTTAGGCTCGGCGGGTTATCGAACGAAGGAGGCTGTGGTGAATAACGGATCCGACTCCGACGGCCTGAGCCCGCCCGAGGAGCTCCTCCGGCTGGAGGGCATTCCCGGCGACGGCCCCGACGTCGAGACGGCGATCAGGAACGCCTGGGGCAAGCGAAAGTCAACCGATGCCAAGGTTTACCGCGTCCAGGAGATCTTCGTCTGGGGAGAAAATCCAATCAGCGGGTACCGCGTCATCATTAGCCCGGGCCCCTAGGGGCGGACCAGAAAGAGAGGAGGGACATGGCCGACGTAGCCAAGGTCGTCACGATCATCGGTTCGTCACCTGAGAGCTTCGCGAAAGCCGCGGACGTGGCGGTTCAGGAAGCGGCGAAGACGTTGCGCGGCATCACCGGCGCGCAGGTGGTCTCGATGAGCGCAGAAGTCGAGGGTGATCGAATCAGCATGTATCGGACAACCGTGAACATCGCGTTCGGGATCGAGCGCTAACCAGAGACCAACGCCCGCGCAAAATCGTCCGCATCGAACGGCCGGAGGTCATCGAGCTTCTCGCCGACGCCGATCAGCTTGACCGGCAAACCCAGCTCGTGCGCGATTGCGACGGCGATGCCGCCCTTCGCGCTGCCGTCGAGCTTCGTCAGCGCGACGCCCGTGACACCGACCGCTTCTCCGAAGAGCCGGGCCTGCTGCAGTCCGTTCTGCCCTGTCGTCGCGTCGACGACGAGGAGCGTCTCGTGTGGCGCGCCTTCGAGCCTACCCCCGATCACGCGCCGCACCTTCGCGAGCTCCTGCATCAGGTTCGACTGGGTGTGCAAACGGCCGGCGGTGTCGACGATCACGACGTCGCGGCCGTTGCGCGTCGCGGTCTCGATGGCGTCGTAAGCGACTGACGCGGGATCCGCGCCACGCTCTGCGCCCACGAACTCGGCGTTCGCGCGGTCGGCCCAGATCTCCAGCTGCTCCTCGGCCGCCGCACGGAACGTATCGGCCGCGCCGAGCACGACGGAGTGGCCGTGCTGGCGCAGGCGCTCCGCCAGCTTTCCGATCGTCGTCGTCTTGCCAGTGCCGTTGACGCCGACGACGAGCACGACGCTCGGGTCCGCGTGGACGTCGAGGGTCGGAGGCTCACCGAGCAGCCTCGAGATCTCCTCCGCCAACGCGGCGTTGAGATCGGTCAGGTCCTGGCGCGCTTCCAGCCGCCGGACGAGCTCGGCCGTCGCGGGCACGCCGACATCCGCGCGGATCAGCGCTTCCTCGAGCCGCTCCCACGCTTCGGCGTCGCCGGGATCGAAGGCTGCAGACGCGAGCTCCGCGGTGAGAGCCGTGCGGCTCTTCGAGAGCGAGTCGCGTAGCCGTGAAAAGAGCCCGGCGCGCGCGGCCTCGGGCTCGGCCTGCGCATTTTCCTCTCCAAGTAACTGAGCCCAGCTACGAGGCAACCGCGACTCCCTGACCGCCGCCCACTCCCGCCGGGCGGAGCCCGGCTCCGCGGGCGGCTCGAGCCGCTGCCGGCACGATGCGCTCCAGGGCCGTGTTATTCACACTGTCCCTTCCGGCCTCGCACCAACAGCGGCCCGTCAGGAAGCCGCGGAAAGCGCGGCGGCCTGCTCGCGTGGCAGGCGCCGGGAAACGATCTGCGAGACCCCGTCGGCGCCCATCGTCACGCCGTAGAGGATATCCGCGGCCTCCATCGTCCTCTTCTGATGCGTGATGACGATGAACTGCGCGCGATCGGAGTAGCGGCGCAGCAACTCGACGAAGCGGCCGATGTTCGTGTCGTCGAGTGCGGCTTCGACCTCGTCCAGCAAGTAGAACGGGCACGGCCGCGCGAGGAAGAGCGCGAACAGGAACGAGATCGCGCCGAGAGCCTTCTCTCCCCCCGAGAGCAGTGACAGGCGCGTCACCTTCTTGCCGGCCGGCCGCAGCTCGACCTCGATGCCGGGGTGCTCGTCTTCGTCCTCGGGCTCGGTGAGACGCAGTCGTCCTTCGCCGCCCGGAAAGAGAGTCGCAGCTACCTCGGTGAAGTTCTCCTGCACGGACGCGAACGTCTCGGCGAACCGTTGCTCGACGGTGCGCGTGAGATCGTCGCGCAACGTCTCGAGCTCCTTCAGGCTCTCCTCGAGGTCGGCACGCTGGGTGGAAAGCTCGACGAGGCGCTCCTTCTCCTCGTCGTACTCCTGCTTCGCGAGGGGATTGACCTGGCCAAGCGACTCGCGGCGGCGCTCGAGCCGCTCGATACGCTCGGCGAGCTCGTCGCGGTCGTCTCCTTCGGCGGGCTCGGCGTCCGCGGCCTCGAGCCGGCGGCGAGCTTCGTCGGCCTCGGCTTCGATTCGCGCCCGCTCGACGTCGACCGCACTCAGCCGCTCGCCTGCCTCGGCGGCGGCACGGCGTGCATCGACCTCTTCGGCGCCCAGCCGGCGCAGCTCTTCTGCGAGCGCTCCGGTGCGGGACGCGCCGGCGTCGGCGCGAGCGCGCAGCGGCGCCTCGAAGCGATCGTCCCCGATTCCCTCGAGCATCTCGACGAGCTGCGCGGCGAGCCGCGCCAGCGTCACGGTCAACGGATCGCGCGTCGCGGAGTACGCGTCTTCAGGAATGGGAGCGTCCACCCGAGCTTCGAGCTCATCCACCTCGGCGGCGAGCGCCCGGCGGCGCGCCTCGAGCTCGAGCCAGACGGCTTCGGCCGTCTCGCCTACGAACCAGATCTCTCCGCGGTCGGGGTCGTAACCGAACCCCTCGGGAGTGACCGCCGGAACTCTCGAGTGGAGGAGCTCCTCCTTCGGCACGACCGGCAACTCGCGGACGAGCTCGCGCGGGTCGCGCGTGAGGACGACGACGTTGCCGAGCCCTGCGGCCCTCGCGCGTTCGGCCAGCGCGAGCGCAGCGCGTGCGTCGGCGGCCATGAGCGCAGGCGCACGGTGACCGAGCGCCGCTGCGACCGCGCGCTCGCGTCCCGGCGCGACGTCGAGGAGCGAGAGCGCGAGCCGTTCGCCCTCTTCCGCCAGCGCACGTGCGGCGGGCGGCAAACCTTCCCGCTCGGCGAGGGCGCGCTCGAGTGTCTGCAGACGTTCGCGGGCGAGCCTTGCCTGCTCCCTGAGCGCTTCCCGCTCCGCGCGCACGCGGGCGTCGAGGACGCGGCGCGGCCTCGACAGCTCTGCACGCAGCCGTTCGAGCAGCGCCTCGGCGCTTTCACGGCGGAGCTCCAGTCTTTCTCGTGCACTGCGCAGGCGGTACAGCGTCGCGGTCGCCTCCTCGCGCCGGCCGGCGGCGTCGGCAAGCTCCTCTTCCGCGCGGCGGCGTTCCTCTAGCAGCGAGTCCAGCCGCTCCTCGGCGTGCTTGCGGGCGAGCACCGCCGCGGTGCGCCGGCCCTCACCGTCCTCGAGCCGCTCGCGCAGCGCAGCAAGATCGAGCTCTGCGACTCGCGCCCGCAGCGACGCGAGGTCGCCGAGCAGCTTCTGAGCGCGCTCGGCGGCGGTCGCCTGGAGCGCCAGCGGGCGCAACCGCTTCTTCACCTCGGCCTCGACGTCACGTGCGCGCTCGACCTGGATCGCAACGCGCGCAAGCTTGAGCTCGGCCCGATGCTTGCGCCGCTTGAAACGGCCGAGCCCTGCGGCCTCCTCGAGGAGCTCGCGCCGCTCCCCCGGCTTCGAGCCGAGGATCTCCTCCACCCGGCCCTGGCCGATGATCGAGTGCATCCCGCCGCCGAGCCCGAGGTCGGCAAGTAGCTCGACGAGATCGATACGGCGCACCGCAGTGCGGTTGAGCAGGTACTGGCCCTCGCCGCCGCGGTGCAGCCGGCGGGCGACCGAGAGCTCGGAGTACGGCAGAGGCCCTTCGCCGTCGGGGTTGTCGAAGAGCAACTCGACCTCGCAGAAATCCTCGGCGGAACGACCGCTGCCGCCGGCAAACAAGACATCGTCTGGCTTCTCTGCCCGAAGCTCGGAAGGAGCCAGCGACCCGGCCGCCCAGACGATCGCATCGGAGACGTTGGACTTTCCGGAGCCGTTCGGGCCGACGACCACGGCCACGCCCGGCTCGAGGCGAATCTCGACCGGTTCAGGGAACGACTTGAAGCCGCGCAGCTTGATGGCGCGTAGGTTCACGCGACAGGAAAACTAGCGGGGAGCACGGATGGCGCTCCCCGCCAAGCTCCTGGGTCAGGCGGCGTGCGCCATCTCCATGATTTTGTCGCGGGTCATGGTGCCGACCATGTCCGGATGGTCAGCCTGAACGTGCGCCTCGACGTTGCTGACGAGCTCGTCGTCGGTCTCCCCCCGCAAAGTCACGCCGCAGGGGCAGTCAACTGCTTTAGCCATGATCCTCCCTTCGGTCCAGGCGGAGTCTACGTGGCCAACAAATTGGGCCCACATCCTGCGTTCCCCAATAGGGCCGGACTAAGACCAGGCGAAGCCGGGCTTAGCCGCAGGCGTACTGATGTGGGCGCGGACGCTTGAGCGCCCGTGCCCACACGGTTGACAGCAATCGCCAACCTCACCCCAAAAAGAGCCCACGGGCTTGGCCCGTGGGCGTTCCCCGCGAAAGCGGCGACCTAATCTCCGCGGGAAAGTGTCAGCTTTCGCGCGGTTCTACCTCGACACCGAGCTTCGCCAGGGCCTCCTTCGCAGCCTCCTGCTCCGCGGTCTTCTTTGACTCGCCGCTGCCTAGTCCGAACTGCTCGCCCTCGATAACCGCTGCAGACGTGAAGCGCCGGTCGTGCGGCGGCCCCTCTACCTCGAGCACGGAGTAATTCACCGACTGGCCGCGCCGGGCGAGTGCCTCCTGGAGCTCGGTCTTGTAGTCGACGTGGCTGTTCTGCGCGTAATCGATGCGGCCCGAGAACGCCTCGACGATCGGCCGCTCGATCTTCTCGAAGCCGTGCTCGAGGAACAGCGCGGCCAGCGCAGCCTCGAGCAGCGCGGCGAGGACGTTGCGGTTCCGCGACAGACGATCGAGCTCGTCAGCAGGAATCTCGACGCCGCGTTCGGCCAGCTCCTTTCCCAGTTCGAGCTGACGGGCGACGACGGCGCAGCTCGCCCTGGAGACGACATGCGAGCGGATCTTCGCGAGCCGGCCCTCCGAGAAGTCGGGGTAGCGCTCGTAGAGCTCGCGCGCCACAGCGAGCTCCAGCACGCTGTCGCCGAGGAACTCGAGCCGCTCGTAGGAGTCGGCGCGCTCGTTCGCCCACGACGCGTGGGTGTAGACCTGCTCGGCTCGAGCCGCCGGCAGCCCCTCGATCAGCTTTCGGAGCGGGGTAACCTCCCCCGTCGCCGTGCTACTGGTGCGACGAGACGTAGTCGACGGCCTGGCCCACGGTCTGGATCTTCTGGGCGTCCTCGTCGGAGATCTTGATTCCGAACTGATCCTCGAGCTCCATGATCAGCTCCACGAGGTCGAGCGAGTCCGCGTCGAGATCCTCCTGGAAGGAGGCCTCTTCGGTGATGTCGCCTTCCTCGACGCCGAGCTGCTCGGTCAGAACTTCCTTGACTCGCTCGAAGACTTCCTCGCGCGACGCTGCCATGTCACCTCACGTTGGGGTCGGGGTCGTAGAGGGGCGAGATGCTAACACGCTCTCGCCCAGATTCTGAGTCAGCCTGCCGACGACGTCGTTCTCGACGCCGCGGGCGGCGAGGCGGATCGCGTTCGCGATGGCCCGCCGGGAGGAGTTCCCGTGCGCGATCACGGCCAGGCCCCGGAGGCCGAGCAGGTACGCCCCGCCATAGGTGTCCGGGTCGAGCCGCTCGCGCAGCCTGCGGGCGGCCTGCCGGATCAGGAGGCCACCGACCTTCCCGGCCACCGTCGCGGTGATCTCCTCGCGCAGGCCCTCGAGCAGGCTTCTGATCGTTCCCTCGGTCACCTTGAGAGCGACGTTTCCCGTGAAGCCGTCGGTGACGACGACATCGGCCGCCCCGCTGAGCAGTTCGTGTCCCTCCGCGTTCCCGGCGAAGTTGAGGTCGGTCGAGGAGGCGAGAAGTTGATGCGCGTCGAGTGTGAGCTGATTCCCCTTTTCCGCCTCTTCGCCGATCGAGAGCAACCGGATCTCCGGATTGGCGACGCCGAGAATCTCCTCCGCGAAGACGGCGCCCATGTGCGCGAACTGGACGAGGTCCTCGGGCCGCGCGTCGGCGTTCGCCCCCGAGTCGAGGAGGACGGAGGGGCCGCGGCGCGCCGGGATCGTCACGGCGATCGCGGGCCGGCGGACGCCGGGGATCCGCCGGATCTCCAACAAACAGGCGGCGAGCATTGCGCCGGTGTTGCCCGCCGAGACGACGGCGTCGGCCTGTCTCTCGCCGACGGCGCGGCAGGCGACGACGAGAGAGCTGTCCGGTTTGCCGCGAACGGCATCCGTGGGCTTCTCGTCCATCGCGATGACGTCGGGCGCCTCGATCAGCTCGAGCCCGCGGGTGTCGAGGCCCCGGGGACCGACGATGACGGGCTGAACGGTGTCCGAGCCGGCGTCGACGGCTCCCGCGACGATCTCTTCGGGCCCGCGGTCGCCCCCCATGGCGTCCACCGCCACGCGGATCATGGGCTTACGGCGCGGGAGTGCGGAGCGGCTCGACGTCGCGGCCGCGATAGGTGTGGCACGTCGGGCAGACCCGGTGGGGTCGCTTGGGCCGGCCGCATTGCGGGCAGATGTTCAGCCGGGGCGATTCGATCTTGTGCTGCGCACGGCGTTTGTCGCGGCGGGCCTTGGAGGTTTTCTTCTTCGGGACGGCCATCGGAACGCCGGAGTGTAGCTGCGCCTTGAGACTTTCGGCCACCGTCTCGGGTCAGAGACGAGGACAATGCCCCGTTTCGGACGTGACTAGAGCTGCTCGCGCAGGCTCTCGAGGGCGGACCAGCGGGAGTCCGAGCGCTCCTCGTCGTGCTCGTGCGGCTCCTCGTTGAGGTTCTTCCCGCAGGTCGGGCAGAGGCCGGCGCAGTCCGCGCGGCAGAGGATCTTGTCCGGCAGCGCCAGGGCGACCGCGTCGCGTGACCACGCCGTCAGGTCGAGGTGGTCGTCCGTCAGGTACGGCGTGCGGAGCTCCTCCTCGTCCTCGGGATTGTTCGCCTGGTACTCGCGCGCCGAGATCGGGACCTCCAAGACCGCGTCGCCCAGACAGCGATAACAGGGTCCGTGCAGGCGCGCGCTGAAGCCGAGCTCCAGGACGGTGCCGGTGCTCGCCTTCGTGATCGCGAGCTCCGCCGGCACCTTGTCGGGAACGGGGAGATAACGCTCGCCGCCGAGCTCGAACGGCTCCAGCTCGAGCTCGATCTCGTCCCGATACTCCTCGCCCGAACGGAGCTTGATCTGACGCAGGTTGAGACTCCTCATGGAGTCCCAGGGTACCCGGCTAGGCAGCCGCTTTGAGCGGCTCGGGAACCTCGACGACCCCCTGCTTCTTCGGCATGCGCGCGCTCACGATCAACACGACAGCGACGACGATCGCCGCGCCCGCCGCGATGGTCGACCATCCGATCTTCTCGTTGAGGAACACCGTTCCGAGCGCCACCGCCACGACCGGATTGACGAACGCGTAGGTCGAGACGACCGAGATTCGAACGTTCTTCAACAGCCAGGCGTACGCGGAGAAGGCGATGAGCGAGCCGACGAGCACGAGATAGACGAACGCGATCACCGGTTTCGTCGAGAAGGAGTCCGAGTGGATGCCCCGGCTCTCTCCGGTGGCGAGGCCTGCGATCCCGAGAAAGGCGCTCGCTGCCAGCATCTGCATCGAGGCCGACAGTAGCGGGCTCTCGGGCAGGGCCGCCCCGCGCGCGTACAACGAGCCGCCTGCCCAGGCGGCGGTGGTGCCGACGAGGGCGAGCATCGCCAGGACGTCGCCGCCGCCGCCGGGCCGCACGAGCAGCGCCACGCCGGCGAAGCCGACGACGAGGCCCACGATCGCGGTCGACGAGAGCCGCCGGCCGAAGAACGCGCGATCCATCAATGCCATCCAGAGCGGGACGATCGCGACGATTAGCGCAGCCAGGCCGGACTCGAGCCGCGTCTCCGCCCAGGCGACCCCACCGTTTCCGATCAGCAGCAACGCCGCGCCCACGATCGCGGCGGCCCGCCACTCGCGAAGCGTCGGCCGCGCGCGGCCGCGCGAGGCGAAGGTGTAGAGCGCCGTCCCCGCGATCAGAAACCGGACCGAGGACATCAGCAAGGGCGGCAGCGTCCGGTCGGTGACCCGGATCGCCAGATAGGTGGAGCCCCAGACAAGGTAGACGGTGGCCAAGGCAAGGGCCACCGCTGCTGGCGAGCGGCGGGCGAACGCTGCAGCCACGAGCCGTTAGAAGGAGCGGCGGTCTTCGGGATTGCTCGAGTCCACGCCGAAGAGCACGGCGAGGGGGCCGATCGCGACCAGGAACACCAGCAGGAGGATGCCCGTCATACCTCCATGATCGGCACGGGAGTGCCATTAGGACAAATCCATTTACAATGGAGTTCGATTATGGGAGCTGATAGCTGGCTGGGCGTTGAGCTGCGGCACTTCCTGGCTCTGGAAGCGGTCGCGCGTGAGGGCTCCTTCGGGAGGGCCGCGACGGCGCTCGGCTATACCCAGTCGGCGGTCAGCCAGCAGATCGCCACGCTCGAGCGGATCGTCGGCCACCGGCTGATCGAGCGGCCCGGCGGCCCCAAGCCGGTCTCCCTGACCGAGGCAGGCAACCTCCTCCTCACCCACGCCGGTGCCATCGCGGCGCGCGTGGCCGCCGCCCAGGCCGACCTGACCGCGCTCGGGGAAGGCCAGGCAGGAACCCTTCGCGTCGGCGTCTTCCAGAGCGTGGGGCAGCGGATCCTCCCCGAGGTGATGCGCCGTTTCTTTGCAGCCTGGCCGCAGGTGAACGTCACTCTGACCGAGTCGGCCGACGACCTCGAGCTGCTCGGTCTCGTCGAGCGCGGAGACCTCGATCTGACCTTCGCCGACCTGCCGCTCACCGACGGCCCTTTCGAGTCAGTGGAGCTGCTTCGCGACCCGTACGTGCTCGTCGTGCCGGCCGGATCACCACTCGCGCAACGCGATGCCGCGCCGACGTGGCGAGAGATGGCGGAGCTCCAGCTGATCGGATACAAGCACTGCAGGTCGCTGGCGCAACTCGAGAGCGATGCGCGGCGCCCCTTGCGCTTCGTGTTTCGTTCCGATCACAACCAGACGGTGCAGGCGTTCGTGGCATCGGGGGTCGGCAACGCGCTCGTCCCGCGCCTCACGATGGACCCTGAGGACGAGAGCACGGAGCTGATCGAGCTACCGAAACTCCAGCCGCGGGTCATCTCCTTCGTCTGGCACCGGGACCGGTATCGAACTCCGGCTGCGCGCGCGTTCATCGAAACCGCCCAGGCGGTCTGCGCCGAGCTAGAGCGAGAGCCCGTCCTCGTTTAGGTGAGAGACTTAATGTGAAATTCCGCCGGGCCGGATGACGCACCAGACACGGCGCCGGATCAGCACGTTCGCGCGCGGCACGTAGCGCCGCTACGCACCGCGAACCGACGTCGGCGGTATTTCACATCAAGCCTCTAGCTATACGACTGAGAGTCGTCGATGCTGCCGGCGGCGACGCCCGCGACGACGCTCTCCTGCGAACGCTCGTGCAACCGTTCGCGCCCGCGCTTGACCGCGCTGAGGAACTTCTCGAGGTTGACCTCGAGCGTCGACAGGATCGAGTCGGCCCAGTCCTCCATCTCGAGCCTGGTCTCCCTCGCCTGCCGGCGCGCCTCGTCGACGATGTCCTGCGCCTGGCGCTCCGCGATCTTGACGATCTCCGTCTGGGACGCCTCGCGCACCGCCTGCTCGCGCGCCTCACCCAGGAGCCGGTCGGTCTCGCGCTTGGCCTCGGCGAGCATTTCCTGCCGCTCCTTCACGATCCAGCGAGCCTGCTTGATCTCCTCGGGGATCGTGGCCCGCATCTGGTCGAGGATGTCGTAGATCTCCTCGCGGTCGATTCGAACCTGATCGGTGAGGGGGACGGCCTTCGCGTTGTGAACGAGGTCGTCAAGCTTGTCGATGAGTACGAGAACGTCCATGGGCTCCTATTCTTGCGGATTCTCTGGGGTACCGGGGCGACCATCGGGGAAAAGCTCCTGGAAACGGCGGGCAACGGCTTCGGGCACGAGCTCGTCCACTTTCCCGCCGAAGGCGGCGATCTCCTTCACGCCGCTCGAGGAAACAAAGCTCACGGCCGGGCTGGCCATCACGTACACAGTCTCGACGTCGGGCGCCAGGGTGCGGTTCAACTGGTTCATCTGGAACTCCCATTCGAAGTCCGAGATGACCCGGAGTCCCTTGATGATCACCTTGGCGTTCCACTTGCGGGCGAAGTCGACGACGAGCTCTGAGAAGACGTCCACCTCGACGTTCCGCAGATCCGTGAGAGCGTCGCGGAGGAAGGCGACCCGTTCGTCGAGAGCGAACATCGGTGTTTTGTGCGTCGGGTTTCCGACGACCCCGACGACCACGCGGTCGAAGATTCCGGCGGCGCGCCCGATCACGTCGATGTGGCCGTTCGTGACGGGATCGTAGGAGCCGGGTGCTATTGCGGTGATCACGAGTGTTCGAACACCGTGACCCGCGTCGAGCCGTACTTGCGCGAGGTCCGCACAGCGAGGCCGGGAAGCTCAGGCTCGGTCTTTGCCGCCGTCTCGAACACAAGTAGCCCGTCCTCGGCGAGTACACCGGGCAGGTAGCGAGACAGGGGGTGGTAGTCGGTCATGTCGTACGGCGGATCTGCGAGCACGAGATCGTACTTTCTGCCCGAGCCGGCTTCCTGCCCGAGCCCTCTGACGGCGTCGTGCCGCACGACCCGCGCGCCGGTGAGCCGCAGCTTGTCGAGGTTGCGCTCGATCGCGCGCACGGCCTCGGGATCGGACTCCACGAACACGGCCGCCTCCGCCCCGCGCGAAAGCGCCTCCAGCCCCATCGCGCCCGACCCCGCGTAGAGATCGAGCACCCGCGCGCCCTCGACCCAGGGGGCGACGATGTTGAAGACGTTCTCGCGCACGCGGTCCGAGGTCGGGCGCGTATCGAGCCCCTTCGGGGCGTGGATCGTGTGGCCTTTGCGCGTGCCGGCGATGATCCGCACCCGCGCGAGTGTAGGGCGGGACGGCGCGTCGCCGCCCCGCCCGCTGCAGTGCTACGAGCTGAGCGGCTCGCCGGTCTCGAGCAGGGTCTTGAGCCCGCTGAGGATGTACGTCCAACCTCCGGCGACGTTCTCGGCCGTCTTCGGGGAACGCTCGAGCTGGTCGTGCACGACTGTCAGCTTCGAGACGCTCCCATCCTGCGGCTCGATCTCCCAGGTGACACGGCTCGGCTCTTCATCCGCGGTCTCCTCATCGTAGAGCGCCCGCCAGGTGTAGCACAGGCGCCGCGGGGGGTCGGAGTCAAGAACCTCCCCGTCGACCCAGAGCTTCTCCCGGTCCGGAGACCAGCTCCGGTACGGCGTTCCCGCCTCGAAGCTCGAGTCGACAAGGCTGGCGTAGAAGTACCGGCTCGTGAACTCCGGCTTGGTTATGGCGTCCCAGATTTGCTCCGGGGTGGCCTTGATGAACACCTGGTAGACCTGCGTCGTCGTTGCGGTCATCGTCGTCATGCCGTGTCCTCCAGTTCGTTCTTGAGATCTGCGAGCGCAGAGATGCGGCGCTCGTTGTACTTGTCGATCCACCGGTCGTGGATCAGCCGAATCGGCACGGGGTTCAAGTAATGGAGCTTCTCCCGCCCCGACCGTCTCGTGACGACGAGCCCCGCGTCCTCCAGCACTCGCAGGTGCTTCATGACGCCGAACCTCGTCATCGCCAGGTCTGACTCGAGCTCCGTGAGCGAGCGGCCGTCACGCTCATAGAGCCGGTCGAGCAGCAGGCGGCGGGTCGGGTCGGCGAGCGCCTTGAAGACCGGATCGTCGTTCATCTTCCGGATGATAGGTGACCTAATGGTCACATGTCAAGGAAGGAGCTCGTGGAAGGGCGTCGAGGTATGCGCCGTAGCCGGACTGCGTCGCCCACTCCTGGGCGCACGAGCCGAACCGTAGGCGCGAATCAGACGGTCATCACGAAACAGGCGTCATGCGAGGAAGGCGACACCTGCACGCGACGGGTCAAGCGGCCCTGCCGGTCGAGCACGCAGAACGTGCCGCGATCCAGCGACGGTGTCACGATCCAGCCGAAGGCCTCCTGCACGTTGTACGAGCCCACCGGCACCTTCGTCGTGCGCACCACAGTGCCGTCCTTCAACAACAGCACGCGCAGCGTCCCGTCCTCCCCGCTCGTCACGTATGCGTGCGAGCCGGAGAACGTCACGTGTTGCGGGGGCGCGTCAGCCGGCAACCGGCGTCGGACGTCTCCGGTGCGCTGGTCGTAGACCGCGAGCGCCCCGCGGTCGCCGGAGCTGACCCAGACGTGACGGCCCCCGGGCGCGATGCCGACGTCGTGCGCCAGGAAGGGCGGCCGTAAGCGCCGCAAGAGCCGCGGCGCGAGCGGTCGCGAGACGTCCACGACCGCGACCTCCTCGGCCTTGGAGCCCAGCGAGACCCAGAGAATCTTGTAGCTCGGATCGATCGAGACATGCCGCGCCGGCCCGCCGACGCCGACGCGGGCGACCGTGCGGCCGCTCAGGACGTCGACCGTGACGACTTCGTGGCTGCCGGAGTCCGTGACGAATGCGTGGCGGGCGTTCGCGCCCGCGGCGGTGTAGCGCGGCTCGTCGAACCGGCCCTGCACGCGCCGGACGCGCAGGCTGGGCCCGTCGATGAGCGAGACGATTCCTTGCGCTGTGTGACAGACGACGGCGAGCTTCCCCCAGACGCTCTCGATGCTGCGCGGGCCCGCAGCGGTGGCGATCGAGCGCAGGATCTTGCCGGTGGAAAGCTCGACGACCGCGACACGCGACTGAGTGTCCGCGGTGACGAGGGCCACAGGCGTGCCGCCGGCGAGCGCGTCGGGTGCGAAACGTAGGGCGACGGGCAACGTCACCGCGCCGACCAGAAACTGGCGGCGGTCCATGGACGGGATACGGACTTACGCCGCCGAGAGGTCCCTGTCGGCGAACGCTCGCTCGACTTCGTCCGACAATGGACCCTCGGCGTCGACGAGGTCAGCGGCGATGGCGCGCGCACGTTCCAACAAGGGACGGTCCTGACGGAGGTGCGCGAAGCGGAGGTCGGTCAGGCCGGACTGGCGCGTACCGAGCAGCTGGCCGCCGCCGCGGATGTCGAGGTCGACCTCGGCGAGCTCGAAGCCGTCGTTCGTGCGCACGAGCGCCTCGAGCCGCTCGACTGCCGGCTCAGTCAGATCCTCGCGCGCGCGAGAGATCAAAAGGCAGTAGGACTGTTCCGCACCACGGCCGACGCGGCCGCGCAACTGGTGCAACTGCGCAAGTCCGAACCGGTCGGCTTCCTGGACGATCATGATCGTCGCGTTCGGGACGTCGACGCCGACCTCGATCACCGTCGTCGCGACGAGCACGTCCAGGTCGCGGGCCTTGAAACGCGCCATCAGCTCCCGGCGCTCGGCCGGACGCAGCCGCCCGTGCAACAGGCCGACGCGGTAGCCGCGCAACTCGGCCTTCTGCAGGCGGTCGGCCTCAGCTTCGGCCGCACGGGCCTGCGTCGTCTCCGACTCCTCGATCAGCGGGCAGACGACGTACGCCTGGCGACCTGCGTCGAGATGTTTCCGCAGACGCGCATACGCGGCGGCGCTGCGGTCCTCGCCCACCCAGGCGGTCTTGATCGGCTTGCGTTCGGCCGGCGGGCGTGCGATCTCCGACACCGCGAGGTCGCCGTAGACGGTAAGCGCAAGTGTGCGCGGGATCGGGGTCGCCGTCATATGCAGCACGTGCGGCGACCTCCCTTCCGTGAGTGCCTTGCGCTGCTCGACGCCGAAACGGTGCTGTTCGTCGACGACCGCAACGGCGAGATCGCGGAACTCGACGCCCTCCTGGATGAGCGCGTGCGTCCCGACCACGATGTCCGCGTTCGGAGCGAGATCCCGCTCGCGCTTGGCGGAAGAGCTCGTCAGCAACGCACACGTGACACCGAGGAGGCTGCAGGGCTCCTCGAGCGTGAGGAAGTGCTGCTCCGCGAGCGTCTCTGTCGGAGCCATCATTGCGCCCTGCTTGCCTGCCTCGACGGCGCGCAACAGTGCGTAGAGCGCCACGACCGTCTTGCCCGATCCGACCTCGCCCTGCAGGAGCCGCTGCATCGGCACGCTGCGCTCGAGGTCGGCGTCGAGCTCTGCGATCGCGCGCTCCTGATGCTCGGTCAGCTGGAACGGCAGCACGCCGCGGTAGCGCGCGACGAGCTCGCCCGGGGGTCCGAGCGCCGGTGCGACCTCGGACTCGCGCTCGCGGCGCCGGCGTGCGAGCCAGATCTGCAGCAGGAGCAACTCGTCGAAGGCGAGCCGCCGCCGCCCGGCCTCCGCCTCGGCGAGCGAACGAGGCCGGTGGAGAGCCCAGAGCGCGTCCACTCTTTCCGGCAGGGCTTCGTGGTCCTTGAGGTCGGCCGGAAGCGGGTCCGAAAGAGCACGAGGGAGTGCTGCGCCGACCAGCTCGCGCAGCTTCTTGGCGGTGATCTCCTCGCTCGCGGGATACACCGGCGCGAAATCGGCGGTCGCTTCGCCGTCACCGATGTCGAAGGTACGCACATCGAAGCCGTACCGCCCCTGCCGTCCCCGCAGGCGCACCGCCGTTCCCTGCTGCAGTTGGCGCTCGAGCCACGGCTGGTTGAACCAGGTGGCGGAAACTGTGGCGGTGCCGTCGCTGATCCGCGCGGTCAGCATCTGCAACCTCCCTCGCCGGCGCGTCGATGTCGACAGCACCTCTCCGGCGATAGCGACGTCCTCCTCTGCGTGGAGGTCCGCCATGCGCACCTCGGGCACGGGCTCCTCGTAGCGAAACGGGCGGTGCGCAAGCAGGTCGCTCACGGTCTCGAGCCCGAGCCGCTCGAGCTTCTTCTTCACCGCGGGCCCGACGCCCGGAAGGACGTCGACCGAACGCTCGAGCTCCTCAGCCCGGGGGAAGGTCCGCGGCCGGGGCGACTGGTCGGCGCCGCAGAGAGGCCGCGCGGGCTTCGCCCGTGCGGCCGTCCTCCGAAACCAACCGGCAGCCGTACTAGAACGGTCGTCACTCCCTGTCATCGAACCAGAAGAAGCCGACGGTGCCGGGGCCCGCGTGCGTCCCGACGACCGCACCGAGGTTCGTCACGATCTCCACCTCGGCGTGCGGACGCTCGGCATGCACCATCTTCTTCAGCTGTTCCGCACGCTCGGGCGCGTCGGCATGCGCGATCCCGACCTTCAACGTGGACGTGTCCTCGGTCGTCGACGTGAAGGCCGACACGAACTCCTGCATCGCCTTCTGGTTTCCGCGCACGCGCTTCAGTGGGATCACC
>Ga0307296_10000104_pt1 | contig 33766 bp, 31 predicted proteins | sample ER_DNA_153_FD_194467 | JGI IMG/M metagenome (GOLD analysis project Ga0307296, IMG submission 194467) | Bulk soil microbial communities from the East River watershed near Crested Butte, Colorado, United States - ER_DNA_153 | ecosystem: Environmental > Terrestrial > Soil > Floodplain | place... | reverse complement strand
CGAGCCGGTCGCGGACGTCCGTGCCGCGGTGCGGGACGCGCTCCGCTTCCCGCTCGCCGGCGACCCGCTCGAGGCGCTGGTCACCCGCGGCGGCCGCGCGACGATCGTCGTCGAGCCGCCCGCGCTGCCGCTTCCGGGCGGGGTGCACGATCCTCGCCAGGACGCCCTCTCCGCCGCCTCGGCCGAGCTCGAGCGTGCCGGTGTTCCGACGGAGCGGCAGACGCTGCTCGTGGCCACCGGGCTGACGCGCCGCCCGCAGACCCGCGAGCTGGAGGAGCTCGGAGTGGTCTCGCCCGGCTTTGCGCGCCGCTTCCACGGGACGGTCGAGATCCACGACGCCGAAGATCCCGATCTCGTCGAGCTGGAGCCCGCAGGCCGCACGCCGCTCCGCGTCAACCGCGCGCTGCTCGAGACCGACCTCGTGCTCGCGGTCAGCGCGGCCGAGACGATCGTCCACGGCGGGCCGGCGATGCTGCTCGGCTGCGGCGGGCCGGAGGCAATGCGGGCGGCAACCGCGTACTCGCTGCTCGAGACCGGCGCCTCGCAGGGCTGGCGCCTGGCGGTCGAGCTCGAGCAGCGGCTCGCGAGGCGCGTGCCGCTCGTCGGCGCGTCGCTCGTCCTCGACCAGCCACGGCTCAGCGGCGCGGCCCGCGGCTACCCCTACGACCCCGAGGCCGGCGAACGCATCGCGCGCTCGCCGTTCCGTCTCGGCTTCGGGCTCCTCCCCGGCTTCGCCCGTAACCGCGTAATCCACTCGATCCGCCGCGACCTGAGCGCAACGGCGGCCTTCGCGGGCCCGCCGCCTGTCGCGCATGCCGAGGCGCTACTGAGGGCGGTCGAGGCACGCTCGGCGACCCTCGAGGGCAGGCTCGACGCGATCGTGATCGGAATCCCGCGCACGACGCCCCATCTGCCGCGCGAGCGGCCAAACCCGCTGCTCGCGGCCTACCTCGCGCTCGGGCTGGCGCTACGCCTCTGGCGCGAAGCCTTCCCGGTCGTCGAGGGCGGCACCGTGATCCTGCTGCACCGCTTCCACCGCCACTTCGCCCACCCGACGCAGCAGCCCTACCGGGAGATCTTCCACGCGCTGCGGACGGGGCCGCGGGAGCCGGAGGAGCTGATGGACGCCGAGCGGGCGGCGCTGGCGGACGCGCGCGCGATCGCCGCCTACCGGGCGGGCCGGAGCTGCCACCCGCTGCTGCCCTTCGCCGACTGGGCGGGGTGCGCTCCGGCGCTAGGACGCGTCGGCACCGTGATCGTCGCGGGTTGCCGCGACGCCGTCGCCGCCCGGCAGCTCGGCTTCGTCCCGGCGCGCGGCCTGCCCGCAGCTCTCGAGCTCGCGCACGGCATGGCCGGCGGCCAGGCACGCGTGGGCTACTTGCTGTCCCCGCCCTACTTTCCCCTGCGCGTGACCCAGTAGGGCGCCGGCTCAGGTCTCGCCGAGGTATGCCTTGCGGACCTGCTCGTTCTGGCGCAGGCTCTTCGCGTCGTCGGCGAGCGCCACGCGCCCGGTCTCGAGCACGTAGCCGCGGTCGGCCGAGTCGAGCGCCATCAGCGCGTTCTGCTCGACCAGGAGGATCGTCGTCCCCTGCTCGTTGATCTCGTGGATGATCTCGAAGATCTTCTCGACGAAGATCGGGGCCAGCCCCATCGACGGCTCGTCGAGCATCAGCAGCTGCGGGCGGGCCATCAGCGCACGCCCGATCGCGCACATCTGCTGCTCGCCGCCCGACATCGTCCCGGCCCGCTGGTCCTTGCGCTCGGCGAGTCGCGGGAAGAGCCCGTAGACGCGGTCGAGGTCCTCGCGAATCTGCTTCCGGTCGCTGCGCTGGAACGCCCCCATCTCCAGGTTCTCGAGCACGGACATGTGCGGGAAGAGGCGCCGCCCCTCGGGCGACTGCGAGATGCCCATGCCGACGATCTCGTGCGGCGGGCGGCGGGTGATGTTCTTGCCGCGGAAGGTGATCGTCCCCTCTCGCGGCTGGTTGAGGCCGTTTACCGAGCGCAGCGTAGTCGACTTCCCCGCGCCGTTCGCGCCGATCAGCGTCACGATCTCGCCCTCGCGCACCTCGAGCGAGATCCCCTTCAGGGCCTCGATCGTCCCGTAGAAGGTGTGGATGTCCTCGATGCTGAGGACGACGTCGCCGTTCGTCTTGCGTTCGCTCACTCTTGCGTCGCACCCTTCCCCAGGTAGGCCTCGATCACGCGCTCGTCCTTCTGGATCTCCTTTGGCGTGCCCTCGGCGATCTTCTCGCCGTAGTCGAGCACGGTAACGCGGTCGGAGACGCCCATCACGACCTTCATGTCGTGCTCGATCAGGAGGATCGAGATCGGCCGATCCTCGCGCAGCTTCGACACGAACTCCATGAACGTGACCGTCTCCTGCGGGTTCATCCCGGCCGTGGGCTCGTCGAGGAGCAGCAGCTTGGGCTCCGTCGCTAGCGCGCGGGCCACCTCGAGCCGCCGTTGGTCGCCGTAGGAGAGCGACTCCGCGAGCTCGTCGTCGACCCCGCGCAGGCCCGAGTAGCGCAGCAGCTCCCGCGCCTTTTCCTGCGCCTCGCGCTCCTCGCGGCGCACGCCGGGAAGGCCGAAGATCGCGCCGAGGATGCCGCCCTTGAGCCGCGAGTGCATGCCGACGAGCACGTTCTCCATCGCGGTCATCTGCGGGAAGAGGCGGATGTTCTGGAAGGTACGTCCGACTCCGAGCTTCGTGATCGCATGCGGCGGCTTGTCGGTCACGTCCTGGCCGTCGAACAGGATCGCGCCGGAGGTGACCTTGTAGAGGCCGGTGAGCGTGTTGAAGAACGTCGTCTTGCCCGCCCCGTTGGGGCCGATCAGGCTGACGATCGCCCGGGCGGGGATCGTGAACGTCAGGTCGTTCACCGCGGTCAGGCCGCCGAACTCCTTGCGCACCTCGTCGGCGACCAGCAGGTTGCCGTTGCCGGAGGGCTCGCTCATCCGTGCGGCTGCCTTCCGGGCGAGCCGCGCTCGCCCGCTCCGGGCTCGTCGGCGCCGCGCATCTCGTAGATCGGATCGTCCAGTGGCCCGTGGCCGCCGCCCTCCTCGATCTCGCGCTTGCGCCGCGCCTCGGGGATCAGGCCCTGCGGGCGGAACATCATCATCAGCACGATCAGGACGCCGTAGATCCCGAACTGGTACTTCGCCACCTCGATCTGGTGGCTCTGCGGGAAAATGTTGTCGTTCAGCCAGGTGCCGATGTTCGCGAGGCCCTCGACGTTCAGCCACGAGAGGATGATGCCCGCGATCGTGACGCCCCAGATCGAGCCCATGCCGCCGAGGATCACCATGCAGAGCAGGAAGACCGAGATGTTGAAGCTGAACTGGCTCGGGAAGGCACCGGCGTTGAAGCTCGCGATGTACGCGCCCGCGGCGCCGCCGAAGAACGCGCCGATCGCGTAGGCCCAGGTCTTCGTCCGCATCAGCGGGATGCCCATTGCGCCCGCGGCCGTCTCGTCCTCGCGGATCGCGATCCACGCGCGGCCGAGGCGCGAGTCGCGCAGCCGGATACAGCAGAAGATCGTGAACATCAGGATCCCGAGCGCCGTCCAGAAGAAGAGCCGGTCGGCGTTGAACTCCTGCTGGTAGCTCGCCGGCAGGCCGACGGCGGTGTGAAGCGTGTTCCCGAAGCCGGGCGAGTCGATCGGGCTGATCCCGAACGTGCCGTGCGTCAGGTCGAAGCCGTGGAGGCTGTCGGCGTTGCGCACGAACTGCGGGATGATCTCGCCGAAGCCGAGGGTCACGATCGCCAGGTAGTCGCCGCGCAGCCGCAAAGTCGGCAGGCCGATCAGGATCCCGCCCAGACCCGTGATCAGCGCGGCGATCAGCAGCACCAGCCAGATCGAGATGTGGATCCCGCGCGCGTCGTGCGTGATCCCGACCGAGCCGAAGTGGAACTTCACCTGCTGGAACTGGCCGGAGGCGAGCCAGCCCGCGGTGTAGGCGCCGATCGCGTAGAAGGCGACGTAGCCGAGGTCGAGCAGGCCGCAGTACCCGACGACGACGTTGAGGCCGACCGCCATCGTCGTGAAGACCAGGATCGTCACCGCGGAGCGGATCGACGGGAACGAGTAGATCAGCGGGACGTTGCCGGACGGAAGGTTGGCGAGGTAGAAGGGATAGGTCGCCGCGATTGCCAGAAGCGCGATCGCCGGCGAGAACGTCCGCACGGGCTTCGGCAGCGTCGCCCAGAAACTGCCGACCCTGTGCAGACCGCTCTGCTGCACGAGCCGCGTGCGGTGGCCGCGGACAGACGCGCGTGCCCGGTCGCGCCGACGCGGCATCAGGCTCCCTCCGGCGTACGCTCGCCGAGCAGGCCCTCCGGACGGAAGACGAGAATCGCGATCAGGATCCCGAACACGAGCGAGCGGGTCCAGTCACTTTTCGTCGCCAGCGGGAACGGCCCCTCGTTGAACGCCTGGACCATCCCGATGATGAGCGCGCCGAGCACCGCGCCGTAGAGGTTGCCGATCCCACCCAGCACCGCGGCGGTGAACGCGATCAGCCCCAGCTCGAAGCCCGTGTCGTAGCGGACGTTGAACTCGACGAGGAAGAGCACCGCCCCGATCCCTGCGAGCGCCCCGGCGAGCAGGAACGTGAACGAGATCGTGCGGTTGACGTTGATCCCCATCATCGCCGAGGCCTCGGGATCCTGGGCCGTGGCGCGCATCGCCTTCCCCTGCCGCGTGTGCTGCACCAGCCAACGCAGGATGACGAGCACCGGCGCCGTCACGAGCACGACGAACAGCGCCTGCCAGCTGTAGTGCACGCCGCCGATCCGGAAGACGTCGGAGTCCGGGACCAGCGACGGGACGCTGCGGAAGTTCACGTCGAAGAAGGCGAGCGAGATGTTCTGGACGATGAACGACATCCCGACCGCGGTGATCAGCACCGCCAGCCGGGGTGCATTGCGGAGCCGTCGGTAGGCGACCAGCTCGATGGTGGCGTTGACCGTCGCCCCGAAGACCATCGCGATCAGGAACGTCGCGCCGAGGCCACCCACGATCATCAGCGCGCTCGAGGTCTCGTCCAGGTTGAACGTGCTCACGATCAGCGAGCTCGCGACCAGCCCGGTGAGCGCGAAGACGTCCCCGTGAGCGAAGTTGATCAGCTGCAGGATCCCGTATACGAGCGTGTAGCCGAGCGCGACGAGCGCGTAGACGGATCCTTGCGTCAGCCCGATCAGAAAGATGTTGAAGAAGTTCGTCGGGTCGTTGACGAGGTTGTAGCCGAGCCACACGATGAACAGCGCGACGAAGCCCAGACCGACGACGGACAGGACCGCGGGCCGCTTGCGCCTGCGCACTGCCCGCGAAGGTTGTTCGGTGCGAGTTTCTACCGCAATCCCCGGGGTTGGAGGGCGGCGAGGGAGGGCGTTCTCAGCCCTCCCTCGCCCCAGCCTGCATTCGCGTCGTGCCTAGCCGGAAGCTGCCTTCCGAGCGGCGTCGACCAGCTTCGGGTCGGGTGCCGTCGTCAGCAGCGTGTTCAGATGGTCGGTGCCCTTGTAGATCGTGAAGAGCACAGCCGCGCCCTTCGCACCGGAGAGATCGCCGTTCGAGTTGAACGAGAAGTCTCCGATCAGGCCGTTCGAGACCTTGGTCGCGAAGACCTTCTTGATCACGTCGGAGCGGTCGCCGTCCGACTTCTCGATGGCGTTGAGCAAGACCTGTCCGGCCTGTGCACCGAGGATCGCGTACGGGTCGACCGGCTTGCCGTTGAGCGTCGACTTGAAGCCGTTGATGAAGTCGAGCGCGGCTCCCTTGTACTTGTCGATGCCGACACCGGCGACGCTGAAGTACGCGCCTTTGGCCTCCGGCGTGCCGCCCTCTGCGCGATCGAAGATGGCGTCGGTCGTGAAGCCGTCCGGCAGCATCAGCTTGACCTTCGTGTTGTCGCCGAGGACCGCGACCTTGTCGCTGATCAGCTGGCCGCTGTTCTCGTCGATCAGGCCGCCGATGAAGACGGCGTCCGGGTTCTTCGCCTTGATGCCGGTGAACAGCGCCCGGAAGTTGGCCTGCTTCGGGTCGTAGGCCTGGAAGCTCGTGACCGTCATGCCGGCCGCTTCCGCCGCGCCCTTGAAGTTCTTGGCGACGCCGAGCCCGTAGGCCTCCTTGTCGTTCAGCACCGCAACGGTCTTCACGCCCTGGCTGGCCAGGAACTTCGCGTCGACCGCACCCTGGTTCGGGTCGCTCGGCGCGACGCGCGCGTAGTTGCGGCTGCCGCTCGGGTAGTACTTCTCCGGCTCGTCACCCGCGCACGGCTCCGTCAGGCAGCCGTAGGTGTTGGCCGGCGAAAGGAGCTGCAGGCCGCCGCCCGCTGCCTGGTTCATCACCGGGATCTCGATCGCCGCGCAGCCCGAGTTGAACGTCCCGACGACACCGAGCAGCTTGCTGTTCTGCGCGTAGTTGTGCGCGTTGGCGCTGCACTTGTCGGGGTCCCACTTGCCGAGCTGAGCCGTCGAGTCGTCGCACGCCTGGAAGGCGATGTTGTACTTGCCCGCCTTCCAATCCTGCTGGTCGAGCACGTACCGGATGGCCTTGACCATCTGCAGTGTCTGCGTGCGCGAGCCGCCCTGCATCGGCAGGTCCGATGCGATCAGGTAGTCCGCGTCGCCCGATCCCTTGAACTCGAGCGGGCCGCACGAGGAAGCGGGCAACGCGGAAACCTTGCCGCCGCCACCGCCTCCGTTAGTCCCGCTGCTGCTGCTCTTATCGCTCCCGCCGCAGCCAGACGCGATCAACGCCAGCGCACCGACAGCCGCAAGGAGCATTCCGATCCAAACTCGTTTCCTCACTCTTCCTCCTCCGTCGCCCGTCTCCGTGTCCGAGTCCGTGTATGGGGCTTTGGTAAGGGGGCAGTATCGGGGCAACCGCTGGCGCTTTCAACTCGGAGGGCGCGCCGGAGGCGGTGGCTATCATCGTCCGGCGCCGAAGTGGCGGAACTGGCAGACGCGCTGGAAAGCACGGAGGAACCCATGGTTCCCCCGTGAGCCCCCTCCTTCTAACCCGATCGCCGCAGCGAGACCCGACAAGACGCGGTCTTGTCGGGTCGGCGCCCGAAAAGTCGTCATGCCACCGGAGTTACTCTTCGCGTTGCGCCGAAGTGGCGGAACTGGCAGACGCGCTGGACTCAAAATCCAGTGGAGCGAAAGCTCCGTGTGGGTTCGATTCCCACCTTCGGCATCACACCTCCGCGAGCAGCCAGAACTCATCAAGATGTCGGGCGTGAAGGTTGGAGTCCTCACAGGCGGCGGTGACTGCCCCGGGTTGAACGCGGTGATTCGCGCCGTTGCGCGGCGGTCGTTCTCGCACGGGCACGAGGTCGTCGGCGTGCGCGAAGGGTGGCGCGGGCTCGTGGACGGGCGGTTCGAGCCGCTCGGCCCCCGCGAGGTCTCGGGCCTGCTGCCGCGAGGAGGCACGATCCTCGGAACCTCGCGGACGAACCCGTACAAGCTCGAGGGCGGAGTCGAAGACGTGCGCGCGAACTTCGAGCGCGAAGGGCTCGACGCGCTCGTCGCGATCGGTGGCGAGGACACGCTCGGGGTCGCAGCCAGCCTCTTCGCCGAGCTGGAGTTCCCGGTCGTCGGAGTGCCGAAGACGATCGACAACGACCTCTCGGGCACGGACTACACCTTCGGTTTCGACACGGCGGTCTCCATCTGCACCGAGGCGATCGACCGGCTGCACACGACCGCCGAGTCACACAACCGCGTGATGGTCCTCGAGGTGATGGGTAGGCACACCGGCTGGATCGCGGTGATGAGCGGGATCGCCGGCGGCGCAGACGTGATCCTGATCCCCGAGCACCCAGTCTCGATCGAGGATGCTTGCAAGGAGATCCGCCACCGCCACGACCGGGGCAAGGATTTCTCGATCGTGGTCGTCTCGGAGGGCTACGAGCTCGAGGGCCTCGCGGACGAGGGCGAGAAAGACGACTTCGGGCACGTGCGGCTGTCAGAGCGCGGCGTGGGCGACCGGCTCGCGCAGGAGATCGAGGCGCGCACGGGCTTCGAGACGCGCGTGACCGTGCTCGGCCACGTCCAGCGCGGCGGCTCGCCGACCCCCCGCGACCGCGTGCTCGCCACGCGCTACGGCCTGAAAGCCGCCGACCTCGTGCATCAGGGGCGCTTCGGGCTCATGGCCGCGCTCCGGGGCGACCGCATCCTCGACGTTTCGCTCGAGGAGGCGACGGCGGAGCTGAAGACCGTGCCCGACGAGTGGTTCGAGGTCGCTCGCGCGTTCTTCGGTTAGAGGCGGTACACCGCCACCCAGGGGCCCTTGAGACCGTCCGGCTGCACGTAGTAGATCCGGTCGGTCAGCGTTTCGAGGTCGTGGTAGAACGCCACTTCGGCGGGGTAGTACTTGGGGGCGGCGCGCACGCGGTCGGCGACTGCCCCGGTCACCACGGCGTACCGGATCCCGTAGTTGCGCAGGCGCGTCAGGTTGCGGTTCGGGTCGGCCTCGTCCTCCCCGGGAAGCGGGAGCGTGAGCCGCACGATGTCGAGCCCGCCGAAGTTCGGCAGCGAAGGGTCGGCGGCAAGGGTCGAGCCTTTCGGCAGATGGCTCTGGATCCACGCATGCGCCACCGCGCGGGTGTCGGTCTTGGTCAGCATCCGGTCGTCGCGAATCGTCCAGGTGAGGGGAACCGCGAGCAGGAGCAGCATGACCGGCGCGAGTGAGCGCAGGCGGCCGCCGAGAACGGCGAGAGCCGGTACGAGCGGCAGCACGTAGCGATCGAAGTGCGCGCCGAGGGTGCAGAGGTCGAGGAAGTAGACGACGACGAACGACGCGAGGATCACGTCAGTGCGCCCGCGGCGGACGAGCGCGATCACGAGGCCGAGCACGCAAACGAGCAGGGCCGGCCCGAGGCCTTCCCAGAGGCGCGCGCTGAACGCGATCGGCGCGATGTGGTCGTGCTCGAACCCGAGCCAGCCCTCCCGCGCCATCCGCTGCACGCGCAGCGCATCGCCCAGGGCGCTGCTCAGGTGCAGGACGAAGAACGGGCTCGTCGCACAGAACGCGGCCGCCGCCGCGGCCAGCGCGACGACGAGGCGCCGCGGGGTGCGGTAGCCCGCGATCACGAGCGGCAGCAGCAGGAAGACCCCGGGATACTTGACGCTCGTGGCGAGCCCCGCGACGAGGCCGGCGAGCTCGATCCGGCCGGAGACGAGGAGCGCGAGGGCGACCGTGACGCCGAGCGTCAGGGGCACGTCCGTCACGGCCATGCGCGAGTAGTAGACGTGCGTCGTCTCGACAGCGACCGCGGTCGCGGCGACCAGGCCGGCGGCGCCGCCGTAGGACCGGTTGCCCAGCCACCAGGCGGCCGCGACCGACCCGAGCGCGAGCAAGACCACCACGAGCCTGGCCGCGAGGTAGGACGGGTGCTCGTGCCACGCCTGGGAGGGCGCGAGCAGGTACATCAGCAGCGACGGATAGTCGAACCAGTGCGGGTCGAGGCCGCCGCCGTGCACCATCTTCCACGCGCGGGGGACGATGCTCTGCTCGTCGGGGCTGAGCAGCGCGAAGGGTGTGCCGTACGCGACGCCGACGAGCCGGAGCACCGCCGCGCCGGCGAGGATTGCCGCGAGCGCGACCTTCGGGCCACCCCAGAGCGCCTCCGCGGAGCGGCGCTCGGGCGGCGCCTCAGACCTCGGGGGCGCTTCCGCCGACGAGCTCGGCAACGTTGCCGTCGTAGACGATCACCGCATCGACGCCTGCTCGCTCGAGCTCCTCGACGGCCTCGCGCGTCGTCCGCGGCAGCTCGGCGATCGCCAGCTTTCCCGCCGGCACGTCGGGCAGCAGCTCGAGCACGTGCTCGAGCGCCTGCTCGTCTCTCCCGGCGAGCACGAACAGCTCCGGGTCGAACTGCTCGAGCGCGCCCTCGAGCTGCTCCTCGTCCTCGACCCGCAGGGCGAGCTCGAAATCGTCGTCCAGCTCAGAATGGGCGTGCTCGACGGCCGGGGCCGAAGCAGCGCCGCCCGGCGCGACGTCCACGATGCAGGCGTCGGCGCCTTGCAGGCGGTCGGCGTTCTGGCCGTCCCAGTAGAAGAGGATCGGCACCGACACGGCATCGCGGATCTGCCCGAGGCTGGCCTCGTTCCCGCTGTGGACGAGCAGGGCTTCGGCGCCGTCGGCTTCTGCGCGGCGCGCCGCCTCGGGACCGTCGATTTCCGCGACCACGGAGATCCCGTCGCCCTCGGAGATCGCCTGGCTGAAGCGACGTGACCCGGTCACCTGGCGCAATTCTGGCGCAAACCCGTCACACACGCGTGCGCCCTCCGTCGATACGGTCGCCTCGGGGAGGAGGTTGGGTGCGCCTTAAACAGGGGAACCCGGCTCAGACGCCGATCGGGTGCCAGACCGTCTTCAGCTCGAGGAAGCGCGAGATCTCCCACGCGCTCTGGTCGTCCGCCGCGCCGCGCACGAGGCGCTTGACGTTGTCGGCGGCCAGGCGCTCGAGCTCGGCGACGTCACCGTTGGCGCCCGAGATGTCCAGCGCGTTCACGTCCATGTGCGAAGCGAGCACCGGCGCGAGCTCCTCGTGCAGGCCGGTGATGATGTTCACCACGCCGCCGGGGACGTCGGCGGTCGCGAGCGCCTCCGCCAGCTCGATCGCGGCGAGCGGATGCGACTCCGACGCGACCGCGACCACGGCATTGCCGCCGACCAGCGCGGGCGCGATCCGGGAGACGAGACCCGCCAGCGCAGGCTCCTGTGGCGCGAGGATCCCCGCCACGCCCTGCGGCTCGGGCACGGTGAAGTTGAAGTACGGGCCGGCGACCGGGTTCGAGGAGCCGAGCACCTGGGCGAGCTTGTCCGCCCAGCCCGCGTACCAGACGAAACGGTCGATCGAACGCTCGACCTCCTTCGGCCCGGAGCAGAGGTCGGCGAACTCGGAGCGGCGCGCCTCGATCATCTCCGCGACGCGGTAGAGCACCTGGCCGCGGTTGTACGCGGTCATGCCGGCCCACTTGGGGAACGCCCCGCGGGCCGCGCGCACCGCATCGCGCGCGTCCTTCCGGGAGCCGCGTGCCACGTTCTGTCCCTCGGCCTCGTAGGTGCGCCCGGACTCCGAGCGCGGGAACTCGCCGCCGATGAAGAGCTTGTACGTCTTGCGAACCGGGAGCCGGCTCATTCGAAGTCCAGGTAGGGCTCGAGCCCGTGCAGGCCGCCCTCGCGGCCAAAGCCTGATTCCTTGTAGCCGCCGAACGGCGAGGCCGGGTCAAAGCGGTTGTACGTGTTCGCCCAGATCACGCCCGCGCGCAGGCGCTGCGCCATGGAGAGAATCCGCGAGCCCTTCTCCGTCCACACGCCGGCGGACAGGCCGTAGGGCGTGTTGTTCGCCTTCTCGACGGCCTCGTCCGGAGTGCGGAAGGTCAGCACCGAGAGCACCGGCCCGAAGATCTCCTCCTGCGCGATCCGGTAGCTCTGGGCGACGTCGGTGAAGACCGTCGGCACGAACCAGTAGCCCTTCTCCGGGAGCCGGCAGGGCGGCTGGTAGATCGCCGCGCCCTCCTCCTCCCCGCTCTGCACGAGCTCCTGGATCTTCTCGAGCTGAGCCTTCGAGTTGATCGCTCCGACGTCGGTGTTCTTGTCGAGCGGGTCGCCAACGCGCAGCGTCGTGAGCCGCCGCTTCAGCTTGGCGATCACGTCCTCGTAGACCGACTCCTGCACGAGCAGCCGCGAGCCCGCGCAGCAGACGTGGCCCTGGTTGAAATAGATGCCGTTGACGATCCCCTCGACCGCCTGGTCGAGCGCAGCGTCGTCGAAGATCACGTTCGCGGCCTTGCCGCCGAGCTCGAGCGTCAGCTTCTTGCCTGTGCCCGCGAGCTCGCGCGCGATCGCCTTGCCGACCTCGGTCGAGCCGGTGAACGCGACCTTGTCGACCTCGCTCTTGACGAGTGCGGCGCCGGCGCGGCCGTCGCCGGTCATGATGTTCACGACGCCAGCGGGCAGCTCGGCCTGGCGCAAGACGTCGCAGAAGAGCAGCGCCGAGAGCGGCGTCGTCTCGGCCGGCTTCAGCACGACGGTGTTGCCTGCCGCAAGCGCGGGCGCAAGCTTCCAGGCCAGCATCAGCAGCGGGAAGTTCCAGGGGATGATCTGGCCGGCCACGCCCAGCGGCTTCGGCTTGCGGTTCGGGAAGGCGTACTCGAGCTTGTCGGCCCAGCCCGCGTAGTAGAAGAAGTGCGCGGCGGCCAGGGGCAGGTCGACGTCGCGAGACTCGCGGATCGGCTTGCCGCCGTTCAGCGACTCGAGCACCGCGAACTCGCGTGAGCGCTCCTGCAGGATGCGCGCGATGCGGAAGAGATACTTCGCGCGCTCGGAGCCCGCGAGGGACGACCAGCCGTTCTCGTAGGCCGCTCGCGCGGCGGCTACAGCCTGCTCGACCTCCGCGTCCGTGGCCTGGCCGACCTCGGCGAGCGGCTCCTCGCTGGCGGGTTCGATCGTCACGTAGGTCTCCTTCGGCTCCACCCACTCGCCGCCGATGAAGTGGCCGTAACGCTCGCGGAGGGTGACGACCTCGCGCGACTCAGGCGCGGGCGCATAGGCCCATTCCGCCGGAATGGGCGCGCGGTCCCGCTTTCGCTCGAGCTCGGTCACTCGTCAGTCCCTCGCGGCTAGCTTAGCCGCCCCTGGACTTGCCACCGGTTGGCGGCTACCGTGCGCGCAGCGTCGACCAAAGGGGAGGGTCACATGCGGCTCAAGGTTCTCGTCAGTGCGCTCGTTCTCGCGATCGGCATCGCGATGGCGGCGGTAGCAAGTGCGGGCAAGATCGGCAACGGAAGCAGCATGGGAACGGGGGTTGTGTTCGCCTCGAACCCGGTGCAGAACCTCGGCCTGGAGGGCCTGACCGACCAGAAAGACGCCGACTCCGCGGTCCCGGCCGCGGCCTACCACACCGTCCCGCTCACGAACCTTGACGGCAGCGGCTTCCTCCGCGGCGAATACGCGGACGTCTACAGCTCGACGGGCAACCTGGCCTTCTCGCCGTCCAACGTCTTCGCGTACACGCGCAGCCAGGACGAGTTCGAGCAGGTGATGGCGTACTACTGGATCACGCAGGCGCAGCGGTACATCCACAGTCTCGGCTTCGGCGTCAACCGCCGGTCGATCAACAATCGCCCGCAGGCGGTGCGCATCAACCAGTGGGGGGTCGACAACTCCTTCGCGACCGACCACCCGAAGAATGAGCTGCGCTTCGGCAAGGGCGGCGTCGACGACGCCGAGGACGCCGAGGTGATCCTGCACGAGTACGGGCACGCAATTCACTTCTCGCAGAACTTCAGCTTCGCCTCCGAGGAGGCCGGCGCGATCAGCGAGGGTTTCGGCGACTACTGGGCCGTCACGGTGTCGGACGTCGTCGACCGCTCGCTGCACGTCGACCAGCTCGAGCCGCTTCCCTGCGTCGCCGACTGGGACTCGACCTCTTACACGAGCTCGGTGCCGCATTGCCTGAGGCGCGTCGACTCGAACCTGACGTATCCCGGCGGCCTCAACGGCGAGGTGCACCACGACGGCCAGATCTGGTCACGCGCGCTGTGGGACATCCGGGGCGCTCTCGGCAACGAGCAGGCGGACACGATCATCCTGCAGGGCTCGTTCGACTTCCCCGGGACGTCGATGCCGGACCTCGCGAACCGCACGGTTGCGGCGGCCGACGGGCTCTACCACAACGCAGCCGTAACGGCCGCCGTCCGCCTGGCGTTCGTGAACCGCGGCATCCTGCACTAGCGGCGGATCAGTCGAGCGTGAAGTAGTCCGGGCTCTGGTAGCGCCCGGTCTTCTCCTTGCGGAGCTGCATCAGGATGTCGTTCAGGAGCGACGAGGCGCCGAAGCGGTAGAGGTCGGGCGTGAGCCAGTCGACGCCGACCGTCTCGTGCACGAGCACGAGGTGCTGGACGGCCTGCTTCGCGTTGCGGATCCCGCCGGCCGGCTTGAAGCCGACGCGGCGGCCGGTCTCCTCGTAGACGTCGCGGATCGCCTCGAGCATCACGAGGGCGACGGGCAGTGTCGCAGCCGAGGAGAGCTTGCCGGTCGAGGTCTTGATGAAGTCGGCGCCGGCAGCGATCGCCAGCAGCGACGCGCGGCGCACGTTGTCGTAGGTGCCGAGCTCGCCGGTCTCGAGGATCACCTTCAGGTGGGCCTCCCCGCTCGCCTCCTTCACGCGGACGATCTCGTCGTAGACCTTGGCGTAACGGCCGGCGAGGAACGAGCCGCGGTCGATCACCATGTCGACCTCGTCGGCGCCGTGCTCGACGACCCAGCGCACCTCTTCGAGCTTCGTCTCGAGCGGTGACTGCCCTGACGGGAAGGCGGTCGCGACCGAGGCGACCTTGACGCCGCTGTCGCGGAGCCGCTCGACGGCGACGGGCACGAGGTTCGGGTAGACGCAGAGCGCGGCAACCGAGGGCACGCTCGCGTCGGAGGGGTCCGGGCGCAGCGCCTTCGACGCCAGTGCGGCGACCTTGCCGGGCGTGTCCGAGCCCTCGAGCGTGGTCAGGTCGGTCATCCGCACCGCCAGGTCGAGGGCGAAGACCTTGGCCTCCCGCTTGATCGAGCGCTTTGCCAGCGTCGCCGCGCGCTCCTCCAGCGCGACCTGGTCGATCGAGCCGATTCGGGGCAGACGCGGCTCGAGCGGAAGCTCGAAGCCGGTCGGCAGCGCGGGGGCCTGCGCCATGAGCGAAGTGTAGCCCGGCGCCTGGGCTACCCGGCCCAGGCCAGGAGCTGCGCGGCGACCTGAGCGAGGTCGTAGCACGCGGCATCCGCGCCGAGGTGCGCGTCCGGGTGCTTGGGCGAGCGGAGCACGATCGAGCGGATGCCCCTCTCGTGCGCGCTCTCGACGTCGCGCCTGGTGTCGCCGATCGCGACCGTCTCGCCGGTGGCTGCGCCCGAGCGCGCGCGTGCGGCGTCGATCAGCTCGGCGCGGGTCTCGGCGTCGCAGCCGAAAGCGCCGCGGCCGGGCGGGAAGAAGCCCGCAAGACCGAGCCGCTCCATCCGCGCCCGCGCCATTCGCCCGGGGTTCCCGGTCAGGAGCCCGAGCTCGATGCCGGCCCCGGCGAGCTCGGCGAGCGCGTCGCCTGCGCCGGGCGGAGCCTCCCAGGCGCTCGTGTCGGCGTCCTCGAGCAGCTCGACATAGCGCTGACCGAACGCGGCGCACCAGCTTTCGAGGCTGCGGTCGATCTCGTCGTCCTCGACGCCCGCGTCGTGGAGCACGAGCCGGGCGATCCGCCGGCACGACTGGCCGGCGTGGTCGACTCGCCGCACGGGGTTCTCCGGCAGCTCCACAGCGAAGCGCTCCTCGAGCGTCTCGCTGAGAGCGCGGCCCGCGAGCGGGTCGCTAGTCAGGAGCAGCGTCCCGTCGACGTCGAACAGCGCGAGCAGCGGGGTCAGATCCCGAGACGCTCGAGCATGGCCTCGTCGCGGCGCCATTTCGGCCGCGTCTTGACGTTCAGCTCGAGGAACACCTGGTGGCCGAGCAGGTGCTCGATCTCGGGCCGCGCGCGCGTGCCGATCTTCTTCACTACCGAGCCGCCCTTGCCGATCACGATCTGCTTCTGCGAGTCGGTCTCGACGAAGATCGTCGCGCTGACGAGCTTGTCGGTGAGCTCGTCCACCTCGACCGAGATCGCGTGCGGCACCTCCTCGCGCGTCAGGTGCAACGCCTTCTCGCGGACGAGCTCGGCGACCTGCATGCGGGGCTCGAGGTCGCTGCGTTGCTCGGCCGGGTAGTAAGCAGGCCCCTCCGGGAGGAGCTCGACGAGGTCGCTGCGGAGCTCGCCCACGCCGTCGCCCGTCAGCGCGCTGACCGGGTGGAGTGAGTGGAACTCGCCAAGGCGCGCCGCGTTCTGCATCTGCTCGGCGATGTGGCCGGGCTTGAGGCGGTCGACCTTGTTGAGCACGATCACGACCGGGACGCCGAGCGAGAAGACGCGCTCGGCGATGTAGCGGTCGCCGGCGCCGATCCGCTCGCGGGCGGAGAGGACGAGCAGGATCGCCTCGACGTCCTCGAGCGACGTGTCGACCGTGCGCTGCATGCGCTCGGTGAGTGCGTCGCGCGGGCGCTGGAAGCCCGGCAAGTCGGCGAGCACAAGTTGGTAGTCCTCGCCGTTGGCGATGCCCATCACGCGCCGTCGCGTGGTCTGTGGCTTGTCCGAGACGATCGCCACCTTGCCACCCGCGAGCGCGTTCACGAGCGTCGACTTCCCCACGTTCGGCCGCCCCGCGACGGCGACGAAACCGCTCTTCAAAGCCGGTAACCCCCACCCAGGGTGGGGAAGAATGCCCGCCGCCCTCGGGGGTGACGATACCCGCCTCTGGCGCACGCGTCTGTGACCGGTTCGTGACGATTCTGGAGCTTCCGCGGCTCGGCCACGAGTCAGTCGAGCTCCCACGTGTCGGGCAGCAGCTCGGCCGGCGAGTAGCTCACGAGCTGGCCCTCGCGGTTCCGGAAGGTGACCCGGTCGAGCCGGAACTCGTACAGCCACTGACGACAGCCGCCGCAGGGCGACGCGGTGATCCCGATCGCCTCCAGGTCGCCCGGCAGGCAGCCCGCGACCACCGCGCACGAGATCGCCACCTTCTCCGCGCAGACCCCGAGCGGGTACGCCGCGTTCTCCACGTTCACGCCTTCGAACACGCGCCCGTCGCGAGCGCGCACCGCCGCCCCGACCAGGTAGTTCGAGTACGGCGCGTAGGCCCGCCCGGCCGCCGCGACCGCGCGCTCGTACAGCTCGTCGCTCATAGCGCATCCTCTCGATCCGCAACGTGTCGACCGGTCGCTGCAGACGGCCGCTCGGGCAAAGGCCGGACGGCCTGGAAACGCCGTCGCAAGCGCCGGCTCACGCCAGCACCTGAAAGACGACGAGCGTGATCAGCGCGCCGAGGATGCCGCCGTACGCGACCTCGGCCGCGGAATGTACGCCGGATTCGACCCGCGTCTGCGCCACCAGCAAGGCCATGATGAAGGTCAGCGACGAGATCAGGAAGCGGTGCGAGTCGCTGATGATGTACGTCGCCGCCATCCAGCCGGCGAAGGCGACCGCCGCGTGGCCGGAGGGCAGCCCTCCGCGCAGCGGAGTCCCGCGGCCGGTGTAGGCCTTCGTCCCGATTACGACGATGATCGTCAGGACGAGCGCGATCAGCGTCACCTGCGCGGGCGCGTCCCGAATGCGGTCGAGCAGCCGCGAGCTGCGATCCGCGACCTGACCGGAGAAGACGAGGTAGCCGACGGCGACGGCATTCACGGTCGCGATCAGCACCGCTCCGGCCGCGATGTCCTTCGCGAGCTTCGCCAGCGGGTCGAACGAGGTCGTCGCCACGTCGATCGCCTGCTCGATCGCCGAGTTGATCATCTCGGTGATGAAGACGAACGCGATCGCGAGCAGCAGCGCGATCAGCTCGAGCTTCGAGACGCCGATCGCGACCGCGGTGACGAGCACGATCACCGCAGCGAGGAAGTGGATCCGCATGTTCCGCTGCGTCCGGAGCACGTGGATGATTCCTTCGAAGGCGAAGTTGAAGCTGTCGAGGAGGTTCTGGGCGCGGCGCCTGGTCATCCGCTCCACCGCGCCTCCCTCGCCTCCATCTCCGGCCCGTGCTCGTGCCCGAGCAGGTGCAGGAGCCCGTGTACGAGGGGCGGCCGCCACGCCGCGCCGACCACCTGCGGGCACAGGAAGGCGTCGCCCAGCTGGCGCGGCACCCCCTCCGTGAGCTCGTCGCTGCCGTCGATCGGGAACGAGAGCACGTCCGTCACCTCGTCCACGCCGAGGTGGTCACGCTTCAGCGCCCTGATCTCGTCCGGCCCGACGAAGTGCAGCCCGAGCTCGCCGTCCTCGATGCCCTCCCCGGCCAGCACGCTCTGGGCCAGCTCGGCCGCCGCCGCCTCCTCGACCTCCACCCCGCTTCGGTTCGACACTTCCACCGAGATCATCGCGCTGCTACCGGCTGCGCTGCGTGCCCGTCTCCTCCGCGTGGAGCTTGTAGGCCTCGACGATGCGCTGGACGAGCTTGTGGCGCACCACGTCCTCGTGGCCGAAGCGGATGAAGGCGATGCCCTCGATCGCGCCCAGGATGTCCTGCACCTGGATCAGGCCGGACGCCTGCTCGCGCGGAAGGTCGATCTGGGTGATGTCGCCGGTGACGACGACCTTCGAGCCGAAGCCGAGCCGGGTCAGGAACATCTGCATCTGCTCCGGGCTCGTGTTCTGGGCCTCGTCGAGGATGATGAACGAGTCGTTCAGCGTGCGGCCGCGCATGAATGCGAGCGGCGCGACCTCGATCGTGCCCTTCTCCATGTAGGCGGCGAGGCGGTCGGGGTCGAGCATGTCGTAGAGCGCGTCGTAGAGCGGGCGCAGGTACGGGTCGACCTTGGCGAGCATGTCGCCGGGGAGGAAGCCCAGGCGCTCGCCGGCCTCGACCGCGGGGCGCGTGAGAATGATCCGGCCCACCTCGCGGTCGGAGAGCGACGCGACGGCGAGTGCCATCGCGAGGTAGGTCTTGCCCGTGCCGGCGGGCCCGATCGCGAACGTGACGGTGTGGCGCCGGATCGCGTCGACGTAGCGCTTCTGGTTGACCGTCTTCGGCGAGATCTTCTTGCCGCGATGCCGCCAGACGACGTCCTCGAAGACGTCGCGGAGATCCTCGGCCTGGTCGAGCGCGGAAAGGACCGCATCGACCGTGCTCGGGCCGATCTCGTGACCGCCCTCGACGAGCTCGGCGAGCTCGTCGACGACCGCGCGCGCCTGTGCCACGTTCGGGTCGTCGCCCTCGATCGTCAGGCGGTTGCCGCGCAGCAGCAGGGTGATCCGGAGCCGCTCGCGCAGCGCGTCGAGCACGCCGTCGCCGACCGTTGCGAGCTCGGCGGCGACATCGTTGGAAACTGAGAGAACTTCCTGCACCCAGCCCAGTGTAGGGGCCGGGCTCCTCCTTCAGGCCAGCTTCTCGCGGACGAGCTGACTGACCGTGGAGCCGTCCGCGCGGCCGGCGATCTGCGGCATCACGTCGGCCATCACCCGGCCGATGTCGCGCATGCTCGTCGCGCCGACCTCGGCGATCGCGTCGTCGACGATCTCCTCGAGCTCGTCCTCGGAGAGCGGCTCCGGCATGAACTCCTCGAGCACGGCCAGCTCGCGCTCCTCCCCCTGGGCCTGCTCCTCGCGGCCGGCCTCTCGGAACGCCTCGGCCGCCTCGGTGCGCTTCTTGCGCTCGCGCTGAAGCACCTGCAACTCCTCGTCGTCGTGCAGCGGCCGCTGTAGCTCCTTCTCGGCCGAGCGGAGGCTCGACAGGATCAGGCGCAGCGTGTCGCGCCGTTCCGCTTCGCGGTCGGCCATCGCCTGTTTCAGCTCTGCCTCGAGACGGACGATCAGGCTCATCCGACCGCTCCCCGGACCTGCCCGCCGAGCACATGCCAGTGCAGATGGAAGACCGTCTGGCCGGCGCCCTCGCCCACGTTCACGACCACCTGGTAGTCGTCGAGCCCGACCTTGCGAGCCGTCTCGGCGACGAACTCGAGCATTCGCTTCGCCTCCTCCGGAGGGAACTCCGAGATCTCACGAAAGCTCGACACGTGGCGCTCGGGCAGCACGAGCAAATGCGTGTCCGCCTTGGGAGCGATGTCGCGGATGGCGACGAAGCCGTCGGCGGCGTGCACGTGGTCTCCTTCCCGGACGAGCTGGCAGAAGAGGCAGTCGTCAGGCAGCGAGGATCCCCTCCTCCGTCACCGCGGCGGCGCGCACCGTGACGAGCTCGCCGAGCGGCCCGTCCACGAGCCAGGGCGAGTAGTCGTCGCCATACCCGCGACCCGGGCGGTCGACGAGCACCGTGTCGGCGCGACCGAGCTTCTCGCGCCAGCGCGCGAGGCTGGCGGCTCGGGACGCCTCGCGGAGACGTCGGCTGCGCTCCCGCTTGACGGCCGCGTGAACCGTGTCGGCGGCAGCAGTCGCCGTGCCGGGCCGTGGCGAGTACGGAAACACGTGCACCTTGGTCACGCCGGCGCGCTCGACCACCTCGAGGGTGCGCCGGAAGGCGCGTTCGTCCTCGCCGGGAAAGCCGACGATCACGTCAGTGGTCAGATTGAGGTCACCGAGCGGCTCGAGGCGGCGCAGGAACGTCGCCGCCGAGTAGCGCCGCCCCATCGCGCGCAGCACGCCGTCGTCGCCCGACTGCAGCGGAACGTGAAGATGGTGCGCGACGGTCGGGGTCTCGCGCAGCGTCTCGACGAGCTCGTCGTCGACGTGGTTGATCTCGATCGACGAGAGCCGCAGCCGAGCCAGCCCCGGAGTGGCCGCCGCCTCGCGCACCAGCCGTGGCAGCCGGAAGCCGGCCTCGCGGTCGCGGTAGCAGCCGAGGTTGATCCCGGTCAGGACGACTTCGCGGTGGCCCTGGCCGACGCGGCGCCTCACCTCCCGCAGCACCGCCTCGGCGGGCCGGCTGCGGGATGAGCCGCGCACGAGCGGGATGACGCAGAAGGCGCACGAGAAGCTGCAGCCGTCCTGCACCTTCACGAAGGCGCGGACGCGGTCGAGGCGCGCGTCGGCGCGGACACAGCCGATCGCACCGACGTCGCCCGCCACGAACGACGGCGTCTCCTCGCTGCACCGCGAGACGACGACGACGTTCTCGGGCAGGCCGGCGAAGCCGTCGGCGTCGAGGCTCGCGCCGCAGCCGGTCACGTAGACACGGCGGTGCGTGCGGGCTGCGCGCGAGGCGGCGTGCCGCGACTTGCGCACCGCCTCGTGGGTGACGCAGCAGGTGTTGACCACGGCGACGTCGGCGCCGCCTTCGAGCTCGGTGTGACCCTCGGCGAGCAGGCGTTCGCGGATCTCCTGCGCGTCCACGTGCGAGACCTTGCACCCGAGGAACCGGACCGAGAAGGTCGCCACGGCGCCGGACTCTACTCCTCGCGCCGATAGAGATCGGCCGCCCAGCCTCCTTCCGTGGCCCGCGCCTCGTGGCGAAAGCCGGGCGCCGAGGGCTGTTCCTGCTCCAGGTAGCCCGAGGTGACGACGGCTGTTGCGTCCAGGAGCGGCACGACCCGCTCGACCGTCTCCAGCGAGATGTTCGCGACGGCGACGTCCGCCTGCGGGGGCTGGTCGGCACGAGCGTCGGTGAGCCGCAGGTCGAGCTCGACCCCGTTGGCCTCGGCGTTCCGCCGGGCGGCGTCAATCGCCGCGGCGTCGTGGTCGAGGGCCACGACGGGGGCAAAGCCGAGCCGCGCCGCGGCGATCGCGAGCACGCCGGAGCCGCAGCCCACATCGAGCAGGCTCCCGCGCTCGAGGTTCGCGAGGAGCTGTAGACAGAGCCGCGTGGTCGCGTGCCCGCCGGTGCCGAAGGCGCGGCCGGGGTCGACGACGATCGCCTCGACACCCGCCGGCGGCGTCTCCCAGGGCGGCCCGATCCAGAGCTTCCCGACGGTCACCGGCCGGTGAAACTCGCGCCAGCGCTCCTCCCAGTCCGCGGGCACGTCGTCCGCCCGGACCTCGCCAAACGCGGCCCAGAGCCGCTCCTCGCCGGCGTCGTCGGTGTACGCGACCAACTCGACGGCGTCCGCATGCTCGAGCTCCTCGAACCCCTCCGGGAAGAGCTCGAGCATCAGCGCGCGCGCGGCCTCGGCACGCTCGGCGGGAACGGACGCGGAGACGCGGCGCAGAGGGCTCAGCGGAAGGCGCTCTTGAGCTTCTGGAAGAACCCCTCGTCGGCCTCGTACGTCTCCTCGCTCGCGCTCTGGCCGAACTCCTCGAGCAGGCGGCGCTGATCGTCGGTCAGCCGCCGCGGCACCTGCACGTTGACGAGCACCCGCTGGTCGCCGCGGCCGAATCCCTGGAGCACGGGCATTCCCTTGCCGCGCAGGACGTGAAGCTTTCCGGGCTGCGTGCCCGGCTCGAGCTCGAGGTCGATCTCGCCCTCGAGCGTCGGCACCTTGACGGTCGTCCCGAGCGCGGCGTCGGTCATCGTCAGGTCGACCGAGCAGAAGATGTCGTTGCCCTCGCGCACGAAGCGCGGGTCCGGCGTCACGCGAACCTGGACGTAGACGTCGCCCGCCCGGCCGCCGAGCGAGCCCGCGTGCCCTTCGCCGGACATGCGGATCTGCTGGCCGTCGTGGATCCCGGGCGGGACCTCGACCTCGAGCGTCCGATCCTCGACCGTGCGCCCCGAGCCCTCGCAGTCGAGGCACGGATCCTGGACAACCGTGCCCTGGCCCGCGCAGGCGGGGCACGTCTGGGAGCGGACGAACTCGCCGAAGGCCGTGCGCGTCACCTGCTGCAGGCGGCCGCGGCCGCTGCAGGTGGCGCACGTCACCGGCTCGGTGCCCGACTTCGCGCCGCTGCCACCGCAGGTCGCGCACGTGATGGTGACCGGGAAAGGCAGGTTGCGCGTCGTGCCGCTCGCCGCCTCGGCCAGCTCGATCTCGATCTGGGCGACGACGTCGGACCCTCGCTCGCGCCGGACGCGCCCGCCGCCGCCGAAGATGTCGTCGCCGAAGAACGCGGAGAAGAGGTCGGAGAGGCTGCCGACGTCGAACGTGGTCGGCGCGAAGCCGCCGCCCTGCAGGCCGGCGTGGCCGTAGCGGTCGTAGAGCTGCCTCGTCTCGGGCTTCGAGAGCACCTCGTAGGCCTCGACCACCTCGCGGAAGCGCTCCTCCGCGTCCGGTGCCTGCGACACGTCGGGATGCAGCGTCCGGGCGAGACCCCGGAACGCCTTCTTGATCTCGGCGTCGTCGGCCGAGCGCGAGACGCCGAGAAGCTCGTAGTAGTCGCGCTGGCTCGTCGCCATCGTCTGAGCGTACCGCCCGCGTTAGTTGTCGTCGTAGAGCTCTTCGACGAAGCGCGAGAGCTCGTGCGCGGCTGCGCGGACGGAGCGCAGCGCCTTGTCGTAGTCCATTCGCACCGGCCCGAGCAGGGTGACCGCGCCGAGCGTGCGGGTGGTCAGCCCGTAGGAGGCGCCGACGAGAGAGAGGTCACGCAGTCCCGGATGCTCGAGCTCCGGGCCGACGCGCACGAACGGGCGCCGCGAGTCGAGCGCCTGGCTCAGGACCTCGAGCAGAGCCGCACGCTTCTCGAGCACCTCGAGCAGCCGCTGGTAGCTCTCGAGCTCGTGGCCGCGGAGATCCTCGAGCAGGCCGGCCGTGCCGCCCACGTAGAGGCTCTGCTCCTCCGCGGCGAGCGCCTCGTCGAAGAGCGGCCGCAGCGTTGCGAGGAACGTCGTCTCGCGGGCGCCGAGGCCCGGCTCGTCGACCCTCCGGCGCAGGGCGTTGCTGCCGAGCTCGAGGCCGGCGACGCGGTCGTTCAGGTACTGGGTCGCCCAATTGACGAGGCCCGGGTCGACAGGGTCGGCGAAGCGGTAGACGCGCTTCGTCACGCTTCCGGTCGAGGTGATCACGACGACCATCGCGACCTGTGGCTGGAGCAGGATCACCTCGACGTGCCGGACGGTTGCCGTCCCGAGCGGCGGCGCCGAGACCAGTGCCAGGAGCCGCGTCAGCTCCGAAAGCATCTCCGTGGTCGCCTGAAGCGCGGAGTCGACCTCGTTCCGCGCCGTCGTCAGGTCCAGGGGGAACCCTCCCGGCTGCGGGTCCATTCGCTCGAGCAGGCGGTCGGCGTAGTAGCGGTAGCCCTGCTCGGTCGGCACGCGGCCGGCCGACGTGTGCGGGTGCGTGAGCAGCCCCTGACGCTCGAGCTCAGCGAGCTCGCCGCGCTCGGTCGTGGGCGAGACGTCGAGCCCGATCCGCTCGACCAGCGTCCGCGACCCGACCGGCTCGCGGTTCGCGACATATTCCTCGACGACGCCGCGCAGGATCGCCCGCTGGCGGTACGACAGCTCCATCTCGGCGATGTTCCTCATCCTTTGCAGGGATTTTAGGCGAGGAGCTCCGCCGTGACGCCGCCGCCGAGGAAGCGCCCGCGCTCCGTCAGGGCCAGCGTGCCGCCGGCCGCGCGCTCGACGAGGCCGAGCCGCTCGAGCCGCTCGAGGGCCTCTGCGTCGACGGCGTCGTCGAGCCCGTCCAGCAAAAGGGGCTCGTCGAGGCGCAGGCCGAGGAGCACACGCTCGGACTGCTGCACCGGCGCCGGCAGCGCTTCGAGCTCGCGCTCGGGCTGCTCCCCTGCGGCGAGTGCCGCGAGGTAGCGCGCGAGCCGCGGGGTCGTCCGCCACCGTTGCCCTTCGATTGTCGAGACAGCGCCGATCCCGAGCCCGAGGTAGTCCCGGCCGCGCCAGTAGGCGAGGTTGTGCCGCGAGCGCAGGTCGCGCCGGTCCGCGAGGCTCGGCGACCGGCAGAAGTTCGCCGTTTCGTACCAGCGATAGCCGGACTCCGTCAGCCGCGCGACGACGCGCTCGAAGTACGACTCCATCGCCTCGGCCTGGCGAGCGAGCTCGGCGCCGTGCGCGTGGGTGAAGCGCGTCCCCGGCTTCGCCTCCAGCTCGTAGCAGGAGAGGTGCTCCGGCTTCAGCGCGATAGCCTCGTCCAGGTCGGCGTCGAGATCGCACGGGCTCTGCTCTGGAATGCCGTAGATCAGGTCGAGCGAGAGGTTGTCGAGCCCGGCCCCTCGGAGCGTCCAGAACGCGCGGCGCACGTCGTCGGGGCGCGCGCGACGCTCGAGCACCTCGAGCAAGCGCGGCTGGAAGCTCTGCGCGCCGAGCGACACACGGGTCACGCCGCACTCGCGCAGGAGAGCGGCGAGCTCCGGCGTGACCGTCTCCGGGTTCGCCTCGACGGTGATCTCTTCCGCCGGCGGCAGCGCGTGCAGGAGCCGCTCGAGCTCGCCCGGCGCGGTCAACGTCGGCGTGCCGCCGCCGAGGAAGACGCTCTCGAGCGGCGCGGCGAGCACGCCGCCCTCCAGCTCGAGCTCCGCGAGCAGCGCGGTCACGTAGGCGCCGTGCTGTCCCTGCAGCCCGACCACCGTGACGAAATCGCAGTACCCGCAGCGCGAGGCGCAGAACGGCAGGTGCACGTACAGATGCCTGACGCCGCCGCTCACTTCTTGTTCCCGTCGAGGTTGAGGACGGCGAGGAAGGCTTCCTGCGGCACCTCGACCGCGCCGACCTGCTTCATCCGCTTCTTGCCCGCCTTCTGGCGCTCGAGCAGCTTCCGCTTGCGCGAGATGTCGCCGCCGTAGCACTTAGCGAGCACGTCCTTGCGCTTGGCCTTGATCGTCTCACGCGCGATCACGCGCGAGCCGATGGCCGCCTGGACGGCGACGTCGAAGAACTGGCGCGGGATCTCCTCGCGCAGCCGGTCGACGAGCATCCGCCCGCGCGCGTAGGCCCCGTCGCGGTGAACGATCAGCGAGAGCGCGTCGACCGGCTCTCCGGCGATCAGGACGTCGACGCGCTCGAGGTTGCCCTCGCGGAAGCCGACCACGTCGTAGTCGAAGCTCGCGTACCCGCGGGTGCGCGACTTGAGCTGGTCGTAGTAGTCGAGCACGATCTCCGCCAGCGGCAGCTCGTAGACCAGCAGCACGCGCTCCTCGGAGAGGTACTCCATGTGGTCGAACCGGCCTCGCCGCTCGGTGTTCAGCTCCATCACGGGCCCGACGTGGTCCTTCGGGACGATGATCGACGCCTTGATGTAGGGCTCCTCGACGCGCTCGACCTCGCGAGGCATCTCCGACGGGTTGTGCACCTCGAGCTCCTCCCCCGCCTTCGTCAGCACGCGGTAGGCGACGTTCGGCGCGGTCACGATCAGGTCGAGGTCGAACTCCCGCTCGAGCCGCTCGCGCACGATCTCCATGTGCAGCAGGCCGAGGAAGCCGCAGCGGAAGCCGAAGCCGAGCGCCTGCGAGGTCTCGGGCTCGTAGAAGAGGGAGCCGTCGTTCAGCTTCAGCCGCTCCAGCGCGTCACGCAGCGCCGGGTATTCGTCCGAATCGGTCGGGAAGAGCCCGGCGAAGACCATCGGCTTGACGTCCTTGTAGCCTGGCAGCGGCTCCGAGGCAGGGTTGCGCTCCGAGGTCAGCGTGTCGCCGACGCGCAGGCGGCTGACGTCCTTCAGCCCGGTGATCACGTAGCCGACCTCGCCCGCTCCGAGAGCTTCGGCCGCCTGCATCGTCGGCGAGAGGAAGCCCACCTCCTCGGACTCGAAGCGCGTTCCCTGCGCCATCGCCCGCAGCGGCTTTCGCGCGCTGAACGAGCCGTCGACGACGCGGACGAACGCGACGACGCCGCGGTACTGGTCATAGGAGGAGTCGAAGATCAACGCGCGGGCGGGCGCGGCCGGATCGCCTGCGGGAGGCGAGATCCGCTCGACGATCGCGTCGAGCACGTCCTCGATCCCCTCGCCGGTCTTCGCCGAGATCCGCAGCACGTGCTCGGGGGTGTCGCCGATGAGCTCGGCGATCTCCGCGGCGGCGCCGTCCGCATCCGCCGACGGCAGGTCGATCTTGTTCACGACCGGGACGATCTCAAGGTCGTTCTCGATCGCAAGGTAGGCGTTGGCGACCGTCTGGGCTTCGATCCCCTGCGCCGCGTCCACGACGAGCAGCGCGCCCTCGCACGCCTGCAGCGAGCGGGAGACCTCGTACGTGAAGTCGACGTGGCCGGGAGTGTCGATCAGGTTCAGCTCGTGGCCCTTCCAGGTCACGCGCACGGCCTGCGCCTTGATCGTGATCCCGCGCTCGCGCTCGAGCTCCATCGTGTCGAGCACCTGCGCCCGCATCTCCCGGCCGGTGACGGTGTCGGTGACCTCGAGGATGCGGTCGGCGAGCGTCGACTTGCCGTGGTCGATGTGCGCGATGATCGAGAAGTTGCGGATTCTGTTCTGGTCCATTCGAGCTCAGCCCGCGCGGGGCCGAGAGCGCAACGATAGCAACGCCCTGAACTCGTGAACTCGCAGCAAATGGCAGGAAATTCCGTACGCGGCGACGCCGGCCGCGAGGGCCCCGCCGAGCGAGGCGCACTGGGCCCAGAGCGCGTGGCCGAGCGCGTCGTCGAGCACGCGCCAGACCCCGTACGAGACGCCGGCCAGGACGGCGGAGGCGAGCACGATCTTGAGGAACGCCGCCGCCGTCTCGCCGAACTCGATCCGCTCGATGCGCCGGCGCAACAGGTAGAGGAGCGCCGCCGTCCCGGCGATGTTCACCATGGTGGTGGATAGCGCGATCCCCCAGGTCCCCAGGTGGTAGAGGGCCGCGTCGAGGACGGCGTTGAGCGTGAGGTTGCCAAGGGCGACCGCGGTCGGGATCCACGGGTCCTGCAGACTGAAGAAGGCGCGGTTCAGCATCAGCATCGCGCCGTTGAAGGTGAGGCCGGCCGCGAACGCGGCCAGCGTTGCGGCGACGACGGGGGTCTGCCCCGCGGTGAACTCGCCTCGCTGGTAGATCAGCCGTACGATCGGCTCGGCCAGCACGGCTGAGGTGGCGCTTGCGGGAACGAGCAGGAAGGCGATCTGCCGGAGGCCAAGGCCGACCATGTGGCGGAACCCGTCGAGGTCGCCGCGGGCGGCGAGGCGCGCGAGCGACGGGAAGAGCACCGTCGCCACGGCGACCGAAAACATTCCCTGCGGGAGCATGTAGATACGGAAGGCCTTGTCGAGCGCGCTCGGTGCGAGGTCCGGGTTGATCAGCCGCGACGCGAAGAGCGTGTCGACGACGAGGTTGAAGTTGATCAGCCCGAGGCCGATCGTGACCGGGATCATCAGCGTGAAGACCTGGCGCACAGCAGGGTCGCGCCAGTCGAGAACCATCTGCAGGCTTCCATCGAGCCCGCGCAGCCAGGGCAACGGCAGCAGCACTTGGATCACGGTCGCGATCACGATCGAGATCGCGTAGACGTAGAGCTTGGCGTCGATCGAGTCCGCCCGCGGGACCCCGATCACCAGGCCGACGATGATCGCGATGTTCCAGAAGACCGGCGTCAGTGCCGGCACCGTGAACTGCTCGTAGCTGTTCAGGATCCCGACGATCACCCCGGAGACGCCGAGCAGGACGACGATCGGGAAGAGGACGCGCGAGAGGCCGACAGCAAGCGCCTCGTCGCCGCCGGGGTTGCCGAAGGGGGCGATGATGAGCGGCGCGATCACGATGAAGAGCGCCGTCAGCGCGCCGAGGCCGAGCAGCATCAGCCAGAAGAAAGTCGAGGCCACGCGCCATGCGCGCTTGCGCTCGTTCTTCTCCAGTAGCTCGCTGAAGACCGGGACGAAGGCCGAGGAGAGGGCGGCGTCCGCGACCAGCGAGCGAAGGAGGTTCGGCACCTGGAAGGCGACGGTGAACGCGTTGACCCGGCCGGCGGCGCCGAAGTAATACGCCGCGACGATCTCGCGGACGAGGCCGAGAATGCGAGAGAGGCCGGTGGCGAGCGCGAAGATCGCCGTCGACCACGCCAGCCGCCGGCCGCGGGCCGCGCGTTGCTCGTCCACGGGGCGAGTATAGGAACGGCCTCCGCCGTCGCCCGCGTCCGGCCTGTCGCTTACGGCCCTGTCCCTCTTGGCCGTGTCCCGGGCCCGGTATCCCTGGCCTCCTCCCCGCTGCGAGCGTAGTCGGGGCCTGCGCGCACGTGTGTGACGGGATTGCGACGAAAGCGTGTCCTGGAGGCGGCTGCTACCATCGCCAGGCCCGCGTTGCGGGCTTTTTCACGCCAATGCCGAACATCAAGCAACAGAAGAAGCGGGTCCGGATCGCCTCCGAGGAGCGCGTCGAGAACCTCCGCTATGCCTCGACGGTGAAGACCCTCACCCGGCGGTTGCGCGCGGCCGTCGAGGAGGGCGACCAGGGTCGCATCGCCGAGGAGCACCGCAGCCTCGTGCGCTGGATCGACAAGGCCGCCTCCCGCGGTGCGCTGCACCGGAACGCCGCCGCCCGCAAGAAGTCGCAGGCGGCGAAGCTCGTCTCCGGCGGCCCGGCCTAGCTCGCCAGCGTCTTCGCGGGCTCCGCGGGGCGCGTGATGTCGATCAGCGCGCGCGAGAACTCGAGCTCGCCCGGGAGCTTGCTGCCGCCCTTGAGCGCGTGGTCGAGCTCCGCCAGGCGGACGATCGCGTCGCCGAGCTCCTCGGGGCTGAAGTTGCGCGCCTGCTCGTAGAGCTTCTGAACGTAGAAGCGGTTCCTCTTCAGCCGCTCGGCTGCAGCGCCGGGCGGGACTCCTTCGGCGTCGAGAGCCTGGCACTCGCGCACGCGGCCGACGTGGTTCACGAGGAGACCAGCGGTGCGCAGCAGCACGTCTCGCGGCGCGTCGCCGGAGCGCTCAACGATCCGTTCGCCGGCTGCGAGCGCGCCGGCGACATCCTTGTGCCCCCACGAGTCGGTGAGGTCGAAGGGTGGCGCCTCGGCCCGGGCCGGCACGAGCTCGGCGACCTCTCGTTCGCCGATGCGCTCGCCCGCAGCCCAGGTCGTCAGCTTGTCGACCTCGGTGGCGAGCTCGTCGGCGTTGTCGCCCACAAGCTCGACGAGCGCGCGAGCCGCATCGTGGTCGATCTGGATCCCACGCTCCTTGAACTGGAGCTCGACCCACTTGGGCAGGTCTGCCTTGCTCCCTCGGCCTTTGGTGGGGACGTCGTAGGCAAGAACCTCGCCCGCCTTCACCACAGCCTTCGCGAGCGGCGAGTCGCGCTTGACTTCGTGGCCGAGCAGGGCCAGTACGGTGGTGGGCGCCGGCCGCTTCAGGTACTCGACGACCGCCTTCACGTCGGCGGCCTTCCAGCGTTCGACCTGCTCGACGACGACGAGGCGGCTCTCGACCGTGAAGAGCCCGAGGGCGTTGCACGCCGCGGCGACGTCCTCCCCACTCGCTTCCTGCGCGCTCATGTGCTCGGTCGCATCCTCGCCGACCCGGTCCCGCAAGCGCCGCAGCGCGCGAGTCACCTTGGGGCGGTCGGTGCCGATGATCAGGTACGCGGAGAGGAGGTCAGCCACCGGCGCCAAGCATAGGCGCCGGCCACGGCCGCCACGAACAGGAGCTCGACAAGCGCGCGACCCGACCGGACCTGCGCACCCGGAAGGCCGCCGACGACCCGCGCGCAGGAGGCGAGGTACGCGGCGCACCACCCGTTGAGCCATGCGATCGCGGTCCCGGCCGGGGGAAAGACGAGGCCCGCTAGCGCTGCTGCGAACGCAAGTCCGAGCAACGGGGCCACCGCGGGCGCGGCGAGGAGGTTGGCCGGGACGCTCAGCAGCGGGACAGCATGGAACTGGAACCAGAGCACCGGTGCGGTCGCCAGGCCGCATGCAGTCGAGACCGCCAGCGCGGCGGCAAGCCTGACCGGAAGCGGATAGCCCTCGAGCATCCTCACCAGGCGGGGAACCAGCACGAAGATCGCCGCGACGGCCGCGAAGGAGAGCTGGAAGCCCGGGTCGAGCAGGGTGTACGGATTCCACGCGAGCAGCACGAGCGCGCCGAGCACGAAGAAGTACCAGCGGTCGACCGGCCGCGCCGCGAGCCAGGCGAGCGAGACGAGCGCGCCGGAGACTCCCGCGCGGATCACGGACGGCTGCGCCCCGACCGCGAGCACATAGCCGGCGATCGAGGCGAGCGCGCCCAGCTCGCCCAACCACCGCGGGATCCCGAGTAGCCAGGCGAAGGCGAGCGCACCTCCCGCGACGAGCACGACGTTCTGGCCCGAGACGGCGAGCAGGTGGTAGAGGCCGGATGCGCGGAAGCGCTGCCGCAGGTCTTCCGGGAGCGACTGCTCGTCACCGAGCACGACGCCTTCGACGATGCCGCGACGAACTCCGTGAAGTCCCGGGGCAATCGAGCCCGCCAGCGCATGCCGGACGCGATCGGCGACCCCTCCGAAACCGCCACGCTTGCCGATGGTCCGCCAGCGATCGGCGCGAAGCACGACATGGACGCCGTGTCGGCGAAGCCAGGTTGTCTCGTCGAAGCCGCCCTTGGCCGGGCGCGGGAGCCGCACGGTTGTGACGGCTTCGATCAGGGCGCCCTGCGGTGGCGAGCGCCCGACCGGGAGCTCCACCAGAACTGCTTCGCGGAAGCGCAGCCGGCCGAAGCGTCGCACCTGTGCCGGTACCCGGAGCTCGAAGCGAGAGCGTCGCGAGGGGCCTGTGACCGCTAGCAGCGAGCGCTCGGATGTGTCCACATGCGTGAGCAGCACGCTGCGGTCGAGCGCGTCGAGGCGGGCGCTTCCCCACCACCAGCCGGCGAGCGCAAGCACGAGACAAACGAACCATGGGCGCCGGTGTGCGCCTGCCGCGGCCGCGGGCCCGAGTGCGCCGGCCGCGAGCACCGCCGCCGCCAGGCTCGAGCCGCGGACGATGTTCGCCAGCGCAAGGCCGAGGCACACCGCTGCCGCGTATCGATGTGGAGAGCCGCGGCCGCCTGTCACGGCACGACCAGGTCGCGAAGCTGCTCCAGCCGTTTCGGCCCGATCCCGGGCACTGCGTCGAGCTCGTCCACGGACGAGAAGGCACCGTGCTTCGTTCGATAGTCGAGGATCTTCTGTGCGGTCGCCGGCCCGACTCCCGGTAGCGAGTCGAGTTGCTCGAGCGTGGCCATGCTCAGCTGGACGGGCGCTGCCGGAGCCCCCGGGGCTGCAGGCGCACCAGGAGCGCTCACTCCGGGCACACCGCGGCGCGGCACGACCACCTGCTCGCCGTCGGCGAGGGGCGCGGCCAGGTTCACGAGCGCGAGATCGGCCTTCCCGGTGGCCCCGCCCGCGCGGGCGAGAGCGTCCGCGATCCTGGATCCGTGCGCGAGCCGGTACAAGCCCGGCCGGCGCACGGCTCCGACCACGTCCACCACCACCCGCGAGGACGGCAGGCCGGTCACGCCCGCAGCGGCGGCCGACGGCGGGGGGAGCGGCGCCGCCGGCGTCGTCGTGCCCGCTCCCAGGACAAAGCGCCCCGCGAGCAGGATGAAGGCGAGCGAGCCCGCGACGGCCAGGAGCAGCCGTCGCTGCTGGAGGAGGAACTCCGGCATGCATCGAGGCTGCCCGAAAAATCGTCACGCGTGGGTGACGCCTTCGTGCCAAGAGAGCCACGAAATCGGCACACATTCGACACGGTCGGGTCACGCCTCCGCGCACCTGGCGCGGATACCGTCCCTATCCCCCACCCACCCAGGGGCGCGTACGCGCGGGCGCGCGTGAACTAGAAAGAAGGACAAACCCGGAGCGGAACGCGAAAACGGCGCTGGCCGCCGAACCGGGCCTAGACGACCAGGTTGACGAGCTTCCCCGGCACGACGATCGTCTGCCGGATCTCCTTCCCGTCGAGCTGAGCCTGCACGCGCTCGGACGCCTTCGCGCGCGCGACCAGGTCGTCCTCGGACTCGTCGACCGAAGCCTCGATGCGATCACGCACCCGTCCGTTGACCTGGATCACGAGCTCGAACGTCTCCCGGCGCAGCCTCGACTCGTCCGCAACCGGCCAGGGATGCTCCCACAACCGCTCGTGTCCGAGCGTCCCCCAGAGCTCCTCGGCCACGTGCGGGGCGTAGGGCTGGATCAGCGACACCGCCGTCTCCGCCGCGAACCGCGCGCCCGGCGCCGAGGGATCGCGACCGAGCTCGTTCACCAGCTCCATCACCGCGGCGATGGGCGTGTTGAAGACAAACCGGCGGCCGATGTCGTCGCTCGCCCTCGCAATCGTCTCGTGCGCCTTCCGCACGAGCGCCCCGTCCCCGCCGCCCGCAGACGCATCATCCGCGGCGGCGGCCTCGTGCACGATCCGCCAGAGGCGCCGCAGGAAGCGCGCGACCCCCTCGATCCCTTCCTCTGTCCAGTCCATCGCCTGGTCGGCCGGTCCGACGAAGAGGATGTATAGCCGCACCGCGTCGGCGCCGTACATCTCCGCCAGCTCGTCCGGCGCGGTCACGTTCCCGTGCGACTTGGACATCTTCGTCCCGCCCTGCCGCACCCAGCCCTGATGGAAGAGCCGCTGGAAGGGCTCGCGGAAGCCGACCATGTCCAGCTCGTTCAGCACCTTGACGAAGAAGCGCGAGTAGAGCAGGTGGCCGGTCGCGTGGTCGATCCCCCCGATGTACTGGTCGACCGGCGCCCAGAAGTCGGCCAGCCGGCGCGAGAACGGCTCCTGCTCGTTGTCCGGGTCGCAGTAGCGCAGGAAGTACCAGGCCGAGTCGACGAACGTGTCCATCGTGTCGGCCTCGCGAGTGCCCTCGCCGCCGCACGACGGGCACGGCACGCGGAGCCAGTCCTCGTTCGAGGCCAGGGGCGGCTTGCCCTTCGGCCGGTAGTCGTCGACGTCGGGCAGGAGCACCGGCAGCTCATCGTCGGGCACGGGCACGATCCCGCACTGCTCGCAGTAGACGACCGGAATCGGGCAGCCCCAGTAGCGCTGGCGCGAGAAGCCCCAGTCGCGCAGGCGGAAGCTGACCGCCGGCCGGCCGCGGCCGCGCTCGCCGAGCCACTCGACGATCGCGCGCTTGGCCTCCTCCACCGGCTGCCCGGTGAACTCGCCGGAGTCGACCAATAGGCGTCGCTCGGCGTCGACCACCTCCCTCACCGGCAACCCGAAGCGATCCGCAAACGAGCGGTCGCGCTCGTCGTGGCCGGGCACGGCCATGATCGCGCCGGTGCCGTACTCCATCAGCACGTAGTCGGCGACCCACACCGGGATGCCCTCGTCGGTGGCCGGGTTGGTCGCCAGGAAGCCCGTGAAGACACCGGTCTTCTCTTCGGCGGCGGCCCGCTCCTCGCCGCGCTTGGCCAGCGCCTTACGGACGTACTCGCGGAGCTCGTCGCCGTTCGGCGAGCGCTCGATCATCGTCTCGACCAGCGGGTGCTCGGGCGCGAGCACGAAGAAGGTCGCGCCGAAGATCGTGTCCGGCCGCGTCGTGAACACCGGCACGTCGACGTC